>OLQA01001329.1_pt1 | contig 22106 bp, 19 predicted proteins | sample 1673151 | NCBI WGS metagenome assembly OLQA01 (sample SAMEA3136760, study PRJEB25190) | human gut metagenome | biome: human gut; feature: human-associated habitat; material: faeces | place: Austria | collected 2013 | reverse complement strand
CCGAAATCCGCAAGATGGAGCTGGACGAGCTGTTCCGCGAATGTGACATCATCAGTCTGCACTGTCCCCTCACCGACTCCACCCGCGAGATGGTGAATGCAGAACGGCTTCGGTTGATGAAGCCCACCGCCATTCTCATCAATACCGGACGCGGCCCTCTCATCAACGAACAAGACCTTGCCAATGCACTTAACAACGGTACCATCTATGCCGCCGGCGTAGACGTACTCTCGCAAGAACCTCCCCGTGCCGACAATCCGTTGCTCTCCGCCCGCAACTGCTACATCACTCCGCACATTGCCTGGGCAAGCACCGCCGCGCGCGAACGCCTCATGCAGATTATGCTCGAGAACATCAAGGCCTACCAAGACGGCAAGCCGGTGAACGTAGTGAATAAATAAGCAAACAACATGGGAAAGTCTGCCGTAAAAGGTCTGTTCTACATCTGTCTGATAGCAGCGACATTCGTCTTGGCCACCATCACCATAATGGCAGCCTTCTCAGGAAATGTAGCTCCGGTCGATTCCGTCATCATGCCATTACTGGGGCTGGCAGTGCCCGTACTCCTGATTGTCAATCTGATAACGGCACTCTGCTGGGCATTGGCCCGTAAGCGCTGGGCACTGATTCCGCTGGTGGCATTCTTCTGCAACTGGGGATATCTGACGTCTGTCTTCCAGCTCCACCTGCCGAAAGACAAGACCCCGGCAGGCAAGTATCTGAAGATAGCCACCTACAACATACACAACTTTGGAGGTGAGATTACCGGTTATTCCTGCAAGGAGATAGCCCGGTACATGCAGCAGGAGGGCGTGGATGTGCTGTGCTTCCAGGAGTTCGGAGATAACAGTGACTTCCCCACAGACAGCATACGGCGCGTACTCTCGCATTGGTCACACGCGCTCATCCCTTCTGAAGACTCCGTCAAGGGCGTACTGCCTATCGCCGTATTCAGCCGCTATCCATTGGCGAACCACCGTTTCATCACTTACCAGCACAGCTCCAACTGTAGCATGATGTGCGATGTAGTGATGGGTACGGATACCATACGTCTGATAAACAACCACCTGCAGACCACCAGCGTTAGCCAGAAGCGCAGGAAGTGGGAACGCGAGCTGGCCACCGACGACACCCGCCGCGAAGTCCAGGCAGCCAAAGATGCCGCAGGCACCCTGCACGAAAACTTCATGAAGCGGGCCACGCAGACTTACGTCATCAGCCATTACGCTAAGACCAGCCCCTATCCCGTGCTGCTATGCGGCGACTTCAACTCAATACCTTCCTCCTACACCTACCATCATTTGAGGAAAACCCTCAAAGACGGATTCCGCACTGCCGGAAACGGATACATGTACACCTACCGCTATGCCAAACGCATGTTGCGTATTGATTACATCTTCCACTCCCCTAGCCTGAAGGGTATCGAATACTACTCTCCGGACCTGGATTTGTGCAGCGACCACAATCCAGTGATTATGGAGGTTGAAATACAATAAAGTAAAGAAAGCCAAAAATAATAAGGGTTGTCCCGGAAATCCCGGAACAGCCCTTGCCTTATCATATTCCGCCATTCAACGGAGGTTATCTGCACCCGATTAGTTGAACACGTAACGGATACCGACTTGCAACTTCCAGCATTCGCTGTAGTTCTGATAGGTGTCGTAAGTCTTGGTAGGATATTCACCGTTCACCTTATACATGGAGAATACCGGAGTCAGGTCAGTGGCGCTCTTCACCCCTTCATACTTCAGGATTCGGTTGCTGTTGGAAACGGTATTGGTCTTGGAGATACCCCATTTGGAGTTGATGAGGTTACCCACGTTCATGATGTCGAAACTCAACTGGAAGCAATGCTTGGTCTTGCCAATCTTGAATTCAAAATCCTCCAGCAGACGGAAGTCAAAGCGGTGCACCCACGGAGCGCGGGCAGCATAAGCCTCGGCATACTGTCCTTTGTGATTCTTCAGGTACGAATCCTGCTCTACGAATTTCCAGAAAGCAACGCGGTCTTCCTCTGTCTTGAAGTTGATTTCACTATCGTCCTTCGGAATGTACATCAAGTCGTTGTTGATACCGTCGCCGTTCATGTCGTTGGTGTAGCAGAAGCTGTAACCGCCGGAAGAATAGCCGGAATAGAACAGATTCAGGTGTGTGCCGCGAAGCAGGCCTTTGTGTCTGAAGGGGATGTAGTAGCCCACAGAAGCAATCACCTTATCGGGAACCACATACTGTGACCGTTGTGCATCCACATAATTGGAACCATCAATCGTGTTCAATCCCTGCCAAGTAGAGATGGGGTCGCTGCCCGGAAGACCGGAAACTTCTTTGGACTCCGTGTGCGTATAGGCCAGCATCAGCATCAGGTCGTCCACCGGCTGGGCATTCACCGTGATGTTTGCCGTATAACCGTAACCTTTGGAAGTATTGTCGAGCACCACGGCATTCTTGCCATTGTAATGCACGAAGTCGCCTGCATATTTCACATTCTTGTCGGGGTTGTCATAAAGAGAATAAGAGTACACCATGCGGTTATCCGCACCATTGAAACGTTGCATACCCGTATGCAGCAGTTCCGTAGTTGTCACGTCTTTTCCATCAGCGCCCTTGACGGTGGTCAGCTTATTGTACTTCCATTCGTCGGGGTTCTTGATATTGATGTTGTTGATGGTAACGGCATTCACATTTTTTGTAAACATGAACTCTCCCGTCACGGTCAAGGGGAAAGATACGGGTACCTGATAGTCCACCGCGATAGACGACTTCCACACCTGCGGCATCTTGAAGTCCTGAGCCACACCGGAAATCTTGCTTCCCGCCACGTGTTTCTCAATCGTGGTGGGGAGGTTGAACTTGTCGATTATCTGGTTCATGTCCGTAATCATGCCACCTGCCAACTGGTCCAGACGGGAATCATGGCCCACCACCTTTCCATTGTCATATTGGGTCTTAAAGGTAACGGAGTTCTGTACCATAGAAGCATTGGTCGGCATATTGGTGAAGAAAACCAACGGCAGACGTCCGGTAAACACACCCGTACCTCCACGTACTTTCAGCGACTTGTCCTTGAACACGTCCCAAACGAAACCTATACGGGGAGAAATCTGCCATCTGGAATCCGGCCACTTGCCAGTGTCGATGTGCTGCCCGTCGAAGTCAAGCTCATAGATGGCATCGTTTCTCTGGAGGTCGTCGTTGTCGAACATCAAGTTGTCGAAACGGATACCGTAGGTCAGTTTCAGACTGTTGCCGAGGTTCCATTCATCCTGGGCATAGAAACCAAGCTGGTTGAAGGTAACCTGAGCATTGGGGTTGGCCACACCGTTGAAGCCATAAGTCAAAGCGAATGATTCGGGAGCTGCGCCACTCAGGAAATCTTCCAGACTGTTATAGCGGTAATATCCCGTACCGTTACGCATATAGGCGTTGTTGGCAAACTGGTGCTCATAGCTAAGACCTGCCGTCAGCTTGTGGTTACCGGTGAAGAAGGTGAAGTTATCGGTAATGTTCGTAATCTTGTTCTTCACACCGTTGTTGTAGGTGAACAACTCGTAACCGGCGCTCATGTACGGTTCCAGAATCTGGTTTCCATTCTCGTCCTTGCCTGCCATGATGTCGATGAAGGGGAAAGGAGAAGAATTGGTGCCGCGCATGTCCTCTATATTGGTGTAGGTGAACAGCAACTGATTGGAAATCTTATCGGTGAAGCGGCTGTTCAAATCTGCCGCCCAAGACTGCACCTTGTTGTCCATGGAATACATGCTGTTGGCAAACGCCATAGACTGCGTACCTACGCGATAAGTATTGTTCAAGCGATATCCCGTATCGGAAGAGTTGCCGTTCGGGGCATTCCAAGCCGTATTCTTCGTATTGTTGTAGCGGAGGCTCAAGCGATGGCGGTCCGTGATGTTCCAGTCGATGCGGGCCAGCAGCTTGGTGTTCTCCTCGTCGGCAGGGAAATTGGTGTAGGAGCCTGCATCATAGCCGTATTTGTCCTTCAGATGGTTGTACACCTTCTCCATGTCCGACTTCAGTGTACGGGACACCATACCTTTCGCATCTTCACCGTCCTCTCGCGCGCGATACTTTATAACCTCTCCCGGAGTCTTCTCTTTTTCGTAGTTCACAAAGAAGAACAACTTGTTCTTGATGATGGGACCACCCAGCGTGAAGCCGTAGGTAGTCTTGGACTCATCGGAACGTGCTCCCAGGTCCTCGCCGTTGATGCGGTTACCGCGCATGTCCTGGTTGCGGTAATAGGTATAGGCAGTACCTCTGAATGTGTTCGTACCACTCTTGGTGATGGCATTGATGCCGCCGCCGATGAAGTTCGTCTGGCGTACGTCGAACGGGGCGACAACTACCTGCACTTCTTCGATGGCATCCATCGAGATGGGATTTCCGCCACCGGGAAGGTTGGAACTCAGTCCGAAGTTGTTGTTGAAGTTGGCACCGTCGATAGTGAAGTTCGTGGAACGTCCGTCACCTCCGGCAAAGCTCATGCCGTTGGCGTAGGGAGAAAGGCGGGCGATGTCGCTGATACTGCGGTTCACGGTAGGGAGCTGCGTTATCTGTGCAGAAGAGATGTTGGTAGTGGCACCCGTCTTTTCGGCGGTAAACTTGGTCTTGGCAGCCGTCACAATCACTTCGTTCAGCAACTCGGAAGATTCACTCATCTCTACGTTCAGGTTGTATACCTCACCCAGCTGAAGGGTGATGTCCTTATAAATAACCGTCTGATAGCCGATGTAGGAAATCTCCACCCGGTAGGGACCACCGGTGCGCATACCCTGGATGGAATAGCGTCCGTCAACGTTGGTCACGGTTCCGTAGCGCGAACCGGAAGGCTGGTGAACAGCCTGGACAGTGGCGCCGATAATGGGCTCATTACTTGCATCCGTCACCTTACCTGCCATAGAGGCAGTGGTGACCTGCGCATCTACACCCACGGTGGCCAGTAACAGCAGCACCGTCAGTATAATTCTTACTCTCTTTAACATAATGTCTTTTAAATTAGTTTCTTAAAACGTTATATTTCTTAAAACATTGGCAAAGATACGCAAAATTATATATAAAGGCATTACAACGCGATTACATTTTTTAAGGATTTATTCAATACAAGGCAGTACCACTGTGAAACGGCTTCCACGGCCTTCCTCGGACTGGAGTTCGATGCGTCCTCCCATCTTTTCGACGATGAGCACACAGATGGACAAGCCTAGCCCGACGCCTTGGGAAAACTCGCTGCGCTTGTAGAAACGCTCAAAAATCATCTTCTGCTCGCTGTGCGGAATGCCTATGCCGGTATCTTCCACATAAAGATGTACCTCGCTCATGCCGGACGGACAGCAATACCCCAGCCGGATGCTGCCTCCTTTCGTAAACTTGTTGGCATTGTTCAGGAAGTTGGTGAGTACCTGTGTCAGTCGCATGGGGTCTACATTCACCTGCACATCTTCGGGAGGGAAATCCTTGAGGAACTGCAACGGCGGCCGGATAAGCAGGCTATGCGTCTGATAGACGTCATCGAGCAACCGGCACACGCTCTCCCGCTGAAAGGTGAACGAGAGGTTACCCGACTCGATGCGCGACAGTTCCAGCACATCGCCCACCAGCTTCAGCAGCAGTTTGGTATTGGTGTTGATAATGTCCACAAACTCCTGCCGCTCTTCGTTTGAAAACTCCGGCTCATTGGCCAGCATATCCGAGAAGCCGACAATGGCATTGAGCGGAGTGCGGATCTCGTGGCTCATGTTGTTGAGGAACGACTGTTTCAGTTCGGCCTGCTCCGCCAGCTCGCGGGATTCTATCAGCTCCTGCTCGTGGTCTTTCAGTTCCTGGATATTCTGCAGCAATCCGGCTATGATGGGTGCGTGTCCGGGGGTGTGGATGGTATTGTAGCTGAACTCCCACCACTGGAACTCACCGGTGAAGTTACAGCGATACTGCCCCTTGTGGTGCGTGCGTTCATGCCTTGCCGCTATGTTCTTGCGGAAGGCGGGTAAGTCGTCGGGATGGATGTAGGGAGTGATTTCATCGAGCAGAAGACGGCCGGGGCGATGATGAATAAGCTCGCAAAACTGCGAGTCGCAGGACACGGAATCTCCCTCCAGTCGCCAGGCGTAGGTAGAATTTCCTTCGATGGCCAGGCAGAGGGTCTCATGCTCGTAGAGGAGGTTTCGCAATGCCTCACGCTTGCGCCTGCGTTCGCGCAGCAGGCTGAAGGAGAGCAAGACTATCACCGTCAGCACGAAGACTGCGCCCAAGATGGAACCGATAAGTATAGGATAGCGGTAGCGCTCCGAAAAAGGGATATACATCACAGTGTACTCTGCCGGAATGCTCTCGAGCGGGATGCCATACTTCTGCAGCACATGCCAGTTCAGCACGTACTGCTTGGCGCATTCCGTCACCTGCTGCCGGGGCATCCGCCCTTCGAGGCGTTCCTTGATACCGGTCGCCATGTATCTTATCTGGCTTTCCAGTGGAGTGAAATATCCTCCCAGCAAGTAGTCGGCAAAGCCGAAGCCCTCGTTGATGGTCTGAAACGTGGGATTGTCGAAGAGCATGCCCACACGCTTGGTGGTATAGTCTCGCTTGGTGTAGAGCAGCAACGTATTGTCGCCGCGTCCCAGCCACATCAGATGGCGTATCGCTATGGAGTCGCTCGTCATGCGCACAATCTTCGTGGTGTCCAGCAACACGTCTATGTTCTGCCGTTTCAGTATAGGGCTGATAGTCTCCCTCTCGCGCACACGGTGATAGGAGGAACCGGCAAAGTAAGCACCCTCGGTAGAGGTCACGATGGCGAACCCCTGCCCACGACACTGCTCATTCAACGCATGCCATATCTTGCGGTCCAGAAACACTTGTCCGTTCATCAGGCAGATGCGCGACTTTCCCATGATACTCTCTATCATGCGTATGGTACGCAAGTAATCGGGCGTGTCGGCATAGCCCGTGATGTTGGGGTATTGCAGGAGCAGAGATATGTTGGGATAGTTCACACCGCTGAACACAACGGGTATTTCATGCGCCAACGGGTGTCTGCATGCCATCAGCGCATAGGCAGCCTGGTCGTCGAGCACGGCTATCAACTCGGCTCCCCAGGCAGAGAGGTCGTCCACGAAACCGGCCATACGGAGGTTTTCTGCCTCCTCCATGTAGCGGTCGCAGTCCAGATAGTATTCGCGTACATCGCAGTCCAAGCCGAGAAGGCTGAACTCTTTTTGCAACAGTTCCAGAGCCTTCGCAGCAGGCGGATAGCCCGGCTCGAAAGAGTGTATCAGCGCAATACGCCGTGTCTCCGCATGGGCAGGGTGTGCACACACGAGGCAGAGAGAAAGAATCAATATGTATCCGGCAACTGCCTTTATGTGCTTCATATCCGGAAGGTCCTTTTCGACTTGTATCAGCAAAGATACGAATGTTTTTTAAGAATAATGGACTATTTCTTCTGTTTCTGTAACAAAGAATACGTTTTCTTAAATCATTGACACATCCCAACTTATCTTTCAGAGGATTTACCGAATATCCCTAAAGAACCGATTCTTCGTCCAGTATTCCAAAGTGGAGATCTATTTGTTCTTAACCTTCGGCAACACCGCATTCAGTACCATATATCCCAACATACCGGCAACAATCGTTCCCAGCAATACACCAAACTTCGCCTGGTTCAGCAGATCCGGATATTCTCCTGCAAAAGAAAGGTTGGCTATAAATAAAGATACCGTAAAACCAATCCCCCCCAACAAGGATACTCCGGCAACACTTCTCCAATTCATTCCCGGAGGCATTGAGGACAAACCACTCTTGACCGCCAGCCAGGTAAACAGAAAAATACCGATAAACTTGCCAAGAAGCAATCCTGCAGCCACCGCTATACTAACAGCTCCAACAACGCCACCGCCTCCACTGAACACCACACCGGCATTGGCAAAGGCAAAGAGCGGCAGTATCACAAAGTTTACCGCACCATGCAAATTGTCTTCCAGGGATTGCAAAGGACTAATTACATGATCAGAAGCGCGCTCCACTTGTTTTAGAGTGGCAATCTGCTCATTGGTCAATATAATATTATCTGATTTGGTAACCGGAAAATCACCGATAATGTCGCGGATGCGTTTAATGTATTTCCCGGCATCCAAACGGGGACGGGCCGGTATTACAAAGGCCAGTATCACTCCGGAAATAGTGCTGTGAATGCCCGACTGAAGGAACAAATACCAAATAATTACCCCGATAAGCAGGAAGAATATCTTCTGTGTCATACCGAATTTCCCCATATAGTAAAGGAAGAAATAAAGGACAGCAGCTACAATAAGATATCCGTATGCCACTTCGGAACTATAGAAAATGGCAATAACCAGAATGCCGCCAATATCATCGACCACTGCAAATGCCGTCAGGAAAATTTTCAGACTCAAAGGCACCCGTTTACCCAGCAGACTGAGTACACCCAATGAAAAAGCAATATCCGTAGCCATCGGTATAGCCATACCGCGCGTTTCCGGAGTACCCTGAACGACCAAAAGTGAATAGACAATGACCGGCACCAGCATACCGCCACATGCCGCTACAAAGGGTAAAGAGGCCTTACGAAAGGAAGAAAGTTCACCCACCAGCAGTTCCCGCTTTATCTCCAACCCCACAGCCAGAAAGAAAACAGTCATCAAGCAGTCGTTTATAAACTCAATCATTTTCAACGGATGACCGCCATGGGAGAACAAATTAAAGTCTCCGATGCGCAGATGTAGTTCCTGCAAAAGAAAGCCCTGATACAACGGAGCCATCGGCGAATTAGCAATAACGGCCGCCAAAATAGCCATCAAAAACAGCAAGATGCTCGCCGCTATATTCAGCGACGAGAAGTTTTTCACAGTACGCAAAATAATCATAAAGAAGTATATTTGATTTAAGATTTCATCCTTTCGACATCAATCCAGCTTCAAGACTGCCAGGAACGCTTTCTGAGGTACCTCCACATTACCAATCTGTTTCATACGCTTCTTACCTCTCTTCTGTTTCTCAAGCAATTTTCGTTTACGGCTCACGTCACCTCCATAACATTTGGCCGTTACGTCCTTACGCACAGCCTTAATCGTTTCCCGGGAAATAATCTTGGCACCGATAGCAGCCTGAATGGCGATATCGAACTGCTGTCTCGGAATCAGGTCTTTCAACTTCTCGCACATCCGGCGTCCCAATTCGTAGGCATTGTCAAAGTGTGTCAAGGTAGAAAGAGCATCCACCGGCTCACCGTTCAGCAAAATATCCAGCTTCACCAGTTTGGAAGGACGAAAACCGTTGGGATGATAGTCAAAAGAGGCATATCCCTTAGAGATACTCTTCAATTTATCATAGAAATCGATAACTATTTCGCCAAGAGGCATGTCATAGTATATTTCTACACGGTTACCTGAAATATATTCCTGCTTCACCAGCTCGCCACGCTTGCCCAGACAAAGAGTCATGATAGGGCCGATGTAATCAGTGGTGGTAATCACCGAGGCACGGATATAGGGCTCCTCAATACGGTCTATCATAGTAGGGTCGGGCATGCTGCCGGGGTTATGCACCTCAGTCATATTTCCCTGCTTGTCATAGATATTGTAGGAAACGTTGGGCACGGTGGTGATAACGTTCATGTCAAATTCACGGTCAAGGCGTTCCTGCACAATCTCCATATGGAGCAGCCCAAGGAAACCGCAACGGAAACCAAAGCCCAAAGCTAATGAAGACTCAGGCTGGAAAGTCAGCGAAGCATCATTCAACTGCAACTTCTCCAAAGAAGAACGCAAGTCCTCGAAATCTTCTGCCTCGATGGGGTACACACCGGCAAAAACCATCGGCTTCACCTCCTCAAAACCGGCGATGGCCTCTTCGCAAGGACGGGCAATATGCGTAATCGTATCACCTACTTTCACTTCCTTAGAGGTTTTGATACCCGAGATGATATAGCCCACATCCCCCGTACGCAACTCCGGACGTGGCATCATTTCCATTTTGAGCACTCCGATTTCATCCGCATCATATTCCTTGCCTGTATTGAAGAATTTCACTTTATCCCCTTTACGAATCACACCGTTCACTATCTTGAAATATGCAATGATACCACGGAAAGAATTGAAGACAGAATCGAAAATCAACGCCTGCAACGGAGCTTCCTCGTCACCCTCCGGATGAGGGATACGCTCAATGACCGCAGCCAGAATCTCTTCCACTCCCATGCCTGTTTTGCCGGAAGCACGGATAATCTCATCACGCTTGCAGCCCAACAGTTCAACGATTTCGTCCTCCACTTCCTCGGGCATGGCGCTTGCCATGTCACATTTGTTGATGACGGGGATAATCTCCAAATCATGCTCAATCGCCATATAGAGGTTTGAAATGGTCTGCGCCTGCACTCCTTGCGAAGCATCTACAATAAGCAAGGCTCCTTCACAAGCGGCGATGGAACGTGACACCTCGTACGAGAAGTCCACGTGTCCCGGAGTGTCTATCAAGTTCAGAATATACTTTTCACCTTTATAGGTATACTCCATTTGTATGGCATGGCTCTTGATGGTGATACCTCTTTCCTTCTCAAGGTCCATGTCATCCAGCATCTGTCCGTTAGTTACTTGTATAGTATTGGTAAATTCCAGCAGACGGTCTGCCAAGGTTGATTTACCGTGGTCGATATGGGCAATAATGCAAAAATTTCGTATATTCTTCATTGTCAATAACTATCTATTAATGGGTGCGCAAAGATAGTGAAAACAGAGCAAATAAAAAAAATGCGTTGATAACATATTCATGTACCAACGCATCTTTTTATAACATTCCAATCAATTCCTCGCTTAGTTCAGCTTTACAAACAATTCGCCTTCCACTTCAGAAGTAGAGACCTTGTCTTCTCTTAACAACCAGCCCAATCCCAGGAAGAAGTCCTTGTCGATCAGTTTAGTTGCTTTCTTGATTTGCTTGTGAGTCAAGCCATCTGTGCCATTCAGTGCAGTCCAAATCTGTCCTGCAACATTACCAGCTTTTTCTTTTAACATTTCTATTTGCTTTTAGTTAAACGTTATCCTCATCTCCAAAGATAGAGATGTCGGTGTTTTTATATCGCTGCAAAGATAGGTATATTTATGTTATACAACACGTTATTAGGCACTTTTTTTCTTACTAAGGAGTAAAAAAGTTCTTTTTTCTTACTTTGAGGACGTTTTTTCCAGGTATTCGGTCCAAATTTGGGCAGCTACCTCTACCATCCTGGCACACGGGCGTTTAGCATAATACTGCTCGGTACGGGCTTCCGGAACGGACGAACCTTCCGGTTTTCTCAACCCCAACAATTCAGCACATATCAAAGAGCCATTTCGTTTCTTGAATTCAGCAGCCAGCTCCTGCACCAACGCATAGTTTGCCGCCTTACCTTCACGGTCCTTGCCTTCCACAGCTCCTTTTTCCAATCCGGCCAATAGGAACATGCCGCATGCAGCACCGCATGTCTGCCTCATACGACCTATGCCACCACCAAAAGAAGCGGACATCCGGAAAGCCTGCTCTTCTGTAAAACCATACATATCTGCAAAAGCTCCCACTACCGATTGCGAACAGTTATAGCCACTCTTGAAAAGCTCCACAGCTTTTTCGATTCTGTCTTTTGTTTCCATAATCATTCTGTAATTTCCAACAACATCGGGCAATGGTCCGAGTGGACAACGTCACCCAATATTCTCGCCTCCTTCAACATCGGACGCACCGGCTCACTCACCATGCAATAATCAATACGCCACCCTTTGTTCTTGGCACGTGAGTTAAAGCGATAGCTCCACCACGTGTATTCCTGCTTGTCGGGATGAAGCCAACGGAAGGAATCTATGAATCCCGCATTGAGAAAGCGCGTCATCCACTCCCGCTCTTCAGGCAGGAAGCCACTGTTAGTGGCATTCCTGATAGGGTCGTGAATGTCTATTGCCTCATGGCAGATATTATAATCGCCGCAAAGAATGAGTTTAGGACGCGTACGTTCCAGCTCCAATACATATTCCTGGAATTTCTCCAACCAGACCATCTTAAAGGCCTGGCGTTCATCACCGCTGGTACCGGAAGGATGATAAACACTCACAACAGACACATCACCGAAGTCGGCACGGATAAAGCGCCCTTCGTTATCATATTCTTCAATGCCCATGCCGTACTCCACATGGTCCGGTTCTTGCTTGCTCAAAATAGCGACTCCGCTATACCCCTTCTTCTGTGCAGAATATAGGTAATGCTTATACCCCAAAGCATCCAGCGCCTCTGCCGGATACTGTTCCGGTTGCAGCTTTGTTTCCTGCAAACAAAGCACATCCGGCTGCTCTTGTGCCAGCCACTCGGGAAAACCTTTTGTCACGGCAGCCCTCAGCCCATTTACGTTATATGTAATAATCTTCATACTACTTATTTGATTTCTTAAAAATGAATTATTCAAGATGTCAACTCGGATACCAGCAGCATGATATTCAGCACAGTGACCACCGCAGCAATGGCATAAAGTACAAATGTACTCCATTTGCTGTTTACATACTGCCCCATCACTTTGCGCGAAGAAGTCAGTCCTACTTGCAGGAAAACCGTGAACGGCAGCTGGATGCTCAGTATCATCTGTGAAATCAGCAGTCCTTTGAACGGGTCTCCGATAAAGAAAATCAGCAGCAGTGCAATACCCAATGACAGAATCACACCCACCTGCGAGTGACTGTCTTTGATATGATAGGATTCTCCGAAAATACCGGCAAAGATAGAACCTGCCGCCATACCGCTGGTTATCGTGGAAGATATACCCGCCATCAGTAATGCCAATGCAAAAACCACGGCAGCACTGCTCCCCAGCAACGGCTCCAGCAAGGATTTGGCCTGCTGCAACTCTTCCACCTGAATACCGCTTTTAAAGAAAGTTGCCGCAGCCAGCAGTATCATGGCACTGTTGATGGCCCATCCCACAATCATAGAGAACAGCGTGTCGAACAATTCATATTTCAACACCTTACGGATGGATGCATCATCTTTCTTATTATATTCATGGCTCTGTATCACTTCCGAGTGCAGAAACAGATTATGCGGCATCACCACCGCACCGAGCACACTCATGATAATCAGCATGCTCCCATGCGGGAACGAAGGTGTCACCCACCCTTGTGCGGCCAGCGGCCAATCTATCTTCACCAGAAACAGCTCATAGATAAAGGAGAGCCCGATGACCGAAACAAAAGCAATGATGGAACGTTCTATCTTCTTGTAGGAATTAGTGAAAAGCATGACGACTACAAATACGGTAGTCAAGACAGAGCCCCATATGATGGGAATGTCAAACAGCATCTGCAAAGCGATGGCACCTCCCAATATCTCTGCCAACGAAGTCGAGATGGAAGCCAATACCGCTGTGCCCAATATGGGACGCGACACCCAGGAAGGAGTATATTTGGTAGCGGCTTCGGACAAGCACAAGCCGGTTACAATGCCAAGATGCGCCACATTATGCTGCAATACAATCAGCATGATAGTGGATAAAGTCACGACCCACAGCAATGAATAGCCAAATTCAGACCCTGCCGCAAAATTAGATGCCCAGTTCCCCGGGTCAATAAAGCCCACAGTCACCAGCAGTCCGGGACCTATATATTTAAAAACGTCCAGACCGCCCAGATAGCGTTTGTGGTCTCTCCGTTTCAAGTCTTTAAAAATATTCTTCATTGTGTCTGTTCAATTAAGAGCGTAAAAATACTCAAATAATAACAAATACCTCCATGTTAGGTTCAAAAAAAGCCCCTGGCATCTTTCAATGTCAGGGGCTCTCATCCATTCTTTCAGGCAGGAGGCTCAATACCCCATCTCGTGCAATGCCTTGCACAATTGGTCGGGGCAGGAAGTGGAACGTCTTCCGCAGCGAATTCCTTCCAAACGGGCAATCACCGCATCTACCGGCATGCCTTTCACCAAACGTGAAAGTCCTTGCAGGTTTCCATTACATCCACCCCAAAATGCCACTTCTTTCACAATACCATCTTCCACATCCAGTTCGATGTTACTGCTACACGTACCTTGCGTCTTGTATGTATATGTCATTATTCTCCGCCTTCTTCCGGTTTCATGTTAGTATAAACCGTCTGTACATCATCAAACTCTTCGAGACGCTCTATCATCTTGTCGATGGTTTCGCGTTGCTCGGGAGTCACATCCTTCATATCGTTCGGGATATAGGTAAACTCACCGCCGACATCTTCAAAACCGCACTCTTCCAAATGTTTCTGGATAGCTGCATAGCTTTTCGGGTCACCATAAATAGTGATAGTACCTTCTTCTTCATCCTCTTCGTAGTCTTCCTCTACGTCATAGTCTATCAAGTCAAGAATGAGTTCCTCCATATCGATACCGTCTTTCTTCTTGAAAGTGAACACACACTTGTGGTCAAACAAGAAAGCCAGTGAACCCATTGTTCCCAAGTTACCGCCGAACTTATTGAATACGGAACGCACATCGGCTACTGTACGGGTAGTGTTATCGGTCAGTGTATCCACAAAAACAGCTACACCGTGAGGACCGTATCCTTCATAAGTCATACCCTTATAGTCGCTCTGGTCCTTACCCATCGCATTCTTGATAGCACGTTCAATATTATCCTTCGGCATGTTTTCACGCTTACAAGTAGCGATAACCGAACGCAGTGTCGGGTTGTTTTCCGGCTCCGGACCACCGGCCTTCACCGCAATAGCAATTTGTTTACCCAGTCTTGTAAAGGTCTTTGCCATGTGACCCCATCTTTTCAATTTGGCAGCTTTTCTATATTCAAACGCTCTTCCCATTGGAACTGTATTTTAAATTATGAATTATAAATTCTGAATAATGAATCAACGCAGCTTGGCACCCAACTTGTCCTCCAGGTTCTTCACCAGTTTGGACATAATCTTGTCAATCTGCTTATCGTTCAACGTGGCATTCTCATCCTGCAACAGGAAACTCACCGCGTAACTCTTCTTACCGACTTCCAGATTCTTACCCTCGTAAACGTCGAAGAGAGAAACCTCCTTCAGCAGCTTTTTCTCCGTCTCGTAGGCAATCTTCTCAATTTCCGCAAACTGCACTTTCTTGTCGAGCAGTAATGCCAAGTCGCGTTTCACGGCAGGGAACTTGGAGATTTCCGTATAGCTCACCTTCACATTGCGGATAGCCTTCAGCAATTCTTTCCAGTTGAAATCGGCATAGTAAACCTCGTTGTCAATATCGAATGCCTTCAGCAGCTTCTTTGTTACAATACCGAAAGTAGCCAACCGCTTTCCACCCCTTGTCTGTACGGATAAACCGGCAGCATAGATGTCATCAGTCAGATTGCCGACAACCAAATCATGCATGTGCAGCCCCAATCTGGCAAAGACATTCTCAACGTATGCCTTCAGCTCATATACCGAGCTGTTCTCATCCGGATGAGCCCATGAGTTGGTCACCCTCTTGCCAGTCACCCACAAACCAAGATGATAGTCTTCGGAATAAGCGGCAAGCACCTTTTCCGGATTCTTCTTCTCCTCGTTGAAGTGATAACAATTACCGAATTCAAAGAATTTCAGGTCTGCATTCTTACGGTTGGCGTTGTGCGAGATGCTTTCCAATCCACCGAAAAGCAGTGTCTGACGCATGGCATTCAAGTCTGCACTCAACGGATTCAGCAACATTACCAGATTCTTTGACGGATAAGACTCCAAGTTGTCATAGTAAGCGGCACGCGTCAACGAGTTGTTCAGAATCTCATTGAAACCACAGCCCACCAGCTGCTCGGCAACCAGGTTCTGCAGTTTGTTGGATTTATCATATTCACCCTTGGTAGTCAGGCAAGACTTCAAGGTAGTCGGAATCTCCACATTATTATATCCGTAGATGCGCAGAATATCCTCTATTACATCGCAATCGCGCTGCACGTCCACACGGTAAGGAGGAACATCCAGTGTAAGCCCTTCGGCTGTCTCGTCTACAATCTTCATTTCCAGACTTGTCACGATGCTCTTGATGGTATCCACCGGAATAACTTTACCAATCAGTGAGTTCACTTTCTCATAGGCAAGTTCCACACGGAAATCCTTGGCAGGAGCGGCGCACACATCTTTTATTTCAGAAGAAATGGTACCTCCGGCAAGTTCCTTTACCATCAAAGCAGCCAGCTTCAGGCAGTAAATAGTGGCATTCGGGTCAATACCTCTTTCAAAACGGAAAGAAGCATCTGTGTTCAATCCATGACGACGGGCTGTCTTGCGCACCCATGTGGGATGGAAGTAAGCACTTTCAAGGAACACATCCTTGGTGGTTTCCGTAGAACCGGAATCCAGACCGCCGAACACACCGGCAATACACATCGCCTCTTCCTTGTTGCAAATCATCAGGTCGCGTTCGTTCAATTTACGCTCCACGCCATCAAGAGTTACAAACGGAGTACCTTCCGGCATGGTCTTTACAATCACCTCACTGCCTTTAATCTTATCTGCATCGAAGCAGTGCAACGGCTGGCCGAAAGCATGGACGATATAGTTGGTAATATCCACCACATTATTGATAGGACGCAGGCCGATAATACGCAACTTGTTCTGCAACCATTCGGGGCTTTCTTTCACTGTAACCCCTTTCACCGTAACGCCGGCATATCGGGGACATGCCTCGCTGTTCTCTACAGTTACTTTAATATCCAAGTCGTGATTTTCTACCGCAAAAGCGTCTACCGAAGGTTTCTTCAAGGTAGCCTGCTTACCGTTCTGTATCAAGTAGGCGTACAAGTCGCGTGCCACCCCATAATGTGAGCAAGCATCGGCACGGTTGGGAGTGATGTCCACTTCCAGTACGTAATCGCTCTTGATGTTATAGTAGTCCTTGGCAAGCGTACCCGGAACAGCTGTTTCCGGCAGTACGATGATGCCTGCGTGGTCCGTACCGATACCGATTTCATCCTCAGCACAAATCATGCCGACAGATTCCACGCCACGAAGTTTTGATTTCTTGATGGTAAAGCATTCGTCACCGTCATACAGTTTTGTATCCAACGTGGCTACTACCACTTTCTGTCCGGCAGCTACATTCGGAGCGCCGCATACAATCTGCACGGGTTCACCTTGTCCCAGGTTCACCGTAGTGACGTGCATATGGTCTGAGTTAGGATGAGCTTCGCATGTCAGCACTTCGCCGATGACCAGTCCTTCCAGTCCGCCTTTAATGGTTTGCACCTCTTCCACACTTCCCGTTTCCAGTCCGATGGAGGTCAGTGCCGCAGCAACTTCATCCGGTGTCAAATCGAAATCGACATACTCTTTCAACCAATTATAAGAGATATTCATATCATTATATTTTTATTGTTTCCAAAAGTGACCTGCAAAGGTAATAAGATTTTTTGGTTGGCAGGGAATTATAAATGAAGAAAATAACAAAAAGGCGATGAAGTGCTTTTCCTTCACCGCCTTTCTCCTAATATTCTATATAAATCTACAATTTATACATTCATTGCATTGGCGCCTAAAGCTCCCAATATGGCGGAAGCAACAGCTATCACTACCTTCAAAATTTTGTCCCAAACGTTCTTTTTCATAGTTTTAATCTTTCAAAATTAGTAAATACATCTTATCCTAACGGGTTCTCTCCCTGGTCACCGTCGGAACCGCCACCGGAATTACCACCATCACCGGCATCATCCTTACCGTCCGTAACCACTCCCGTCCATTTCTCAAACTCCACCCCTTGGAGCAGGGCACGCGTAGTGCCGATGGCAGCCGGGCGCGTGTATTCCGGAGTAAACTGGCAACGTAAAGCAGTCACCTGATTGGGATTCACGTCTTCAGATTTGACCACTCCCTTACCTCGCGTACGGGCCTTCATGGTGAATGTGCCCAAGCCATCCAGACGCACCGTACGGCTGTTCAGCAACTGGCTCCTCATTACCGTCATCAGGTTACGGATTACATTATGTACGTCACCCGGAGTCAGGGAAGACTTCTCGGCAATCACCTCAGCCAATTGTTGTGCATCCACGGCTCTTCCCACTTTCTTCAAACTCAGATGCCAAAGTTTGGCACCCTCTTTTGTCGCCAGAGACGACTGTCTTGCATAATAAAATAAAGGCATACTTTCTTTCTCCTTTTTACATTTTTAATTCAACATGGTTTTTAATCTCGTTTTGTTGATCAACAATGCAAAGATGAGGATATATTTGCCTGCAAACAAAGAAAACAGCCTCGCTGAAGCTGTTTTCTGAGATAAGTTCATAAAGTATTGATTTACAAGTTATCAGTTCAAGTAAGCCAACTTAATCAAGATATGCTTTCAAGAAAAGATTTAGGAGACGTAATACTTATTTGTGAAAAATAAAAATCCTTTTCATTCCTTGTCACAATAACATCAGCTTGTATATTGGCTGCAGAAAAATATTGCAATGCATCTTCAAAGTCAGTAGCTTGTAACATTAGAGCCGATTCAACATTATCAGCTGTCAAACTAACAACAGAAAAGAATGTCTTCAGTTTATTTAAAGCATTATATAGTGCTATTCCTTTAAATTTCTTTCTAAGAATATATGCAATATTTGCCATAGTCAATGATGACAAAAACAAAGAACATTTCTGCTCTTTTTGACACAACAGAATAGTGGCAGCATCTTGACATCCGTCTCTTTCCAATAACAAGTCTATTAAGACATTTGTATCAATAAAAGCTTTTATCATTTGTTCAATAGATAATTAAGACGTTCATCTTCTGCATCTTCTATCCCCGAAGCTATACCTATTAATTCCTGAATATCCTTGGGCAACACAAAATCATTTTTCTCAGTCTTCACTTTTCCAACATGTACATGCCGCCTACTGCCATTATTTAATAAACTTTCCGACAGTTTATTTATAATGCGCAATTTCATCTCATCACTTAGTGACAATAATTTATCCAAATAATTATCTGACAAATTAATAGAAGTATCCATATTACTTTCTCCTTTCAATGACAAAGATAATATTAATTCCTACAATCATCAAGAAAAGGAAAGCTTATTTCAAATTGATTGATGTAATCCAAAATACCTCTTCATGAAACAGACATAAATAAGACTTAACAAGAGGATGGTACATAGCAGATACCAGTAACCTGAATCCAAACACATTATATATCCTACGATGATGATTGCCTATACTGCCATGTAAATAGAAGAAACCATTACATGAGGAATCTTCAGCTCATTCGCCATAATCTGATAAGATGTTTGCGATGCGGTAGTCCGATATTCTCATGAAGCATCAGGCGGTGAATATTTGGCACGCTTGCAGAAATTGAAGAAGCAGAAGACTAGAACGGAACAGACAACGGTATAGATGAAATCCGCATTGACAAACGTATTGGCAACCGACAGCGTTGTCAAGGTCGTAGTTAAAAAAGCTGTATTTTCATCTATTATTTTACTATGGCCTCTTTTATACACTCCACGATATAATATACATCTTCATCAGTCACCCACGGCCCGGCAGGAAGGCACATACCAATTTTAAAAATAGCTTCGGATACCCCATTGATATAAGCCGGAGCATCCTTATAGACCGGCTGCTTGTGCATCGGTTTCCAAACCGGGCGTGCCTCTATTTTTTTGCCAAGCATAAAAGCACGCAAAGCCTCCACATTCTCGTTGGGCTGGCAATCTGTTGTAGCACAATCTACGGCATGAATCACACCTGCAGCACCACCTACGGCAGTCCTGATAACATCCTTATAAGCATTTTCCTGCCCTTTGATGCGAAGTGAAGAATCCAGAGTGATTGTACAAAGCCAGAAATTAGAGTCATAATCAGCCGAAGGAGCTTCATGCAGCAATACCCCCTCCACATCCTTAAGCAGTTCCTTATAGAGAGCCTGCACATGTCGGTGATGTGCAATATGCTTATCGGCAACGGTCATTTGACCACGACCAATACCTGCACATATATTGCTCATGCGATAGTTATACCCTATCGCCTCGTGCTGGTAATAAGGATAAGCCTCACGAGCCTGCGTGGCATACCACATGATTTGATTCTTGCTTTCGGCATCTTTACAAATCAACGCACCACCGCCACTGGTAGTAATCATCTTGTTACCGTTAAAGCTCAGCACCCCGAACTTGCCGAACGTCCCCAGTACCTGTCCCTTAAAACGGGAGCCAAAACCTTCGGCAGCATCTTCCACCACTGGAATAGTATACCTATCGGCTATCTCCATGATACGTGTACAGTCATAGGGCATGCCGTACAATGCCACAGGAACAATAGCTTTTGGCTTTTTTCCAGTCTTGGCAATGCGGTCCTTGATGGCTTCTTCCAACAGTTCCGGAGACATGTTCCAAGTTTCTTTCTCAGAATCCACAAATACCGGAACAGCCCCCAGATAAGTGACCGGATGCGAAGACGCACAGAATGTGAAGCTTTGTACAATCACTTCGTCACCCTGTCCCACTCCGCAAGCCAACAGAGCCAAATGTACTGCCGCCGTACCGGCCGAAAGTGCCACCACTTCCTTGCCTTCGCCTACAAAACGTTTCAAATCCTCTTCAAAAGCATTCACATTAGGACCAAGAGGAACCACCCAGTTCGTATCGAAGGCTTCTTTTACATATTTCTGTTCAATACCCTCCTCGCTCATATGGGCAAGGCAGAGATAAATAGTTTTATCCATAAATATATATGTGATTATTTAATGATCAGACTCCGGATTCCTCACATAGTGGGGAATAAAAAGAAAGGAAACGGCTTTATAAATCCTTTCCAGATATCGGAATAATTTACTCATAAATGTTTCCATGACCGGGATACAGACTGCAATCCTTTGTTAATTCCATGATACGTTCTTTCGAGATCCGTGCATCTTCCCTATCGCTATTAGGGAATGAGGCAATGACTTTAACACCCGGGATATATGAATCACCCGAGAAAACATTGTTCTCGACTTTATAGGTAAGGCAGCTTTTATCATGTCCGGGAGTTTCAAACACTTCCACGAAAATTCCCGGAAATATTTCCACTTTATCATTCTCATGTAAAACCGTCACATTATCTCCCATCCATATTACAGGATCATTGTGATAACGGGAAAAATTAAGTTTATCCGAACCTAAAGCCTCCTTACCGAAAGAGGAAGTGTAAACTGTGCAATCAGGATACAATCGTAATAAATCTTTTATACCATAAATATGGTCGTAATGAGTATGAGTCAGAAACAAGGCTTGTACCGTTCCGCACTTTTCCTGAACACACTGCTTTATAGGAGCAATATCCCCAATATCTATCAATACATGCCTATCTTTCCCCTCAACAGACAGTATATAAGCATTGGAGGTGAAAACAGAATTGACAATCTGATGGATGTTCATTTCAGTTATGACCGTTGAAAGCCTCAGTGGTAGCATTACCTTCCTTATTGATCCCTTCCCTAACGAACACTTTCTTTATGGTCAGTAAAATAATTCTCCATAAAACAAGACCTCCATTTGATACTAAAGTAAAGAACTTTCAAAGAGCCTCTTTTTATTTAATAACTCTAAATTGAATATTTACTTCGCTTAATTTCAAACCGTAGGCGATAAATCTATGTAGCAAGAATAGATAGGCTTCGGTAAATGCCTGCTACTCTGCACTGCTCATAGAGAACTTGATGAAAGTTGAAGGTATCCTTATCCGCACATCGCTGATGAGAATATTCTTCTCAACAATGATGCTAATAGATGTCACTATATACCTAAAAGTTGGAACAATCTCTCAAAGATACCCACTCCATTTAAAATTCCATCGTCAATTATCCTGTCTACCGAAGCCACCACAACATATTTGGAACTTTCGTCAAAGGTGAAGAGCTTCTTCATAACCCTTCACATCTTTTCGCTACATATTAACAAACAAAGCACTTCACATGCGACATTACTTCTCCAGCACATTTACATTCCAACTGTAAGCACTCAATTTAGGGCATCCCCCTTCGAAAGGGCACTTTTCAGTGCCCTAAACCGAGTTTTGTTAATTAATTAGTTTTGAATTTAACATTGGCTGGCAGCCAAAGTGATTTTGTCAGGAACCATGTTAACATAATCCCTGCACCCGTTAAAG
>OLQA01001325.1_pt1 | contig 22151 bp, 19 predicted proteins | sample 1673151 | NCBI WGS metagenome assembly OLQA01 (sample SAMEA3136760, study PRJEB25190) | human gut metagenome | biome: human gut; feature: human-associated habitat; material: faeces | place: Austria | collected 2013 | reverse complement strand
GGGGTGATATGACGAGAAAAAGGTCGCCAATTGACGACCTTTTTCGACAAGCTGATGCGACGGAAAACCGTCGCATTAAAACTTTTTTGCAAAATTATTTAATATGTACTAAATCTAACTTCATCTATTGCCCATCCATACATGTAGTATCCACCGCCATTAATATATGTGCTTGAGTACACTCCTAGTACAATAGCTTGAAATCCATTATTCCCAATATAACCATTCCAAGTAGAAAGTCCGATAGCAATCCAAGAAGCTACATTTACTCCTGTTAGAAGCGAAGAACCAATAGATGCAATGACTTTTTGCGTCATTTTTTGTTTTAAGAGTTCTTTTCCTCTATCCGATAATGTTGAACCGAGATCACCAATACCTCCTAGTTCATCGTTTGAAACTCTAAAAGTCCAACTTTTTCTTGATCCTATATTATACTCTGGAAATAACGATCTAGTCGTTGCATTTTCCTCTATATACTCATTTTGGTTAATCGGAGTTTCCAAATATTCTTCAGTAATCAATTTATATTTGTTTCCAGTTTCTTCATCAATAAAATAATCAATATCTGTACTTACCAATTCTTTTTGATATTCTACATTTTCATTTTCGTTTGCAGCAAATGCTGTTTGCGGCATGATAAATGCTATTGAAGATATTATCAACGAAAATGTTAATAATATAGATATAATCTTTTTCATTTTTATTCTCCTTTCTACATAAACATGATTCTTAACTTCTCTAAGAATACCGAAAAAACAACTAATCCAGAAACAATACACACTCCAGCGTTCAAAATTACTACAATTTTAAACACAATTTTCTTTCTTGCCAAAAGTTTTGATGAATATGTCAAAAACACAATGAGATTTATAACAAATACCACTATAAAAATCAAAAAATATTTCTGAACAAATTCTAAAAATATCGGTTGCCAATCAAGCGAGAAAACTTCATCAAATAAGCTGGCTGTATGCGGTGCACTAAACATCTTTAATTTCCTTCTAAACTGTTTTACTGACTAAAAAAGTTGTATACGATGTTTCATAATTTTACGTACACTCCATCTTTCAATCAGTAATAATATCAGACATATGGTTCAGTATATAATCATCTACATATATTTTTTATCAAATCAATATACAATCCCGAAGCCTGCTGTTGCGCGTGCCATCTCTTGGAATGTCACGTTATGGTGACCCACTGCAGCCCCATTAAATTGATTAACATCAATATACAATACACGTCTCTGCGTAGGATCATATGCCTCATATCCATAGATCGGGACATAGTGTTTGATTTCGCCACTGCTATATCCTGGTAGATATGTTGCTGCCGAATACATGTAAGTATCAGCGACTACATCACAACCTTGTCGTAATGAAGAAATCGTTCTTTCCGCTAATTCCATTGGCCAATTAGACTCCGTCCACGCTGCTTTTACAGTATAACTCTTGCCCATAGTTCCTTCATGTAATACATTTCTCCAATTAGTATCAAAAGGAGTCCCTGAGCTCGCGGTTGTCCCTAAAAGGCTTGCTGCCCAACTTTGGCTAACATTTGTAATACCCTTGCCATTTATAATATTAACGGCAGTCGCTGGACCACAATAATAATCATTGATCTGATATTCATATGGCATTGCCAAATAGGCCGCGTTATCATATATTGCGAATGGTGTAATTTCTACACTCGATCTCGTTTGCAAGGCTGTGGCTTTTTTTGCCTCAAGACTGCTCTGACGTTCTGGATCATTCGCTAACGATGAATCTTACAGCATTTCATTTCCAGGATCATATTCTTCATAATACTGACTTTCCAGCTGTGCTAATTCGTTTAATGTGATTTGATTTGCATAATACGCCTCATATGCAGCATACAATTTGTCCATCATCTTGTCAAACTCAGCATCTCTCTGCAAATCTTCTTCCGATGGTGGAGGAAGTTCTTCCGAAGATAAATTATATTTTTCGAGATGTTGCTCATACTTCGTTTGAAGGTCTGACATATCTTCATAACTACTTGCAAAAGCTGTTGCTGGAATAACGGTACTAATTGCAAACGTCGTTAAAATCATTGCTGTTATTTCCGTTTCATGGTATTCTCTCCTCTCTACCATTCAATCTTAACAGGATAAGATGTACTCTCTAAACTATTGTTTTTCTGTCTTAAAATCGTCATCATGGATGTTCCATCATCTCCCAGCATCTGCGTTTCTACAACTAATCCATCATGCCAACCACTTTGATCATATTCCAAAGATATACCATCATCATCTTCCAGATGATAAGCCTGACCGCTTTGCAGATCGACAATAATCATTTTATTATTCTCGAATGCACCACTAAAATTTAGCACAATATGCGTGCTGTCCAATACAGTAGGAATAGTCATAACAAGATTGTCTTCGAGTTCAGGAATCTGAGAGGTTATTTGAAACTTCCATTCATTGTTAATCAGATCGTAGACCCACAACACGCCGCTCAAATATTCTCCCGTCGCTTCATTAACAACGAAATTATTTCCTGCTGGTTTTAAGCGCGTAATCAGATAATCTCCGGTGATGATCGGATTTAAGAGATTAAACCCTTCGGAAAACACTTCACGTTCTTGTGACTCAAGATAATATCGATACATCGTTCCATACTGACGCGCAGATTCCACTAAATAAGATTTCGTCCAAATGGCGTCGTTATCGCCAAGCGCTACTTCCATTGTAACGTTTGACTGCTCTTCCAAAGAGGCGCTATCCAGTGTGACAGTTTCACCTGTTTCATATTGATACAAGCGCACCTGCAATTCCTTTGTTGCACCATCTCCTCGCAGCCAAATGATATTTCCTTGATGAAAATCACAGTTTTGCAAAATATATTCACCAAAACTGATGTTTTTCAGCTCGGCAAAATCTCCTTGATCCACACAAATCGGTTCCGCGCCATCTGTTCTTTCTTGCAGATACAGATACCATTGTTGATTACTCGTTGTTTCAAGCCTTGGATCCGGATACTCTATCCAATACAAATAATCATCTTCAACGGCATAGCACCGTCCCAATATAATATGCTCTTCATGAAGTGGTTCGATCAACGGTTTTCCATCAAGAGTAACTGCTGTGACATAATTCGAATCAGTGACTTTCTCACACAACATTCCTTGATCCGTTTGGCGAATCACCTTGCTGCCAGAACTTATCTCGTCTCCAGAATCCGTCATGATTTCATAGTGTACAGGCTGATTGGCTAAAGTCACTTCCGGCAAAGTCATCTGATCGTTGTAATCGTAGCGAACAGTGATATCTTGCGTTTTTCCGTTCCATTCTACCGTGCCAAAAAGTTCAAGCAATGGTCTCAATGGAACATAAAGCATTCCATCTTTTTCACTGACACTCACGGGTAACGCGATCGATTTTTCGTCAAAGGATAGTGTATTTTCACCAATAGCCCCTTCTAAGCAAAAATTGCCATGATTATTTTCCAAAGAAAACTGTTTGCCGTTTTTTCCGACATTCAAATACAAGTCATCCTGAAGAAAGTTTTCCGAGATCATGGTGGTGCCATTCTCCAGTACAATATCTCCGTCTGATTGTTCCATATCGATGATGGAACCATTCAAATCCAGAGTGGCTGCTTCTGCAGTATCTATCGGAATAAACAGTAATACCGATGCCAATGTGCATAGAATACAAAAACACCATTCGCTCTTTTTCATTCATCCCTCCCCCTTTCTTCAAAGCTCGAGTCAGTTATTTTATTTCTCGTTCTTTTCATTATAATCTTTTGGGATTGCGCCCCAGCCGTCTTTCGGAGTTTTCGAACGATCATACACGCCATCCCAAAGCGTATTACGTGCTAAGCCAGCCTTATCCCGCTTGCTGTACGTCTTATCACTGGCAAATATCCGACGAATTTTTTCCAGCCAACGTATGATGCGCATCTTCTTTCTACATATATACAATTCTAAACTTCTCATAGAAGCTAGTTAATCTAACGCAATAACATGCTGTGTGCCATCTGGGCTGGTTGCGGTAAGAACGCCATCAACCACATTCAGTGTGCAATCGTTGATCACAAAATCAACTGTGCGCTCTGTCGTTTGACCAGTCGTTAAATCTGTTAAATAGAGTCTGTTTGGCTCAACTGGATTTGACCAGGCCCCAGCATTCACGCCATCAGTGTAATAGACAGAATTATCATCCACATAGAACGAAGATGGATAAACGTCTGTTAAATAAGTCAAATGATCGCCATCGTCACGGAACAGTGGAATTGGATTCACATAATCTTTTTCATCGCATTGGATAGAAAGATACGCAACATTATCAATGAATCGCACTGCACTAATTGGTTCAAAAGCTAATCCGCCATTAATGGTGTAACCGTCTGGCAAGATAACCTGATGAATACCATTTATATCAGCGCGCATCAGTTTATCGCCAATTGCCTGATATTGAATTTCTCTGTCTTGTGCAATCCAAACTGTACGTGTATCATTGTCCCAATAGATACTGCCGTAAAGCTCGGTGAAGTCGCGCGCTGGCAGATAGGCGCGGTCGTTTTTCAGAGTTGGCGCGGTAGCAAAGGTGCCAGCTTCGCCACCAGCTGTGTAGGCGGTGCTGCCGATCTGTAGGGTCACATCCACTGTGTCGTCGGCACTGGTGATCTGGATGCTGCCGTCTGGCTGCCAGTTTGTTTCATAATCCAGCGTTTCACTCACCAGGCGCAGCGGGATCATGGTGCGCCCCGCGTCGTTGATGTAAACCTGACCCTCTGCTTCACTGCTGCCAACGTAAGCATTATTGACGATAAGCTGCACATCTGTGCTGTCAGCCATCGCTGCGTTCGGCGCTGCCAATAATGCTGCACAGGTCAAGCCTGCAAATAGTTTCTGTTTTTTCATTGAATTACCCTCCTACAAAGATATTTATTTGTATGATCCATTTGCTCCCTAAACAATACTAGTATTCTTATTGTAATAAGATGGTGAGAGGTAAAATCATCAAACTGTTTTATGAATTCTCTCACTCCTTTAATTAAAGAATACCTTCAACATTTGCCACTGTATAGGGGGGTGGCACAAACAGGCGATAACTGGCCTCGAAAACTTTCGCAGAACAAAAAAAAGAAACAAACACGGCAAAAAGTCATGCCATATTTCTTTCATTGTTTTCTAAGATTCACTTTGCAGCGGTAGAATAAAGCTCAGTGAAAATTTCCCCTGCTGCCATTCTATTTCCGGCGCGCTGTCGTATTTCGCCAGAGATTCTCTGAGATTGGCGAGGCCAAAGCCGTGGTTCTCTGTATCCTTCTTAGAAGTTGAAAGATCGTTTCCTGTTTGCTCTGGTGCGGTGTTAATGATCTTGCACAGCAAAACGGTGTCAAGCTGCACCAAGGAAATATCAATGCGTTTCTTCTGATTTTTGTCTAAGCGTTCGCACGCTTCGATGGCATTATCCAAAGCGTTGCCAAAAATCGTACAGATATCCTCCGGCGCGATCGGGAGATTTTCTTCAAGGTTCAACTTGGTGCTGTAATGGATGCCCTGTTCCTCTGCTAATGTTTTCTTCGCGCTTAGTGTTGCGTCCAGCGCAGGATTTCCTGTGTCGAAGGCTGGCGTGATCGTTGCCAATCGATCTGTGATGGCATCCAAATGATGCAAGCCGCCGCTGGCATCTTCCGCTTGCAGATAACCGCGCAAGCCTTCCATTTGATTGTCGATGTCATGTTTGAATTTACGCAGTTCATTCTGTTTGGCCAAAAGATCATTGAGATGCTTTAGTTGAAATTTTAACTGTTGTTCATATTGCTCTTGCCCTCGAATGGCAGCGCTTTGTCTGCTTTGCCGCTCATAAAGGAAGAGCGAAAAAGCAATGCATAGAAACAAACATAAAGAACAGAAAATGACTTCTTCATTATAAGTCGTTACATCCAACGCAAAAGAAAGTCTGAACAATAAAAAAGTCACTATCAAAAAGCTAAAATACAACAACAGAAATACTAACCAAAATTCTTTAGCGATCTCCTGATGGCTGCGCTTTTTTTGTAAGCGGATAATATTACAAATCGCAAGGCCAGATATTTTTGAAGCAAATACTCCGAACAATCGATAGTCAGCTATGCGTACCATGTCCTCCACGGATCGGTGGAGAAAAAAACTAATTAAATTCACCACAATTACTTCTATAATCAAACTGATCAACAAAGTTACAGTAATTGCAATGAGTCTTTTCCAGAAACTACCTACATAGAGCAAAGAGGCTATTCCAGATAAAACCATCATACCCAACACATTCAAAAAATCAAACATCAGAAAATGGTTGCAAACACAAATCGCTATTGATAAGCACAGAAAGCCTATCACATAGAGTCCCGCCCACATTTTAGCTCGACGCCCTAAAAATGCCTCAAAGAGCAGGAAAAACATTCCCGCATCCGCAAACGCTGAGAGCACGTTCGACCATTCATAAACGCTCATATCCCGGCCTTCCTTTCGAGATAGCGCTGCCAGGCCTGGCGGAAATCTGCCTTATATTTTTCGCCGAGGGGGATGCGCGGCATGTCTTTGTCGCGCAGTGTGATGTCTGCGGCGTTGACGGCGCGGACGTGCTCGAGATTGACGAGGAAGCCTTTGTGAGCGCGGGCAAAAATGCCAGGCGTGAGGCTGGTTTCCAGCTGCGACAGGGAGCTGCGACTGCGATAGACGGTGTCTTTGGTGTGAAATTCCAGATAATGGCCGACGCTCTCGATATAGAAGATCTCGTCGTAGTAAAGATGCACGGTCTTTTTGTTGTCGGAGATGCTGAGACTGAGCCGTCGGCGCGCCAGCTCCCGCGCAACGGTGTCGATGGCATGGGGCAAATCGGTGTCGAGCTGGGATTTTTCGACAAAATCCAGCACATTGTGACCGAAGGCTTGCTTCATATAGCGTGTGTAGCTGGTGACGTAGATGACGATGACCTCATCGTCCATTTCGCGGATGGCGTTGGCGGTGTCGATGCCGTTCATCCCGCTCATTTCCATATCGATGAAAAGCGCGTCATAGCGCGCGCCGTTTTTGTAGGCAGCGAGCAGCGCTTCGCCGCTTGTGTAGGCGTCGTGCTCGATGGCCAGCTCTGGGCGCTGGTCGAACCGATCCTGCAAAAGATTGATGGCTGTCTGTTCGTCGTCACAGATCGCAAAGCGCATGGCGGCTCCTCCTCTCGTGTTCGTAATCATATAGTATTTATACCGAGTTTTCACCGCCTTGTCAATATCCTTGCGCGCAATGAAAAAGGACCGCGCGGTGGCGGTCCGTGGGTTTAGAAAATGAGCCAGGCGACGATCGATAGCGTGAAGAGGCTGGCGACGGTGGTGGCGAGAACGGTGCCGAGGGCATAGTCGCCTTCCTTGCGGGTGGACTGAGCGAACATAGCGGCTGCGACCATGGTTGGCAGCCCGGCGATGATGGAGATGGTGTGGGTCATGTCGGTGTTGCTGATGAACTGGTTCATGACGGCGAAATACGCCAGCGGAAAGAGCAGCATTTTCACGGCGATGCCGATGTAAAGCTCTTTCTGGCGCAGCACGGGGGTCCAGTTGCAGAAGCAGAGCAAGCCGCCCATGTAGATGAGGGACATTGGCGTGGCGGCGCTGCCGATCTTGAGCAGACCATTTTCGATGAGCTGCGGCAGCTGCAGATTGCAGACGATCAGCACGAGCGCGAGCGCGATGCCGCAGACGGCGGGATTGATGAAATTTTTCCAGTCGAAATGGCTTTTGCCGCGTGGCGTGGTGAGATAGAGCCCGTAGGTCCAGAAAAGGCTCTGGTCGATGATGGAAACGAGGGCGCTGTAGATGCCGCCGTGGGCAGGGCTCACAGAAAGCATCAGCGGCAGCCCAATGAAGCCGACGTTGCCGAAAACGAAGACGGCCTGAAAAATATCGGCGCGATCCGGCGGCAGCTGCAGCAGACGCGCGAGAATGGCGAAGATCACGATGAGCGCGCCATAGAGCACAGCCACCATGAAGAGCACAGGCAGATCGGCGGCGAGCTGGTCGCGGCTGGTGCCGTTCATCATATTGGCGAAGATCATGATCGGCAAGAGCAGCTTCATGATGAGGGTGGCGAGGCGGTCGAGAAACTCGCGGGTGGTGACTTTCTTTTTCGCGGCGATGTAGCCGATGAGCATCATCAGGAAAAAGGAAACGAGCTGTTCGAGAATGATGAAAAAGGAATCCATGTGCAGTCCACCTTTACTGAGAATCAACGTTCCTATTATAGCATATTTTTTCGCACAAAGACAACACCCCGGCGCACCTCTCGTTGGTGAGAAGCGCGTCGGGGCGTGCTGCATGTAAACCGTTAGACGGGAATTATCTGTTTTCTACAAGCTCGGCGAGGGAGCAATCTTCTCCGCGCAGAAACGGCAGCAGCGATCCAGCGATGGCGGCATCGCCAGTGCAGAGCACGGCGGCGCGGCTGGTGGTGAAGAGCGGCTCGTCGTAGATGGCGGTGAAATCTCCGCCTGCTGCGCGCAGGATGACGCCGCTGGCGGCGTAGTCCCACGGAAAGAGCTTGTTGGAAATGTAGGCGTCGAGGGTGCCTTCGGCGATGTGGCACATGGCCAGACTCGCTGAGCCGAGGGCGCGGTGTCCGCGCACGGCGCGGCTGAGATGATGGAGCGATTTTCCGGCGCGGCGGGATAGCGCGTTCATCGTCGGCAGGCTGGCGTCGAAGAGGGCGTCTTCGAGGGCGACGGGCTCGCGCTTTGGCAGCGCGCGTTCGTTCGCGAAGGCTGGTCCGCCGGCTTCGGCATGGTAACAGATGTCTTTGGCGACATCGTAGACAACGCCGAAAACTGGCGAAACGCCGTCATAGAGCGCGACGCAGATGGCGAAATCGCGCCGTGTGGAGATGAAATTCGTGGTGCCATCGATGGGATCGACGATCCAGGTGAGGCCGCGCATCTCCTGGTTTTCCTTCTCCTCGGCGAAAAACGCTGCTTCTGGCGCGATCTCGGCGAGGCCGGTTTTGAGCGTATTCTGCACCCAAACGTCAAAATCGGTGACCAGATTCTGGTGGTTGTTTTCCTTGCGCCGCACGTTCATCGGCACAGAAGAAAGGCGCTCTTGCAGCGCCTTTCCTGTGGAACGTACCAGCGCGACTGTGGCTTGGCACTGGTCCATTGTCTTCTCCTTGATTATGCGTGTACAGCTGTGCGGGTGAAGGCCACGATGTTGGATGCGCCAGCGAGCTCTCTACCGTCGGCGAGCACGAGGGTTGGCGCAGCAACGATGCCGTACTGTTTGGCGAGCTCTGGCTCATCTTCCGCATAGATGCGGGTGTAGCCGACACCGGCCTGGTCAAGGGCGCGGATGGCGATCTGACAATTTGGGCAGGTGTGGGTGGTGAAGAGCAGATTCTGACCCTGAGCAGGCTCTGGCTGCTGGGTCTCTTCTTTTCCTGCGGTGATGCCGAGATCGCTGCCTTTGACTTTCATGACAAAGCGGCTCTTGGTGAGATCGTAGAGCTTGCGATCCTTGAATTCCTGGGTCTTGCCATCGTTCCAGTTCTGCACTGGGCGATAGTAGCCGGTGATGCGGCTGTAAACTTCGGTCTTGTTGCCGCAGATTGGGCAGGTGAACTGCTCGCCGGAAATGTAGCCGTGGTCTTTGCAGACGGAATAGGTTGGCGACAGGGTGTAGTATGGCAGCTCGTAGTTCTCGGCGATCTTGCGCACGAGGTTGGCAGCTGCTTTCCAGTCAGGCAGTTTTTCGCCGAGGAAGGCGTGGAAAACGGTGCCGGAGGTGTAGAGGGTCTGCAGTTCGTCCTGGATGTCGAGGGCGGAGAAAATGTCTTCGGTGTAGCCGACAGGCAGGTGCGAGCTGTTGGTGTAGTATGGGGTGTCCCCTTCCTTCGCTGCGGTGATGATGTCCGGATAGCGTTCGCGGTCATGCTTGGCAAAGCGATAGGTGGTGGATTCTGCTGGGGTGGCTTCGAGGTTGTAGAGATCGCCGTATTCTTCCTGATAATCAGAGAGGCGGTCGCGCATGTGGTTGAGCACTTCCTTGGCGAATTTCTGGGTCTCGGCGTGGGTGAGATCGGCGCGCAGCCAGTTGGCGTTGAGGCCAACTTCGTTCATGCCGATGAGGCCGATGGTGGAGAAATGGTTGTCGAAGCTGCCGAGGTAGCGCTTGGTGTATGGATAGAGGCCAGCGTCGAGCAGATTGGTGATGACGGTGCGCTTGGTCTTCAGGGAACGCGCAGCGACGTCCATGAGATGGTCGAGGCGTGCGTAGAAATCTGCTTCATCCTTGGCGAGGTAAGCGATGCGTGGCAGGTTGATGGTGACAACGCCGACGGAGCCGGTGCTTTCCCCGCTACCGAAGAAGCCGCCGCTCTTTTTGCGCAGCTCGCGCAGATCGAGACGGAGACGGCAGCACATGCTGCGCACATCGCTTGGCTGCATGTCGCTGTTGATGTAGTTGGAGAAATATGGCGTGCCGTATTTGGCGGTCATCTCAAAGAGCAGGCGGTTGTTTTCCGTATCGGACCAGTCAAATTCCTTGGTGATGGAATAGGTTGGGATTGGATACTGGAAGCCGCGGCCCTGGGCGTCGCCTTCGATCATGACTTCGATGAAGGCTTTGTTGACCATGTCCATTTCACGCTTGCAGTCGCCGTAGGTGAAATCCATTTCCTTGCCGCCGACGATGGCTGGCAGATTCTTGAGGTCGTTTGGCACGGTCCAGTCGAGGGTGATGTTGGAGAATGGCGCCTGAGTGCCCCAGCGGCTAGGAGTGTTGACACCATAAATGAAGCTTTCGATGCATTTCTTGGTCTGATCGTAGGTCAGGTTGTCGGCCTTGACGAATGGCGCCAGGTAAGTATCAAAGGAAGAGAACGCCTGCGCGCCGGCCCATTCGTTCTGCATGATGCCGAGGAAGTTGACCATCTGGTTGCAGAGGGTGGCGAGATGCTTCGCTGGCGCAGAGGTGATCTTGCCAGGAATGCCGCCGAGTCCTTCCTGGATCAGCTGCTTCAGGCTCCAGCCGGCGCAGTAGCCGGTGAGCATGGAAAGATCGTGGAGATGGATGTCGCCGTTTCTGTGGGCGTCGGCCACTTCCTTGTCGTAGATCTCGCTGAGCCAGTAGTTGGCGGTGATGGCGCCGGAGTTGGACAGGATCAGCCCGCCGACGGAATAGGTGACGGTGGAATTTTCCTTGACGCGCCAGTCTTCGACGTTGACGTAGCTGTTGACGAGGGTTTTGTAGTCGAGGATGGTCGAGGAAACGTTGCGCACGTTTTCGTGTTGCTTTCTATATAATATGTAGGCTTTTGCAACATCAGCGTACCCGCTCTGGCTGAGAATGCTTTCGACGCTGTCCTGGATGTCTTCCACCTGGATGAGGTGGTCTTTGATCTTTGGTTCAAAGTCTGCGGTCACGCGCAATCCCAACAAATCAATAATATCATCTGTATATTCACGCTTGCAGGCATCAAAGGCTTTCTTGATAGCAGCCGTGATCTTCTGCAGATTAAACGCCACAATACTGTTATCGCGTTTTACAACTTGGTACATAGATGTCAGTCCTCCCATAGTTTTTGCTTAAGGTCATAAACTAATCATAGCAAAGAAAAACCGGACTGTCAACAGTCCGGTACTATATATTGTTGTTTCTCCAGGGATAAGCCCTACATATAACACTAGATACCGCGCAGCTCAGTGACTGGCAGATATTTTTTTGCCTCGGCAAGGAGGGCGCGCATCTCCTCGTCATTATACGCTGAGAGAGAAGTATCGCGCACCTGGTCGCGAGCGACGAAACACTGCAAGTAGTAGCGCGGCGCGCCCTGGAGCCATTCGCAGATGGTGCGGATATCTTCAATTGTGTGATATTCTCTGACGACGGTCGTGCGGAATTCATAGTCCACATGGCCTTCCATTAAAAATTTTTGGCTGCGTATATAGGGGGTCACGTCGAGATCTGGCACGCCGACGGTCTCAGGATAGCGCGCCGGGGTGTTTTTGATATCCATGGCGACGTAATCGACGAGGTTTTCGCCGACGATGGCGGCGAGCTTTTCCGGGAATCCGCCGTTGGTGTCGAGCTTGATCTGATAGCCGAGGGCTTTGACGGCGCGCAGGAAATCGGCGATATCTGGCTGCAGCAGCGGCTCACCGCCGCTGACGCATACGCCGTCGAGCAAGCCCTGGCGTTTTTTCAGAAAAGCGAGCACGGCGTCGGTGTCTTCCCCGGGACCGAAAGGCCCGCTGATGAGCTCGCTGTTGTGGCAGTAGGGACAGTTGAGCTGACAGCCGCCGGTGAACAGCGTCGCGGCGACGTGCTCCGGATAATCCAGGAGGGTGAGTTTTTGTAGTCCTTGTATGTTCATGCTTCTTCTCCTCTTACTTCACGAGCTCCTCGAGCTTGGTCCAGATGGCGCGTTCTTCCTGAGCGCTTTCGCCGTGGCGCTTGAGATCGTTCCACGCCGGGAACTGGCTGACGATCTCGTTGTGGAGCTGGGCGTCTTCGTCTGTCGGCAGATCGGTGTCGGTGTTCATACGCTGCCAATGGGCCTGATAGGTGTAGCTCTGCACCTTTGCTGCCGGCAACGCGGAAACAGCCACGAGGGCGCAGTTGAGAAACGCGAGCATAAGCAACAGCTTGGCGGTGCCGGAGCGCCCGTCGTCGCGACGTGTGGACAAAGCGATGACAGCCAGCGGCACAATGAACCAGAGAAAGGCGACGCTGCGCGCCCACCAGATCGTCGGCGAAAAGAGCGCGATCGCCAAAAGTGGCAGCACGAACCAGAGAAAGGCGGTGCGGCGTCCAATGTAATCCGGCTGCTCCTCCTCTTCCTCGTCTTCACCCTCGTTGTCGATGTAGATGGCGTTGTCGTCGACGGTACGGCGACGCGGCGCGATGATGGCGACGAGGGTCAGCACAACGCCGAGAATGATCAGAAGCCCGCCGAGGAAACCGAATCCGCGCAGCGGCACATCGGCGCGCGCATAGGCGGAATGAAAGAGCGCTGTGAACTGCTGCAGCAGGATGTTGAGATTGAGGGAGCCGACGTCTGGCGAAGCGATGAGGCTGTAGAGAAAACGGCCGAACCAGGTTTTTCCTTCTAATATAACAGGCGTGTAAGCGCTGGTCACATCGACCTTACAGATCAGCGAGCCGGTGTCGACGAGGTTCTGGATGTACGGGTTGAAACCGAGGATGACAAAGCCGGTGAAGATCACCAGCGCAGCGCGAATGGCCAGCCAGCGTACGGCGCGTTTTTTGTAGAGCACGGCGACGGTGATAAAAAAGCTGGCAGCGAGCACAAAGGCTGCTGTGAGCCCGCCGGACTGAGCATGCAGGATGAAGATCCAGAGCGCAGCCAGAACGCCCAGAAGGTCGCTGTGCAGATAGCCTTCATTTAAGATGAGATAGCCCAGGAGCAGAAAGCTCTGGATGCAATAGGCCAGCGCAGCGTCGGCGTAGAGGCTGAACACCTGCGAGATCGCCACAGGGCTTACGAGAGAGAGCAGCGCAGCCAGCGTCGCCACGCGACGGCGACCGTCTGAGAGCCAGACAAAGCAGTGACGCGCCAGCAGAAACGCCGGCACAGCGAAAAGCAGCGTGTGCACCTTGGCCATTTCGTAATGGCCAAGAAAAGCGTAGACACTCGCATCCACATACCAGAAGGCTTTGCCGGAGCGCAGCACCACTTCCGAAACGCTCGCGGCGTCGTCGTAGATCGGGTTCCAGCCAGCGGCGAGCTGCACAATGGCTTCGGTGTAAAATCCGCGGCCCCAGTTGGAATGCTCCCAGATCACGCTGACGGCGTAGCCGCAGAGGATGACCGCTGCGAGAAAACTCACGCCCATGAGCACGAGCGCGCGCTTGCGGATCGGGCGGCCGTCGATCTTTCCCAGCCAGTAGAGCCCGACGAGGCTGAGCACAATGACGAGAGGCAGCGTAAAAGAAAACACGCGCAGCCCCACCAGCGCTGCAAACGCATTCACGAGAAAAAGCACGCAGAGCATGAAAAGCCAGCCACAGGCCCACGCGACGGAGCGCGCGAGCGGCGGCATGTTGCTGTCTGTCATTGTCCCACCTCCTCTGCTATCTGCGAAAAACCGCCCTGCCTTCCGTGCCACAGAAAACAGGGCGATGCTTGGATCATTTTTGTACCGCACCGTCGATGAGCTGGTGCTCGTCGGTCGAAATAACGTGGCGGCGTTCCATCAGCATGCGTTCGCGCATGCTCCAGAGGCTTGGCGAATAGTCCACGTAATAATGATGCGGATTTTCAAAGCGCTTGACTTCGTCCCAGAGGGTTTCGATCTCGCTCTTACAATATTCGCGGATCTCCGCCACACTTGGGCAGTCGTAAACGAGCTGGCCTTTCTCGAAGATCGGCACCTGCAGACGTTCTGCGCGATAATTCTTGACGGTCTTACGTTTCCAGACGGCGTTTGGATCGAAGATCTCGATCGGTTTGCTGTCGTCGATGGTCTCGTCGGCGAGCATCACGAGATCGGCGATGGCCTTGTTCGTTTCAAGATCGAAGAGGCGCCATGGCATTTTGTAGCCTGGCGTGGTGATCTTGCCGATGTTTTCGCTGATCTTGATGCGTGGCTGCAGGAGTCCGTCCTCTTCCACGGCGACCATTTTGTAGACGCCGCCGAACACAGGATCGCTCTTGCAGGTGATGAGTCGTTCGCCGACGCCGAAGCTGTCGAGCTTGGCGCCCTGCACGAGCAGATCCTGGATGAGAAATTCATCCAGCCCGCCGCTGGCGACGACGGCACAATCTTCGAAGCCCTCGGCGTCGAGGATCTCACGCACGCGCTTCGAGAGATAAGCGATGTCGCCGCTGTCGATGCGCACACCTGCTGGGCGGTAGCCCTTCGGCACGACGACTTCCTTGAACACCTTGATGGCGTTTGGCAGTCCGGAGCCGAGCACGTCGTAGGTATCGATGAGCAAGGTGCAGGCCTGTGGATAGGCTTCGGCGTAGAGACGGAAGGCTTTTTCTTCGTCGTTGAAAAGCTGCACCCAGCTGTGGGCCATGGTGCCGAGCGCTGGCACGCCGTAGTCGCGATCTGCCGCTGTGTCGGCAGAACCAGCAACACCGCCGATGTAGGCAGCGCGCGCGCCGTAGTTGGCGGCGTCTGGTCCCTGGGCGCGGCGGGAACCAAATTCCATGACACTGCGGCCCTTGGCTGCGCGCACGATGCGGTTGGCCTTGGTGGCGATGAGACACTGGTGGTTGATCGTCAGAAGCAGCATCGTCTCCAGGAACTGCGCCTGGATGACGGGACCGCGCACGGTGACCAGCGGCTCATGCGGAAAGACCGGGCGCCCTTCCGGCACTGCCCAGATGTCGCACTCGAATTTGAAATCGCGCAGGTACTCGAGGAAGCCTTCGTCGAAAAGTTGTTTGCCGCGCAGGAATTCGATGTCCTCGTCGGTGAAGTGGAGATTGTTGAGATAATCGATCAACTGCTCCAGCCCGGCCATGATGACAAAGCCGCCCTCATCCGGGATCTCGCGGAAAAACATATCAAAATACACAATCTTGTCTTTCAGACCGTTGATGAAATACCCGTTCCCCATGGTGATCTCATAAAAGTCTGTCAAGAGCGTCAGGTTACGCTCGTTCATAATCGTCATCCCCCTTAGGCGCGCCACAGTTCAATGGCGGAGAGCCCATCCTCAAGGCAATAATCCTTGTTGTATTCGTAGATCTGATCCAGAACGCCAGCGCCTTCCGGATGATTTTCGGCGCGACGGATCAGCGGTTTTACATGTTCAAAAAACGTTGTGCGCAGAAGCTCTTCGCCGATGACCGCTTCAAACACGCCCTGCAGATCGGCGATGCGGAATTGTTCCGGCACCCAGTTGAAGGCGATCGGCGTGCGGTAGAGTTTGGTGCGCAAGCTTTCGACGGCGCAGCAGATCATCTCGAGATGGTCGAAGGCCAGCATGTCGGCGTCTTCGTGTACTTCGCGACGCCAGCCGCCTCTGCCATCGGCGAGCAGATCAATGCTGCCTGTGATCACGATGTCCTCGTGCGTGAGCGACAGGTGGCAGCGATAATGCTCCGGCGAATGCGCTTCGGTGCGCATGGAAACGTTGAACCACGCTGCTTCGGCGGCGTCGTCTGCCGCGCTCACGTCGCCTGATTCGCCATGAGGCACGACGGCCAGAAAGCACTGGGTGATCACGCGCGTGCGTGGATCGCGGTCTGGACGACTGAAGGTGGCGACATCGCCCTGATAAACCGGCGCAAGACCGGTTTCCTCCTGGCATTCGCGGGCAGCACAGTCGGCCAGGCTTTCATTTTTTTCGAGAAAACCACCAGGCAGCGCCCAGCCGCCGGCGAAAGGTGGGCGGCCACGCTTCACGAGCAGAAGCTCGAGCTTGCGCTGCGGATATTTTTTCGTGGCGTTCTCCGGCGTGTCAAGGGCGCGAAAGACGGCGCTGTCGGCGGTCACCGACGGATGCCAGTAGGGGCTGTCGTCGTAGCCCTCACAAAAACGGATATCTTCCTCGCTGAGTTGCATCTCCATTCACCTCGCTCAGATCCAGGCGTCGGTGTCCTGCGCCGGCGCAAGCTCCCAGCCGTCGTAAACGGCGAGCTCTTCTTCGATGGCTTCGAAGCATTCGTAGGTTTTCTCGGTCAGCGTCATCAGGTTGAGGTCGTGCTTGGCGAGCATCTTCAGCCCCAGGCTCATCGGCTCCAGCTCTTCCTCGTACATGTGGTCGTCGATGACCTCAAAGCCGAGGATCTGCAGCTGGGTAGCGACGCGCGCGCGGGTGGCGCCGTCCTGGAAGTAGAAATAATAGTAGACGCTGTAGTCGTGGTCGAGGTCGATGCCGGCTTCCTTGAGATTCTGCACCATGTAGCGGTTGCGGATGTGGGCCATATCAATCTCGGATGGATAGATGGCGTCGAAGAAGAAGCGCCAGCCGCCGTCGTTATCGCTCATGTAGTTGAAGTCGTAGTCGCTGTATTCAGAAGCGATCTTGCCGACGAGCGGCGCCAGATATTCAACGTCCGGGCCGTAGAAATAGAACATGCGCGTGCCGGCGTAGGTGACGGAGCCGACAAAGCGGGCGCGGGCTTCTTCGTCCATGACCTTGACAATGTAGCTCTGGATCTCGAGGATCTTGTCTTCCTCTTCTTCCTTATAAAAGCCGTCGATGTCTGGATCGAGGAATTCCATCTGGATCCCCATGAGCCAGTGCAGCGCAGGGATCGGCGCCTTATCGCCGATGGCCACGTCAACGTTGACGAGGGCGCGGCCGTCGTCCATGCTCGTAACGTAGAGCTCATACTGCGGTGGGATGTCCAGCGCCGGATCGCGCACGGCGTCGTCATCTGCAAAGCTGAATTCAATTTTCTGTCTGATCTCTTTATCTAAATTTTCCATTGGAACCTCACTTAGTCTCAAAATATTCAATATCTCTAGTATAACGGATTCGCCGGAGCGCGTAAAGAAAGAAAGACGATGGATAAGATTTATTTCTGTCGCGTTGTCGCCGACGCCGCTCATTTTTCACCGCTGCGCATGCGGCTAGCGATTGACAAGGCTCTGCCGCCGTTTTATACTTAATCATGGGTCAGCAGATGACCCGCGCGATATTGTCAACCGCGCCTGCCTCGGCGGGCGTTTTTTATTCATCAGAGGAGGCAAAAGAATGGGCAACGATACCTTCTATATTACCACACCGATCTATTATCCAAGCGCCAAGCTGCACATCGGCAACGCCTACAGCACGGTGCTCGCCGACACTGCTGCACGCTACAAAAAAATGCGCGGCGTCGACACCTTCTTTCTCACCGGCAGCGACGAGCACGGCATGAAGATCCAGCGCGCCGCTGAAGCTGCTGGCATGACGCCAAAACAATACGTCGACGAGATCGTCGAAGGGCCTGGCGGATTTAAAAACCTCTGGCAGGCGCTCCTCATCGACTACGACAAATTCATCCGCACCACCGACGACTACCACGTTAAAGCGGTGCAGAAGCTCTTCCAGATCATCTACGAAAAAGGCGACATCTACAAATCTTCTTACAGTGGCCACTACTGCACGAGCTGCGAAACCTTCTTCACCGATCTGCAGCTGGTCGACGGCGACCACTGCCCGGACTGCGGCAAGAAAACAGAGATCCTCTCGGAAGAAAGCTATTTCTTCAAGATGAGCAACTACCAGGATGAGCTCCTGAAATACATCGACGAGCATCCAAACTTCATCGTGCCGGAAAGCCGCCGCAATGAAATGGTGAACTTCATCAAGGGCGGGCTCGAAGATCTCTGCATCTCCCGCTCCACCTTCGACTGGGGCATTCCTGTGCCGATCGACGAAAAGCACGTCATCTACGTCTGGTTCGACGCCCTCTCCAACTATATCACCGCCCTCGGCTGGGGCTCGGACGACGACAGTCTCTACCAGAAATTCTGGCCAGCGAACGTGCACGTTGTCGGCAAAGACATCGCGCGCTTCCACGCGGTGATCTGGCCAACGATCCTGCTCGCTGCTGGCATTCCGCTGCCAAAGCAGGTTTTCGGCCACGGCTGGGTGCTTTCTGACGGCGGCAAGATGAGCAAATCCAAAGGCAACGTCGTCGATCCGTTCAAGCTCATCGACAAATACGGCGTCGACGCTGTGCGTTACTATCTCCTGCGTGAGATCCCCGTCGGTCAGGATGGCAACTACACCGAAGAGCTCTTCATCACCCGCTACAACAACGACCTTGCCAACGACTACGGCAACCTCGTCAGCCGCACCGTGTCGATGATCGACAAATACTGCGGCGGCATCATGCCAGCGCCTGAGCAGGAAGAAGTCATCGACGAAGACCTTGTACAGATGGCCGTCACCCTGCCTGCACATGTGGCGCTCGAGCTCGACAAGCTCAATTTCCCTGGCGCCCTCAGCCGCATTTTCGCGCTGATCGGCCGCGCCAACAAATACATCGACGAGACCACGCCATGGATCCTCGCCAAGGACGACAAATACCACGCACGTCTCATGACTGTGCTCTACAATCTCGCCGAGATCTGCCGCATCACGACGATCCTGCTGAAACCATTCATGCCAAATCTGGCGCCACGCGTTTCCGAGCAGCTCGGCGTCGATCTCACCCAGGCCACCTGGGCAGACGCCACCACCTGGGCAATGACGCCTGCTGGCTGTAGAGTCACCAAGGGCGAGCCGCTCTTCCCTCGCATCGATCCAAAAAGCATCGAGATCAAGGAAGAACCAAAGGAAGAAGCGCCAGCTGTCCAGTTCAAGGACGAGATCGCCTTTGACGATTTCAGCAAGCTCGATCTGCGCGTCGCCGTTGTTAAAGATTGCCAGCCAGTCAAAAAAGCCGACAAGCTTCTGCAGTTCACCCTCGACGTTGGCGGCGAAGAACGCACCATCGTCAGCGGCATCCGCAAATTCTACGACGATCCAGCAGCGCTCATCGGCAAGAAGCTCGTCATCATCGCCAACCTGGCGCCAAAGAAGATTCGCGGCATCGAAAGTCGTGGGATGATCCTCACCGCTGCCACCGACGACGACAGCGCACTGGAAGTGCTCAGCGTTGAAAACGCTGAGATCCCATCTGGCGCAACGATCAGCTGAGGCGCGTCATGGACTATCTCATGGACACCCACTGCCACGTCATGGACCCGGCCTTCGCCGACGATTATGACGAGGTGTTGGCGCGTACACTCACCCTTCGCGCTGTCGTGAACATCGGCTGCAATTTCGAAGACGCCGAAGCCGCCGTCGCCCTTGCGGAAAAGGAGCCGCAGGTCTATGCCGCCGTGGCGCTGCATCCTGAAGACGCGCGCAAGTACGACGAAGAAAGATGGCAGCGTCTGTGCGAGCTGGCAAAGCATCCGCGCGTCGTCGCCATCGGCGAGACCGGCCTCGACTATCACTGGGACACCGCAACGCCTGAGGAGCAGAAAATTCTTCTGGCGAAACACATTGCCCTCGCCAAGGAACTCTCCAAGCCCCTCATCATCCACGACCGCGAAGCGCATCGCGACTGCTTCGACGCACTCTGGGCCGGTGGCGCTGAGGATGTGAGCGGCGTTTTCCACGCTTACTCCGGTTCCGTGGAAATGATGCACGAGGCCGTCGCCCACGGATTTTACATCGGACTCGGCGGCGTTGTCACCTTCAAAAACGCCAAAACCGCCAAGGAAGTCGCCAGGCAGGTACCTCTCGATCGCCTGCTGCTCGAAACCGACTGCCCATATATGACGCCTGTGCCATTCCGCGGCAGACGCAACGAGCCAAGCTATGTGCGCTACGTCGCCGAAGAGATCGCGCACCTGCGCGAGATCGACGTGAACGACCTCTGCCGCATCACCTGGGAAAACGCCTGCCGACTGTTTAAGACGGAATTTTGATTCTCTGCCGCTCACCTGCGTGGGCGGCTTTTCTTTTTACGGCGTATCTTATATAATGAAAGAAATCTCACCAAAGGAGAACAACCATGAAACACTATGATATGATCGTCATCGGCACAGGCGCTGCGAACATTGTGCTCGAAGCGGCGCAGCAGCAGGGCCTGCGCTGCGCGCAGATCGAGCGTGGAAAATTTGGCGGCACCTGTCTGACGCGCGGCTGCATTCCGACGAAGGTGCTCGTCACTGCGGCGGACCGTCTCTACGAAATGCGCGAAGCTGCAGCGCTGGGGCTTTCGGCTGAAAATATTTCCTTCGACTGGCAGAAGATCTCAGCGCGCGTCTGGCAGAAGATCGACGAAAGCATCGGTCTGCGCCAGTTTTATCTCGACGAGCCTCACACCGACGTGTACGAAGGCACGGCGCATTTCACCGACGACCACACCATCGAGGTGCATTATCCCGACGGCAGCAAGAGTGAGCCGCTGACTGCCGAGAAGATCTACATCGCCACCGGCGGCAAGACGAAGATCCCAGCCATGGCCGGCGTGGAAAATGTGGACTACTACACGAGTGAGTCGTTCTTCGGCGAAAAATATCCCGCCGAGCCGTTCCGCGATATCATCGTTGTCGGCGGCGGCGCCATTGGCTGCGAATTTGCGCACATCTTCCGCGCCTTCGGTGCGCGCGTGCAGCTGGTGCAGCACAATGTGCGTCTACTGCCGAAATCTGACGAAGACTGCTCGGCAGCGTGTCGGAAGAATCTCGAGGCCGACGGCATCACCCTCTACTTCAACAAAGAAACGCCAGCTGTGCGCAAGGAAAATGACCGCGTCATTCTGATGATAGAAGATCGTGCGACAGGCGCGCTGGATGAGATCGACGCCGAGGACCTCTTCATCTGTCCCGGCATTGTGCCAGCGACAGATGGGCTCGGCCTGGAAAACACGCAGATCGCGCTGGACAGCCGCGGCTGGATCCGCACGAACGAATTTCTCGAAACGAGCGTCGATGGCGTCTACGCCCTTGGCGATATCAACGGGCGTCAGCAATTTCGCCACAAAGCGAACTACGAAGCAGACATCCTCGCCTACAACCATTACAAAAGTTCCGGTCCGACCGACAAACGCTGGGCGCGCTACGATCTCGTGCCAGCAGTCACCTTCACCCATCCGGAGGTTGCCGACGTCGGTCTCACCGAAGCACAGGCGCGCGAACGCGGCCACAAGGTGCGCATCGGTGTGAATCCATACAGTGCCACGGCGAAAGGCTACGCCCTCGGCTATGAGCCAGGCTCAGCGGATCGCGCCTTCGCCAAGCTCATCATCGACGACGAAACGAACGACATCCTCGGCATGCACGCCGTTGGTCCATTCGCGTCGACACTGATCCAGCCATTTCTCAATCTCATGAACAGCGGCGAGACAGCGCTCATCCCGCTGAACGAGGACATCGCCAGCGCAGAAACACGCCACCTGCGCCAGATCAACCTGCGCCGTACGCTCGATCCACACAAACACCACACCGTCCGCGAGACCATGGTACCCCATCCTTCCCTCTCCGAAGTCGGCATCTGGACCTACTACCCGATCGAAGAGCAACTCGCCAGCGAAGAAAACGGACAATAAATGACCACCGCCCGCCGGATCACGCATAAGCATGACCGGCGGGCGGTGTGTTTTTACCACTCTACTTTTTCTTCGGGAATCAATTCACTGACAGGCGTGCGCATGCCTTCAAGGATCGTTTCCGTCATCCCTGGGAT
>OLQA01001320.1_pt1 | contig 22160 bp, 16 predicted proteins | sample 1673151 | NCBI WGS metagenome assembly OLQA01 (sample SAMEA3136760, study PRJEB25190) | human gut metagenome | biome: human gut; feature: human-associated habitat; material: faeces | place: Austria | collected 2013 | reverse complement strand
CGCAGCGCTATGTAATTATATTATGAAATTTTTGTATATGTGTCTGCGACATTGGATGGAAATGTGCCTGATGTAAATGTCTCGCCGGCGGCGTTCTGCCAGGTGCCGGAAAGATTGTAATAAGTGCCGACAAATTTGAAGTTCGGACCGGTAGTGATGGTGATGAGAGAGGTGCAGCCTGAGAACATATAGCGCATATCCGTCACCATTGATGTATCCAGCGGCGTCAGGTCAAGGCTTGTCAAGCCGCTGCAGCCGTAGAACATATATTCCATACTCGTCACATTTGACGTATCCAGTGGTGTCAGGTCAAAGATTGTCAGGCCGCTGCAGTCGGAGAACATCCCATGCATATCCGTCACATTTGATGTATCCAGCGGTGTCAGGTCAAGGCTTGTCAGGCCGCTGCAGCTGCGGAACATATAACCCATATTCGTTACCTTTGATGTATCCAGCGGTGTCAGGTCAAGACTCGTTAAGCCGCTACAATAGGAGAACATAGAGTCCATATCAGTCACCTTTGATGTATCAAGCGGCGTCAAATCTAGACTTGTTAGGCCATTGCAGCGTTCGAACATAGAACCCATCATCGTTACATTTGATATATCCAGCATTTTTAAATCTATTTTTTTTATTTTACTTTTATCGTAAAACATGTTTTTGCTATTTATTGCTGCCTGCACTTTGATACCTTTAATCTGAGTAGACACTTTCATAACAGTGCCATTATTCTCTGTCCAGGCAACGACTCCGCCGTCACCGTCTGCGTCTACATCAATCACTTCAGCAGAGGCTGGCTTGATTTCGTCGGTAAATATTACTTCAGTGACAGTTGATGAGATTGACTGATTAAAGCCATTTTTATATGTCGGAGAGCCTTTATATCCTTTAATCTCAAACGTCATCTCTTTTGCCCATAAATCCAAATCCCCAGTCATCTCAATCTGTGGCGTTCCGTCGTCTAAAAACAAAACTCTGTCTCCTTTATCTTTACCAGTACACCATCCAACACAATCACCTACAGCCATCTTATACTCTCCCTGCACAATCTCTCCGGCAGAGTTATAAACGACCATATTTTCTTCAGACCCGTCTGCAAATTTCAATCCGTTTCCATGAAACGTCACTGTATATCCAAGCGTGCTCTTTGTCGGTTTCTTCGTACTTATCTTAATGTCCGGAATCTCCCGTTCCTCATTCGTCAGCCCGTCATCCCAGACTTTCGTAACTGTTACCGTCCCGGTCGTCTTATTGTCTTTAAAATCATACACATGACCGGTATCATCTGCCTGGCTATCCGGGATATTTACATCATCGTTGGACGGGAGACCGCGGCCAACCTCTGGTTGTACGTTGGTTCGAAGGTTACTGGACGTGTATGTGGAGTCAGAAACCCCGTCCACGTCTGGTGACGGTGAACATAAGTTCACCGAATCATCAACATCCCCGGAAGTACCCCCCCAGTCAATCTCAGGCTGTCGTCAACAGACATTACCTGGTTTTGTTCTACTTCATCTGCTGCCAGAACAGTCACATAACCTGCTCCAGTAATACCAGCCAGGGCTGCAGCACCGGCAGCCAGAACAGAAAATAATATGCCATTTCGGCACCATCCCTGCCTTCTTTCAGTACTAGGCATTCGTGCCATTTCACGATTTCTTATTCTTATCATATAATTTCCTCCTTATTCCTCATTCATTGGTTTATGTTTAATATGAAAAATAAAAGAATAAAAATAACATAATAAAAATATACTTTTTGCCTTTTGTATAAAAGAACCAAAAAAAACAGCGGACATTTTGCCCGCTGTAATACAAGATATTATTTACAAACTTAACTTTTTCTTTTGAATTTCTTTTTGAGCATTATCATTGTTTATTGTTCCTAATATATATGCTGTTAATGCAGATAAATGCTCATCTTCTGCAAACTGAAGCATTTGATGTAAACTCTCGTTTTTGATGAATTCAAATTTCACCATGTCAACAAGCCCTTTTTCATTTTTATCGTGTTTCATGCGAGAGATGATATTGTCACTTGATTCTCGGATAAATTTTCTGGTAGTCATATCCTTGGGATTTCGTTTTATCATTTCTATTGCAATATTTTGCTGGTCATCAACAGTAGAGGCGTATGTATATAAATGATTCACCTTGTTTGCAATATCTATGTCTTCTTTTTCGTTAAAATACTTCCAAAGAAGAATATTTACAGAACGCGCGTCATTCGTATCCATACATCTTGGAATCACTACTGATTTTTTACCGATATTCAGCATAACCATTTGCGGAAGATTCTCATCTTCATATTCTGTGCATCCAAAATTAAATGAACGTATAATATTCAAATTATCATATCTTGAAGCATTGATTCGTCTGATGTTCGGTAATGCGTTTTGTTCAATATAATCTACGGATTCCGGAAGGATTATCTCTTCAAGATTTTTACAGTTAACAAAAGCATTTTTACGAATATCATGCAATCCTTCATGCAGAGTAATTGTTTCAAGACCACTATTAGCAAATGCCTCTTCACCAATGATATTTACCTGTGATGGAATATCAATATGTTTTAGGCTTTTGCAGCCTGCAAATATACCTTTTATCTGTCCATTTCCAATTATCGTTACACCGTTTCCAAGCTTCACTTTTTTCAATTCTTTACAATTCTCAAAAGCATATCTACCAATATCTTTCAGTGAATCGGGAAGTTCAATAGATTCAATCTGGCACCCTGAAAACGCCATTTGCTGGATATACATTGTGCCTTCAGGTACTTTAACTTCACCTCTTCTTGATTTTGGACACTGGCATAATATCGTTCCTCCCTGTGCATACATGATTCCGTCAATCGTTTTGTAATTATCATGGTTAATGATATCAACATATTCTACACCCTGGCAATAAAATACTTTTAATATTGCGGTGGTTATCAATGAAGCGCCATATTGTCTTCTGAAATCTGTTATCATAGCAGCACAGTCAATGACAATATGCTTTGGAAATTGCTTTACAAAACCTAATGTTAATGCGTTTAGAAACTCTACTGAATGTACTGTCATTTTTTTGACTTTTGACAGGTCAAGTTCTCTTGATATCCTATATACAAATTCTGTATCATCAGGGATAATGACATTATCACAGTTGCAATCCACGTCAACTAGCATAGTTCCATCAATCAATGCTCCATTTACAAAATTCTGTTTGAAAGTTTGTAGTGTATTTTTCATAATATTTTTCCTTTCTTCTTTTTTGTTTTTTATCTTTTTTGTAATATGATTGATTTTTGAAGACAAAAAAAACGCCAGCGAGAGCTGGCGTGAAAATGCTGTCATTCTGAAAAAATGCATTGTATTATCTTTTTTTTGTTATATTTTTTATATGAACCTGGAGTGCGGCAGGTGATTCGTATTCTTCTTTAACAAAATTACATTGAATGAGATAGCTTATTCTTGTATCATGTCTGTATTATACATATCCGGAAAACCATCCAAATCTGGCATACATTCTTTTGCAATGGTCAATAACTCCTGGTTTTCTTCTGTATCTCGTAATTCTTTTGCCTTATCTGACTGTAATAAAGACGGGAAACGATTTTCGTTTATATTGAAACCTCCACACGACTAAAGTCGCGGGATTCCCGCACCTGTAAACAGGCACATTTGAAGAGCAACTCGAGTTTCACTGTAGCAGGCGGACCCCTACAGGTATAACCCCAAGGAAACAGGCATCATATTTCAGATGCAGCATCCTTAGTTTTGCTTGATTCTCTTCCTTTGTTGTTTACGGACCACGATTTCGGAGATGACATGAATACGAAGATTCATGCTCTCTTACTTACAGCCGAAGGAGTGGTTTCTGCCTCCTGTGCTGGTTTACAAGTTACTGGAAAATCTGTGCCTGCTGTTATTTCAGCATAAGATTTCCGGTAAAAATCAGACGATTCCGGTTCTTACCGGAAACCTTATGCGTTTCCTAGAATCCAAAGCATGCCGGATATGATTTTCCGGATGCTTTCATTTCCGTTATCAGGTCATTCTGCATTTTTACAAAGTTATCAAATAGTTGTATACATTTCTTTCTGTCAGGCTTTTCTACGGTATCCATGCATGACTGGAGAAATGCGCTGTATAAATCTCTCTGGACTGTTATGGCTCCGATGTTCTTAAATCTTTCTGAGAGTGCTGTTTTTATGTAGTCATCAAGAACATGGTTATACTGGCTTGCCTTATATTTCCACTTATCCGTTTCCAGATATATCATGCCGTACTGTTCACATTTCTGTTTTAATCTTGCAATGAGGAAACTTGGACTTCGGTCTGTGATTGACTTGCCAAAACGTTTCTTCCGTTTATATTTATATACGGCCTTTTCGGTTCCGTCAGCATTTTTTATCACAGAGGTCTTGTCCCGGCGCTTTGTTTCGCGTGCTTTCTTCGCAAGAGCCTTAAAATCCATCGGTTCGTTGATAAATGTGGATGAATCTTTTATCATACTGTTTAATAAGGTATCATGCTGACATTTTGTGTATTCTGCCTTCCTGCGATATAATTCTCTTACTCTTGTTTTATTTCTTTGGCAGGTCTTCGAGAACTTCCACGGTTGAAGGCCTTTCGTTCTCTTCTTTGCTGTCCCATCTTCATTAAACCTGTCAGGATTTGTTATCCTTGTGGATTTATCAATCTTACGCTGCAGGGATACAATCTGTTTGTTGTAGTCTTTGCATTTTGGAGATAATTCTTCAAGAAAGACAGAAGATTCTGATACCGCAGCCATCGTAGAAGGTCCTTCATCAATACCCATTGTTGATTTTCCAGGTGTTATTTTCTTAGGTGCATTCTCCGTCATATACAGTTTTACATAATAATGCCATCCACTCTTAAACCACAGCCTTTCAATCTCGCAGTATTTGATAACTCCGATAGATAAAGATTCATTTATATAATTTTTCTCATCAGGCATATCTGGTTTTGAAATATCATATTTTACCGGGATTTTGAGACCATTCCATTTGATATAACAATCAATCTGGCACTTTTCGTCATTCTGGTCAAAATGAATTGCGACGCCGCTTAGGCTCTTTCCCGGAATCGTATGAAAGTCAGATTCTTTCTTATAATGGACATCTTTTCCATTACCGAATAATACCGCATCCACCCCTTTCACGATATGAGCCACTTCTGCCTGTACCTGGTGTGATGAAATATTTTTCTTATATCTACGCTGCATTACGCTTGCATACTTCTCAAGCCCGCTTTTCGTCAATCCGATGCTTTTACGTGTTTCATTCATGAATTTCGAAAGCCGCTTCATATCAGCCACGACCTGCTTATCATCAGACTCTAATTTTTTAAGTCGTATATATTCAGCCAAAGCCTGCTGATACTGTTTGTCGTTTTCTAACCTTGATAACAGCTTCTTCACATGTTTTCTTATCTGATTACTGATATGTGCCAGGATACGAAAACGCTTTTCCATGATATATGCCGTGTTTTTATCCATTTTCAGCTTAAGTCTCAAAGTATGCATGCGTCATACCTCCTTTCTATTTCTTACATATCTAATATGCCAAAAATTTTAAAACGTGTCGTTTTTTGCGGAAAAATTTTATAGAAATAGAAAAATATCTTCGCATAAGATATGCGAAGATATAAAAGTCGTATACGATGTTTTTATTTATATCGTTATTCATTTAACGCCAATTCATCTCATGACTGAAGTCACAAGCATTCTTGGTTTAAATTGTAAGTGTGTTATTTTTGAGGGGCACTAATCCAGCTGGATTATTTGTACTGACTCTATGTTTACTGGAAATTGTTACTGACAATTCTTCTTTTACAGTCTCGTCTTTCACCATACGTTTATGTTTAGTGAACTTACCCGCCGCTTGCTTACGCTGAAGCGGGGGGGCTTCCTGTCTAAACCGGGTGACATATTATGCACGTCTGTAAGCGTGGCCCCGTAGCTCGACAGGCTACTCCGGTGTTCCACCGGTAAGGTTATCGGGTAACCGAAAGACTGCCTGCTTAGGCAATCGTAGTAAGCATGGAAGGCTTCTTGTATCCTTCCACCGCTGGTCTAATCATATTTTCTTCAAGGATTCGAAAACCTTCTTCCAGGATATTAGTTGCCGCATTTTTATCACGGTCCATCACATGCCCACATTTCGGGCAAACATACACTCTGTCTTCAAGTTTCAAATTCTTGTTTATGTATCCGCAATGGCTGCAGGTCTTAGAAGATGGATACCATCTATCAACACGGATAAGAAGTTTTCCAAGTTTATTGCACAATTCTTCAAGAATCTGCGTAAATTTTCCCCATCCGATATCGGAAACAGACTTTCCAAGATACAGGCTCTTCTTCATTGCTGTCATATCCAGGTCTTCAATCGCAATCAAGTCATATCTTCTAACAAGTCTTACAGCAATCTGGTGGAGAAAATCGTCTCTGCGATGCTTGGCTTTCGCATGCAGGCGTGCAATCTTCTGACACTGCTTGTTGTAATTGTTGGAGTCATTGACCATATGGGAGCGTCTCCTCTGTTCCCTAGCAATACGTTTTTCCAGTTTGCGGTATTGTTTCAGGAAGCGGACTTTCATTCCATTCAGTTCGTAAGACGGCTTCTTTCCAGTGGAATCTATGTATAAGAATGGCGCTGACATATCAAGGCCGATTCCGGAAATTTCATTTCTGTCGCCTGTCTCAAAAAACTTCTGTAATCCAAAGGATGGTTCAATCTCTTCTGCCGGATATTCAAATACAATGGAAAAATACCATTTTCCATCTGGTTCATGGATGATTGTTGTATTTTTTAGCTTACCTTCGGGCTTGATTGACCTATGCATGGACAGTTTAATCGGGTCTGCGATTTTAGGCAGACGGATTCCATTATCTTCAATCCGAATATTGTTGTTATTGCAGTTTGTTGTATAAGCGTCTGTACAGCAACGTTTCTTCTTATATTTAGGCTTACCTCTGTCTCCGGAAAAATATTCGCTTCTCGCTTTCTCAAGGTTCAGCTGAGCATTCAGTAATGCAAATGAATCTCTATCTTTCAGCCATTCCAGTCCAGAAACATCTTTGTAATCGGCGGGTGTCATCGGAATAGTAAAGCCTAGTTCTTTCCACATCAGGTTATAATCAGATAACATCCGGTTCCACATAAAGCGTGCTGCACCGATATTCTGCTTTAATTCCGTCTCCTGGTCTTTTGTTGGATATCCTCGAAAGCGATATGCCACAAAGACAGTATCGGCTTTTGCAATACGCCTGGATGATGATTTTCTGTGTGATACAGTCCTTTCCGGGATAGAAAAACCTCCATTTATAACATCATACAGGCTGCAGGATGGCATAGAAGTAATAGCAATAATATATAAGTTGTGGTTTGTTTCGCATATTGTGATGAAATCAGTGTGTTTAGATTTTCGTTTTGCCATACATATCACCTCCTGTAGTATGTTTTTTCTTACATATACAATATGCCAAATTTCCACTAGATTGTAAAATTTTGCGGGTCTTTTAGTAAAAAAAATAAGAGAATTCCTCTCACTGCCTATAGAGGCAGGAGAATCCTTCTCTAAAATATGTTGAATCTTTATTTTCTGGATTACATATTTCTTCTACGTTTCCAGTTACTTCTGCTGTTTCTGGAAGGTCATTTTCTGCGAATGTTGTTTTAGACATTTTTTCTCCTTTCTTTTGTTTTCTGTTTGTATCGCATACAACGTGGCATGTTTGATTCCTTTTTGAATTTTTTGATTCATTTTTATATTTTTAATATGCGAAATATTTATTATTTTTTGCGTAAAATTCAGCATATTAATACTGTAAAATAAATATTTGATTACTGTATTTTACTGTAGTACAATACAATTAAAGAAAAACATGAAGGAGGTATATAATGTTTAATTTACGAAAAAGAAAAGGCATTATCGCAGCTTTGGTCGTTGTTCTGGCGATTATGCTGATTGTTCCGGTTATGTTGCAGACACCGTCTGAAGCGGCATCTAAAAAGAGACCGGCTAAAGTTACAATGACCAGTGTTAAAACTTCTGGTACAAACAAAGTTGTTATTAAATGGAGAAAGGCCAAATATGCAACTAACTATCGTATCTATTGGAAACAGGCTGGAACTAAAAAATGGAGAACACTGGCAACAGTTAAATCAAACAGGACCAGCTACACTCATAAATCCAATAGCAAAGCGAAACTAATTGGCGGTAAGAAATATGTTTATACCGTGAGGGCTTACAACAGATATGGCAGAAAATGGGGTGCTTACAACTCCAAAGGTAAGACAGTCACTATTCCTGCTGTCCCGGGAAAAGTAAATATCACCCAGACCAATGCAACATCTAACCGGAAGGTGACAATTACATGGGACAAGACAAGCAACGCAACGTCTTATCGTGTATTTTACAAAAAATCCGGTGCAAAGAAATGGATTACTGTTGCTAATGTGAGCGCGTCAAAGAACAGTTACACTCATTCAAACAACAAGAAAACTCCGCTGGCTGTTGGCAGCAAGTATGTATATACTGTGAGAGCATACAATAAGACTTCCAGGAAATGGGGAGCTTATAATACAAAAGGCGTGGTTGTGACAGTTCCGAAGAAGAATGCACCAGTTCCAACACAGCCGGCTAAGCCAACCGCTGTTCCTACCCAGAAACCGAAACCGACAACACCTGTCATACCGTCTCCAGCACCAGAAGATACACCTGATATTTCGGGACCGACTTCTACACCGACTCCTGCTCCGGTCAAGCCTACAGAAGCTCCAAAGCCGACAGCTACTCCTGTTCCGGCAAAACCGACAGCAACACCTGCTCCGGTCAAGGTCAGCAACGTGACAGTTAACCCGGCAGCAGTGAAATTAACATCTAAAGGTCAGAATACGCAGTTATCAGTAAGTGTATTACCGAGCAATGCAGAAAACAAAAGCATTGCATGGAGCACCTCAAATGCAAGTGTGGCAACTGTAGACAATAACGGTGTTGTTACCGCTGTTGCAAATGGAAATGCTACTATTACTGCTGCAGCACTTGACGGGTCTGGAAAATATGCAGAGTGCAGTGTGGTTGTGGAGATTCCGAAGGAGAATAATCAGGTTGTAGAACTAGCGGGTGGAGAATCTAAGATTTTGTCAATATGGAATGAGGATTACACTGAAAATATTGATGTTACACAAGTAACATTTGAATATAATACTCAGCTGGACTTATTCAGCAATCTTGGTTACGATGTACGAACTGGAAAATATATAAAAATGACAATAAAGGCGCAGAAACAAGGCTCATGCACTATTTTAGCTAAATACAACGGAAAAATATTAAAAAAATGGACTATAAACGTCACATCAAATTGGGACGAATATATTGGATATGTTAATTGGCGAAAACAGGTTGAAAGTCAAATTTGGACAAGTTCAATGTCTCTTAAAGAAAAAATGGATGCTGCAAAAGATTACATTCAGAGTCATTTTGTACATAAAGATGGTTCCGATGCTGCCGTTTCTGCCTATAAAGGAAATCTAGCCGATTGTATCACGGCGAGCGAATTTATGGGTGACTTTGCAAAAGATGCTAACACAAAAGTACAGTATGGAAGCACATATACCGGAAAATTTTATGACTATCTTGTATCAGCTTCCTCAGATGGAGGACATACATTTACAAGAATTTTAATCAATAATGAATGGGTTATCTATGATGCAAATCCTCCACATGCATAAAAATATGCTTTACAATACAAAAAAGCATCTCATTAGTCATAGTGAGATGCTTTTTTGTTTTATCAATATTTTAATATTGTGTTAATTTTTAGACAATATTACGAATCTACTATCATTGGCATATTTCCATTCTCTGTAAAACAAATACGATTCCCGATATCATCAGGAGTCGTATTGTTTAATTATCTTCTCTCTGAGCTTTCTTTTTTAACATGACACGCCCTACGAATTACAATCTTCATATAATATATATAGTATATTTTTGCCAATATGTCGCATATTAATTTTTAACTTGCACTTATCTAAAGTTTTTGATATGCTATTTTCCGTAGAGAAACCTGGACTGGTGATTTTGACGAAACAGATGTTTTGTCGTAATGAATTGCCAGGGCTGGTCCGCTGACTATCCTTCCTTGTTCCTTCACTTACGTATAGGAGCACCATTCCTATACGTATAGAATGGACAAGGAGGATAAAGATATGAATGCAGCTTTATGTTTGCAATACTTACAGTTTCTTTTTGAACTTGTGGTATTTTTATATCTGGTCAGTAAAGACCGATAAATAATATATGCCACCCAGGTCTTCTCTACATTTTTGATATTTCGGATGAAAATTGTCAAACACAAAACCTGCTTACGTAAGGCACTATTGACTGTTGATTTTCATCATTTATTAATATGCTGAAAAATTATAAAAAAGAACGCTTTTTATCATATATACTTGAATATAATTTAAACAAATTGTATAATATAAAAAAAGAAGAAAAGGAGGGTTTTATGTATAAAATAAGAAGAAGCAATGGAACTATTATTGCTAAAGGAAAAGCTAGAGCATTATCAAAAGAACTCAATAAGCATCGCATAATCACTCCTGAATTCATTAACAACTGCAGAAAGGAAAGAACAAATATTTCTGCCAACGTCATATACGAAATGGACAGATTATTTAATGAATCAAGAAAATGAATGCAAAAGATGTTTCAGAATTTGAATATGTGGAATTAAGCAAATCAGACATATCTGACGACGTTATCAATAATTTTGATTGCGGCAATCAAGATATGTCTGATTATTTACATTTACAGGCAAAAACAGACTCAGCCCAAAGCAAATGTGTTACATATGTACTAGTAGATAGTACAAAATCCCGAATATACGCATATTCTACTATTTCTTCGTATGCCATGTATTACTATGAATTAGCAGATAAATTTCACACCAAGCCAATGACAGATGATGGAAATGTGTTAGTTACTATTCCTGCTGTTGAGATAAAAATGTTTGCCATAGATAAGGCATTAAGAAAGCAAGTTGCGTATATTTTGGACCCAATACGCAAACGACATTTTTCAACCATTTTCTTTCAGTGGTTTATTGAAAAACTTTATTATATGTCAATGTCTGTTATCGGATTTCAAATAATATTTTTAAGAGCTAATGATGAAGGATTTAATTTATATTCAAGGAATGGATTCATTGAATATAATGAATATATAGATACATATGACACAAAAGCGGAGGGCTGTACTCCAATGATAGAAACTATGTATGATGCAGAAACAGTTTTATTTTTATAAATTCAATTACATGTACCTTTAATATATAAGAAAAGAGCGCACATTCCTGTGCGCTCTGTTTCTTATTTCTTAGTTACACGTTTTCTGTGTTTCTGTTTCTTACCTTTCTTATCAAATATGACAAGTCCAGTTCCAAGAACAGCTATCGTTCCGAATCCGATGAATCCAAATTTCCAGAAACCGTTATCACCGGTCATTGGCATTTTGAATTTCGGTGTATTGGTAATTTCATATGTAGCTTCATAGAAATACCATTTATTCGTGTATCCTTCATCATATATTCCTTTATCGGTAGCAGCTGACATTTCTTGTGCATCCTTGTCTGTCATCGTAATCGGCAGTGTAATATTGATTGGGTCTTTTAAAAGTGTCATATCATCACGTGTTTTTGTTTCCGTTATCTGATATTCTCCCTGGTCAAGATTTTGCCATACGATGTAACCATTTGCATCCGTTATTGCTGTGATAGATTCTCCTTCTTTCAACGGAGGCTTGTAAGTTTTGAATTTATTATTAATATAAGATTCGCTTTCTTTTACAAATGTTAACTTAAATTCAACATTTTCAAGAGGAGCCTTTCCGTCATCGGATAACTTACGTAAAGTTATCTTGCACGGAAAAATATCATTGTAGAAATTCTGCATTTCAATTTTCTGGTTTGTGGTTTTCCATAAATTAATGCTGTCATCTTTTTGATATTCGCCTGGAGCTTGTGCTTCCTGATATGTAACAGTGCAACCAATCGGAATTACAATCTTTTCATTCCAAGTATAAAACGCTGCGCTATCATATTCATCACTGAAATCATCTGCCAAATAATCTCTATCGAAAATAACCTTTCCGTCTCTATCAGATTTTAGATACCAAGTTTTTTTGAGGTTTTTTGCTTCGCATTTATCAGCAGTTGCATATACCCCATCATACAGACATACTTTAAACACAACATCTTTAACAGGTCTATCCTTAGAATCCAGTTTTCTTGCAAATGCACTCAATTCAACCGTCTCCGGGTCATTAGAAAATTCAAGCGGTATAATATGTCCGCCATCATTTGGCAATGTAACTGTAATTTTCTTTATTTCGCTACTTAATTTATGTCCTGCCGGAGGTGTAATCTCTTTAACCCAATAGTTGAAAGTTCCCATTGTTGCACACGGAAGGTATGGTGTATTTGTTTTTCCGTTATCTCCAGTTGTCAATGTTACAACCCTGTTTGTACATGCTGCATCGGAAAATACACCATACACAGCACCTTTCAGACTATAAGCACTGAGGTCCAAAATATCCTGTGGAGCTGTAGACTTTTTGGTAATCTGTACTTTCGGCCGTTCATAGTTTGCAACGTCATAACTGTAAGTTGACTTGAAGTTTGCTGCAGTAATTGCACATGTAATATTATCTGCCTTTGCATATCCAGCCTGAACTGTTTCTTCTTTGATAGTGTATGTATGTCCAATCTGACAAGCATAATTAAACTTATGATATCCGGAACCGCTAATTGTTACTCCAGCCAGTCTTGTGTTACCTTCATACAATCCAAATACTGTATTTTTCAGGTTGTCATTCCACCCACCATTTGCAGTTGTCTTTTTAACCTGGATATATGCATCATTTGGAAGGTCATAAGTCAAAGTCATCTTTGTATTCTTAGTTCTGTATGCAAATGCTAAATCCTGAAATTGCCCACCAAAAGAAATCTTCCATGCCTGGTAATTTACACCTAATGTGGTAGTAAATGTCATGACATATGAACTTTGGGTATATTTTGTTCTGTTTACTGCTAATGCAATCTGGGAGCCTCCAGGTACCGAACCTTTTCCTGTTATAGTTTTGTTTACCCAGTTATCATTATCATCTAGATATTTGTATCTTAAACTGATTCCATCAGGAAGGTTGACAGAAGCCTTATTTTCTGTAAGTGCACGGTATAAAATATATTTTGACACATATTCTCCCTTTGAAGAATCATAGCTAAAATCAGTTTTTGGGATAGACTTATCAGTTATATCCTGATTTGACTGCAAGTCTCTGAATAATACAGCAGGGGATGGTAATTTATCAAGATTATTCTTGATATTTTTCATCCATGCTTTACCTTTCGCATTCCAAATCTTTCGTTTTAACCCATCATAATTCCAGATATTTTCGCTTTTTGGTTTGCCATTTTTATCATTTTGATATCCTTTACCGTAAACATATCCCAAATAAAAATGCGTAATACAGAAATACCCCTGGTTAGCTCCTGCCTGTTTATATTCCTGTTCATATCTTGAAAGTACCTTTTTCATGTTGATTTTTGTACCATCTGTTGCGGTTACTGTCTTTCCCCATGCCGGTCCATCATACAGATAAAATAATGCTTTCGCAACTGCATTTCCATCTGCTATTTCGTATACATTGGAATTACTATCATCCAGCTTTTCAGTTGTTCCTGGGGCATAAGGTGTTGAATATGTTGGCTGGATACAATAGCAGATATGTTTTTCCTTGTATTTTTTTCCATTTGCGTCTTTTGCTGTATACTCTATATAACGCATGGTACTTCCTTTAGGTTCGTTTGTCGCATAAACAGTTTTGTTGCAGTACCACTTATCTCCACCAGGTTCAGCCTCTGTAATAAGTTTAAAGCTTCCAAGTTCATCGCTTGCCCCGCTCGCGGCAGTATTCATTTCATCTTCTGCTGTTGTGATGTAAACATAAACAGGTTTCTCTGGCATTGTGAAATGATATTTCAAAACATTTTCGCCCATTCCTGCAGCCACATCTTCTGCAGTTACGATAGAGTCATCATATGTGATATCAAACTTATCTCCAAGGACTGCACTGTCATCTTCGGATGATGCTTCACAATAAGCATCTACTCCTGTAGCTTTGTTTGCATCAAGATATGACACCGTAAAGGAAACATTTTCTCCCGGTTTATATGACAATGCAGCAGTATTTATCTTGATTCCGGAATCACTAGAGTAAATGAAATTTACACTCTTCTTTCCGTCTTCCTCTCCATCAACACTGCCTTCAACAACAAGTACAGGACGTTTTACTTTATAATTTCCATTTTTATCAGATACATCGTAAATAGTTGAATAAAGACCTGCTTTTGTCATATCCACATTTGAGAAAGATAAAGTGATTGAGGCTTCTTCATTATCGTCACCGATATATTTTCTGATATCATTAAAAGTTACTGCCGGGTCAAAATCATCACCCATTTTTACTTTAACCATGGATATGATAAATGTTTGTCCGTCCACATCTTTGAAAACATCGTCAATCGTATAATTTGATGCTTTCCAGATTAACCCATCTCCATCAATTTCATCAATGCCATTCTCATTAACGTATCCGGTAAATTTAGCGGCTGCCTCAGATGTTGATTCTGCAACAAAGTTATAATCAACAGTGCTTCCATAGTTGGACGATTCAATCTTATTTCCATCTGCATCGCACGCACCGATGATATAAGCGTCCTCAACGCTTCCTGGCATATAATTTTTGGCATCTGCATTATCATTTCCGGCTGCGCCAACAACAAGAATACCATTATTGATAGCTTTCTGGATTTCTGCACCAAGCACGGAATTCAGCATAGTCGTTTTTGCGTACATAGAAAGGTTAATGATATTTACGTTTTGATTGATAGCATATTCTATACCGGAAATGATAGAAGAAACATTACCCTTACCGCCATTAGAAAGGGCTCTGATGGAAAGGATTTTTGCATCTTCATCCTGCGATGTAATAGCATCAACCATTTGGTCACCATGTCCATTTCCTTCCAATATATCATCGATTAATGATATACGGTCAATGACATTTGGACCTGCATTTACGCCTGTGTCAATAAGTGCAATAATTTTCTCTTTTGTTTTTGTGGATTCTGCTCCATCATTTTCCGCTAATGCGGCAATTGGATTTGAATCTGCTGTAAATGCCTCTGTTTCAGTGTTCTCATCGACATTAGCGTCATCAGCTGCATTAATGATTGCATCTGGTTCTACTGCCTGTGCATTTGCAAGGTAGTATACATATGCCTCCATAGCTTTATTGGCTGATTCATACTGCAGCAGGTAGATATTGTCATAATTTCCAATTAAATGTTCCTGGTCAACAATTTCATCTGCTGAATCTGCCAATACGATAAGTCTTGCAGATTCAAAATTTTCTTTATTTAAATTTGCAATACCATCTGTAAGGCCAGTAAAGTCATATCCATCAGATGTACCATCTGACTCTGCATCTGCTGTATCAGATGTATCATTATCATTAACATCTTCGTTTTCTGTGTTAACTGTCAGGTCCTGCGATTCAGCATCGTTAACACTTTCGGTTCCTGCTTCTTCGCTTACGGTTTCAACTTCATTATTGACAGATAAATCTGCATTTACATCTTCAGATTCTTTTTGCTCAAAACCAATCTTTATAGTCTTGTTTGTATCCGTGAACACATTATAACTGAATGATGCGGATGGAATAAAGTCCGTTTTTTCTGGAATGTCGATGTTTGAAACCTGCTTTGAGACGTTATAATTTTCAACTTCATACCCATCATCTGCAATAGCCTTTACTACGTTTACGCTTGCATCTGTCGTTTCGTAAGCATATGTGTAGTTGTTTGCTTCTGCGTTTTCTGTGGAAATCAAAATTGAATCCTTATCGTATACATCAATTTTTACTTCCTCTTTGCCATCATCGTTATGTTTTACAAGCCTTACTTGTTCTTCATTGTTTTCACCCTCATTGATGACAACTTTTCCACCAGCATCTATTAGATTGATAAAAAGGAACCTGCCCTCCTGTGTATTGCTGGTTTCTGTTGTACCTGTCGAATTTTCTTCAGGGATATTTACAGTATCAGACGTTCCATCAAGAACACTTTCCGTTTGTGTTTCACCAATATCTGTAGATACCTTTGTTACTGATTCATCTTCCATGACATCATTTACACTTTCAGCATACACAGGATATGTTGAAAATATTGGCGTTGCGGCTGTAATGATAGCCATAGTCAATGAAAGGGCTTTATATTTTGCATTATGCATTTTCAATTCCTCCTTTTATATTTTTTTTATTTGAAAAGCATTTATTCTTAATATGCAAAATAAAATTAAAAATGTGCGCATTTATGCAAAAAAAAGAACAGCTCCCGCTGTCCCTTTCTTTGTTTAGGTCTTTTTTTTGTATAACTCGTTCTGATATCTCCTTAGTGTATCAGCAACTTTATTTCCAGGAATATCATACTCCCGGCATCTTTTTTGAGTTTCTCTTTTCCATGCCTTTTTTGTCTTTTCGTCACGTATCACATCATGATAAATTTTGATGATTATCTGTTCTTCTCTTGAATAGTTTCTAAGAATTTTTATATCCGGGTCAGGGATTTCTTTAAAATCATCATCTTTATCCTGTTCTTTTTGATACTTGACACCAAGCCTGTCATACATATTTTTTCCTTTGTCATCTTCTTCATCCAGACTCTCAACATAATTGGCCAATCGCCTATATTTAGAAAGGGTCTTCTTTTTTTTGATTCCATACTTTTCCATGAGCTCCTCATCTGGCAAATGGTTTTCTTTCTGGTAATCAACTATTCTCTTCGATTTTCTAATCATATCTGGAGATGCGCCGCTCAATGAGCTTTTCATTTTCAGTAAATGGTTTGCAGATTCATATTTGATAGAATTATGGATGTATGCCCAAAAAGCGCATTTTTCATCTTGGTATTCGCTGATTTTTGTCATAATAATCTCTGTCAAGTGTTGCATGATTTCATCTCTATCATGTTCTTGAACACCTTTGTAGTTCCTATTAACATATTTCTGCATTCTGTATAAACATACATTTATTACTTTTTCTTTGTTTTTTTCTATTTCTTTTTTACTCATTGGAACGTTATTAAACTCATCATAATAAGGTGGCTTGTTATACATTTTTACCATATATGCATATTCCTTTCTTTTCTTTTTTAGTTTTAAAAACTTCATGAAGTAATATGCATAAATTGAAATGGTAATAAAAACCAACTGCTATACAGATATTTCAGTTACAAAAAAGAGCTGCATTTTTGCAGCTCTTAGAATTTCCCCATCAGAATATTTTCATTACAGCATCAAGAAGATGCATCCCGGTCTGGTCTCCTGCCGCAATCAGCATTGATACGGCAATTGACGATAGGAGTACTGAAACCATTTCACGTGTCACTTTTCCTTTTTTGGGCCACTTGATATATTTCATTTCTGGTGTAATTTCCGGTTTTTCTTTTTCGTTGAATTCCTGTGGTTTATCTATATCTTTAATCTTTTCTACTTCCATATCATTTCTCCTTTCAATCTTTTCAATCTTTGCAGAGGATTCCGCAGTAATTTCTTCCTGCCATTTCAAGTTGAATCTGCTGAATTGTCTCTGTTACTACTCCGATAACAATAATAAGTGATGTTCCACTGATTGTCGTTGATAACCCAAGTGAACCGCAGATAGCAATTGGAATTACCGTCACACAGATAAGCATAATCACACCGATTGTAGTGAGACGACGTGAGATATTCTGGATATACATTTCAGTATCCTCTCCTGCTCTTACGCCAGGAACAAAACCACCTGTTTTTCTAATATTATCTGAGACCTCTGCTGCATTAAATGTAATTGGCAGATAGAAAAATGCAAAAAAGACAATAAGTGCAAGATAAATCAAGAGTCCGATTCCATAAATTGGATGTTCATTATCAAACCAGTTTTTCTGAGACATCATATTCAAGATAATCTTACTGTATCCACTTCCATATCCTTTTCCTGCAATTGTTGCTACAAGCTGCGGGATGGCCATAATGGATGATGCAAAGATTACCGGCATGACACCAGAAATACCTACTTTGATTGGAATCTGACCTGTTTCTGCTTCCTCTCCAGACTGACTCATTTTCTGTGAATACTGCACATGTAATGGGTGATACCCCTCTGACATATAAATAATGACAATTACCATAATAATAAGTACAATGACTGCTGCTGCGACAGAGCCGATTTTTACATATAAATGTTTATTTTTTGTAAGCCCAACAAACAGTTCTTTAAACTGTGATGGCATTCTTGAAATGATGTTTGACATAAGCAGGATAGAAACACCATTACCGATGGATTTTTCTGTCAGGATATGTCCAAGCCACATCATAATTCCTGTTCCTGCTGTCATAGACACTGTGATTAAGATTACACATAGAGCTCCGTTTCCAGAAATCAGTCCGTTTTTACTGAATCCGATTGCCATACAACAACTCTGAACAGCTGCAAGGATAACAGCAACAATGTTTGTGATTCTTTTTAATACCTTTTGTCCATGTTCTCCTTTTTTCTGCAGTTTTGACAATGGCTGCAGCACACTTGTCAAAAGCTGAATGATAATCTGTGCTGTAATCAGTGGCGTAATACCAAGCGCAAACATTGAAAAGTTTTCAAAAGAGCCTCCAGTAAACGCAGAAAAAAGATTCAATGCATCATTTGAGTTTGCTGCCATCCACTGTTTAAAAATTGTGGCATCTACGCCAGGAACCGGAATCATTGAAATGACTCGTGTTAAAAAAATAATGAGAACCATAAGTTCAAGTTTATGTCTGATTTCTCGTGAAGTTAATGCTTTCATTAAAAAATTCTCCTTTTCTATTTAATTTGTTTCTCTAACCTTTCAAGAACTTCCTTGTATTTATTTTCATCTGTTATTGTTTCTCCAGATAATAAGTTAAGGTTTTTTGAAATATCGCTGCTGATATTATTACTGTCATTTAACTGTAGTAACAATTCATAATCCACTTCTTTCTGCTGCAATCTTTCGTATTCTTTTGCGGCATCAAGCAATGGAATCATATATTTTTGTTTTTCAAGACAATTGATGGGAATTCCATATGTACTGCATACTTTATCAACATTTCTTGATTTTTCATCAATTTCGCATGATAGCTTATCTACCTTATTTCTTATTTCCCGTAGTTCTTTTCTTGCTTTTCTTTTTTTAGTGACCTCCCTGATAAAAGCCGGAACATACATTGCTGCTCCAGCTGCAATGACACCAACACCGGCAGTCATAAAAGTATCAAGCAATGTTACGCCAATCAGCACAACTGGAGTGCCGGCCGCCAATAGCAACCCGCCAAGACTGTCCTTGTCAGCCTTTTCTTTTATTTCCTGCTTTTCTTTTTCTGTTTTTGAAGCAGCTAGAAATTCTTTTCTTGCTTGTTTTAATCTTTTTTCATCCTCTATCGCATTTTCTATTTTTTCTGCCGGTCTTTGGGAAGCAAATATTGCTTTGAGTTGCAGATATTGGTCTTTTTCATACGGAGTGAGTTTAAACTCTGCTTCTTTTTCTCTTCTCAACTCCAATTCATCAAGCATCAAACTGGTTTTTTTGATAGCTATCGTTGTGCGTTTTGGCACATGTAATTTATCCGGCATCCGTGGTTTGTTTTCCATTTTTTTGAATTTCCTTTGCTAGATTAAGTTTAGCCAGGACATATTGTGCATGATATTTTGAATAATCATTATAATAATCGTCTGCATTTGTATATCCTGTCGTTTTGTTTAATATTTCAGTTGCCAGCTCATTATCATCAAGCCATAAGTCATACTTTTTCGCCAGAGCCAGTATTTTCATTTCATCTTCCAGATTTTCTTTCACTTTTTTATTTACATCCTGCATAAATCCGGAAATGTCATTATATCCATTTTGTTTGATGTACGATAAAAATTCATCGTCTTCAATATTTGTGACACCAGCTTGAGACATAGCTCCAATAAAGCTTTTCTGGATATCATATGTTAAGACATCTTCGGGATATTCAGTAACAGATGCCATGTCACATAATTCTTGGAGGTCAGTGTTGCTGATATTTTCCATTGCAAGATATTCAAGATAAGACCTGATATATTTACGATAATCATCTGCAGTATTTTCAGTTCCATTTGATAATGCCATTGCCATATCATCTGTCAGGCTAACGTCTTTGATGGAATTTATTTTAATATGATATTGAAAAGTCTTTCCTTTATATACATCGTCCTGATAATCATCTGGATATGTATATTCAATATCAAATTCATCACCGGCTTTTCTATCTTCTAACGATTTATCTATATCATCTGGAAAAAGGTTATCTCCTATCGTCCTGTCTTCATCGGATACATTTACAAACGGAGAATCCTGACCTTTTTCAGTAGCAGTATAATCAATATTAACAACATCTCCTTTTTGTGACTCCGATTCAGAATCCTTTTCAATGAATTTTCCTTCTTTTGAAATAAGATTCTTAATAAATTCATCAACTGTGCTGTCAGTTACCTGGTTTTCTTTTGATATTATTACTTTTGAAATATCACAGTCATCCACATTCACATAATCCAGCGGATTGTATTCTGGTCTCTCCATCTCTTCTTGTGTATCATCTGATGTATCTTTATTGTCATTCATTAAGGTGTTCAGTCGTTTTAAATCGTATGTCATATCTGATGATGCCGAATTAATCCTGTTATACATTTTTTCCTTTATGCTTTCGCCTACAGATTCTGAATCTGATACCTTGTCAAGTACGTCATAATCCGTGGAGGTTTTTGATAAACCTATAGATACCAGCACACAGCATCCAAATACTGTCGCAGCAGCTATATTTGATTTCTTACCCATTTTTCGTTTTCCTTTCCCCCTTTTGTAATTACTTTTTCGCAGACAAAACAGCATATATTTATCTGCCAAAATTAATATGCTGAAAAAATACATAGAACGACCAGATTTTTAACAAAAATATTTTTTGATAATATTTTTTCATATAAATTAAGTCTGGAAACCCCATACCTTTAGGTGTGGTGAGGAATGACTCTTTTTTTATAAAAAAAATAAAAAAAATCTCTTATTTTTTTTACTCTCTCCTAAAAAATCCAGCATATTGAATATGACTGAACAAAAGTCAATCAAATCTGCTGAAAGGAGGAAAGCCAATGACAGTAAAAGAGCAGAATGTAACGATATCTGTAAAATTAAAGTTGTATCCTGACCAGAAAGCCATTGAGGAATTTAAGAAGCTGACTACAGCATACAGTGAGGCGGCAACATGGCTTTCTGACCTTATGTTTAACGATTTTTCCGGCCCGGAAATGATAACTGACCGCAAGACACTGCATGATAGATATTATTACGACATACGGCAGAAGAAATATATGAAGTCTCAGCTTGCAGAAAGTCTCATCAAATCCGTATCAGCAAAATATAAGGCCATTGATACAACCTTTAAAAAGCAGTATTACACTTATACTGATGCAGATGGGGATACGGCCAAATACAGGAAAGACCTGAACTGGCTGCAGCATCCGGTTGTGTACAAACGGCCACAGGCAGACCTTGTCAGGGGGCGTGACTGGAGCTTTGTAAATGATGAAAACGGAGGATTCCGCCTTTCTATCGCTACGCTTACAGGACGTACAAAAGTAAGATTTGCAATAAAAGGATTTGAGGATATCATTAGCGATTCGGATATGCCAGGCTTAAGCATCGAAGACCCAAAATGGAAGTTTGGAGAAGCCAAACTCCTCTCCTCCGGTGGAAAATGGTTTGTACATATTTCAGTAACAGCAAAGCTTCCGGTAACTGGCAACGAAGATATTTCTAATATTGTCGGCCTTGACCGTGGGCTTGTTAATATTGTTACTGCTGCTGACCAGAGCGGTTTTACCGCACGGTACAGCGGCGATGACGCAAGAAAAATCCGGACAAGATACAGTAAGACAAGAGCTTCGCTCCAGAAAAAGGAGACGCGCGGGGCAAAACGTGTATTGAAGAGATTATCCGGCAGAGAGAACGGCTATATGA
>OLQA01001316.1_pt1 | contig 22241 bp, 16 predicted proteins | sample 1673151 | NCBI WGS metagenome assembly OLQA01 (sample SAMEA3136760, study PRJEB25190) | human gut metagenome | biome: human gut; feature: human-associated habitat; material: faeces | place: Austria | collected 2013 | reverse complement strand
GGGAGATCAAGCTACAGCCGAGCTTCTGAGGGCACATCCCCCACCCCGGACACCCTAGCAGAGCCGCACCGGGCACCAAAGCGGCCCCGCCCCATCAAATAAACCGGATAAAGGAGATCAACACAATGAGCAAATCACAGATCATGCGGCAGGCGTGGAGCCTGTACCGCGCCACCGTCGCGGAGTTCCCGGAGACGCGCAGCCGCGCACAGTTCGCGCTTTGCCTGAAAGAGGCGCACAGAGCCGCCCAAGCCGCCACAGCAGCCCGCCGCGAGTGGGAGAACATGAGCGGCGAGGAACAGTATACCGCGCTAATCCGCATGGCGTGGACCGTAAAGCACCGCGCAGAGGCCACCGGACGCGCGGCCGATACGGAGTGGATACGCACCCCGGACGACGCGCAAACCGTAGCCGCTGAGGCATGGCCCCGCGTCGCTCCCGCCCTCACCCGCAACGAACAGGCCGACGAGCCGCACACCCTTACACACATACTCTTTGCGGCCTGCACTCAGGCCGCGCACGTAATCAGCCGCGCCGAGTACCGCCACACGGCCAACTGCTGCCAACTCACCAACAACACCGCCGACGCGGACGGCGACGAATGCACACAAACGCCGCTTGACTACCTGCCAAGCGTCACCACCGCCCCCATCAGCAGCCCCGAAGACATAGCCACCACCCGCGCCGCCATCGAGGCCGCGCCTTCCTTTTCGGCAGCGGCCACGAGGCCGTCCATGCCGCCGAAATCGGAGATCGAAGTGGCCTTTGCGGACTTTTCGTCCACTTTCACGGTTTTACCGGTGTTGGAGGCGCTATCGGTGGAATTGGCGTTGCCTGATCCGCAGGCGGCCATGGAGCATGCGAGCACGGCGGCGAGCGAGCCGACGGCGATCTTGCGCAAAGCGTTCATCGTTTTCGTTTCCCTTGTTGTTTTGTTGTTCTTGGAATCGACAACATGGAAACGTAATGGCGTTACCTAACGTAGTGTCAAAGAATAAGTAAAGCCGAAGCGATTTTTAGGAATATTCCCGTTTCGCTTCGGCAAACTTACGATGAACTGGCCTTTTTCGTGTTGCTTCGTGTTGCTTTCTTTGCGCTTTTCAGCTTGGAATACGGCACGGCTTCGGCTCAGTTCGGCTGAGATTCAGGATTCAGCGCAGCACGCCTTCGATGAGCATGGTGATCAGGTCGGTGTAGCGCACGCCGGTGGCCTCCCATGCCTTGGGGTACATGGAGATGGACGTGAATCCCGGCATGGTGTTGATTTCGTTGACCATCACCTTGCCGTCCTTGGTCACGAAGGTGTCCACGCGACTCAGACCGGCACCGTCCACGGCGACGAACGCCTTCTTGGCGGTTTCGCGCACGAGGTTCAGCGTCTCTTCCGGCAGGTTGGCGGGCACTTCCACGTGGCTTGCGGCGGCGTCCATGTACTTGCTGTCGAAGTCGTAGAACTGGTCGTCGCCTTCGGCGCGCTTGTCGAGCACGATTTCGCCCGGCCAGCTGGCCTGCGGCGCTTCGCCAGCCTTCGGACACAATACTGCGCATTCGATTTCGCGCGCGTCGATGCCCTGTTCCACGAGGATGCGCCAATCGTGGCGGGACGCCTCGTACACGGCGGCCGCAAGTTCGGCCGCATCGCCCTCATGCTCCACCTTGGTCACGCCGAAGCTGGAACCGGCGCGGGACGGCTTGACGAACAGCGGATACTGCAAGCCGGCTTCGCTAACCTGCGCCATGATCGCATCGGCGTCGGTCTTGAATTCGGAAGCCTTGTCGAAGGAACGCGCGTCGAGCGTGATGCCGGGCGCGACGGGAATGCCGGCGGCCGCGAGCAGCACCTTCGTGTAATGCTTGTCCATGCAGGCCGCGGAGGCGAGCACGCCGCACCCCACGTACGGCACGCCCATCATTTCGAACAGACCCTGGATGGTGCCGTCCTCGCCGTACGGCCCGTGCAGCACGGGGAACACCGCGTCCACATGGCCGAACGGGGTCAGCGTACCGTCATCCTCGCGGGCGAAGAAGCCGTCCTGTCCGAGAGCCACTTCAAGCACCACTTCCTTGGCGCCGGGGGTTTTCTCCACTGTCGGCAGGCCTTCGTCCAGGCTCCATCCGAGCGGATTCTCACCGTTGACGATCCACTTGCCATCCTTGGTGATGCCCACCGGAATGGCCTCGAACTTGTCCGTGTCCAGCGCGCGCAGCGCACTCGCAGCGGAGATGCAGGAGATCGAATGCTCGTCGGCCTTGCCGCCGTACATCACCACAATGCGCTTTTTTGCCATATCTATAGCCTTTATTCCTTAACTTTTATGACTTTTCAGGATTTTTGCCAAGCATCCAGCATACAAGCCGGCTGCTACTCCTCGGTGATGCCTTCGCCGAACAGTTCGGACAGCATCTGCGCGCAGGAGATGCCGTCGTCCAGCACGTGGCTCATGGCCGTGGCGAGCGGGGTCGGCACACCGTACTGCTTGCCCAACGCCACCACCGCGTCGGTGGTCGGCACGCCTTCGGCCACGCCGTTGCTCACCTTGGTGGCCTCTTCGACGCTCAGACCCTTGCCGAGGTTGGAGCCGAACGTGTAGTTGCGGCTCAGCGGGGAACCGCAGGTGGCGATGAGGTCGCCCACGCCGGCAAGTCCGGCGAAGGTCTTCGGATCGGCTCCGGCCGCCTCGCCCAGCGCGGTCAGTTCGGCAAGGCCACGGGTTTCGATCATGGCCGCGGTGTTCTCGCCGTAGCCTGCGCCACGGGCCATGCCCACGGCGAGCGCCACCACATTCTTCAGCGATCCGCACATTTCCAAGCCGATCACGTCGCGCGTCACGAACGCACGGAAGTAGTCGGTGGTGCAGGCGGTGGCGATGGTACGCGCGTTGTCGATGTCCGCGCAGGCGACCACGGTCGCGGCCGGCTCGCGGTCGGCGATCTGCTTGCTCAGGTTCGGTCCGGAAATGGCGGCGAAGCGTTCCGCCGGAAGGTCGAGCGTTTCCATGACGACTTCGTCCATGCGTTTGCCGGTGGTGCGTTCGATGCCTTTCATCAGGGAGGCCACGAGCGCGGTCTCGGGGATGAGTCCCTTGAATTCGGTCAGTGCCACGCGTGCGAACTGCGCGGCGATGGCCACGATGACGATGTCGGCGTTGGCCACGGCTTCGGCGCGGTCTCCGGTGGCGGTCATGTTGCTGGGCAGCGTTTCCACGCTGGGCAGGCGCACACCGTTGTGGTGATGGTCACGAATACCTTCCACGATTTCCGGTTCGATGGCCCACATGGTCACGTTGTTGCCCGCGTCGGCAAGCACTTGACCGAAGGCCGTTCCCCAAGCGCCAGCGCCCAGTACCGTCACATTCGCCATGAATTTTGCTCCTTGGATTATTTGGATTGCTTTTTGCGGCCGAGCGTATGCCACATCGGCCGCCGCTTTCAATCGACGTTGTCTTATGCTACCGCCGGCTACGCACACCGGCCGCGTGTTCCGGTCGCACGCGTATTTTGTTCGCCGCCGGAACGGGTGTGTGGGGAAAATCAGTCTTTCACGCGACTCATGGTGCGGTAGTCCCAGTAGCCGTCAGGTGCCTGTTCGCCGCGGATTTCGGCCATGATTTCGGTCATGCGCACGCGGATGCGGCGGGTCAGTTCGTCGGCGCGGTCCGTCGGCACTTCGTCTCCCCAGGAATCGCAGCCGTCAAGCAGGTCCGCGTAGTCGAGCGCCTCGTCGTAGCACATCACCACGTTCTTGCGCGGCCACGGCCACCAGTGGTTGATGCTGGCCGCGCCCCAGGTCACGGCACAGTACAGCGGCACCTGGCAGCCGAGTCGGCGTGAGGATTCGAGGGCGATCACGCCCACGCCGTTTTTCATGCTCATCGGCCACTTCTGCGGGTCGCGCGTCACGGTGCCCTCCGGCCATACGGTCAGTGGACGGCCGGAGGTGAGGATTTCCACGGACGTTTCCTCGATGGCTTTGGCCTTGCCCGCGCGGCGCTGCACCGGCTGCATGCCGACCAGCTGGAACCATTTGCCGATCAGCGGCCATTTGGCCATTTCCGCCTTGGCCATGTAGCGCGGGCGGCGGCCCTGATGGAACAGCGACACCATCGGCACGAACACGTCGTACATGGTCACGTGTGTGGCGGCGGTGATGAACGGGCCGGTTTCCGGCACGTGTTCCAAGCCCCAGGCCTTCACTTTACTGTGATTGCGCAGCACCACGTCGCAGCCGGTCAGCAGGCGATGCGTGGCTTTGGGGTTCTGCGCTTCGATTTCCACGGTGTTGGCTTCGCGTGGGCCGGTCGGGAAATCATGGGTCGGGTCTACAAGATGATGCTTCTGCGCGAGTTTTGCGACTTGCTCGTCGCTCAGCGGCTTCACTGCGGAGCGCGGCGACGGTTTTCCTTTGGATGCCATGGCTCCCATTGTGCCACCGGCCGCCGATACGTTCGTCATCGATGTTTTCCGCGTTATCTTGCTTTTTACTGCCTCATGCCATCGTTTTCTGCATCATTTGGCCGTCAAATGATGCAGAAAAGACGGGCGATAAGGCAGAAAAGGGAATGTGCGGAAGATGCGGAAGGCACGGAAAGCATGTTTGCGATTGCGGCGGCGGCAATCGCGGATAAAACAAAACCGGCACCCGCGCAAGGCGAGTACCGGTGAAAGCAACATGGGCGTTCGACGCGACTGTCAATCGCAACTGTTCAATTGCGAATCATCAATCACGATTGGCCAATCGCAATAAATCAGCCGCAGCCGATTCATCGAACCAATCGCAGCGAATCAGTCGAAGTCGGCTCCGAGGGCTTCCAACTTGCCGCGGAAGTCGGCGTAGCCACGGTCGATCAGGGAAATGCCCTGCACGTTGGACGGGCCCTTGGCTGCGAGCGCCGCGATCAGGTGGCTGAAGCCGCCGCGCAGATCCGGCACGTCGATGTCACGGCCGGTCAGCGGGGTCGGTCCGAAGATGACCGCGGAATGCTTGTAGTTGCGCTGTTGGAAGCGGCACGGCAGGGAGCCGAGGCATTCGCGGTACAGCTGGATGGTGGCGCCCATCTGCACCAGCGGCTTGGTGAAGCCGAAACGGTTCTCATACACGGTCTCATGCACGATGGAAAGGCCGTTGGCCTGGGTCAGCGCCACGACGAGCGGCTGCTGCCAGTCGGTCATGAAGCCCGGGTGCACGTCGGTTTCGATGGCCACCGGCTTCAGATCTCCGCCCGGATGCCAGAATCGGATGCCCTTGTCGGTGATGTCGAATTCGCCGCCGATCTTGCGGAACACGTTCAGGAAGGTCATCATTTCCGGCTGGGTGGCGCCCTTGACGAAGATGTCGCCATGGGTGGCGAGCGCGGCGGACGCCCAGGAGGCGGCCTCGATGCGGTCGGTCAGAGACGTGTGCGTGTAGCCCTTGAGCTCCTTGACGCCTTCGATGCGGAACGTGCGGTCCACGTCCACGGAGATGATGGCGCCCATCTTCTGCAACACGCTCACCAGATCCATGATCTCAGGTTCGATGGCGGCGCCGGAAAGCTCGGTCTTGCCTTCGGCGAGCACGGCGGCGAGCAGCGTCTGCTCGGTGGCGCCCACGGACGGGTACGGCAGGTGGATCTTCGCGCCATGCAGACCGTTCGGAGCGGTGATGTGAATGCCGTCCTTGTGTTCCTTGTCCACGTTCGCGCCGAGCTTGCGCAGGGTTTCCAGATGGAAGTCAATCGGACGACCGCCGATGTTGCAGCCGCCGAGCGCCGGAATGAACGCCTCGCCCAGACGGTGCAGCAGCGGGCCGGAGAACAGAATCGGAATGCGGGACGAGCCGGACAGCGTGTCCACGTCGGCCACGTCGGCGAGTTGCACGTTGGTGGCGTCGATCGTCACCACGCCGTTCGCGCCGTCCACGGTCACGTCCACGCCGTGCAGGCGCAGCAGGTCGGACACCACGTGCACGTCGCGGATTTCCGGAACGTTCTTCAGCACGGATGTGCCCGGGGCCAGCAATGCGGCGACCATGGCCTTGCTTACGAAGTTCTTCGCGCCACGCACCTTGATGGTGCCGTTCAGCGGCTTGCCGCCTTCGACGTGCAGAATGTCGTTCTTATTGTCAGACACGCTCAACCTCTTTCGATTCCCTTTTGGATCAAGCTCAAAAAACACTGCTGCTTAGTTTGCCATAAGGCATGTAGCATGTTCGCGAAAAACGGAATTCAGCGCAGTGTCTCCTTAATTTCGCGCGCGAGATTCGCGTCCCACATGGCTCCGGTGGCGCTCATCACGGCGTTCGCGCCAGCCTCACGGTACGCCTTGTAGTCATCAGGGCGAATCACGCCGCCCACGCCCACGATGGCGAAGTCGAGGCCGAGCTTTTCACGGATGGCGGCGAGCCTGCCGACCATGTCGAGACCGGCGCCGCGGATGGCGTTGCCGCACACGCCGGAACGGTCACGTCCGGCTCCCGGCAGCGCCTGGTTGCCGTTCGCGTCCACTAGGCGCGCGGAAATCGTGTTGATGGTGGAGAAGCCTTGCACGGTGCCATGTCCGACGGTTTCCCTGACCATGGTTTCCAGGTCGGTGTCGTTGGGAATGTAGGCGAGTTTCACGATGAGCGGGCGATCGCCGATTTCGTTTTTCACGGCTTCCGTGATCTCTCCCACCAGATGCGGGTCGTGGCACAGCAGGCGATTGTGACCTTCGTTGGGGCAGCTGGTGTTCATTTCCATCAGTCCGGCTCCGGTTTCCGTAACCAGATGCGCGGTGGTGACATGGTCGGCGATGTACGCCTTGCGGTCCATGCCGTCCACGCGGGAGCCTTGGAAGCTGGGCACGAGCAGCTGCCCGTCGCCGGCGGCGGCGATCGCCTTCTTCATGTCCGGCTGCCATTCATCGGGGTCACGCGACGGCACGCCGAAACTGTTGGAGATCGAAATCGGAAGCTCATATCGGGTGTCGGCAAGCACGCCTTCATCCAGTTCGGCGCTGCCGGGAACCAGCGACCCGTCTGCGTTCTTCGGATGCACGGCGAGCACGTTCGGGAAGGCGTTGCAACCCCACGCGCGGGAGCGGACCGTCTTGTACACCGCCAAATCGAAACCCATGCGGAAGGCGGCGGTGGTGAACCGCTCGTTCAGCAGCGGACCGGCGGGAATGCCAAACGGCAGGTTCACGCGGAAGCCGAGGAATTCCTCGGCCTGGTCGGACGACTGCGACTGGGTGGTCTGTGCAGACTGCGCGGAGGCGCCGGCAGCGGAATCGCCCTTCATCACTTCGGCGAACGCACCGAACGGCCCCTGCAGATAGTTGTCTTCATACGTGCGATTGACGTCGTAAAACGGCGCGAAACTCTGGCTCATACTGCTCCCCGAAATTGTTCTCGTGTCATGTTTTGGATATGCGATGCGAACACACGAAATGTCATGTCCACTGTAACGCGACACACGTCCCGCCTGCACGCCCCGTCTCACCTTGGAAACCTCCTTGGCTAGGACTTCCCCAGACGAGTTTGGGCTCTCGATCCAGGTCAAGTCCAGAGAACCGGAACGCCGTCATGAGCCGGTATGCTCGGCAAGACGGTACTTGCGTCCGCGTCCGACGCCTATTGGTTCAATAACACCGTCTTTCACCAGTGAGGCCAATATCTCCCGGGTACGGGTGAGGCCAAGCCCCAGCACCACAGCCAGATACGAGGTGGGTTGCGGTCCGCCGACCGTCAACGCATAGGTGATTTTCTCCAACTGGCTTTGCGGCCTGATCGCATTGCCGAAATCGGCAGGTAGGGCCACGTTCTTGCCGAATGTGCCGACCATGTCGTTCAAACGGTCAGCCCCGCGAGCGCCAATCCTATGGACCGTACCAGTGCCATGCTCCGAATTCCGCATTGTCGGCGACTCCGCACCAACAGGGCCCCCGCCATCTGCAGAGACTCCGGGAACAGCAGAAGCTCCGGCGATCATGGAATCTCCGGCGATCTTGCGCGGATACAACGTAAGCTGCACACGCCCCGGATCGTCGAACACTTCCAATTCCGGCGCGGCGGTTCCTGCGAACAGGCAGCCTTCACGCATCACGTCAAAACCACTGCCCGCCTTTTCTCCGATGCCAATCAGATTGAACATTTTCATCAACGTGGGATTCCGCGTATCCGAAATGCCGCCTTGCATCACCTCTTCGGAGGAAAGACGCAGGCTGCCGGGATTCGACAATACGATTCTGTCGTAATACTGAATGATCACCGTGCCCCGGCGAATGAAGTAATCGGCATGAACGAGCGTGTTGGTGACAGCCTCACGAACGGCCTTATCCATCAGATTGTCATCAATCCTATGCAAATCGGCATCAAGCTGGAACGGATGGGCAACAGCCGACCGCAGACGATTGACCACCTTGCCCCAAAAATCGTACAAGTTGCCCGACCAAGTGCCATCATCCGACGTGAATCGGTCATTCCACCGCTCCTGGTCGTCCATGACCTCGCGATAGTCCAGGAAATAGTAGGGGAATTCGGACGTGATTCGCCACGCCTCACCGAACATCAGCAATCCGGCTCGTGTGGGACGCACCTGAGAACCATCAAGCCGCAACGCTTCGATGCGAAGCAGGAAATCCTCATCAGACAATCCGACCCATGGATGGCCGGGCCGTCTGTTCTTGAACTGCCGACGATATGATGCGACGCTATCCGCGTTGAGCGCGTCAGCACCCATGCCTTCAACAATCGTTCTGTCCAAGGGAAGCAGGTCACTGTCCCGAAGCATGGCACGAACCGTTTCCTCATCGCACAGATAATCGCCATCGCCATTACGCCGGTATGAGCCCGTCATCGGATTCTGGCCCACGTACACGGGAATACAGTCCCTCGCCGCACGAGGAATGTCGATGGAAATAACATCTCCCTGCGAGGTATGGCGAATCACCACGTCGTTGTCGCTCAGCACAACGGCGCTGACCTTCGATGGATCATGCACCATGTTCCAAAAATCCTGCGCCATGTTCCGCGCATCATCTACTCCGGTGATATACAAAGAATGGTCTTCATGTTCGGACACGCCCAGCAGAATCAGCCCACCTTCGGTATTGGCGAAGGAGCTGTACGTCTCCCATAAACTGTGGGGCAGGCCGCCCTTGGCACGTTTCGCTTCCAAACGGTTGCCTTCACGCATCCGAGGAACCTCCCGGGACCACCAGGCATCATCGTGCTCGCTACCGTCCATTGGCCATCACCGCCTTACCTACCACGCGTTTTACGCTCGCTTTGCCGCCACTTTGCCGTCGTATTATGATTTTACCACCGCTTTGCGCGCGCTTTGCCACCGCTTTGTGGAATTTGTTATTGGCGGAAAGGTGATGGAAGGTAAACAAAAAGCCCGGCTTGGGTGCCGGGCTTGGGAAAAGTTAGATGTGGTTGCGGTCAGCCAATGATGAAATGGGCTACCGTCGCGATCGGCCAACGGCCCTGTCCTGCAATTATGGACTGCGCTGCGCGCAGGCTCATTGCTGCCCTCGTTTCGGACTCGGGCAAGGCCCTGTCGGCAGTGCACTGCACTGCCGACCAGCCATCGCGTCAGATGATGCCGCGATCGGCCAACGGCCCTTGCCAATCAGGGTATTCACCCTCTCGGGCAGATTCGATCGGCTGTTCCGGCTCGCGCTTGACCGGCAGGGTCTTCGGCTTGAACGGGAACTTTTCGGCGCGCATCTTCTCGTATGCGATGATGTCGTCTTCGTGCTGCAGCGTCAGGTCGATGTCGTCGTAGCCGTTCATCAGACGCCAGCGGGTGTAGTCGTTCACTTCGAACGGCAACGTCACATCGCCGCAGGTGACGGTACGGTCTTCCAGGCTGACGGTCATTTCGCGGCCCGGCTCCTCGTCCAGCAGCTTCCACAGCAGCTCAATGGATTCCTGCGGCATAATTGCGGCCAGCACGCCGTTCTTGGCGGTGTTGCCGTAGAAAATGTCGGCGAAACGGGAGGAAATCACCACGCGGAAACCGTAATCGTGCAGCGCCCACACGGCGTGCTCACGGGAGGAACCAATGCCGAAATCCGGGCCGGCCACAAGGATCTTGCCCTGCTTGTATTCCGGCTTGTTCAGCACGAATTCCGGGTCGCGGCGCCACGCGTAGAACAGGGCGTCGTCGAAGCCGCTTTTCTTCACGCGCTTCAGGAACACGGCCGGAATGATCTGGTCGGTATCAACGTTGGAACGGCGAAGCGGCACGGCCACGCCGGTAAGGGTAGTCAGTTTTTCCATGTCAACAAATCCTTCGATTGCCTATCGATATTCGATTTCGATATTTCGATTACTTACGATTGCGTTCGCAGCTTCCGCTCGCAGCAGGCTCACAGGTCGGCCGGCGAGCAGATGGTGCCGCGGATGGCGGTCGCGGCGGCAACGGCCGGCGACGCCAGATGCGTGCGCGAACCCTTGCCCTGACGGCCTTCGAAGTTGCGGTTCGACGTGGAGATGGAACGTTCGCGAGCCACCATCTTGTCCGGGTTCATGCCCAGGCACATGGAGCAGCCGGCGTTACGCCATTCGGCGCCGAAGTCCTTGAAAATCTTGTCGAGGCCTTCCTTTTCCGCCTGCAGGCGCACGCGGGAGGATGCCGGCACCACGAGCACGCGGTGGATGTTGTCGGCCTTGTGGTGGCCCTTCATGATGGAGGCGGCCACGCGCAGGTCCTCAAGACGGCCGTTGGTGCAGGATCCGATGAACACGGTGTCCACGGCGATGTCCTTGATGCGCATGCCCGGCTTCAGTCCCATGTAGGCGATGGCACGCTCGGCGGCGGAACGCTCGGTCTCGTCGTTGAAGGAGGCCGGATCCGGCACCACGCCGGAGATCTTCACGCCCTGGCCCGGGTTGGTGCCCCACGTGACGTACGGCTCGAGGTCTTCGGCGTTGATGGTCACTTCCTTGTCGAACACGGCATCGTCATCGGTCTTCAGCGTCTTCCAATATTCGACGGCCTTGTCCCACATCTCACCTTCCGGCGCGTGCGGACGGCCCTTCAGGTATTCGAAAGTCACCTCGTCCGGGGCGATCATGCCTGCGCGGGCGCCGGCTTCGATGGACATGTTGCAGATGGTCATGCGGGCGTCCATCGACAGCTTCTTGATGGCTTCGCCACGGTATTCGATGACGTGGCCCTGGCCGCCGCCGGTGCCGATCTTCGCGATGATGGCCAGAATAATATCCTTGGCGGTGACGCCCTTCGGCAGGTCGCCTTCGATGTTCACGGCCATGGTCTTGAACGGCTTCAGGCTCAGGGTCTGCGTGGCCATGACGTGCTCCACTTCGGAGGTGCCGATGCCGATGGCCATAGCACCGAACGCGCCGTGGGTGGAGGTGTGCGAGTCGCCGCACACGATGGTCATGCCCGGCTGGGTCAGACCCAGCACCGGAGCGAACGCGTGGACCACGCCCTGGTCAGCGTCGCCGAGCGGGCACAGACGCACGCCGAAATCCTTGCAGTTCTTTTCCAGCGTGCTCAGCTGCAGCGCCGAAGTCTCGTCCGGATTCGGACGGTCGATGTCGACGGTCGGCGTGTTGTGGTCTTCCGTGGCAATCAGCTGGTCGACGTGACGCGGCTTGCGTCCCGCCAGACGCAGACCTTCGAACGCCTGCGGGCTGGTCACTTCGTGCATGAGCATCAGGTCGATGTACAGCAGGTCGGGAGCCCCATCGCTACCCTTGCGTACCAAATGATCGGCCCAGACCTTCTCGGCCAATGTAGTTCCCATTGTGGGACCTCCTCAGATTTTTCCTCACTAATTTCCTCGCGGCTATTGCCTTGCCGCATTCTTCGTGCTATAAGCCTATGGGCTTGAAACGGGTTCGAGGTCCTTCATGCCGGTATATGAGATATGAACGAGGGACGAGCGCGGCAAACGCGGAAAAGTTACTTCCCGTCTTCTTACGGCATATGCGCAATCGTTGAAATTTCAGCATTTTCCCAGCTTCGCCAGCCGGTGGAAGCAAGGTAAATAATCTGCTTTACCCCAGTCGCGAACCACATACATTTTGCATTTCAATATGTGAGATGGCATAATTCAGCGTATGACTTCTTCTTCGAATACGAGCGACGCCATGCCCAAAACGCAGGCCATGAACGCCACGAACGAGGCAAACGGCAATTACGCAGCCACCCCGCAAAGCAACGAAATTCATTCCGGGGTCGGCGTGCTCGACAAGACAGTCAAGATTCTCGACGCTCTTGAATCCGGCCCAGCCACACTCGGACAGCTGGTTTCCGCGACCGGTCTGGCTCGTCCGACCGCGCATCGTCTTGCGATCGCGCTGGAACGTCACCGTTTCGTTTTGCGCGACCAGCACGGTCGTTTCGTGCTCGGATCGCGATTCGCGGAACTTGCGGCCGCAGCCGGCGAGGACCGTCTGTTGACCGCCGCCGCGCCGATTCTGCAGACCCTGCTCGACCGCACCGGCGAATCCGCGCAAATCTACCGCCGTCAGGGCGATCAGCGCGTCTGCATCGCAGCCGTGGAGCGCGCGTCCGGCCTGCGAGATTCCATTCCGGTTGGTGCGATGCTGTCCATGGAAGCCGGTTCCGCAGCCCAGATTCTGCTGGCTTGGGAGGATTCCGAACGTCTGCATCAGGGTCTTCGCCACGCCAAGTTCACTGCGGCCAAGCTCACCGCCGTCCGCAAGCGCGGCTGGGCCGAGTCGATCAATGAACGCGATGAGGGCGTGTGTTCGATTTCCGCGCCGATTCGCAACGCGTCCGGCCAGGTGATCGCCGCCATTTCGATTTCCGGCCCGAATGGCCGTATGGGCGCCAATCCCGGCCGCCGTTACGCGCCGCTGGTCATGGCCGCCGGCAAGTATCTGACCGACGCGCTGATCAAGGCGTCTTCCGGCCGCTGACAGATCCGCGACCAGTCGCATACGTTAACGTAAAAAGCTGACGATGGAAAGTTCCCATCGTCAGCTTTTTTGTATTCATTCCAAAGTTGGATGCCGGAAACCAGAACAGTCACCGGCGGAACAGCGAGACCAGCTTGTTCCACGTCTTGCTCCACCACGTCGGCCTGTGGAGCAGGTCCATGCCTTCCGAATCGGGCTTCGATTCGCTGGTCATGCCGTAGGCGTAGGCCTTGCCCGCGCTGGGTTTGCCCACCAGCTCGTCGTATTCCAACAGCTGCGTGCGCGGCTCGTACGGGTGGCGGATGTCGAATTCGAACAGTCGAGCGGCACGCTTGGCCGGCACCGGGCCGTATGAGCCAAAACCGCTGGTCGGCGAGGCGACCATCATCATCTGCCGGTCACCGTCGGTTCCGACCGGCACGGAACCGACGAAGGCGTTGCGGTGGTCGTGCCCGGCGGAAATCGCAAAATATCCCGCCTTGTCAAGGATTGCGAATTCGCCGCTGTCGGCATCCGGGCAGCTGACGCCCTCCCCCAGATAGCTTCCGGGCTGCGTTTTGTCTTCGTTGAGCACGAAATGCCGCCCCGCGAAGTTGCGGTATCCTTCAATCGCGCGCGCAGCGGTGGCCGCGACCGGCTTGAGCAGGCGGTAATACTGTTCGATCGGGAAATGCTGGAACACCATGCATGGCAGCGTGGACGGCGTCTTGCGCGGTTCGCGCGGCGAGTCCTGTTCATCTTGCCGGTCTTGTTGCAGCTGCTGCGATTGCGCCGCCATCAGCCCCGGCGCAATCGCCAGGAAGCGCAGCGCGGCTTCCGACGGGCTCCCGTAGCCGCCGGAACGCGCGTAATCGCCCGAATCCAGCAAGACCAAGCCCAACACGTCATACGTGCGATCGACGTCCGTCACCGACAACGCGAATGTGCCGGGCGCGCACGCGATCACGGGCTGTTCCGGCAATCCGAAGTCCTGTTCCATATCGCCGACATCATGTTTCACACCATGTTTCACGGCGATGCCCGTCGTGCCGTCGGCAGCGCGTTCCGGATTGATACACCCTGGGAATTCGCGGCAGATGCTTTCGATCTCGGCATTGTCGAGCCCGCACTGGAAGTCATGGTTGCCGAACGTCACAGCCCACGGCACGCCGCGGTCGGCAAGCGGGTGGACCAGTTGTTCGATGGTGGCTCGCACCAATTCGCGGGTGTGTTCCAATGCGGCCGCATAGCGTTCCCCGGACGCTTCGGACGATGCGGATGCCGGACGCGCGTCCCAGCGACGCTTGCGGGAGGTCAGCGCGTATGCGGAATCATATCCGGCGATCTGATTGCCGTTGAAAATAACAAGATCGGGGCGTGTGGCGTCAAGCGAGGCCTCGATGAGGCTGATGGTGTCTTTGCTGACTTTCGGCCCGTCTTGGATGTCGGCGAATTGCAATACGCGGAATTTGCCGGACTGGTGGAATTGCAGGCGGCCGAGCCGTGCGGATACGGAAAGCGGTCGACGGTCCCCCTCTTCCGCTGGTTGGATGCGCGGGCGCGTGGCTTTGGCGGCATGCTGCAATTCGGTCATACTTCTAGGGTAATGCAACATTGGGCGATTACATGTGCGATTCACGCAGGGCGTCAGCAGATTGCGCTGCCACATCGCATCCGGCAAAATCCATCAACCCACCGCCCAAAGCGGCGTGAACAGACAGGTGCGAAAAACAAAAAACCCTCGCATCTGCGAGGGCTCATTGGCTGGGATGCCTGGACTCGAACCAAGAATGGCTGAACCAGAATCAGCTGTGTTGCCAATTACACCACATCCCAATTTGGCAGGCGTGGCAACTTCGAAAAGTTGTCCGTCGTACCCCCGACCGGATTTGAACCGGTGTTGGCGCCGTGAGAGGGCGTAGTCCTAGACCGCTAGACGACGGGGGCTTGAGTTATCGCTGTGATTCTCAACTAGGCTGTGAACCGCAACGAGTGATAAATATACGCGAAACAGCACAGTCGCGCAACTTACGGCGTGTCGCGCTATTTTCCGCCATTCCGCACCAGCCTTCCGCATAAACGAAAACCCGCCGAATCACTCCGGCGGGTTTCCATCATTCAGCTAACAGTCAGCAGCTCAACGGCTCACAGGTGCTCGCGCAGGCCCTTGAGTCGAGCCATGGCAACGTCCTTGCCGACGATTTCCATGGATTCGAACAGCGGCGGGGACACGCGGCGGCCGCTCATGGCCACGCGCACCGGGCCGAAAGCCAGACGCGGCTTGTAGCCGCCGTCTTCGACCAGCGCCTTGTTCAGCGTCTCGTGCAGGGAGTCGGTCTTCCAATCACCCTCAGCAACGGCGTCCAGCGCCGCGATCGCAGCGTCGAGCACGGCCGGAGCGGAATCCTTCAGCTGCTTCTTGGCGTCGGCGTCCGGCTCGATGTAGCCTTCGGTGGACAGCAGGGAGCCGACCATGCCGGCCACTTCGCCCAGCAGGCGCACGCGCGGCTGGACCAGCGGAGCGGCGGCGGTGAGCACCTCACGCTCGCGGTCGGTCAGCGCATCCCAGGAATCGGCGGAGACCACGCCGTCGCGGTGCAGGTAAGGCACGGAACGGTTCAGGAAGTCCTGCGGTTCGAGCATGCGGATGTGCTCGGCGTTGATGGAGATGGCCTTGTCGATGTCGAAGCGGGCCGGGTTGGCCTTGACGTCACGCACGTCGAACTTCTCGATCATCTCGTCCATGGAGAACACGTCGCGGTCGGGGGCGATGGACCAGCCCAGCAGCGCCAGGTAGTTCAGCAGGCCCTCACGGATGAAGCCGTTGTCACGGTGCAGGAACAGGTTGGATTCCGGATCGCGCTTGGACAGCTTCTTGTTGCCCTGGCCCATGACGTACGGCATGTGGCCGAACAGCGGCATTTCCTTGGCCACGCCCAGCTCGATCAGGTAACGGTACAGCACGATCTGACGCGGGGTGGAGCTCAGCAGATCCTCGCCGCGCAGCACCACGTTGATGCGCATCATGGCGTCGTCGACCGGGTTGGTCAGCGTGTACAGCGGGTCGCCGTTCGGACGCACGATCACGTAATCCGGCACGGAACCGGCCTTGAATTCGATGCGACCGCGGATAAGGTCGTCGAAAGCGACGTCCTCGTCGGGCATGCGGATACGCAGGGCCGGCTTGCGGCCTTCCGCGCGGAACGCGGCCTTCTGCTCTTCGGTGAGGTTGCGATCGTAGCCGTCATAGCCGAAAGCCTTCGGACGGCCGGCGGCCACGTTGCGGGCCTCGATCTCCTCAGGAGTGGAGAAGGATTCGTAGGCGTAGCCGGCTTCGAGCAGCTTGGCTGCGACGTCCTTATAGATGTCGCCACGCTCGGACTGGCGGTACGGGCCGTCCGGGCCACCCACGTTGATGCCTTCATCCCAGTCGATGCCCAGCCAATTCAGGGCCTCGATGATCTGGTTGTAGCTTTCCTCGGAGTCGCGCTGGGCGTCCGTATCCTCGATACGGAACACGAACGTGCCCTTGGTGTGGCGGGCCTCAGCCCAGTTGAACAGTGCGGTGCGGACCATGCCGACGTGCGGAATGCCGGTCGGGGACGGGCAGAAACGCACACGAACGTTTTCAGGAAGTTCCGGTTTGGTATTTTCAACTTCAGTCATAGGCTCCATTGTGCCGCGCAAACCGGACGTGCCACGACCCAATCGCCGTTTTTCTTCCGCAGCGTTCCATACTGCAATATTTTTCCCTATCTTCACATCGGCAAAGGAGTAATGTATGAAGCGACTTTCTTTATTCTTTAGTCACCGTTTTGTGAAAGGGCACTCTAATGACGGACCCCAACCAATACAATCCGCAGGTGCCGCAGCCGGCACCGCAGTACGGCACGCCGGATTACGGGCAGGCGCAGGCGCCCCAGTACGCCGCCCCGAACTACAACCAGGCACCTCAGTATGGTCAGGCTCCGCAGTACGCTCAGGCCCCTCAATATGGACAGGCCCCTCAGTACGGCCAGGCTCCAGCCGCGAATTACGGGCAGCCGGCACCGCAACCGCAGTCGGGCAATAGCTTCTTCGCATTGACCGCGCCGCTTGACATGCCCGCATATGGCTGCAACCTGGGCGAGGCGATCGTCCGTTTCTTCAAGAAGTACGCGGTGTTCAAGGGCCGCGCCTCGCGTAGCGAGTTCTGGTGGTGGTTCCTCACCTATACCGTCGTCACTTTCGTGTTGAGACTCGTGTTCCGCACGTTGAGGAACCTCACCGATTCCGGCGTGATCGCCACCGTCGGAGACTCGTTCTCCTCCATTTGGGGACTCGTCGTGCTTGTGCCGACCATCGCTCTTGGCGTACGTCGTCTGCATGACATCAACATGCGTGGCACCGTGCTGGCCATCATCTACGCGGTACAGGCGGCCGCCGGAATCTTCTTCGCCATCGGTCTGATCCTCATCATCGGCAGCAGTCTTTCGTTCAGGTCGTTGGAGGCGGGCAACAGCGTCAGCATCGGCGGCGTTGTCCTGCTGATCCTCGGCGTGCTGGCCTTCATTGCCAGCGGTGTGTTCTACTTTGTGCTGATGGCCCGCGATTCCAATCCGGAAGGCGCGCGTTTCGACGCTCCTACGGCTTCCAACGCATGGGCTCCCGCCACGGGCGAGGCTCCGGCAGACCCGTATGCGGCGCAGGCCACCTCGTACGGCAACGTCCCGCTGCCGACCAATCCGGCGGCTGCGGCACCGGCCGCGCCGTACACGGCACCAGCGACTCCGGCCGATTCGTACACAGCTCCGGCACCGCAGTATGACGCCGCGCCACAATACGCCGCACCTCAGCAGAATCCGCTGGCGGAGGCTCCGTCCGTACCGTCTATGCCTCCGATGCCGGCTGTTCCGACCATGCCTCCGACACCGTCCATTCCGCCGATGCCGGAAGTGCCGGCCCAGTTCCAGCATCCGCACGAGCAACCGAATACCGACGCTCCGGCGGATTCGGACGCTCCGGCAGTACCGAATGATCCGGCGAACGGCACCGATCAGCAGCTCTGATTTCGCTCTGATCCCCGCCTTATCGCCACACAAAACGTGGCACACCATAACGAATAACGAATAATCCCGGTATCCTGTGCAATCGCAGGATACCGGGATTATTCGTTTCAGATCATTCGTTACGGGTAGTGACGTCGTTGCGGATGTAACGCGTGGGATAGGCGACGGCCACGCGCAATTCGAGCGCAAGCACAAGCGCACGCAACGCAAGTACACGCAAAGCCTTCACCGTCAGACGTCACACGACCGCCCGCAACACTTATTCCTCGGTCGGCTCCGAACCGGCCTCTTCCGACGAGTCCGAATCCTCAGACAAATTCGAGTCTGCAGACGAATCCAAATCCGCGTCGGAAGCCGCGTTATCGCCATCGCTCGTCAAATTGTATTTCTTTGCGAGCGCTTCCCTGCTTTTGCGCTCGTCCTCGTCTTTGGCGTCCTGTTCGGCCTGCTTCGGGTCCCACTCCAGGAACCTCATATGCCGCAGCCATTCCTGCCCCGCGAAGAAAGCGAGGTACTTGACGGTGGTGGAGAACGTCAGCGGGTTGAACGAGCTGTCGAACACCGACTGGGGCCGTCCGAACTGGCGGGCGGTGTCACGCAGACCAAACAGGTTGATGAGCTGTTCGGCGTTGATGAAAGTGGGCGGAATCGACAGCTGGTTGCGCATGGCGTTGACGAACAGCAGCACCGGCAGCACGCGGATGGCCTGCTCCTGCGAATCGTCGGCGCCATAGCACATGAGGTTTATCAGCGCGTCGAGAACCGTCATCGAGGCGAGGTAGCGTCTTGCGAATTCGTTGCGGTCCACCGTGGCCGACTGGCAGATGCCGACGTTTTCCGCCACGTCATCGTCGACTTCGAATCCGGAGGCGCTGCGCATAGTGCGTGAGAGGTTCTCCATGAGGTCTTGGATTTCCTTTTCGATTCGGGTCTCCACGTCGATGCCGAGTATTCTGGCGGTTTCCATGAACAGTTCGATGCCGTCGACCCCGTGGTAGGAGGCCATCACGTCATAGGCGCGGTTGGCATCCATCAGCGTGCGGATGATTTCCGGATCGACGCCGGGAAGCACATCCATGCCTTCGTATACGGCTTCCGCAACCGACTGGTCGACTTCTTCGGAGCGTTTCAGCAGCACCTGCGTCATCATGCCGGAGAACATCACCTGCAGGTTCTCCGCATATTTGACATCGTTTTCCAGTTCCTGGTTCGTTTGCAACGGCCACATCTTGACCAGATCGACACCGTAGTCAACTGCCATGGAGACCACGTGCGAGCCGTACATCGAGTCGACGACCTTCTGGTCGTATACAAAAGACATACTTTCTCCTTGTATATCGTGCGGCCGGCCCGAACCGCAGTCATCCCCGACCGCGATTGAGCCACCGCATGTTTTGGTTCACATTATTCGACGTCCGCCGCCGGATCGGCGTACGTAATGGACATTATTTTCCCGGTATTGCAATCGTAAGTGATGGAGGTGATAGAAGCGAGCGCGGTGTGGCGCAACAGCATGTTGTGTTCGGGGTGCCCCGTTTCCAGCATGTGCCGGTAGCTCCAAATCGGCGATTCGTGGCTGACCACCACGATCTGTTTGCCGGGATATTCCGCCACTTTCTCCAAGGCGAAGTCCTGCATGCGATGCGCGATCGACTGGTAGCTTTCGCCCCAGCTCGGCTTCCACAGGTTGCGTACCAGCTTCCAGTTGCCGTTCTTCCACAGCGCGCCTTCGCCGAAGCCGATACGCTTGCCGCGAAATTCGTTGCGCGCTTCGATGAGGCGTTCGTCCGTCTGCAGCTCCAGCGGTTCCTCGCCGCGCAATCCACGTACCGAATTCAGCGATTCGAGGATCTCCCCCGCCGTTTCGCGCGTGCGTTCCAGCGGCGACGAGTAGACGGCGGATACGGTGTTCAGCTGCGGGCTGACCGCGATGTAATGCGCGGTGGCCTGCGCCATGCGCACGCCCACGTCGGACAGGTGGAAACCGGGCAGCCGCTCGTACAGCAGGTGCCCGGGGTTCTCCACTTTGCCGTGGCGCACGAAATGGATGGTTGTCGCCGGCATATTGGCCGCCTTTCTTGCGTTTCGGACCTGCCGGCCACGTGCTGGCTCAGCACGTTTCGCCGGTCGCCGGCCCTGTGAAAAAATTCGTCGATTCGAATATTGGTTCCTGCCCTAATGTACCGCGTGTCACGACGGTACCTGCGCATAAAGTTGCCTTGGTCAACAAAGACACACAAACAACACGCACCATCCCACCTTTCTCCCCGTGTGCGGCATGTCAAACATGTCAATCGATTGACGTGTTCGGACGACTGGGGCAGCGAGCTGGTATCGGAAGCGGTTAACCAATAATTCAGGGGAACCACCACCATCAGTCCGCACGCGACGCAAAGCTGCGGACGTCACGAGCGAAACCGTGAGCGGAAAGGAGCGGCAAGCATGACCAACAATGTCCTCGTCGGCGTCAAAGACATCGGCCAACGTCTTTTCGGAGGGTATGCGGAGCTGCTTCGCATACCGCACACCGCGCGATTCTCCGTCGGATCGGTAATCGCCTGCATGCCGTTCCCAATGGTCGGCATGACGATCACGATTTCCGTGCAGCATTACTACGGCAACTATTCGCTGGCGGGCGCGCTGACGGCCGTGCAGGCGATCGCGCTGGCCGTGGCGAGCCCGGTGCTCGGCAAGCTGGTCGACAAATTCGGTCAACGGCAGGTGTCGATTCCCACAATCATCGTGTGGATGGTGGCGGCGATCGCGCTGGTCTCCTGCATCACCGCACGCGTGCCGTCGTGGATCCTGTTCTGCATAGTGCCGTTCATGGCCGCGATTCCGCCGTGGGGCGCGATGAGCCGTCAACGTTGGACGACGCTGCTCAAGGGCGATGCGGAGAAGACGAACCGTGCGCTGTCGCTGTCCGGCGTATTCGACGAGTGCATGTGGGTTATCGGCAATCCGCTGGCGTCCACATTGGCCGTGATCTCCGGACTGCTGGCGTTCTCGTTCACCGGCATGTGCGTGGTGATCGGCGCGCTGATGTTCCTCACGGAACTTTCTACCGAACCGAAATCGCAGACGCAGTTGGCTCGTGAAGCCGGCATGACACGTAAAGAATACCGAGAGCGCGAGGCTGCTCGTTCCAAGGCTTTGCAAACCGAAGCGGCGGTAGAATACGCGCGCGACAAGGCTCGTGCGGAAGGCAAGACGGCCGCTGAGGTGAAGGCCGCGATGCAGAAGGCCGCCACGGATATTGCGGCAGGCCGCAAGGAATCGATTTGGGGGCCAGGCCTGATCGCCGTGTGTGTGACGTGGTTCGGCCTGGCCAATGTTTCGGGATCGAAGGCATCGTTCAGAGGAGTGATAGTGAGTAGGTTTTCTCCTGTCACATATAATCTCAAACGAGAAATGCCCCACTTTGTCGTTAGATTCTTCGGAATTGTGTAACCTACCGTCAAATTCTTCAAACGCCCGTAAGCTGCACTTTGTAAATAACGGTCACTTGTGACTCTGTTACCGCCATTTTGCCATCCTGGTCTTGGAAAATAAGCATCTGTATTTGTTTCTGTCCAATAATCAAGGGCCGGAGTATATGGAACATCCCATTGGCTAGTGAATCCCCAGAACTGAGCGCCACTCAACATATAGTCACGTTTTCCTGTTCCTTGCCAAAACATCTCGAAATCGAAGTTCTTATAATCAAATCCAACGGTAATACCAAATTGATAACGAGGTGTTTTATTACCTATGATACTCTTATCACCCGGGTTATAGATTGTTTCTTCCCCTTTTGTGATTTTACCATCATTATCTAAGTCTTCGTATTTTACATCCCCCGCACCCCATTTTCCAGCATAAAGTTCGCTTTGGTCTATTGTTGCAGCTTCATCGTCTGATTGGAAAAGGCCGTTTGAGTGATATCCCCAAATCTCACCAATCTTTTGTCCTACATAATATTTACCATCACCATCACTTTGTGAATAGAAACCTGCGTCATTTCCGGCATATTTGGTAATAGTCGCCTGATAGTCAGACAAAACACCTTTTACCCAATAAGAAAATCCATTTTCTAATCGATCATTCCATCCTAAAGAAAGTTCCCAGCCTATGGTCTTCATGTCAGCAGAGTTACTTTTAGGAACACTGGCGCCCAATGTTGCAGGTAAAGTTGCTCCGGCTACCAACATGTCTTTTGTATTTCTACGATACCAGTCAAATGTTCCCGTCAGTCGATTATTCAGAAATGAAGCATCAAAACCGAAGTCCATTTGAGTGACTGTTTCCCAAGTAAAATCAGGAGCGACAAGCCCCGGTGCTTTTACAATAACAGGTTT
>OLQA01001315.1_pt1 | contig 22247 bp, 17 predicted proteins | sample 1673151 | NCBI WGS metagenome assembly OLQA01 (sample SAMEA3136760, study PRJEB25190) | human gut metagenome | biome: human gut; feature: human-associated habitat; material: faeces | place: Austria | collected 2013 | reverse complement strand
AAGTCAAAATTATGAATTATGAATTATAAATTGCGAATCACTCCACCCTTGTGATGTCGCCGCCCATGAACTTCGCTCCGCTGCGCACGATGGGCGGAGCGCCCTTGTAGGTGATCTTGCCCCCGGTCGAGGTTTTGCCCTGGAAACGGTCGGTCACCCACAGCGCGGCAACGCCCGAACTGGTGACGTTGGCCTCGGCGGCCATCACCTCCAGCCCCGCGGCTTCGAGCTTTCCGGTCGAGACGAACAGCGAAAGGTAGCGCACCGCGCCCGTCAGCGTCGCCGTGCTCTTGCCCGTAAGCTCCATTTTCAGGTCCTTGACATCCATCCGGGCCGTCACCTGCGCCATGCCGCCCACGGTCAGGTCGAGGACCGTGGCCACCAGCGTGCTGTCGAACGTCGCCACGGCGTCGGCAATGGCGACGCGCTCCAGCGAATTGTAATAAACCGTCACCGAAGTGCGGTCGGGCCGGCGGGCGTCGGAGCGTTCCGTGATGCGCAGCACCTTGTCCTTCACCTCGGCGCGGAATTTGGTCGTATAGGAACCTTTGGTGTCGTAGACGATCTTGGGGGCTTCGGTGTCGGGAACCTGCACGAATTTGACGTCGAGCGGCGCCGACACTTCGACGGCTGTAAACGACGTGAGCCATTCGCGGCGTTCCCCGGTTTCGGCGGGCTGCTGCGCCCGGCAGAGCGCTGCGGCGGCCAGCATCACGGCCGTCAGAATCATTTTCTTCATAACAAGATCTTGTTTTAGCTCCGCTAAATTACAAAATTATTGCGAAGTTCGGGATTTGTTTTGTATTTTTACCCATTAAAACGAAATTTCGGACAGTGAGAGCGAAGATTCTGAATGCAAGCGCCGGATCGGGAAAAACCTACCAGCTGGCCTACAAGTACGTCCGCGACGTGATCGACCAGCCGGGCCTCTACCGCCACATCCTCGCCGTGACCTTCACGAACAAGGCGGCGAAGGAGCTGCGCGAGCGTCTCGCGGCCTTTGGCATCGCGGGCGCGGGCGACATCTGGGCGCTGACCTTCCACTCGGCCTGCGTGCGCATTCTGCGCCGTGACATTGATAAGCTCGGCTTCTCCAACGACTTTACCATCTACGATACCGACGACTGCAAGCGCGTGGTGAAGGATATTCTCAAGGAGATGGATCTGGACGAAAAGACCTTTTCTCCGCGCGAGGTGCTCTCGGTCATCTCCAAGGCGAAGGACGAGCTGCTCTCGCCGCAGGACTTCTCGAAGAAGTGGGCGGGCAGCGGCGACTGGAAGCGCGAGCGCGTCGCCAAAATTTACGCGCGCTACGACCGCATCCTCTGCGAGGCGAACGCGCTGGACTTCGACGACCTTATTCTTCATACGGTGCGGCTGCTGCAAAACGAGGCAGAGGTGCGGGACTACTACCGCCACAAATTCCGCTACATCCTCATCGATGAGTATCAGGACACGAACCAGATGCAGTACGAGCTGGTGCGCCTGCTTGCGGACGGCTATCGCAACATCTGTGTGGTCGGCGACGACGACCAGAGCATCTATCGCTTCCGCGGCGCGGACATCTCCAACATCCTGAATTTTGAAAAGGAATACAAGGGTACGCGCACGATCCGTCTCGAGCAGAACTACCGTTCCACGCAGAACATCCTCGACGCGGCGAACGCCGTCATTAAAAATAACGTCGGCCGTAAGGGCAAGACGCTTTGGACCGACGCGGGCAGCGGCGAAAAGGTGACCGTCAAGACCGTGTTCAACGAGCAGGACGAGGCGAACTTTGTCGTCTCCGGCATGATGACGGACTTCAACCGCGGCAAGAACTGGCGCGACAACGCGGTGCTCTACCGCATGAACGCGCAGTCGAACGCGCTGGAATACGCGCTCAAGCGTAACGGCATCCCGTATCAGGTCGTCGGCGGCATGAAATTCTTTGACCGCGCCGAGGTCAAGGATATGCTGGCCTACCTTGCGCTCATCAACAATCCTTCGGACGATCTGCGGCTGCGGCGAATCATCAATACGCCCGCCCGCGGCATCGGCAATGCGAGCGTCGAGCGTGTGCAGGCGCTGGCCGCCGAGCAGGGCGTGCCGATGATGACCGTCCTCCGCGCGGCGGGGGAGTACGCGGCGCTCAAGACCGCCGCGGCGCGGCTGGAGAAATTCGCCGCCATGATCGACGCGCTGCACGACGCGGCGGGAAACACGGAGCTTGCGGACTTCTACGACCTCGTGTGCGAGCAGTCCGGCTATCTCCGCGCGCTGGAGGACAAGGGCGATATGGAGAGCCGCGGGCGGCTGGAGAACGTGCAGGAGCTCAAGTCCAACATCCTCGCCTTCCTCGACGGCGAGCCGGAGGACGCGACGCTCGCGGGCTTCCTCAACGAGATCGCGCTCTATACCGACCTTGACAGCGCCTCGACCGACAACTGCGTGACGCTCATGACGATGCACAGCGCCAAGGGACTGGAATTTCCCTGCGTCTATGTCGTCGGCATGGAGGAGGGTATTTTCCCGGGAAATCGCGCCGTCGGCGACGAGGAGGAGCTGGAGGAGGAACGCCGCCTCTGCTACGTCGCCATGACGCGCGCCAAGGAAAAGCTGACGCTGACGAACGCGCGGCAGCGTATGCTCTTCGGCCGTACGACGCCGAACGCGCCCTCACGCTTTTTGAACGAGATCCCCGCCGAAAACGTCAACTGGCTCTCGAAGCCCTCGGCGGAGCCGCGCAGCCGCTACGACGAGGACTATGCCGACGGCTACGGCAGCTTCGGTCGAAGCTCGGGCTTCGGCAGCGGCTACGGCAGCCGTGGCGGCTCGGTGACGACCGGCTTTTCCGGCACGGTCGCGCGCCCGACGCACCCGAAGACCGCGGTCAGCGCCGCGGCAAAGCCGGCTGCGGGGAAACCGACGTTACAGCTTTCCGCGGGCGATCAGGTCAACCACAAGACCTTCGGCGACGGCATGGTGATCTCGGTCACGCCGATGGGCGGCGACGCGCTCATCGAGGTGGCGTTCGAGCAGGTGGGCACGAAAAAGCTGATGCTCAAGACCGCCGGCGTCCACATGACCAAAAAATAACAAGGAGCGAAGCACAGAAATCTCCTGTGCTTCGCTCTTTTCAACGATTGTAATGCAGTTATGCTTTACAGCATTTCACCAAAGTCGCGGATGAAGCGGTCGCAAACGAGCGGCATTTCGTCCTTCGTGCCCTCGAAAAACGGGTCGTACACGCCGATGACCGTCATGCCGCTCGCCTTGGCGCTGCGGCAGGACTTGACCGAGTCGTCGAAGAAAATGCACTCCTGCGGCGTGACGCCGAGCAGCTCCGTCGCCTTGGCGAAGATCGCGGGATCGCTCTTGTCCATGCCCAGCTCCTGCGCGAAAATGACGCGCTCGAAGCAGCGGTTCAGGTCGTGGACGGCGAGCGCCGTTTTGCAGTGCGCGGGGACGCAGCTCGTGAAGACCGCCATACGCTCGCCCTGTGCGCGGAGCTTTTCCAGATACTCGCGCACATGTGGCTTGAGCGCGACGTGGGCGTAGTTGTCCTTCGCCAGCTCCATCCACTCCGCCATGATCTCATCCGTGCTTTCGGAGAGATGGCAGTATTCCTTGGTGAACACGGCGGCGAGGGGGAAGATAGTGTGCGCCACGCCCTCGTAATACTCCTTGGTATAGGGGTAGCCGCGGCGGGCGAGAAAGGTGCGGTCCACCTCCGCCCAGATGCCGTTGGAGTCGATGAGCGTGCCGTCAAGATCGAAGAGATACATGGAAAGGCTCCTATTAAAAAATATTTTCATGGGGTACTTGCCAAACGCGGCGCTTTTTGCTACGATAGGCGATATTCTTGTTTCGTTAAGAATTATACCATCTTTGAAAGGGGCAGGCAAGTGCTATGAAAAAGAGAAATACAAAGCAAGTGATCCTGCCGCTCATCACTTCATTCATTTGGGGCAGCTCGTTCGTGGCACAGAGCCTCGGCGCGGGAAAAGTGGGCGGCTTTACCTTCACGGCTTCGCGTTCGATCCCCGCCGTGCTGGTGCTGGGGGCGCTCGTGCTCATCCTGCGGCGCGTGCGGCACGAGGAAAAATACACGCCGCAGCAGAAAAAGGATCTGCTGGAGGGCGGCCTCGTGTGCGGCATTTTTCTGACGCTCGGCACGAACCTGCAGCAGTTCGGCATTGCCGATACCACGGCGGGCAAGGCGGGCTTCATCACGGCGCTCTACATCGTGCTCGTGCCGCTTGCCGGTATGTTCCTCGGGAAAAAGGCAAACAAACGGCTGTTCCTCTGCGTTCTGATCGCGGTGGTCGGTCTTTACTTCCTTTGCTTCACGGGCAGCGAGGGCGCGATGAGCTTCGGCCGCGGCGACTTCCTCGTTTTCCTGTGTGCCTTTGCCTTCACGGGGCATATCCTCTGCGTGGATCATTATGTGCAGAAGGTGGACGGCATCGCGCTCTCCTGCGTGCAGTTCGCAGTGATGATGGTCCTCTCCACCGTCTGCGCCTTCACCTTTGAAACGGTCGATTTCGCGGCGCTCGGCGAGTGTACGTTCTACATCCTCTACATCGGCATCCTCTCGAGCGCGGGCGGCTACACGCTGCAAATTCTTGCGCAGAAGGACGGCGACCCGACGGTCGTCTCGCTGCTGCTGAGCCTGGAGTCCTTCTTCGCCGTGGTCTGCGGGGCTATCATCCTGCACGAGCGCATGAGCGGACGGGAGTACCTCGGCTGCGCGCTGATGCTCACGGCGGTGCTCCTCTCGCAGCTGCCGGAGAAGACAGCCGACGCAGCGGAGCCGCAGAAAAAATAAGATAGAGAAAACGGAAAAACGGCTTGGGACACGATGGCGTGTCTCAAGCCGTTTCTTCATGGAATGTCAGGAGCAAAGGATCAGTCGTTTGCCTTGCTGCGGACAAAGTGGAGGATCAGACCGATAACGAGTCCCAGCAGCGCGGGAAGAACCCAGAACAGCCCGAGCTTCGCCAGCGGCAGGGTCTCCCGCAGCACCGCGAGGACGCCGTCCAGCCGGCAGGCGGCGAGCAGCGGCGCGGGCAGCGCGGCGGCGAAGTCATAGAGCGCGCCGACAAGCGTCAGCGCGGTCGTCCAGACAAAGACGGCGCGGTCATAGGCGAAGAATTTCCCGAAAAGGGAGAGCACGATCAGCGTGATGGCGAGGGGATAGAGGAACATCAGCACGGGGACGGAGTAGCCGATGATGGAGCTCAGACCGAAGTTGGCGAAGAGCAGGGAGACAAGGCTGAAGATCACCGCCCAGACGCGGTAGGTCGGACCCTTGGGAAAGAGGCCTGTGAAGGTCTCCGCGCAGCTGGTGATGAGGCCCACGGAGGTCTTGAGGCAGGCGAGCGTCACGGTCGCGGCGAGGATCAGAAGGCCGACGGAGACGAGGTAGTGCTGCGCGATCTGCGCGAGGGCGATGCCGCCGTTTTCCGAGGTCTCGAACAGTCCGCGGCTCTGCACGCCGACGACGGTGACGGCGACGTAGATGGCAGCCATCAGCAGACAGCTGAAAATACCCGCGCGGACAGTGCTGCCCGCCACGGCGTCCGGCTCGGTCACGCCGAGGTCACGGATGACCTGCACGACCACGATGCCGAAGGCAAGGCTTGCCAGCGCGTCCATGGTGTTGTAGCCCTCGAGGAAGCCGGTGAAGAAAGGCTGAGAGGCGTAAGCGCCCTCCGGTACGACCGCGCCGACGGCGGCGCCGGGGCGGAGCATCGCCACGATGACCAGAATGCCGAGGAACAGCAGGAAGCAGGGGTTGAGCACCTTGCCGACCCAGACGAGGATCTTGCCCGGGCGGAGCGAGAAGAACAGCGCCGCGGCGAAGAAGGCGGCGGAGAACGCCAGCAGGCAGAGCCGCGTATTGCCGCCCTGCGGCAGCACCTGCTCCAGTCCCACGGTGAAGGAGGTGGTGGCGCAGCGGGGGATGGCGAAGAACGGCCCGATGGTCAGGTAGAGCAGGCAGGTGAAGAACATGGAGTAGGGCTTGCCCACGCGGCTGCCGAGCTCAAAGAGCCCGCCAGAGCGGCTGATGCCGAGCGCCGCTACGCCGAGCAGCGGCAATCCGACGCCCGTTACGCAGAAGCCTATGACCGCGGGCCATACGTTTGCGCCGGCCATCTGACCCATGTGAACGGGGAAGATGAGGTTTCCGGCGCCGAAGAACATACCGAAGAGCATACTGGCAACGTAGGTGTAGTCGCGGCCGCTGAGCTTCTGTTTCATTTTCGTTTCTCCTTTTTCATTTCCACCCGCCGGGTTCGATCCGCGCGGTGCAGAATGTTTGAAAATCAGTTTACCACAGCGGCGGAGAATGGGCAATCGGCATAAGCGATAAAAAACCATGCGGGGAGCTTGCCTTTCTTCAAAGAACGAATAGACCTTCCGTGGACGGGCGGCGGAACGGCGTGGAAAAAGATTTTTCAAAAAGTGTTGACAAGTGTAACCAACTATGCTACATTGTGTTTACAACAGTAACCAAAATCCGGAAAAAGGTGGACGGCAAATGGAAAAATTTGATCTTGCGCCCGCCGAATGGAACATCATGGAATGTCTGTGGGAGCGCGCGCCGCAGACCGGCCGCGAGCTGACCGAGCAGCTGGAGGCCAGCATGGGCTGGAGCCGCAGCACGACGCTGACGCTGCTGCGGCGCATGGTCGGCAAGGGCGTTGTGACGTGCGACACGGAGGGGACGAAGAACACCTTTTCCCCCGCGGTGCGCCGCGAGGACGCGGCGCTTGCCGAAACAGAGACCTTTTTAGACCGCGTCTATCAGGGGAGCCTGAGCATGATGGTCAGCGCCATGACGCGCAGGCAGGCCATCTCCAAGGAAGAGATCGACGAGCTTTATGAGCTGCTGCGGCAGATGGAGGAGGGAACAAAATGATGCAGTGGATCGTGTCATCCAGCGTTTTGATCCTGGTGGTCATCGCGCTGCGCTATGTGCTGCGCGGGAAGCTCAGCCTGCGGATGCAGTACGCCCTGTGGCTGCTGGTGCTCGTGCGCCTGCTCGTTCCGGTGAGCTTCGGCGCGAGCGATCTGAGCGTGATGAACGCCGTGCCCGAGCGCGCGCCGACCGTGCAGCAGGGCATCTATCGGCAGGACATCGTCGGCGAGCGGAACGACGCGCCCGCGAACGCCGGTACCGTCGGCGTTCCGGCACAGAGCATGAGCGAGGCGGCCCCGCCGAACCTCGTGCAGAACGTCACGACCGCGACGGTGACCGCGCCGACGGTCGAAAAGACCGACTGGGCGCGGATCGCCAAAACCGTCTGGCTCGCCGGCGCGGCGGCGCTGGGACTGGTGTTCCTCGCCGTGAACCTGCGCTTCGGCAAGAAGCTGCGCCGCTCGCGTGAGCGCGTGGAGGAGACCGACGCCTGCCTGCCGGTCTACGAGAGCGGTGAGACGGATACGCCGTGCCTGTTCGGCGTGGCGAAGCCGAGCATTTACGTCACACCCGACACGCGCACGGAGGCGGAGACGCTGCGCTACGCGCTCGCCCACGAGCAGACGCACTACCGCCACGGTGACAACCTTTGGGCGGTGCTGCGCGGCGTGTGTCTGGCGCTGCATTGGTACAACCCGCTCGTGTGGTGGGCGGCGGAGCTTTCCCGCCGCGACGCGGAGCTGGCCTGTGACGAGGCGACCATCCGCCGCATCGGCGAGAGCGAGCGCGCCGCCTACGGCCGCACGCTGATCCGCATGACCTGTGAAAAGCGCCCCGCGCTGCTCGTCACCGCCACGATGATGACCGACAGCGGCAAGGGGCTCAAGGAGCGCATTTCCCTGTTGGTGAAGAAGCCGAAAACGGCGGCGTATACGGCGGTCGCCGTGCTGCTCATCGCGGGGCTTTCGGTCGCCTGCACCTTCACCGGAGGCAGGGAGAATGCGGAGCTTGCCGAGCCCTTTGGAAAGCACTATGTTGAGGAAGCGACCGTCGCCTGCGCACCCGGCTATATGAATGCTCCCATCGGGGGCGAGCTGGAAGTCGTTGCGGACAGGGACTCGGACGATGTGCGGACGCTGCTGCTCAAAAGGATGGATAACGAGGCGGAGCAGCTTTACGAAACGGTAGCGGAGGTCACACTCACGAAGGAGGAATTTGATGTCCGTTTCAACAGCAAGACGGACGGACCGACTGAATGGCTCGTCGACGGGCTTTCTGCCGCGAAGCTGCGCCGCGAGAACGCGAAGGCATGGCTGTGCACCTCGTCCACAGCAGATGAAAACGGTTGGGCAAATCGGGTATACTTCCTTCAGCAGAAGGACGGCACGCTCTATCTCGTGATGGCGGCTGAGCAGCCTGAAAATCAGAATAGGAACTTTGTCTGTTGGGCCTTCCGCCTGACCGAAAAGCCCGTGCCGACCTATGACAGCATGGAGGCCTACGCCCTCTCCGTCATCAACGCGCTCAAGCAGCCGAACGGCTACACCTATTACATTCTTCCCGATGGCGCGCAGAGCAGCGCGGACGGTACGCCGATCGAGGTCACCGAGGCGGCGGCCGATGTGCGCGTGACCGAGCTGGAGAAGCTCGGCGACTGCGCGGACCTCGCGCCGGACGGCACGCTGGAGCTGTGGAGCTTCAGCTATGAGGTCAAGCCCGAGGACAAGGCGGGCGCGCTGCCCGACCGCTTCTTCTGGGTCGGCGGCAACAACATCACCGACGACGGCTACATCTCCGACGGCTTTTATTACTACCTCACCATGCTGCGCACGAACGACGAGCCGAGCGTCTACAAGCTGCTCGACAGTCACATGGCGAACGACGGACTGTGGTACAACGGCTGCACCTACACGAGCGCCTACGAATACCTCTACGACTTCTACGCCGACTATGCGGGCCTTGATGTGCCGCGCTGCCTGATCACCGACTTCCTGAACGCGGACGACCTGATCCGCGAGAACACGGTGACGAGCAGCGATGACTGCACGGCGCGGCGCTACGACGGCAATGGCTGGTATCTCTACGTTCCGACTGTGGCGGTGGAGAAAACGATCGGTCAGGACAGCTGGTACTCCGCTTACTGCGACGGCAGCACGCTGTGCGTGGACAAGAGCTACGACAGCGTGGAAATGATGGAGACGTTCTACCGCGATAATGGCTTCACGCTCGAGCAGTACCGCGAGGGCGCGGCGCTCAGCGGCCCGTGGCTGCGCTACGACGCGGAGAGCGGCACGCAGTTTGCGAACTATCTCGCGCCTGACCCCGATTACGGCGGCTGCTACATCATCTCGGCCTACTGGAAGCCGACCGACGATACCTCCGTGAACGAGTGGGGCTACAGCACGCGAAACCGTATTCTGAACGAGGCGGTCAAGCTGCGCGCAATGGCGCAGAGCTTTGTGGTCAGCGGGAATGCCGGCTCCATGGTCTCAACCTTCCAAAACGATCTCGACCTCGCCACCGAGGGCAGAGCCGCGTGGCTGTATCTCGTTGAGAACGGCGAGACCGTCGGCAGCTATAATGTAAGCAGCGCATGGAATGTTCCCGCGCTCAACTCCTATCATTACAGTACATGCGACGCGCCGGAAAATACCGACAGACAGCTTATTCTCTGGCTCTCGGACAACGACAACTCGTATTTTAGTCTCAACAAGAATACAGGCACGCAACAGCCCGGTTTTACCCCAAACAATAAAACCTCGTATTTAGGGTTCTACGAGGGGACGAACATCGTGGCGTATCACCGCAGCATGACCGATCCGGTGTACTACTACGAGGCGCAGGGCGATTTCAGCATCGTCGACAACGATGGGCGCACACTTTATGATGTGATACGCACATGGTATGACGAGGCGGAACTCAGCGCGCTGCGCGATGAGATAGGACCGCTTGATAAAAGTCTCTCCTGGCAGGAAGCTGCGCAGCAGTGGGCCGACCTCTACGAGGGCGTGCATCTGAATGTGACCACCGGCAGCGAATATAAGTACACATGGGTGAAAACGTCTGTCAAACCCTCGGAGGAGACGACCGCAGCGTTTCGTGAGAACGGCAAGATCGACGAAAATACCTATTGCTTCTCTATAACGACCGAATTTGTGGCGGAGAGCGAGTGGGCGCTTTCCCGTTCGATGGCAGGCAATACCGGAAACTGCGACGACCCCGATGCGCCGGAGGGCGCGTATGAATACTATTGCTGTTGTACCATCACGCTTGAAGAAAACGGTTGGCACGGCGAAATGTGCGGCACGAGCTGGTAAGCCGCCCCAAAAACTGAACCACGCGGGAGCCGCGGGCAGGATCGCCCGCGGCTCTCTTTCTGCGCCGAAAAAAGAAAAGTTTTCAATTTACCCCCTATGCAAAACGGAAAAAATACGCTACAATGTAGCTGTTAAAATATGAACCGTTCGCAGGGAGGAACAGACAAACATGGAGAAACCGAAATATCGGCGCGTCCTGCTCAAGATCAGCGGCGAGGCGCTCGCGGGCGACAAGCACTTTGGCTTGGACTTCAGCGTCATCGGTCAGGTGACGGACGTCATCAAGGAGTGCGTGGAGGCCGGCGTACAGATGGGCATCGTCATCGGCGGCGGCAACTTCTGGCGCGGCGTGAAAAACGGCGAGGGCTACATCGAGCGCACCCGCGCCGACCACATGGGTATGCTGGCTACGGCGATGAACTGCATGGCGGTCGCCGACGTGCTGGAGCAGAAGGGCGTGGACGTGCGCATCCAGACCGCGCTGGAAATTAAGGAGGTCGCGGAGCCTTATATCCGCGCCCGCGCCATCCGGCACCTTGAGAAGGGCCGCGTGGTCATCTTCGGCTGCGGCATCGGCTCGCCGTTTTTCTCCACGGATACCGCGGCGGTGCTCCGCGCGGCGGAGATCAACGCGGACGTTATCCTGCTGGCGAAGAACATCGACGGCGTGTACAACGCCGACCCCGCGAAGGTCGCGGACGCGGTGAAGTACGACGCCATCTCCTACGAGGACGTGCTGGCCCAGCACCTCGCGGTGATGGACTCCACGGCGACCTCGCTTTCGATGGACAATCACATTCCCGTGCTCGTGTTTGCGCTCAAGGACCCCAAGAACATCCTGCGCGCCGTGATGGGCGAGAAGATCGGTACGATCGTCGGCGAGTGAGTCGGCGTCGCAAGATAAAATGCAAAAATCAAAATTTGAGGAGGCTATCCCCATGTTGAAGGATGAATACAAGGTTTACGAGGAAAAAATGAGAAAGAGCATCGACTCCGTCGCCGCCGACTTCGCCGCCGTGCGCGCGGGCCGCGCCAACGCCGCCGTGCTCGACCGCATCAGCGTGGACTATTACGGCACGCCGACGCCCATCCAGCAGATCGCGTCCATCGGCTCGCCCGACCCGCGCCAGCTGCTCATTCAGCCGTGGGACGCGAGCGCCGTGAAGCTCATTGAGAAGGCGATCCTGAACTCCGACCTTGGCATCAATCCGCAGAACGACGGCAAGGCCATTCGCCTGACCTTCCCGCAGCTGACCGAGGAGCGCCGTAAGGAGCTCGTCAAGCAGATCCGCAAGTACGCCGAGGGCGGCAAGGTCGCCATCCGCAACATCCGCCGCGACGCGATGGAGACCTTCAAGAAGAAGCAGAAGGCCAGCGAGCTGACCGAGGATGATCTGAAGATCGCCGAGAAGGACCTGCAGAAGCTCACCGACGATATGTGCAAGGAGCTGGACGCCCTGCTCGAGAAGAAGGAAAAGGAACTGATGGAGGTCTGATGGGACTTTTCACCAAAAGACAGCTCACGGGGCAGGTTGACAAAAACAGCCTGCCTCGTCATGTTGCCGTCATCATGGACGGCAACGGCCGCTGGGCGCAGAAGCGCGGGCTTCCGCGCTCGGCGGGCCACAAGGCGGGCGCAGAGAGCTTCCGCCGTCTCGGCACCTACTGCAAGAAGCTCGGCATCGACTACCTGACGGTCTATGCCTTTTCCACGGAAAACTGGAAGCGCCCGCCCGAGGAGATCGACGGCATCATGCAGCTTCTGCGCCGTTATCTCCACGAGTGCATCGACACGATGGAGCGCGACGGCAACCGCCTGCGCTTTCTCGGCGACCTGAGCGTGCTGGACGACGACCTCAAGGAGCTGATCCGCGAGACGAATGAAATTTCCGCGCGCATCGAGGGCTTTCAGGCGAACGTCTGCCTCAATTACGGCGGGCGGGACGAGATCATTCACGCCGCCCGCGCCTTCGCGCGCGACTGCGCGGCAGAGGAGAAGCGGAGCGACGTGCTGACGGAGGAGATGTTCTCACAGTATCTCTATTCCAATGGCCTGCCCGACCCCGAGCTGCTCATTCGTCCGGGCGGAGAGAAGCGCATCAGCAACTATCTTCTCTGGCAGTGCGCGTACAGCGAGTTCTACTTCTGCGATACGCTCTGGCCCGACTTTGACGAGCGGGAGTTTGACAAGGCGCTTATCGCCTATCAGCACCGGGAGCGGCGCTTCGGCGGCGTGAAGCCGTAAGAGAAAAACAGCCCGAAAGGGGAAACACTATGAAACAAAGATGGCTTGTGGTGGCAATCGGATTGCCTTTACTGCTGCTGGTATTGCTGGCGTGTCCCGCGTGGGCGACCATGCTGCTCGTGTGCGCCATCGCCGGCATTGCGGCCTATGAGCTGCTGCACACGGCGGGGAAGAATGTGCCGACGAGCATATATCTGCTCACGGTCGCAGCGGCTGCGGCGTATGAGGTGCTTCTGTATTACAGCGAGTGGACATTTTTTGGCACGATCCAGACCGTGACGGTACTGCGTTGGGCGTTTTTGATGCTGCTGTTTTTCACCGCCGTGCATCGCTTCGGCGGAGAGAGGCCGTTTGCGTTTTCCACGCTCTGCGCCGCTGTCGTCGGCGGCATCGTGTTTCCGGCGATGTACAGCTGCATCTTTCTGCTGCGGAGCTATGCGGACTTCGGCAGAGTTTATGTCCTCGCGCCGTTCTTCATCGCCTTCGCGGGCGATGCGCTGTCCATGTACTTCGGTATGTGGTTCGGCAAGCGTAAGATGGCGCCGCACGTCAGCCCGCACAAGACCTGGGCGGGCGGCATTGGCGGTCCCATTGGCAGCGCACTTGCGATGCTGCTACTCGGCTTGATCGCTCAGAAGTGGCTCGGCTATGCGCCGGACTATGCGCGGCTCGCGCTCGTCGGCGCGGTCGCCAATGTATTCGGTCAGCTCGGTGACCTCTCCATGTCGCTCATCAAGCGCGAGGCGGGCATCAAGGATTATAGCCATCTCTTCCTCACACACGGCGGGATGCTCGACCGCTTTGACTCCACCATGTTCATCGCGCCGGTCGTGTACTTCTTTGTGGCGGGTGGCATACTATGACAAGGAGTATTGCTTTACTCGGCTCGACCGGCTCCATCGGCCGCCAGACGCTGGAGGTCGCACGGGAGCTGGGACTGACCGTCGCGGCGCTGACCGCCAATTCGAGCGTTGATCTCATCGAACAGCAGGCGCGGGAGTTTTGCCCGCGTCTTGCCGTGCTTTATGACGAAGCGGCGGCTGCCGTGCTGCGCGAGCGCCTGCGGGACACGAAAACGCAGGTGCTCTCCGGTATGGAGGGTCTGCTCGCCGCCGCGACCGCGGAGGACGCCGACACGGTGGTGACCGCCGTGGTCGGCATGATCGGTCTGAAGCCCACGCTTGCCGCCATCGAACAGGGCAAGCGCATCGCGCTGGCCAATAAGGAGACGCTGGTGTGCGCGGGCACGCTCGTGATGGACGCGGCGGAGAAGTACGGCGCGGAGATCGTGCCGGTGGACAGCGAGCACAGCGCAATTTTTCAGTGTGTGCAGGGCTGCCGTGACCGCGGCGAGATCAAGCGATTGATCCTGACCTGCTCGGGCGGGCCGTTCTACGGTCTTACCCGTGAGCAGCTTGCGGGCAAGACGCGCGCCGACGCGCTTCGTCACCCCAACTGGACGATGGGCGCGAAGATCACCGTCGATTCCGCGACGCTGATGAACAAGGGCCTTGAGATCATCGAGGCCATGCGGCTCTACCGCCTGCCGCTGCGGCAGGTGGATGCCATCATCCACCGCCAGAGTATCGTTCATTCGCTCGTCGAGTACCGCGACGGCGCAATGCTCGCGCAGCTCGGCACGCCCGACATGAAGCTGCCCATCCGCTACGCGATGACCTATCCCTATCGTGCGGAAACGCCGGACCGGACGCTCGACCTGCTCTCCTGTCCGCCGCTGACCTTTGCCGCGCCGGATGAGGAGACCTTCCGCTGCCTGAAGCTCGCGCGTCAATGCGCCGCGGTCGGCGGCACAGCCTGCGCCATCCTCAACGGTGCAAATGAGGAGGCAGTCGGTGCGTTTTTGCGGGACGCGGTGGGCTTCAACGATATTCCCGCGCTGGTGGAAGCGGCGCTGGGAGCGGTGGAGCAGGTCTCCGCGCCGACGCTGGAGGAGATCCTCGCGGCGGATCACGCGGCGCGCAAAGCGGTCCGCGCGCACATCCAATAAGCAAGTTCCATAAGGAGTTTTTTCATGTATATCATCGCTGCCATTTTGATCTTCGGCGTGCTCATTGCCGTGCATGAGCTCGGACATTTTCTTGCCGCAAAGGCCTGCGGCGTGCGCGTGAACGAGTTTTCCATCGGCATGGGCCCGGCCATCTTCCACACGACAAAGGGCGAAACGGAATATTCGCTGCGCCTTCTGCCCATCGGCGGCTTTTGCGCGATGGAGGGCGAGGACGAGGAAAGCGACGACCCGCGTGCGCTGGAGAAGCAGGGCTTTTGGAAGAAGCTGCTGATCTTCGTCGCAGGCGCGGCGATGAATTTCCTCACCGGCCTCCTTATTATGATCTGCCTGTACGCTGGCGCCCAGGGCTTCTATACGGCGGAGATCGTCGAGCTTGACCCGGCATTTCCCCAGCAGGGCGAAAACGGCATCATGGTCGGCGACGTGATCTGGGCCATCAACGGCGAGCGCATCTATCTCAAAAGCGACGTTTCCACGGTGCTCGGCGTGGTCGATCTGGATGAAAACGGCACCATCGAAATGACGGTCAAGCGCGGCGGCGAGAAGCTCAAGCGTACGCTGACGCTGCAGACCTATACGGACGAAAACGGCGCGGAGGTGCGCCGCTACGGCTTCACCTATGGAGGCATCGTGGAAGCGACGCCGCTTGTTCGGCTGCAATACAGCTGGTACAACACGCTCGATTTTGTGCGCCTTGTACGCATGAGCCTGATGATGCTGGTGAGCGGCTCGGCAGGACTGGACGATCTCAGCGGGCCGGTCGGCATCGTCTCGACCATCAAGGACGTGGGCGAGGAGGCGCAGGAGGAGGCCGAGAAGAACAATCAGAACGGCTTCGCGGCGGCGGCGGAGAGCATTCTCTACTTCGGCGCGCTCATCGCGGTCAACCTTGCCGTGATGAACCTGCTGCCTCTGCCGGCGCTCGACGGCGGCAAGGTGTTCTTCCTCGTGATCAACACGCTGGCGCTGGCGCTCTTCAAGCGTCAGATCCCGCCGAAATATGAGAATTATATCCACATGGCGGGCTTTGCCCTGCTGATGGCGCTGATGCTCTTCATCACGTTCCACGATGTGATGAAGCTGCTGTGAGGAGGGAAGAAGCATGACGAAGCAGATCATGGTCGGCGGCGTGGCCGTCGGCGGCGGCGCGCCGGTCACCATCCAGTCGATGTGCAACACAAAGACCGAGGACGCAGGCGCGACCATCGAGCAGATCCTGCGCTTGGAGCAGGCAGGCTGCGAGATCGTGCGCGTGACCGTGCCGACGCCGGAGGCGGCGGAGGCGGTCGAGACCATCAAGAACAGCATTCATATCCCGCTCGTGGCGGACATTCACTTTGACTACCGCCTTGCCATCGCCGCGGCGGAGCACGGCGCGGACAAGATCCGCATCAACCCCGGCAACATCGGCGGGAAGGACCGCGTGAAGGCGGTCGTGGACTGCTGCCGCGCGCACAAGGTGCCCATTCGCATCGGCGTGAACGGCGGCTCGTTGGAGAAGGAGCTGCTGGCAAAGTACGGCCGCGTGACGCCGGAGGCGCTCGTGGAGAGCGCGCTGGGTCATGTCGCGCTGCTGGAGAAGTATGACTTCACGGACATCTGCATCTCCGTCAAAAGCTCCGACGTGCCGCTCAACATGGCGGCCTACCGGCTGCTGCACGAACGAGTGGACTATCCGCTGCACCTCGGTGTGACCGAGGCGGGCACGCCGTCGATGGGAGTGCTGAAGTCTGCCATCGGCATCGGCGGACTTCTCTGCGAGGGCATCGGCGACACGATGCGCGTTTCGCTGACCGCCGACCCGGTGGAGGAAGTCTATGCCGCCAAGCGCATCCTGCGCGCCTGCGGGCTGCGAAGAAGCGGCGTGAATCTGATCTCCTGCCCGACCTGCGGGCGCACGGCTTACGATATGATCCCGCTGGCCGAGGAGCTGGAGCGCCGCCTTGAGGACTGCGACAAGCCCATCACCGTCGCGGTCATGGGCTGCGTTGTAAACGGCCCCGGCGAGGCGAGCGCGGCGGACATCGGCGTCGCGGGCGGCAAGGGCGAGGGCCTTATTTTCCGTCATGGCGAGGTATTGTACAAGGTAGCGCAGGAAAAGCTGCTGGACGCCCTGCTTGAAGAGATCGAGAAACTGTAAGAGAGAAGCGAAAAAATGGCACAAAGGATACCGTTTTTTGAATTATTTGAGGGCTTTGCGCCGCCCATCGGACTGCGTGTGCTGCTCACCGACGCCCGCGTGACCGACGTCACCGTGGAGCAGGAGAGCCGCACGATGGCGCTTGCGCTGACGGTGCTGCAGGAGATCACGGATTCCGAGCGCACCCTGCTCGAGCAGCTTTTGGCGGACCGCTTCGCGCTCAACGGCGTGCGGATCTCGCTGACGCAGGGCGGCTTTCCCAAGCAGGAGCCGCGCCCCTCGAACGCGGGCGGCGGCGCGAGGAAGGAGTCAAGCGCCGGCAAGATCATCATGGGCCGCGAGATCAAGGGGCATCCCATGCCGATGAGCGAGCTGAACCCCAAGGCGGGAAACGTCGTGGTCGAGGGCAAGGTCTTCAAGTGCGAGTTCCGCGAGCTGCGCCAGCCGGGTATGTGGCTGGCGCTCATTGAGATGACCGACTACGAGGGCTCGGTCATCGTGCGCAAGCGGATGCTGGAGAAGGACGTCGCGCCGCTGCGCGACCGCGTTTCGACCGGTATGTGGCTGCGCGTCGCGGGTACGATGGAGTTGACCTACGACGGTCACGATATGCAGCTCAACCCGCGCGACGTGACCGAGATCACGCACGAGCCGCGTATGGACACCGCCGAGGTCAAGCGCGTGGAGCTGCACCTGCATACGCGAATGTCCAACATGGACGCGCTGACCGACACCGGCAGCGTCGTCAAGCTCGCCGCCAAGTGGGGGATGCCCGCCATCGCCATCACCGACCACGGTGTGGCGCAGTCCTTTCCGGATGCCTGGCACGCCGGTGAGGGTAAAATAAAAATACTTTACGGCTGTGAGGGCTATTTCGTCAACAACATTGACGACCGCATCGCCATTCATGGGCATCAGGACATCGGTTTTTCCGATGAGATCGTCTGCTTCGACATTGAAACGACCGGCCTCAAGGTCACGCAGGAGGCCATCACGGAGATCGGCGCGGTGCGGCTCAGGAACGGCGAGATCGTTGAGACCTTCCAGACCTTTGTGGACCCCGAGCGCCGGCTGACGCCGGAGATCATCGGTCTGACCGGCATCACGGACGATATGCTGCGCGGCGCGCCGAAGCTCAAGGACGCGCTGACGGCGTTCCTCGCTTTCGCGGGCGGCGCTCCGCTTGCGGCGCACAACGCGGAGTTCGATATCAGCTTTATCCGCGCGGGCTGCCGGAAGTGCGGCATTCCGTTCGAGCCGACCTATATTGATACGCTCATTCTGGCGCAGAATCTGCTGCCAGGCTTGGGCAAGTATAAGCTGGACATCGTGGCGGAGCATTTGCAGCTGCCGCAGTTCAACCACCACCGCGCGTCGGACGACGCCGTGCCGGTCGCGCAGATGCTGACAAAATTTTTCCCCATGCTTGAAGAACGCGGCGTGACGCGCCTGCAGCAGATCAACAACGAAATGCTCAAGCTGCGCCCGCTGGGAAGCAAATCCAACCGCTTCCCGAAGCACATCATTCTGCTGGCCAAGAACAAGGCGGGCCTGAAGAATCTTTACCAGCTCATTTCGCTCTCCAACCTCAAGTATTTCAAGCGCGTGCCCATCATCCCGAAGAGCGAGCTGATCGCGCACCGCGAAGGGCTTATCATCGGCTCGGCCTGCGAGGCGGGCGAGCTGTTCCGTGCGGTCGCGGATCACAAGGACTGGGAGGAGCTCAAGCGCATCGCGTCCTTCTACGATTATCTCGAGATCCAGCCCATCTGCAACAATCGCTTCATGCTGCGCGAGGGAGCGGCCAGGAGCGAGGAGGAGCTGCGCGACTTCAATCGCACCATCGTCCGGCTTGGCGAGGAGCTGGGCAAGCGGGTCGTCGCCACCGGCGATGTGCATTTTCAGGAGCCGGAGGATGAGGTCTACCGCCATATCCTGCTGGCCTCCAAGAAATTCCCAGACGCGAACGCGCCGCTGCCCATCTACTTCCGCACAACGGACGAGATGCTCCGTGAATTTGAGTATCTCGGCAAGGAAAAGGCCTACGAGGTGGTCGTGACCAACACACGCGCGATTGCGGATCAGATCGAGAACATCGAGCTGCTGCCCAAGGGCAAGCTCTTCCCGCCGCGCCTGGAAAATTCCCGAGAGGACCTGAATCGCCTCGTTTGGGACAAGGTGCACGAGCTTTACGGCAACGAGCCGCCGAAGCTCATCAAGGACCGTTTGGACATCGAGCTGGGCGGCATTCTCGGCAAGTACGATGTGGTGTATATGTCGGCGCAGAAGCTCGTCCAGCGCTCGCTGGAGTGCGGCTATCTGGTCGGCTCGCGTGGTTCAGTCGGCTCATCGTTCGCAGCGACGATGGCGGGCATTACGGAAGTCAATCCGCTTGACCCGCATTATCTTTGTCCGAACTGCAAAAAGATTATCTGGGGTGATATGCAGAAGTACGACTGCGGCGTAGATATGCCGCCGCTGGACTGTCCGGACTGCGGCACGCCGATGAAACGGGACGGCTATACGATCCCGTTCGCGACCTTCCTTGGGTTTAAGGGCAATAAGGAGCCGGATATCGACTTGAACTTCGCGGGGGAATATCAGCCGGTGGCTCACCGCTATGTCGGGACTATTTTCGGTGAAAAGAATGTGTTTAAGGCGGGAACGGTCGGTACGGTCGCAGAAAAAACCGCTTATGGTTATGTCGCGAAGTTCTTTGAGGAGCGCGATATTCCGGTCAATAAATATGAAAAGGAGCGTCTGGCGCAGCATTGTACGGGCGTGAAACGGACGACCGGACAGCACCCGGGCGGAATCGTTATCTGTCCGGACGACCACGAGATTTATGAGTTTTGTCCGGTGCAGCACCCGGCGAACGACACGACAACAGATATCGTTACGACGCATTTTGACTATCACAAGATCGATGAGAATCTGCTGAAGCTCGATATTCTCGGTCACGATGTGCCGTCCATGATCCGCCAACTGCAGGATATGACGGGTACCGACCCGCTGCAGATCGACCTGACGGACCGTAAGGTCTTGAGCATCTTTAACGGCATCGAGGCGCTGGATATCAAGGATCCGGACTATAAGTTCAAACATGGCTCTTACGCGATTCCGGAGTTCGGGACTTCTTTCACGCGGCAGATGCTGGACGATACGAAACCGGACAAGTTCGCGGATCTGGTGCGCATTTCCGGATTTTCTCATGGGACAGACGTTTGGCTGAACAACGCGCAGGACTATATCCGATCGGGAACCGCGACCATGCGTGAAGTAATCTCGACGCGTGACGACATTATGAATTATCTGATCCTCAAGGGCGTGGAGAATGAAACCGCGTTCAAGATCATGGAGATCGTGCGGAAGGGCAAGAAGGATCTCGACGAGCAGCAGGTCGCGACGATGAAGGAACACAACGTGCCGGACTGGTACATCGACTCCTGCAACAAGATCAAGTACATGTTCCCGCGTGCGCACGCGGTGGCTTACACGATGATGAGCTTCCGTATGGCGTGGTACAAGGTATACTATCCACAGGAATTTTACGCGACATATTTCACCACGAAGGTCGCGAATTTCGACGCGGAGACGATCCTCAAGGGTAAGGACGCGATTCTGGCGCGCATGGACGAGATTACAGCCAAGGGTACGAATGCTTCCGCCAAGGAGAAGGACGATTACACGATCCTGGAGGTCGCTTACGAGATGTACGCGCGCGGCTACGAGTTCGCTCCCGCGCGGCTGGGCAAGTCGGACGCGGTCAAATTCGGCGTCGATGATGGCAAAGTCCTGCTGCCGTTTGTCGCGATCGAAGGCGTGGGGGAAACAGCGGCTCGTGCGTTCGCGGAGGAGTACGCGGTAAAACCGTTTGACACGATCGAGGAGGCGGTCAAGCGCGCGAAGCTGAACAAAACCGTTGTCGAGGGTCTGCGCGGTCATGGCGTGTTCGCAGGACTGCCGGAAACCGACCAGCTCAGCATGTTTATGTAGGGGGGCGGCAGAGTGCTGCCCTCATTTTTCTTGTGATGCAGGAAATATCGCTTGTGATATTTTCGGAATACCGACAAAAGTAACTTGCGAAGCGCCTGCCATGCATGGCGGGCATGTGCGCAAAGGAACCTGCGGTTTCGTTTTGTACACTTTTGCCTAAAATTTATTTTTTCCCCTCGAAATCTGTCGAAATTTGTGCTATAATTGTGTATAGAAACCGCGCGAGGTTTGTACTGCGAAGCCGGGACTTCACAGCTGAAGCAGGCGCGTTTTTCTTTAAGGTTTTGTATCGGAAAAGGAGAACAGGAAGGCATAACATGTATCAGATCGGTGACATCGTAGTTTATGGCACAGAAGGCATTGCGGAAATCGGAGGCGAAATCGAGAGGGAATTCGGTGGACAGAAGATGAAGTATTTTGTCCTGCACCCAATCGAAAAAAAGACCGAACGTTCCGATCGGAAATGAGAAGGCTATGAGTAAGATGCGCGGCATTTTGACGAAAGAGGAGGCGGAGACTTTTATCTCAAATCTGCCGCAGGAGCGTCCTGCCTGGATCAAAAACGACCGCGAACGTCAAAAAGTTTATCGTGATACGCTCTTGTTCGGCAGCAGTCAAGAGGTTCTTACGATGGCAAGAGCCTTGTATCTGCACCAGATCGAGCAGCTCGCGCGCGGCAAGAAGCTGCACGCGGCGGATGAACGCTTTATGCGCGATGCCGAAAAAATGATTTTCGCGGAGCTTTCCTACGCGTTGGGCATTACGCAGGAGGAAGTTTTGCAGAGACTCGTCCGGCTAGACAAAAACAGCCAAAAGTAAGCGCGTCCGCGGACACGATGGTAGCGCCGACCGGGGTGGAGCACATGATGGAGATCAAGATGCCGAGCGCCGAGGTGACAACCGCGATGACGGCCGCGCAGAGGATGACCTGCCGAAAGGCGCGATAGACGCGCATGGCGGAAAGCGCAGGAAAAATCATCAAGGCTGAGGTCAGCAGCGCGCCGACCAGATTCATCGCCAACACGATGATGACGGCGGTGACGATCGCGATGAAAAGATTATACAGCCCGGTTTGGATACCGATGGCTTTAGAAAAATCTTCGTCAAAGGTAATGGCGAAGATTTTGTTGTAAAAGAGCAGAAACAGCAGTATCACCAGAGCGGACATGATGACGCAGAGCGCGACATCACCCGCGGTCAGGGTCAGAATTGAGGTAGAGCCGAACAGGGTGCTGCAGACATCGCCGGAGATATTCGCGGAGGTGCTGAAACAGTTGAGCAGGAGATAGCCGATGGCCATGGCCCCGACGGAGAGCATGGCAAGCGCGGCATCTCCTTTTATTTTTGCGTGGCTGCCCCCTGCCAGAAGCAGAACAGCGCAGAGTACGGTAAGTGGCATGACGATGATCATTTCATTGGTGACGGAAAGCACCGCGGCAATGGCCATGGCACCGAAGGCGACATGAGAAAGCCCATCGCCGATAAACGAGTAGCGCTTGAGTACGAGGGTCACGCCCAGCACCGAGGCGCAAAGCGCGGTCAACACACCGGCAATGAAGGCATAGCGGACGAAGGGATAGCTGAAATATACGGCAATCAGTTGGAATACGTTC
>OLQA01001312.1_pt1 | contig 22325 bp, 15 predicted proteins | sample 1673151 | NCBI WGS metagenome assembly OLQA01 (sample SAMEA3136760, study PRJEB25190) | human gut metagenome | biome: human gut; feature: human-associated habitat; material: faeces | place: Austria | collected 2013 | reverse complement strand
CTTATTCTTCTTCAGACGGTTTATAATATTTATCAAGAATCTTCGTATCAACGCGGTCAAGCTCTTCTCTCGGCAAACGTCCGAGCAGTTTCCATCCGAGATCAAGCGTCTCCTCCATTGTACGGTTTTCATTCATTCCCTGACCGATATATTTTTCTTCAAATTCTTTTCCGAACTCAAGATACTTCTTATCAATAGGCGACAATTCATCCTCACCTATAACAGACGCCAGATTTCGGGCATCTCCGACTTTTGCATATGCGGAGAACAACTGATTTGCCAGATCCTGATGATCTTCTCTCGTATATCCCTCGCCGATACCGTCTTTCATAAGACGGGACAATGACGGAAGAATGTTGATCGGCGGATAGATCGACTGTCCGTTAAGGGGACGGTCAAGTACAATCTGCCCTTCTGTAATATATCCCGTCAGATCGGGAATCGGATGTGTGATATCGTCATTTGGCATCGTAAGAATCGGAAGCTGTGTTACAGAACCGTTCACTCCCTGTACGATCCCCGCTCTTTCGTAAATCGTGGCAAGTTCACTGTACAAGTATCCCGGATAACCTTTTCGGCTCGGAATCTCACCTTTTGACGAAGAAACTTCACGCATCGCTTCTGCAAAGGATGTCATATCAGTCAAGATTACAAGAATATGCATATTCTGTTCAAACGCCAGATATTCCGCCGCCGTCAATGCCACTTTCGGCGTGATAAGACGTTCCACAACAGGATCGTTCGCCAGATTCAAAAACATGGCTACGTGATCCGCAACCCCGCTCTCCTCGAACGTATTGCGGAAGAAATCCGCCACATCGTGCTTTACTCCCATAGCGCCGAACACGATCGCGAACTTTTCATCTGAATTTTCTCCCAGAGACGCCTGTTTTACAATCTGCGCCGCCAGTTGGTCATGGGGCAGACCATTTCCCGAAAAGATCGGCAGTTTCTGTCCGCGGATCAGCGTCGTCAGTCCGTCGATCGCAGAAATTCCTGTTCTGATATAATTTCGAGGATACTCTCTCTTCACAGGATTGAGAGGAGATCCATTCACGTCTCTTCTTAACGTAGAAGCAATCGGTCCAAGTCCGTCGATCGGATTTCCGATCCCGTTAAACGTTCTGCCAAGTATATCCGGCGAAAGCGCGATCTCCATCGGATGGCCTGTCAGTTTTGTATGCGTATTTTTCAGGGACATATTTTCAGAGCCTTCAAATACCTGAATAACGGCTTTATCTTCATATATTTCTACGATACGGCCGATCTTTCTCTGCGTACCGTCTACGACGAATTCCACGATCTCGTCGAAAAATGCATCCTGTACGCCCTCCAGCGCGATCAGCGGGCCGTTGATGCTGCTTAATCCTAAATATTCGATTGACATGATCTTCGGTTCTCCTTATGCATTCTTTTCCAAAACATTCTGATAAAACGCGTCGATATCACGATGATATTGAGCAAACATTTCCAATCTGTCGTTCGGCACATCATATTTGATCGAGATTACACGGTCGAAAATATTTTCCGCCTTCAGCACAGACATAGGATGCCCCATCGTCACAAGCGTCCTTGCCTGTTTATAAAGATATAAAATTGTGTCCATCATCAAAAACTGTTTTTCCATTGAGACACATGTATCGTCTTTATGAAATGCGTTCTGCTGTAAAAATCCCAAACGGATCACGCGGGCAATCTCAAGTACAAGCTTCTGATCATCCGGCAGAACGTCGCTTCCGATCAATTTTACGATCTCCAACAGGCTGCTCTCCTGATTCAGAAGCGCCATTAACCTATTTCTATAATCAACAAACTGCGGGGATACATTATCCTGATACCAATGGCTTAAATCGTTCAGATATTCGCTGTAACTTGTGAGCCAATGAATTGCCGGAAAATGTCTCGAATACGCAAGACTTTTATCCAGTCCCCAAAAACAGCGCACAAAACGTTTCGTATTCTGTGTGACCGGCTCGGAAAAATCACCGCCCTGAGGCGATACCGCTCCGATGATCGTAACCGATCCGTCTGTTCCGTTCAGATTGTGCATCATTCCGGCTCTCTCGTAAAACGCCGACAATCTTGATGCCAGATAAGCCGGAAATCCTTCTTCTGCCGGCATCTCTTCCAAACGTCCCGAAAGTTCCCTCAGTGCCTCGGCCCATCTGGACGTAGAATCTGCCATGATCGCCACATCGTATCCCATATCCCGGTAATATTCCGCCAGCGTAAGTCCTGTATAAATACTTGCCTCACGGGCAGCCACCGGCATGTTTGACGTATTTGCGATCAGCGTTGTTCTGTCCATAAGCGGATTGCCTGTCCGCGGGTCTGTCAATTCACCGAACTCTTCCAGAACCTGCGTCATCTCATTTCCACGCTCTCCGCATCCGATGTAAATAATAATATCCGCATCCGCCCATTTGGCGATCTGATGCTGAGTCATTGTCTTTCCGGTTCCGAATCCTCCCGGAATCGCAGCAGTTCCTCCCTTTGCGATCGGAAACATCGTATCGATGATACGCTGTCCGGTCACAAGCGGAACAGACGCCGGAAATCGGTGATGTGTCGGGCGGGGCACACGGATCGGCCACCGCTGTGTCATAGTCAGCTTCTTTTCACCGCCATCCGGAAGTTCTAATATAACGAGAGTTTCATCGATCGTATACTCTCCGTCTTTTACAACCTCTTTTACCGTTCCTTCCACATCCGGAGGAATCATACATTTGTGAAGGATCGCATGTGTCTCCGGCACTTCCGCTATAATATCTCCGCCATGAAGGTAATCTCCTTTGGCCACGGTGATGTGGGTATCCCATAATTTGTCGCGGTCAAGCGAAGCAACGCTGACGCCACGGGTGATAAATGCACCGCCGCCCACATTTGCAATCTGCTCAAGCGGGCGTTCGATTCCGTCAAAAATATTGTTCAGGATTCCGGGTGCCAGAGTTACAGATACCGGACTTCCGGAAGCCTCTACGATTTCTCCCGGTTTCAGCCCGGAAGTCTCTTCATAGACCTGAACAGTCGTGATGTCTTTGTCCAGGGAAATGACTTCGCCAACCAGCTTTTCCTTTCCCACATAGACCATTTCCGACATCATGAATCCGGTGTCACCCTTCAGATAGATGACCGGACCGTTTATTCCATAAATAGTTGCTGTCTTATTCAATTCCTGCACCTCCTGCTGCAAAACTGAACTGATGATATTCGTAATCGACTGCAGCCTGGAAGCTGTGATCGATCAGAATATTACGGCCTCGGATTACAGCACGCATACCGCCCATAAAATCATATTCACTGATGGTGATCGTCATGCCGGTACGTTTTTCCAGTTCTGTCTGTTTCTCCTTATCAGAAGGAGAAATATAAATGGTCATCTCCTCGCCATCTGCAAAGCGTGCGGCTTCGCGGATTTTGCTGCAGAGATAGTCCAGATATTCGTCTGTTTTTGTAAAGTCAGAAAGAAGCTCCTTTACTTCATCAAACAGCCTGACTTTTAATTCATTCTGTGTTTGGCCAAGAGCACGTTTCAGTTCGGTTTCGGCTTTTGCCGCAGCTTGATTTACCTGCCTTCTGGCTCTTAAGGTCTCGGATTTGATACGGACCTCAGACTGTGCGGTCGCTTCTTTTTTATGCTTTTCAAATAAAGATTCAAGCGCTTTTTTGTGATTGTCAATGATCGCATTCCCTTCAGAACGGGCTTCAGTCATGACCGTTTCCTGTAAATGCGCTATTTTCTCTTCAAGCGTCATTGTCTCACCTTCTATGCCTTTCTAGTTAAAGTTTCAGTCCAATCGCTTCATTGACGTATGAGGTAATGAAATCCTTTTTACGTCCTGTTCCGTGTCTGTCCGGAATTTCGATCAGAAGAGGCATCTTTCTTTTTAACTTGATCTCATCGATGAGATCCGGAAATTCTCTTCCAAAGCGTTCCGTCAGAAGAATGATACCGATCGACTTGTCGTTCATGGCAGTTTCCAGCGCATCACGCAGCTCCTGCTTTTCATGAACTACGACACCGTCCACGCCGGCAAGCCGCATTCCGGTATAAGTATCCACGTTGTCACTGATCAGATACATTTTCATGATTACAGTCTGCTGATGATCATGAAGGAGATGATAAGACCGTACAGGCATACACCTTCTGCAAGACCTACGAAGATAAGGGATTTACCAAGGACGCTGGAATCCTCGCTGATAGCTCCAAGAGCTGCGCTTGCTGCACTTGCTACGGCAATACCGCCACCGATGCAGGAAAGACCGGTAACAAGAGCTGCTGCAATGTAACCAAGACCGGTTGCAAGGCCTGCGCCTGAGGCAGCGGCGTCTGCCGCATGTACCGGTACACTTCCAAAGAGCATGATCCCTGCTACAAGGAAGGTTCCAAAGTAAGAAAGAACATTGAAGGCAAGTGCACATTTATAACGTCCTTTATTTTTTTCTCCGAGCAGGTAATATCCGAATGGAATGAAAATGCTTAAAACCAGTGCGGCAATGAGAATAAGTTTAGTTGCTAAAGTCATGATAATTTCCTCCTAAAATGAAAAACTAATTTTTTGCAGTACCTGTATAAGGTTTAAATTCGCGGCCGCTGCCTTTGTAGAAACGGCTGAACATCTCGTAATAGACAAGTCTCAGGACCTGGATTCCAACGATCAGTCCTTCGAATCCACATACAAACAGGTTGCCGAGTACGATCACTACCCAGTTAATATGCCCGCTTTCTGCACCGGCAAGCATCAGTACAACCTCCATGATGGAAGCGTGGCTGACTGCGAATGCACCGATACGGATAAAGGAAAGCGTATTTGAAAAATAGCTGAGCAGGGTTTCAAATAATTCAAAGAATGCCTGGGTGACAAACATTGCTTTGCTTTGTTCCATTTTTTCGGTTTTCTTTTTGATCTTGTTCGTCAGCGGCTCTTTCAGTGCGATCAGAAGAAGCGGTACTCCGAACATCACTGCAAGAACGATTCCACCCGGCAGAGAGTGACCTGTCATGAAAAGAACGATGCAGGTAACTGCTGCCCCGTAGAATATCAGCCCTGCCACGCCGTTTGCATCAAACCAGGTTGCTTCGGTATCTTTGGCACGGATGCCGTTGATAATATGGAAGATCATAGAAATCAGGATGATTCCCATACCAAAAGCAATCGATACGATAAATACGGTATTCAGCTTTCCGATAAACGGTAAGGTGGTCATATGATTGATCGGTCGGATCCATTTGGCTTCTATAATGTCTTCAAATCCAAACACACTTCCAAACATAAATCCAAAGAAGGTGGAGAAGATTCCGGCAAGTGATACGATTCCGGCAAGGTTCATTTTCTTTGTGAAATACAGGATCGCACCGCCGATAAAGAGCAGCAGCCCCTGACCGACATCCCCGAACAGGGCGCCGAAGATAAAGCTGTACATGATACCTACAAAAATGGTCGGATCCATCTCACCGCTCTTGGGAAGTCCGTACATCTTGATGAACATTTCAAATGGTTTGAAAAGCTTTGGATTCTCAAGCTTGGTAGGAGGTTCTCCAAAATACTGTTCCCGGTCCTCTTCTACTACGATATAAACCTTGTCATCTCCCTGTGCCTCTTTGATAAATGCATTTGCATCTTCTTCGGACATCCAGCCGCAGAGGATGTAGTATTCTTCCTGTTCGTCTGTCTCGGTTCGTGCTGCAAATTTCCGGATATCAAAGTTATCGGAAAAACGTTCCAGCTGAATTCTTGCACCGAGTAGTCTGGAAGCGTTCTTGCGGAACATCTCCTGACGTTTATCCTTCACTGCCTGGATTTCATCGGTCAGATTCTGGACTTCTTTATCCAGGCTCCGGTAAGCTTCCAGCGGAGTTCCGCCAAAGTCTTCCAGCAGATCGATTTTTTCAAAGTGGAGAGACCGCATGATCGAATCGACCTTTCCTGCATCAGCATCCGATACAAAATAAACGCCATAGACATAAGAGGCATCTCTGGAGCCTTCCAGAAATAATGCATCAATGTCTTCAAGAAGCGCTTTTTCCAGCCGGTGATAATAATCCACATTGATTTTTCCAAATCTTGTGCGGATGTATTTGTACTGCATGATCTCATGCAGGTCAAAATCCAGAGAAGTAAAAGGTTCCAGAACTTTCATACGTGCCTGGATATTCTCTCTCTTTTTTTTCAGTTCTTCTTTTTGCTGCTGCAGATCCATGTAGTCATGATTGATAGAACGAATCATCTCAAGGATCTCGTCTTCGCTCTGATCAAAGGATGGCTCTGCTGGCATGTCTTTCATATATCCCAGAAACTGTGTCACTTTTGCGAGTGGATCACGGTAAGGGTTCATTTCCAGAAATGGCATCAGATTATCTACTGTCTTGAGCTCCGTGAGTGCATTTTCAAGCTGCATCTCATATTTGGAAAGATACCGGTTTGTCATGCGGTCGATGTCGGCGCGTGGTCCGGTAATGCTCAGGAACTTCATCTTAACAATCATTTCGCTGTTCCTCCTATATAAGTTAATGTCTCACGTGCAGGAAGTCCGTAGCGAACACATTCGAGCACAGTTGTAAGCTTATCAAGCTCCTCCTCTTTCAGAAAAAGATAGGTATTCACGGTTGCGATGGAATAAGGGTTACTTCTTCTGTCTGCCAGGTAGAGACGGTACAGGCAGTCTTTGTAAATCGTCTCGATGGACGCTGGTGTCTGAGTATCGGTGTGACGCAGATAAGGCGTTCTGGTAACCAGCTTTAAAAATTCATCGACAGACGGTGCTTCTACAAGATCCTTCAGCTGATCTACATGAATCCGGTAGTGTATCGGGATCAGCAGTGCGGAAATATCCGGCGGAAGCATGTTGTAATATTTTTTTGCACGGTAGATCCACTGCAGGTTCAGCAGGTCGATCTTTGCTCCGGCATCTCTGGTGAAAATTTCCAGTTCCTTATGCTTCAGAATCTTTTTGCGTTTCTTCCACATGGTTGGAAAATAGTACAGATTCAGTGCCAGATCGTAATCAAAAAGGGTAGGGTTCTCCGCATTTTCCAGACGTTTTAACGGCGCATAGTATTCTGTGCCCTTTAAATTTTCCACCAGCTCACCGATATTCCCCGAAGTGATCAGTTTATCGATGGAGAGATCCGAATATTTGTCGAAGAATATTTTCTTATGATCCAGATCAAAAGGCTTCTGATAGTGGTTGAATACAATACGCAGACAATAGTTGATCAGATTCATCTCGTAGCGCTTCAGATAAAGCTCCAGGAATTTTTTCTGATCCATTCCGGAAAAACGGTACAGGCGTGTATAATCACTGTAAAGTGACTGCACAAGAAGCTTCTCAATCTCACCGCGGTGAAGACGGTTTTCGTCCATATCTGCAAGGACATTCCGATATCCGGGATGTTCTTTGAGATAAGCAGCAACTTCGGTTACTGTATGAAATGCGGCGATATTCCGGAAATCTTCATCAGTGAGCAGTTTCGCCTGCATGGCGCGTACTTTTGTTACGATGCCACTGTATGCAAGTAAATTTCCCATATGCTATCCCTCTATGATACGTCTGACAATTTTCTCGGCATATGCCGTATGCTTCTCTTCAAAATCTTTTTTAAGTTCTTCGATCGCTGTCTGGTTCTTACGGTTCTGCCTTGCAAGAATCTCATCCATCTGACGGTTTAATCCTTTGTGGATATCGTTCAGCTCCTTTTGGGTGTGATCTTCAAGTTGTTTGTCGAACTGATTGCGTTCATTTTGAATGCGTTCTTCCAGTTCTGATTTTTCCAGTTCCGCGTGTTCCACAACAGCTTCGGCTGCGTGTTCGATTTCGGAGAGCTTTTTAACAATATGATCCATTGTCCGACTCCTTTCTTAGAAATTATTTATACATTTTTAATAATGCATACATATTCTACTACTTTAAATTGGAAAAATCTACTAAATAATAAGAGAATATCATAAGAATATTTTATACAAAACTTATAAAATATATTTTTGGGTTTTCAAATATTTCAGAATAGTATAAAATAAATAAGGTTATACATATTTTCACTAAAGGAAGAGAAAGATATATGAGGTTAAGAAATGTACCGGGAGCAGATGCTTATCTGACAGCTCATCCCCTTGTAATTAAAAATGAGACCAGATATCGCGGCACCTGGAAAGAGACTTTTCAGAATCCGGAGAATCCGATCCATATTGAGATCGGGATGGGAAAAGGACAGTTTCTTCTGACACTTGCAAAGGAGAATCCATCCATCAACTATATCGGTATCGAACGTTATTCAAGCGTACTGCTTCGGGCGCTGGAACGCTTTGACAATGACGAGGAATACAAGGATGTCAACAATATTCGTTTTATCTGTATGGATGCGACAAATCTGCCGGAGGTTTTTGCTGTCGGAGAGATTGACAAGATTTATCTGAATTTTTCAGATCCGTGGCCGAAAGCACGTCATGCAAAGCGCAGACTTACTTCCAAGCAGTTTTTTGAGCGGTATGACAAGATCCTTGCCTTTGACGGAGTTGTTGAATTTAAGACAGACAACAGAGAGCTGTTTGACTTTTCACTGGAGCAGGTGGAGTTGGCAGGCTGGGTACTTCTGGCGAAGACCTATGATCTTCACAATGATCCGACACTCAGCAGAGGGAATGTTATGACTGAGTACGAGGAGAAATTTTCCGGGCAGGGACATCCGATCCATAAACTGATCGCAATGCGTCAGTAAGACAATTGAATAAAATGCAACAGGCAGATCATAAAGGCACTGAGTGCGTAAGATGATCCCTGGCAATATAAGAGACAGCAGATACGGAGCAATCCGCACATCGGCTGTCTTTTTGCATATATTGTAGAAAGAGGAAGTCAGGAAGGAACCGATATGCGGAAAAAGCATCATTTTCAGAATTGTATGCGGGGGTTTTGCTATAAGAATCCAAGATTTAATAAAAAGCTGATCTGTTTCAGAAATTCTTTTCAGGAAGTCTATAAAATCTTAAACCCGAAATGTGGATGCCACTAATCCAGTCCTTTTTACATAGCCTGAGATGGCAGAAATGAGGAAAGTGTATGGGTATCGCATTGATTACGAAGGATTATGAAAATACAGTCGGAAAGCAGAGGATGCCGGTAATTGTGGAGTTTTACGCATCATGGTGTCCAAAGTGCGGAATGATGTATCCTGTTGTGGAAAGGATTGCCAGCCGGTATCAGGGAAAATGGATTTTTTATAAGATTGATATTGATATATCGAAAGAGATTGCAGAGTATATAGGCATTGAGATCGTACCGACGTTTGTGGTGTACAGAGATGGAAAAATCTGTGGATATACAACCGGAGTTCTTCCAGAAGAAACTCTGGAAGAACGAATCCGGGAAATGTTAAGAAAATAATTGGTGGAATCAATTATTCGTATGATGAATATTTTGCGCAGATTGCATTGACTTGCTATGTTAAAATTCGAATACAGCAACACCGTATGGCGGAAGATCGTAACCAAATGAATATGGTCTTCCATCACATTCCTGTTTCTTTGCTTTATATACTGCCGGGCGGGCTTTTCCGCTTCCGCCATACTGCAATTCATCACTGTTCAGTACCAGGCGGTACTGTTTGCCGCGCGGTACACCGACACGGTACTCCGGTCGTTCGATCGGTGTGAAGTTACATACGAATAAAAGGTTCTTTTTTGCGCCCTTTGAATGACGGATGAAGCTGTAAATACTTCGTGAGCTGTCATCTGCATTGACCCATTCAAAGCCTTCCATGCAGGTATCCTGTTCATACATGGCTTTGTTGTGTGTGTAAAGATGCAGCAGGTCACGGTAGAAATTCTGGAGTGCCTGATGCTCCGGCTCTGCAAGGAGATACCAGTCAAGCTCACGCGCCTCGCTCCACTCGCGGAGCTGTCCGAAATCCTGTCCCATGAAGAGAAGTTTCTTTCCAGGATGTCCCATCATGAAAGCATAACCGACCTTCAGGTTGGCGAATTTCTCAAATCCAAGACCAGGCATCTTATTGAGCATAGAGCATTTTAGATGTACCACTTCATCATGTGATAATACAAGAATATAATTCTCGCTGTATGCATAGGTTAAGGCAAATGTCATACCGTAGTGGTCGCCTTTGCGGAAATATGGATCCAGCTTCATGTATTCGGTAAAGTCATGCATCCATCCCATGTTCCACTTCAGGCTGAATCCAAGACCATCATCTTCCGGTTTTCCTGTTACTTTTGGCCATGCAGTGGATTCTTCTGCGATCATCAGTGCGCCAGGGTTACGTCCGGTAGTAACGGAATTCAGATGCTTGAAAAATTCGATTGCTTCCAGATTCTCATTGCTGCCGTATTTGTTGGCGATCCACTGACCGTCTTCTTTACCGTAATCAAGATACAGCATGGAAGCAACAGCATCTACGCGGAGACCATCGATGTGATAATGTTCGATCCAGAACAGTGCGTTGGCGATCAGGAAGTTCTTAACTTCTGCTTTACCATAATCGAAGATCTTGGTTCCCCAGTCCGGATGTTCCCCCTTCTTAGGATCTGCATATTCAAAGGTAGCTGTGCCGTCAAAGTCAGCGAGTCCGTGTGCATCGCGTGGAAAATGTGCCGGTACCCAGTCAAGGATTACGCCAATCTTATTCTTATGGAAGTAATTGATCATATATGCGAAATCTTCCGGCGTACCATAACGGGAGGTCGGAGCATAATATCCGGTCACCTGATATCCCCAGGAGCCGTCAAATGGGTATTCTGAAATTCCCATCAGTTCGATATGAGTATACCCCATCTTTTTTATGTAGTCTGTAGCTGCATGCGCAAATTCACGGTAGCTGTAGAACCCATCATCTTCACGTCCCGGATGGCGCATCCAGGAACCGATATGTGCTTCATAAATGGAAATCGGTGAGGAATGGAAATCCCATTCTGCCCGGTGCTTCATCCAGACACTGTCACTCCATTTTAAATGGGAGATATCAGCAATCCTTGAGGCAGTTCCCGGTCTCAACTCTGCACTGTTCGCAAATGGATCAGCTTTGTAAAGCTTATCTCCGGTCTGTGTCTCGATACAGTACTTGTAAAGCTGTCCGAGCTGTGCTTCCGGAACAAATGCGGTATAGATTCCAAGTGGTTCCTGACGCTTCATAACGTTTGCATCTTCACTCCAGCCGTTGAATTCACCGACTACGGCAACTGATCTGGCGTGTGGAGCCCATACTGCGAAATATACGCCGGTTTTTTTCCCATCTTTTACAAAATGTGCACCCATTTTTTTATAGATTTCATAATGGGTTCCCTGTCCGAATAAATATTGATCTAATTCGCCGATTCTATAATCAGCGGGTTTATCTGTTGTTACAGTTTTTACAGACTTTTTAGCTGTAGACTTTTTAGCAGCAGTTTTAGCAGCTGCCGGTTTTTTTACAGTAGATTTTTTTACGGCCGTCTTGCGGGTCGTGTTGGTCTGTTGTGCTGTTGTTTTTTTTACTGCCATCCCATTCACCTTCTATCAAAGATATTTAGGAATATTATACTAGAAATAGCGATAAAAAGAAAGAGTTTTGGACAACTTATACATTTCTTATGTAAGATGTCTAAAACTCTTTCTTTATAGTTATCGGTTTTGTCTGCATATATAAAAGAACGCGCCGGAAGCGCGTTCTTTGTAGAAATCTTATGCTTTAAAATCTTCTTCTTTCAGGATGATGTGGTCTGAATTATCAGTGCTTCTTCCAAATACCCGTTTCACAAGATGTTTTACATTTGCTTTCTGGGAATGTGAAATTGCTTCATCCATGATCTCTTTTACTTCTGCAACAGTAACCGCATGATCTTCTCTCTGCATCATATCAATCCGGCTGTATAATGCAAGGATTCCCATTTCATCGATACGGTATCCGTTTTCCTTAGCATAGGTCTGACCGAATGTAACCAGTTCATCATTGATGAATACCGGAAGCTCCAGTCTGGAAGTAAATTTACGTTTGAATTCGCGATGGGATGCAAACATTCTTTCCAGCGGTTTCTTCTGGTCTTCCAGAAGGAAGAGAAGTTCGCCGGTCTGTTCATCCATCATGTCATTCAGTTCACGGATGGTTCTGTCATTCATCTTGGAAGCTTTTTCGATGATCAGTGCGCCACCGTTCAGCTTATCGATGATACTTCCGATGTCCTTTTTGTTCAGAGAATCACCGGTTACGATTGCAACTTTACCCTGTTTGAGTCTGCGCTGTTTCTGGATTGCTTTTACAATATCAACTGCGAGGACTGTTTTTCCGCTTCCCTTGCGGCCAAGGATCAGGATGTTGCCTGTGCGGGAAGTTCCATAACGGTTACGGCAACGTTTGTCGTTATCAAGGATTTCAACAAGCTGTTCACTGACACCACGGATCGGTACAAAGTAAGAGAACAGCTGCTTCTGCTCTTCAGTAAGTCCAAGCTTCAGTCCGATCTCACTTGTTGCACTCAGATCGTAACGACCCTGTACAACGAATCCGGTATCGAATTTACCCATGCGTTCAGTGATTTCATCTTCTGACGGTTCTTCGATTTCAAGAACTTCGTCAATATCAGGAGTTGGCGCTGATTTTGAAGTTTCTTTCTTTGGCTCAGGAGCCGGTTTCTCGTCAAATTCAAGATCAAGATAATCATCACTGCTATCTAATTCTTCTTCATCTTCAAAGGAATCAAGGTCTGCAAAATCACCATCATCTTCGTCAGAATCATGATCATCGATATCGAGAGCAGATTCTTTTTCAAAATCAAAATCCTCTTTATGATCTTCATCTAATTCATCATCGATCTGGTAGTCATCTTCGTCTTCATCCTCGTATTCTTCCTCATCGTCATACTCGGAATCGTCTTCATCCTCGTATTCCTCGTCATCGTCATATTCGGAATCATCTTCATCTTCGTATTCCTCGTCATCGTCATACTCGGAATCATCTTCATCTTCGTATTCGTCGTCGTCGTCATACTCGGAATCGTCTTCATCCTCGTATTCGTCTTCGTCGTCATACTCGGAATCATCTTCATCTTCGTATTCCTCGTCGTCGTCATACTCGGAATCATCCTCATCTTCGTATTCTTCTTCGTCGTCATACTCGGAATCATCTTCATCCTCGTATTCCTCGTCGTCGTCATACTCGGAATCGTCTTCATCCTCGTATTCCTCGTCGTCGTCGTCCTCGGAATCATCCTCATCCTCGTATTCAGCTTCTTCATCGTAAACCGCATCCGATTCATCATCTTCTTCGGAGTCAACGATTTCTTCAAAATCATTTTCTTCCGGATCTTCCTCGTCAGTGTCTGAAGCTTCTTTGGATGAATTTTCCGGGCTTTCAGTCGCTTCATCCTCTTCATCATCAACGAAATCTTCAGCATCTTCATCGGTGATTTCAGGCTCTTCACCATTTTCAAGCTGTTCCATCAGTTTGCGGATATCATCAGAAAGGATTGGTTTTGTAGCTCCAAGAACTTCCTCTTCTTCTTCTTTCTTTTTCTCGCGCAGGGCTTTTTCTTTCTCAGCTTCCTCCTGGCTCTTTTCAAGAATCTTTGCATTTTCACGCTGAGTTGCTTCCCAGTTGGCAAGAATTTCTTCAATCTTCATCTTACCGGTCATCTGTGAATCGTCTGAAGCAGATTCAGGAGCAACTGCACCACTTGCAACGGCAACACCGGCTTTCAGGGCATCTGAAAGGGAAGCACCGGAAATGGTTGTGGAAATATCGGAAGTGCTTCGAATCCGGGTTTTTGGCTGTGACTCAGCTTCTGGTTCGGAAGCATGTGTCCGGGCCATTGGCTCTGGAAGATCCGGAAGATCAATACTGTCTGTGACATGTACATCTTTGCGGACCTTGTCTGCAATTCGTGGATTCGGTGCCGGACGTTCTTTGGATTTTCGGAAGGAAGGTTTTCTCTTGGAAGAATCCTTACGGCCGATACCATCATTTCGATGATCGTATTTTTCCTGCTGAAGTGGAGTCAGCGGTTTGTATTTCATTTTAAGTTCCATTGCCTGGTATACATAAGTACCTTCGCTGAACCAGAGAATCAGATCATCACATTCATCAAGACATTCGGAAGTCATACCAGCTTCAGCGTATAATCTGGCAAGTTCATATGCCCATTTTTCAACGTATTCAGAATGCTTGAAATCTTCAAGAGCTTCAATCTGTTCTTTGACTGGCGCTTTCTGTGCTTTTAAGATCTTATACCGGAGAATGTACTGGTTTGGATCTTTCGGAGCAAGCTTGACAAATTCTTCGTAGCAATCAGCTGCTTCATCGAAATGTCCCAGCTTCAGAGAAATAATTCCCAGGCGGTATACAACCTTTCTGCTGGAAGGTGCTTTATCATACGCAATAAATAAGGTATCACGTGCTTTACCAAGTTCCCCCGCATTTTCATAGATTTCGCTTACGGTAGAGAGCATGGCGGTATTTTTTACTTTACGCCAGTCGATCGTATCTGCAATCGACATCGCTTTCTGGTAAGACTTCTGTTCGGCATACGCAAGCATCTGCTCTGTCTTTGCGCGATATTCATATTTATCCAACGTTTCTCACCTCATATGATTATTATTAATTATTTTACTTTTCCTCAGTAAGTCTGACTTTTGTACCAGAAACGGAAAACAAAAGTCTTATAATTTTACTTACTAAGTGTATCATAGAGCGTTGTCAATGTCAAAAATTACGGCTGATATTTTTCAGAAATGTTAAAAAAATATTACAAAAAATTCACAAATTGGGAGCTGGTAACAGAAAAAAAGGAGACAGCCATCTTTTGAATGGCTGTCTCAGAATATTCAATTGTAATTTTTATTTTTATATCGGAGGAATTAAGTAATTCTTATTCCTGTAAGTTCTTTGAGCATTTCATATGATATTCAGATTTTATAAAATTTATAAAAATGAAATCATATGAATCGATTTTGATCAATTCTGATCGTTCGTTATTTTATATAATCAGGTAATCCAATTTTGGTATTTATCAGCTTTCTCGTCACTGTTAAATTTACTTATCAATGAATGTTTCTTTACACATTTTCTGATTTTGAATTACTGTGGTATTTACTTCAATATGTCAACAAATGCTGAATCTTTTTATATCTTATAATCGCTTCCGGTTTATCTACTACTCCGACCTTTTTTATCATTAACTTTTCTCTTACCGGATTATAATCTATGGTTAAGGCTCATCTCACAGGAATTTACATTTGCCATACCATTAACATATTGAGTTTTAGATGATGAAATATCCAACGGGCAAAGCCTCCTTCCTTTCGTTCTCGTTCCAAAATTTTATCCGGATATTCTTTTTCTCTTATACTTTTTTCTGTTCAGAAGTCAGATATCAATTTTCTCTTATTATTATAAATTATCAATTTTAAAAATTGTTCTCTACACACTCCGCTTACAAAACGCTCATAACCAAAATGTATAGTTGCTTTTTTAAAACTTTCTAACCTTCAAATAACAATTATTCTTGTTACCCTTTTCTGATCTGGTTCTTCATCTTATACTCTTGGCGAGTATATATGAAACTATGTAACAGATTAAAAAATATCTTTTTGAAATTCCCTTTCTCGTCAGGAACTTCTTTTCTTTTGGATTGACTTAATAATAACACCCAAATACTTATTTGTCAATATAATTTTGAAATATTTTTTATAAAATTAGAAAAAATTGGAATCGTAATATATATATCAGAAAATTCAAACAATTATAAATACGATTAGAAATAGTTATAGCCATTTGCAATATATTCAGGGTTTTGCTATTGTTTCCGTCCATAAATGCATGATACACTAAAAAATAGATGAAAAATACAGGCTATGGTATTGGGATAAAGAAAGGAGACCTACAGATATGGGAGGATTTTTTGGCGTTGCATCAAAAGAAGCATGTAATCTGGATCTTTTTTATGGAACAGATTATCATTCGCATCTTGGAACTCGCCGCGGAGGTATGGCTACTTACGGAAGTGATGGCTGGAAGAGAGCGATTCATAATATTGAAAATTCGCCGTTCCGTACAAAATTTGAAAAAGATGTTGATACAATGAAGGGAAATATTGGAATTGGATGTATTTCAGATTATGATCCACAGCCAATTCTGATCCAGTCGCATCTGGGGTGCTTTGGAATTACGACAGTAGGTAAGATCAATAATGCGGATCAGCTGATCCGGAATCTTTATGAAAATGGACATACACATTTTCAGTCTATGACCAATGGACAGATCAATTCTACAGAGCTGGTTGCGGCATTGATCTGTAAAAAGGATTCGTTTGTTGAGGGAATCCGTTATGTGCAGTCAGTAGTTGAAGGCTCGATGACGCTTCTGCTTCTGACAGAGAATGGAATTTATGCAGCCAGAGACCTTCTCGGACGTACACCGGTTGTGATCGGAAAGAAAGAAAATGCATACTGCGTTTCCTTTGAAAGCTTTGCATATATCAACCTTGGATACACAGATTACAAAGAGCTGGGACCTGGGGAAATCGTCTACGTGACACCGGAATCTGTGGAGACTGTAAGTCCTGCATGTGAAAAGATGAGAATCTGTTCGTTCCTGTGGGTATACTATGGATATCCTACTTCTTCTTATGAAGGGGTTGGTGTAGAAGAAATGCGTTACAACTGTGGAAAGCTTTTAGCACAGAGAGATGACCATTCGATCGACGTGGATATTGTTGCAGGAGTTCCGGATTCGGGTATCGCTCATGCGATAGGCTATGCAAATGAATCAGGTATTCCGTATGCAAGACCATTTATCAAATATACTCCGACCTGGCCAAGATCCTTCATGCCGACAACACAGAGTCAGCGTAATCTGATCGCCAGAATGAAACTGATCCCGGTACATAGTCTGATCGAAGACAGGAGCCTGCTGCTGATCGATGATTCTATCGTGCGTGGCACACAGCTCCGTGAGACGACAGAGTTCCTGTATCAGAGTGGCGCAAAAGAAGTGCATGTCCGCCCGGCATGTCCACCGCTTTTGTACGGATGCAAATATTTGAACTTCTCCCGTTCCAAATCAGACCTGGATCTGATCACAAGAAGGATCATCCGTGAGTGGGAAGGCGACAATGATGTCAATGTACTGGGTGAATATGCGGATCCGAACAGTGACCGGTATGCAGCAATGCTGGAGGAAATCCGCAAGAGACAGAATTTCACTTCACTTCGTTATCACAGACTGGATGATCTGATCAAATCAATCGGGATTGATGCATGCCAGGTATGTACCTACTGCTTTAACGGTGTGGAATAACAGGTAAATGAAAATATAAAACAGGTGTCCACGTAAGTATATCTTAGTGATATATCCCAGTGGGCACCTGTTTTTGTATATACGATTTTGGTGTATAAGGTGATGTGGAATGGTGTACAAAGTATGCGGAGCGGCAGTTCCTTCTGCAAAGCTGCACTATAGCAGCAGATCATCTATCTTCACATAGTCTCCCATCCGGTATGCTTCAATTGCATTTCCATTGATCACATAGAACTTTTCGTTTGCATACACACCGCGGGTTCCAAGGTAAGAATTACCGTTGACTTCCTCCTGCATCTGTACCTGGAAGCCCTGATCTTTATCGTAAGAAAGGATCACATACTGGTTGGCAGATCCGGAAAGCGGAAAGCCGATCAGATTCTTTTCCGGATCAACCAGTGCTGCACGGTAGTCAGAAAAAACATCCGAGTAATAGTACTGATCCAGTGTGTACTTGCTGACTTCCTTCACATCCGAAGGATCACTGATATCAAACATGGAGATCTTTACCCCGTTTGTAATGCCATTTTCATCGGTATCCATACCGATGCCAAGAAGCAGGTTATCACTGTAAAAATGCAGGTATTCCGAAAAGCCGGGAATTTTCAGCTTGCCAAGGATCTTCGGATTCTCCGGATCGGAAAAGTCTACGGAGAATAAAGGATCTGTCTGTTCATAAGTTACAAAGTAACCGGTATCGCCCAAAAATCTTGCGGAATAGACCTGTTCATTTTTGGCAAGATCCTCGATCTTACCGATTGTTTTCAAATCTGCATCCAGCACATAGACTGAATTGGACTGTGAAGAGCTTCCGACATTATGCGTAACCGTTGTCACCAGCCGCAACGTATTGTCATACTCATCAATGCTGAAGGAATCGTTCAGATATCCTTTTACTTTGCCCTGGGCAGAGCCGGAAAGTTTTCCTTTATTGTAAGACAGCTTGCGGAGGATCGTCTGATTCTTTGCCGCAAGATTATCTGCGAGGATACTGCTGTTCGCATACTCGTAAATATAAATGTTGTTCTCACTCACATAGACTTCGCCATTCTCAGACATGACTGCTTTCTGGTCTGCTGCCTTATCCGGACTGGAAGCGGAAACGGAGCTGACAACAAGGTACTGGTCTGCTGCATGGTTCGTCGGGAGATAGATATCCGACTGCTTCAGAAGATTGTCACCAACAAGCGGAACATAGGAAGGATAATCTTTTTTGGTGATCGTATCGTAAATATAATAGTCGCTGAATACATACAGATATCCGTCTTTAAAACGTGAAGTGCGGTAGTAACCACTCTGATCCACGGTTCCGATGGATTTTGGATTATTGATATCTGTCAGATCATAAGTCTGGATACGGGTACAGCTGCCGCGGTACAAGGTTTTACTGTCAGAATCAACCTGCGTGTTCTGCATGTTGCCAAGGACAAAAAGCTTCTGGTCACTCAGGTAAAATTCGGATGCCTGAAAATTCTCATTCAGCGAAATACTGGAAACAACCTTCATCTGATCAGACCGGATATCTACAATGGAAATTTCCTGTGAGTTTGCTTTCAGTGTATAAAGATAACTTCCATCCGTTTTTACAATGTCTGCTTCACCGACGCTCTCTGTGCGGACGTTGGTATCGGAAAATGAAGTATCCACAGCACGTGCAGAGGCTGTTGAAGAATCCGAAGAGGAGCTGGAACTATCGGTACGTGCACCATTGTCGGCTGTTTCAGTTGAATACATGACAATTCCGCCGTCGGTTGAACCGGTAACAGATGAAGAATCCAACTCATCCTGATAAGATTGCAGGTATGTGTAGACTTCATCATAATCGGTTGCCGTTTCTAAAGTATCGGAAGAGGCAAGCTTACCGGAGGATGTACCGATTGAAAAACTGCCTTTTGTGGAAGAAGTGGCTGAGTCTGAAGAAAGATTCTGCTGGCGGATGTGGGCGCCAATGCCGACAACCAGTACCAGTGCGGCAGCGATAAGTCCTCCGCGCATCCGGTGGCCGCGGGAAAATCCATGCTTTTTAGGGATATGTTCGGAAGCCTGAGTGCTGTTATGCTCTTCCAGCATTTTCATAATCTGATCCGGTGCAAGGCTTTCCGGAACAGGAGTTTTTTCCGTAGATTGTTTTATTTTATCCAGTATTTCTTTTTCGTGATCTGTCATATGAAACACCTCCTATTACTCTTTTATCCTACTCTTTCAGAAGCCAGCTCATCTTTTCGAGGGCACGCTTTCTGCGGGAGCGGACTGTATTCGGGTTCAGCCTTAGCATTTTTCCGATCTCTTTACTGTTGTAACCGCCATAGACGGATAAGCCGATGATCAGCTGATCGTCTTCATCGAGAATAAGAAAAGCACGTTCCACATCTGTGCGGAGTCCGTCACAGTATGTGGCAGAAGCATGATCTTCTTTCAGCTCGGTCTCGGTCCGTTCATGGCTCTTTAACTTCCGGCGGCACACATTTGCCAGAATCTGAAAGATCCAGGAACGGAATGCTTCTTCTTTGCGTAATTTATGTATGTTCTCATAGGCGGAAAGAACGGCTTCACTGACGGCGTCTTCTGCATCCTGCGGATGATGCATCATGCAGAGCGCAAAACGATATAGATCCTGATAAACCGTCTTATATAATTCTTTAAATGCAATTGCATCGATCATAAGGTCCCTCCTCTCATAACAGGTTCTTTGTATATAAGAGTATAAAAAAGTCGGAAGTGTTGCAAAAAGGGACAGAAAAATTTCCGTCCCTTTTAAATCATATCATTGTCTGAGAAAAATTAACCTCTGTAATAATTGATCAGACATCCTTTGAGGATGATCTCACGTTCTGCATCCGTCAGATCACCGAGCTTCAGATCGATCTCCTTCAGATCATCGCCTACGACATAAGCCTTGATCGTGGAAGCTTTATCTTCTACTGCTTTGCGGATATCCGGCACGAAGAGATAGTCACCGTTCCTGAAAGAAAGCTTTGTGTGTTCCTCTTCGGTAATAAACGGAAGCATGCCCCAGTTGATCAGGTTCGAGCGGTAACGTTTGGTTGCGTACTCATTCGCGATATTCGCCCAGCCGCCGAGAACCTTCTGGCAGGAAGCAGCCTGCTCACGGGCAGAACCATCACCAGGTTTGACCGCGAAAATGGTACTTCCGACACCGATATTTCCTTTGCCGACTTCCGGATAAGACTTCTGGATTGCTGCCATCACCGGTTTTAATTCATCCAGTACATCCAGTGGACAAGTACCTGCTTCAATCGCTTTCTGGGCTTTCTGGACCTCTTTCGCGCGTCCTACATAGGCAGGATCCTTTCTGGAAAGTGCAAATTCAGCAAGTCCAAGCGGGTTGGAACGATAAGAAGAAGTCTCGCCGGACGGGATCAGTTCGTCTGTCGTTGTAACCGGATCGTGGATCTCAGATACGACCTTCAGGATCAGATTCTCAGGAAGAGCGCTCATTGCCGGCCAGTCTTTGATGTTCGGTCCGAATTTGATCTCAACCGAAGGATCAGCAACGCCGTGGCTGTCAAATACACGGTTGGCGTAAATTCTGGAATCAAAGTGGTAAGTCGGGTTCTTGTATTCAATATCAAAATCTGTTGCCGGAGTAAGGAAACCTTTGTTCGCAGCAGTTGCGGCAATGGAACGTGCATCCATAAGGGCAACAGATGCGATCTGTCCACTCTGCAGCTTGCTTCCTTCACGGTTCGGGAAGTTACGGGTAGAGTGACGGATGGAAAATGCATTGTTTGCCGGGGTATCCCCAGCACCGAAGCACGGTCCGCAGAAGGCAGTCTTCACGATCGTACCGGCTTCCATCAGGTCAGCAACCGCACCATTTTTCACAAGCTCCATGTAGATCGGTGTACTTGCCGGGTAAACACTGAAGGTAAATTCATCTGATCCGATGTATTTGCCACGGATGATGTCTGCGGCAGCACAGATATTTTCAAAACCGCCGCCGGCACAGCCTGCGATGATACCCTGATCGACATAAAGCTTACCATTTACGATCTTGTCCTGAAGAGAGTAATCCACAGCACCGTCCAGGCTTACCAGCGCGCGCTGCTCTACATCGTGGAGAACATCTGCAAGGTTGGCATTGACATCCTCGATGGTGTAGACATTGGACGGATGGAACGGCATGGCGATCATAGGCTTGATCTCGCTCAAATTGACATATACAAGACCGTCATAGTAAGCGACTGCGCCAGGCTCCAGTTCCCTGAAGTCATCACTTCTTCCGTGGATATCGTAGAACTCTTTGATCTTGTCATCGGTTCTCCAGATAGAAGAAAGGCAGGTTGTCTCTGTCGTCATAACATCGATTCCGATACGGAAGTCTGCACTTAATTTGCCAACGCCAGGTCCGACAAATTCCATGACCTTGTTATTGACATAGCCATTGCCGAAGGTTGCGCCGATGATCGCAAGGGCAACGTCCTGCGGTCCGACACCTTTCACCGGTTCGCCGTCCAGATAGATTCCGACAACGCCCGGCATCTTGATATCATAAGTCTTGTTCAGAAGCTGTTTTACAAGTTCCGGTCCGCCCTCTCCCATTGCCATGGTACCGAGTGCACCATAACGGGTGTGGCTGTCAGAACCAAGGATCATCTTGCCGCCGCCTGCGAGCATTTCACGGGCAAACTGGTGAATAACGGCCTGATGAGGCGGAACATAGACACCGCCGTACTTCTTCGCACAGGTCAGTCCAAACATGTGGTCATCTTCATTGATCGTACCGCCGACTGCACACAGAGAGTTATGGCAGTTGGTCAGAACATAAGGGATCGGGAATTTCTCCAGTCCTGACGCTCTTGCTGTCTGAATGATTCCTACGAATGTGATATCATGGGAAGCCATTGCATCAAACTTGAGTTTGAGGTTTTCCATGTTTTCGGAAGTGTTGTGGGCTTTCATGATATTGTAAGCCATGGTGCCTTTTCTTGCTTCGGATTTCTCAGCTTTTTTTCCTGTTAGTACTTCTACTTTTGCAGCTTCTGCTTCCGGTACGATCTCTGTTCCATTTACCAGATATGCGCCTCCA
>OLQA01001310.1_pt1 | contig 22338 bp, 25 predicted proteins | sample 1673151 | NCBI WGS metagenome assembly OLQA01 (sample SAMEA3136760, study PRJEB25190) | human gut metagenome | biome: human gut; feature: human-associated habitat; material: faeces | place: Austria | collected 2013 | reverse complement strand
GTTGTTTTACCTGGTGTCTTCGGATGCTCGGTAATTCAATTTCCGAGAGGTTCACAGGAATTATATTACATTGGAGACATATCTCTTCTGTCGGAGAATTCTACCGTTGTTTCATTGATTGGCAGGCGCGATGTAGATGAAGCAATATATTCAATTGCAAAAAGGTGTGGAAGGATTTTTGCCGAATGTGGCATTGTAACGTTAAACGGTTTGGCAATTGGATGTGACACTGCAGGGCTGGAAGGAGCATTAAGTATTGGTGGCAAGTGCGTTGCAGTAATGCCATGCGGATTAGATTACATATATCCAAAATGCAATGTTGTTCTAGTTAAGAAAATTCTTGGTAATGGAGGATGTATGATAAGCGAATATCCACCTGGAACAAGACCTGAAAAATGGCGTTTTGTTGCAAGGGATAAAATTCAGGCGCAGCTATCTGATAAGATTCTTGTTGTAGACTGTGAAGAAAAAGGTGGAACTATGTATGCTGTGAGAGAAGGAGCAAGGTTAAATAAAGATATAGGATGTATTGTCAGAGTGAAAATTCCGGTGATTTCTTCTGGAAATCAATGCATGATTCAGGATTACCATGCAGATGGAATAAAAAGCGAGAATGCCTTAAGGTCTTTTCTGCAAGCTAATCACACATGATTTCATATGGACACAAATTTGGCACATTAAAAACGGAAGGATATTTGTAAAAAAATAATAAAAGGAAATCAACAGCTCGGACATAGTACCGGGCTGTTTTTATCTTTTAATAGGTGAGCCTCTAGTTTCACTTGGAAAGATTTTGCGCATATTATTTTTGCAATAAAAAAGAAAGGAGATGAAATTGTATGATTAACTTGAGATTTCATAATATTACCAAAGAGGATATGAACAATGGGGACGGCCTTAGGTCCGTTCTGTGGGTCGCTGGTTGCGAACATCACTGTCCAGAATGTCAGAATCCTGTAACGTGGGATAAATGCGGAGGAATTCCATTTGATGAAGCTGCCGAAGCTGAATTAATGGAATCATTACAGCCGGATTATATCTCCGGAATCACATTTAGTGGCGGAGACCCGTTAGCTGTTTATAACCGCGATGGCGTGGCAGAGATTATTGCCAAGATGAAAGACGATTCAGAAAAAATGGCAAAAAAATCTATCTGGGTCTATACCGGTTACACCTGGGAACAGCTTTTAGCTCAGCTTAAGACAGGAACAGCTAATAATTTAGGGTTTATCTTAAAAAATGCAGATGTTCTTGTTGAAGGTCCTTATGAAAAAGACAAGCGCGATATCACATTAAAATGGCGCGGAAGTTCTAATCAGAGGGTGATTGATGTGCAGAAGTCTATGCAAACGGGCAAAATCGTTCTGCATTGTGATTGAAGAAAGTGTGATGGATATGACATTAAACGAAAGAACAGCATTAGTTAAAGAATCATTAAGACTTATGTCGCAGGATGATTTTAATCTAATGCTTGAACGTAATGGTAATGGAAAAATAAGAGAAATGGAAAATACCACATTCTTTAAAGCACTTTCACCAGTATGTAAAACAGAAAAGAAAGGCTAACCTATATTATATCAAATCCAAGGAGGTAAAAATTATGAGTAAAAAAATTATCAGCCAGAAAGACGCAAAAGAAATTGCACGTAGAAATAGTCTGGCAAACATAATAATCGTTAAAAAGGACGGAACCCGTGAACCATTTGACGGGAATAAAATTATCATTGCGGTTGGCAAGAGTGCATCCCGTATCCTCGTGAAGTTCACAAAAGAGGAAGAACAAGCAATTGTTGACCATGTTGAAAGCGAAATCAAAAAAAGAGGACTTAAAGAAGTTCCGATTGCTATGATGCATAGCATGGTGGAAGCAGCGCTTGTGTCTATTAATGAAGAGGTTGCAAAAAGCTACCGCGATTACCGTAACTACAAACAGTCATTTATCCATATGATGGATGATGTATACACAAAGAGTCAGTCAATCAGATATATTGGCGACAAGGAAAATGCCAATACTGACAGCGCACTGGTGGCAACAAAGCGAAGCCTTATCTTTAACGAACTGAATAAGAATCTTTACAGAAAGTTCTTTATGAATCGTGAAGAATTACAAGCTTGCAAGCAGGGCTATATTTATGTGCATGACCAGAGTGCAAGACTTGATACTATCAACTGTTGCCTTTGCAATGTCGGAGCCGTTATGAAAGGCGGATTCGAGATGGGCAACGTTTGGTATAACGAACCAAAGACTCTTGATACAGCGTTTGATGTTATGGGGGATGTAATTTTATCAACTGCCGCGCAGCAGTACGGAGGTTTTACTGTGCCAGAAGTAGATAAAATCATGGGGCCTTATGCCGAAAAGTCCTTTGAAAAATATAAGAAAGAATATCTTGATTTAATGTCAGATGTTCTGAATCCGGCATTCGCAGAATCTCTGATTGATAAAGCAGAGGCATATGCAATGGAAAAAGTACAGCGTGAAATGGAGCAGGGATATCAGGGAATTGAATATAAACTGAACACAGTCGGTTCTTCTCGAGGCGATTATCCATTTGTTACATTTTCATTTGGACTTGGAACAGGAAAATTTGAAAAAATGTGTGCAAAAACAATTTTAAATGTACACAGAGAAGGACAGGGCAAGAAAGGTTTTAAACGTCCTGTATTATTCCCGAAGCTGGTGTTCTTATATGATAAGAATATTCACGGTGAAGGAAAAGAATGTAATGATGTTTTTGAAGCAGGTATCCAGTGTTCGGCATCTACGATGTATCCGGATTGGCTCTCAATGAGTGGAGAAGGATATATTTCTACAATGTATCAGAAATATGGAACTGCGATTAGTCCTATGGGTAAGTGCATATTAGCCCATGTAAAACGGTATTCAACCGCTTGCTTAGCGGGTGTGGCGTAACAAATACGCTGCTAACAGATAGGTCTGTGGGAGGAGAAGTCCGATTGGACCACAGATGAAGCTGTGCCAGTAAAGTTACATAAATGTTAAATTTTATATTTATTCTGCATATTAAATGTATGAAAAATGTGGAATATATAGTATATAAAATAACAAATAAATTAAATGGAAAAGTCTATATTGGGCAGACAACAGAAGGTATAGAAAAAAGATGGAAAAGGCATTGCGGATACCAGATAAATGATGGTACGTATTTTCATAATGCAATAAAAAAGTATGGAGCAGAAAATTTCACAATAGAAATCATAGATAAAGCTAAAAATCAAGAAGAATTAAACGAACTAGAATTTTTTTACATAAATAAATATAACAATAATTGTTATAATACGAAATTTGAAAACAATAAATGTGGAGGCGATACGCTGTCACATAATAAGAACTTATATAAAATACGAAAAAAAATATCTGATAGCAAAAAACATGGAAAAAATCCAAATGCAACAAAAATAAAAATGATAGATGTTGTGAATAAAAACGAAGAAATTTTTACATCGATTAAAGAATGTCAAGAAAAATATAATATTCCAAGACATGATATTATATGCCGTAGATGTTGTCACAAAATAAAAAAACCTTATAAAGAAAAGTATCTGTTTGAATATGTAGCTTGAAATGGTTAATCGACTATCGGTGATGAGTGTAGCCGAGTAGAGATGGGATAAGCTCCATTTCCAAAGATGCCGCCTAATGACGAGGAAGAGGACGCCTCCGAGGGAAAAGCTAGTCAGTGTGTATGGCGATATACAGTAAATACGTGTCGTGCATTTCTTTCTCCATGGTATGAACATGGAGGAATGGAACCAACAGACGAGAATGACAAGCCAATTTTTGTTGGCCGTTGCAATCTTGGTGTTGTTTCTTTACATCTGCCGATGATTCTTGCAAAAGCAAGACGTGAAAGCAGAGATTTCTATGATGTTCTGGATTATTACCTTGAAATGATTCGTGGACTTCATAAAAGAACATATGATTATCTTGGAGAACTGAGAGCATCAGTCAATCCAATTATGTTCTGCGAAGGTGGACTTTATGGTGGTCACCTGAAACCAAATGAAAAAATCCGAAAACTCCTTCCGCCAATGACAATGTCTTATGGCATTACGGCGCTGAATGAGCTGCAGGAATTATATAACGGAAAAAGCCTGGTTGAAGACAATCAGTTTACGCTTGAAGTTATGAAACATATTAACGAAAAATTAGCGGAGTATAAGAAGGAAGACCACATTCTTTACGCCGTATATGGAACCCCTGGGAGTTCTGCGGGGGCACATGCAGTGATGCATGTTGAAAAAATTGCCTAACCTGTTTGAGGGAACAGGGTGTACGGTTTGCGATTCAGTAGTTGGAGGAAATGCCAATAAAAAACCGTGCTAACAGGGAATTCGCCAAGAATCCTGTGCTAAATATCGCTGGTTTTGCCAGTGGTTAAATGTGAACAGACTGTCGAAATCCTAGAAGGAAAGTAGAGTAGCGAAAAGCGAAAGAGCAAAACCATTTGTGAAAAATGGACAAAGTATAGTCGATAAAAAGAAATATTTTTCTTTGATGGCAGAAAATCTCTGTGGTCTTCAGGTGAAACAGTTCCGCAAGGAATATGGAATCATCAAAAATGTATCTGACCGTGACTATGTAAGTAACAGCTTTCATTGTCATGTGACAGAGGACATTACACCGATTACAAAACAGAATCGTGAATATGATTTCTGGGAGTTATTTAACGGTGGAAAAATTCAGTATGTCAGATATCCGATTGATTACAATATTGATGCAATCAGAACACTTGTCTTAAGAGCCATGGAAATGGGATATTACGAAGGTGTAAACCTGGCATTATCTTATTGTGATGACTGTGGATATCAGGCAGCAGACATTGGGGACGAATGCCCAATTTGCGGTTCAAAGAACCTTACCAAGATTGACCGAATGAATGGATATTTAGCTTATTCACGGAGACATGGTGAGTCCAGAATGAATAACGCAAAAATGGCTGAAATAGCTGATAGGAAGTCTATGTGAAAATTTTAACAAAATATCAATTTATGATGCTAACGAAGGCGTAAGCCTGGGTTATAAAAAATCATACATGCCGCTCGGAGAAATCCGGGCGGTTTTCTTACCTGTCGAATATGTCTCTGCTTTTGCGGCCGACATGAATGTCGGTCACAAAATTGTTGTCAGCTAGAGAAACCCGGCAAGCTTTTATTTTTTTTTGTTATTTTTTCAGCATATTAAATGTATGAAAGAACAAAATTTAAAAAAATACAAAAAAAATACAGAACTACAGCTTCCCAAAACGGCGCTGCCAATCGCTGGAGCAATAGAACATTGGATTGATATTGATGGCTCGGTCTATGCAATAGACCGCAGAAACAACCGAAAGCCGAGACTAATAAAGAAATCTCAGTCTGAGGTTAACGGATACAAATATTGCGGAATTAAATACAAAAACGGAAAAGTAATTACAAAAAGAGTCCACAGGTTGGTGGCTGAAGTGTTTATTCCAAATCCGAATGGATATCGTGTTATTGGCCACAAAAATAATATCAAGAGTGATAACCGTGTTGAAAATCTGTATTGGACAACCGTAAAAGAAAATACACAAAAAGCGTATGATGATAAACTTGCTGTAAACGACAAAGGAGGAAAAGACAGCCAGTCTAAACCGGTCATCATGTATGACACATACACCAATCAGGAACTTGGAAGATACGGCAGTTGCAAAGAAGCAGAGCGAGAGACAGGATTAAGCCTTACGACAATCTGCCGGCAGGCAAAATATCACAGACCTACTAGAAAACCGTATTACTTCAGGTATGAGGATGATAGGGATACCTGTCAGGATATAATTGGAATGTTTAATTATGATTCTGATAAGTTAATTAAAACTTTTCTAAATTCTGGCGACGCAGCACAGAATACCGGAATAAGCGAAAGGACAATTTGTCAGCAGATTCAAAAAGGAGTGAAGCCTGGAAGAAAGAGAAACAAGGTGTATTTTCTAAGTGTAAGGAGCAAGAAAAAAAATAAAAATTAAATTTTTCTTCATATTGTAAGAAAGCGGTGCGTCTCCACCATTAAGCGAGAACCGAAAAAAGCGGCGCGTCCCTGCCAGCTGTGAAGCGAAACGGGAACCGAAAAAAGCGGTGCTCCTCTACCGAAAAATGAGGCCGAAAAAATAACGGAGAGATGCCTGCAGAAATGCGAAGTAAGGGTGAACGGGGCGACTCATTCTTCCTATTGGGGAGCGTAATAAGTACCATACAAAATCCAGATTCTTTCATACTCTGGACGTTGCTCAAAATATGAAGCCCGTGGGGAATCTGCGAGCTTCTGTTTTTTTTGCGTATGAAAAATCTAGCATATTAAATTTGTAAACGATAAAATAAGAAACAAGAAAGGAGCAAAAAATATGCTTGAATTAAAAGGAAAATACAACACCGCAAAGGTTTTCACTGACAATGTTGACAATGAGACCATCAGCCAGGTAATAGAATTGCTGAACCAGGATTACATCAATGATGCAAAAATCAGAATCATGCCTGACTGCCATGCAGGCGCCGGATGCGTTATCGGTACGACAATGACAATTTCTGATAAGGTATGCCCGAATCTGGTTGGGGTAGATATTGGCTGCGGTATGCTGGCTGTTCGAATTGCAGAAAAGGAGGTTGACCTTCCAAAACTGGATGATGTAATTAATACATATGTTCCGGCCGGGTTTAATGTAAACGATGAGCCGCTTGGTAATTTCAGCCATTTGAATGACTTGGTCGCTCCGGTTGATATATCGCTGGCTTATCGCAGCATTGGAAGTCTTGGAGGCGGCAATCATTTTATCGAACTTGATAAAGATAATGACGAAAACTTGTGGCTTGTAATCCATACTGGTTCCAGACATCTCGGACTGGAAGTTGCGAAGCACTACCAAGAGCTCGCATACAAACAGCTGAAAGATTCAGATGTTGGTGGCAAAATCAAGGCTGTAATTGCAGACCTGAAAGCAAAAGGAAGGGAAAAAGAAATTGAAAAAACAATCAAAGCGTTAAAGATGCAGGAGCCGCATATACCGAAATCCTTATGCTATGTTTCCGGCCAGGCGTTCAAAGACTACATTCATGATATGGAAATTGTCCAGAAGCATGCAGAATTAAACAGAAAATATATTGCCGATACAGTCATTGAGAAAATGGGCTGGCATGTTTGCGAGGAGTTTCAGACAATACACAATTACATTGATACAAAAAACCTGATTCTCCGCAAAGGCTCTGTGTCTGCACGGGATGGCGAAAAACTGATAATCCCGATAAATATGCGTGACGGGTCTTTGGTTTGCGTTGGAAAAAGCAATCCTGATTGGAATTATTCTGCACCGCATGGTGCCGGAAGGATTTTGTCAAGAAGCGAAGCAAAAGATGCTGTCGGGATTGATGAGTTTCGTGAATCTATGAAGGGGATATATTCTTCTTCTGTAATGGAATCTACGATAGATGAGTCGCCGATGGTGTATAAGCCAATGGAAGAGATAATGGAAAACATTAAGGATACTGTAGATGTTGTGAAAGTAATTAAACCGGTATACAATTTTAAAGCACATTAGAACACACCGCCTGGAGAAATCCAGGCGGCGTTTTTTTACCAGTAATGCAGGATACGTTTTTCTCCAAAAATCCTGCATATTAAGAATATTAAGAAAAGAAAAAATTGTCGACGGCAGCGGTTTTCCCGCCCGTCGATAAGCCATATACCATTGGGTGTGTGGTATTTTGACTTTTTCGGCATACTGAAAGAAAGCGAAAAAGGAGGCTTAAAAAATGATAAAGCGAGTAAGGCTATGCTATAAGCCTGTAGCAAAGAGAACAAGCGAAAAGGTGGCATTTGTGGTGTCAGCGGAGCATGTAGCGGCGGTGAACAGAAGTATAGAAAAGAAATTGGAAAGAAATAAGAGAGAACGAAGAGAGAGCGAAAAAGAGGCGGGAAAATATATTGTAAGATGAGTTTGTGCCTGTGCTTGTAGGCGTTTTTTATCGGAGGGTGTAGGTTACATGTTAAAAATGCAAGTAAAAATATTCCAAAAAAATAAGAAAAGGAGAAAGCACTATGATAAGAGATTTAGAACTGTAGAACTTAATTTTGTATCTGAAGGCAAACTAAAATATCCGGGAGTGAACTCCAAGTTGTTTGGTAACAATATCCAAATAGAAACTGAGGATGAGGCAAGAAATAGGCTTTTGCAGAGAATTTATGAAAAATATGATGCCAAACATCTGACAGAATATACTGCAGAATTAAGCAGATATATTAGTCCTGAAGATTTGCTGGAAAACCGAGATTTCTTCTACGAAGGCGAAGATAAAGACATGCTAAAGAAAGTCGCTGCTGAGTTAATTTCAAGACATCAGGAATTTGCTGAGATGGCAGAGGCTGAAAAAATGGCTGTTGAGAAAGAAAAAGCAGAAAATGAGAAGGCAAAAAAGGATACTGAGCATGCTGAGTATATCAGAAAACTTTCTGCAGCACGCGAGGTACTTATCAAAGAAGGACAGGATGCAGGATTTTGTAATCTGCGTACATACCTGATGTTTCTGAATATTTTTGGAAATAATAGTTGTCATGCAAGCCGTGGAAAGGTAACAAACGATACATTTAAAGAAAGATTTGGAGTTGAGTAGTCTTATTGCTGGCAGATGCTGGCGGTTTTTTTGTTTCCAAAAATCCAGCATATTAACTATACACAAAAATAAGAAAGGAAGTAACAACAATGATTAAAAATCCAAAAATTGGCCAGAAAGTTTGGTTCTTGGAACCATGGAGCCAGTGTATCCATAGTGCAAAAATTACGGCACTTGGCGAGACAGAGGTTTCAGTCCGAAATCCGGAAAAATATCCATATGCAGATATTGAGTGGGATGATGGTGGAAACAGCGGCTGCTTGCTGAAAGACTTGTATGTTTCACGCGAAGAACTGCAAAAAGAACTAAAAAAAGAAGAAGAAAAGAAAATTGCAGAAATTAAGGCTAAAATCAAGAATGTGAATGACCTGGTGGCGTTCATGTATGACCACTGTGTGGCCTGTGTGGAAGAGTATACTGACTGGACAGCGAGAAGAGCAGTGAAAGAGATTGCGAAAGAGATACTTGGGTTGGAGTTGTAGTTAAAATAGAGGGGAATCGGCTTTGCCGGTTGCCCTCTATTTTTTGGGCGTGGAGCGGAAAAGAATGAGAGCGAAACGTGCTGGCCGGTCAAGCCGGAATGGAGGTTACGGGCTGGCTGAAGGTTGTGGGCTGGTATGAAAAGATATGCGACGAAAGGCTGTTGGCCGGCTGGCGCCGGGAGTAGAGTGATGGCTGTCGCGGCTTTTTTGAAATACATGCCGACAAATGTTGGCTGAAAAGCAAAACGTAGTTTTGCGATGCAGTCCAGGCTACAAGTCTGGCGGGTCGGGGTGTTTGCGGGAAGCGAAGCCTCCTGCATATATGCATGCTTGAGTTTTGCAGCTGGCGAAATCCGGCATATTAAATATATAAAAATCAACAAGAAAAGGAGCAAGAGAAATGGAAAAAAAAATTGAAGAAAATGATGTGGTTTATACCATAGATGGAACCAACGGTGGCTGTGTTGATATTGATGTAAAGCCAGGCGTTGAGGAGGTTAGTTTTGAAGCTTCGTTTGGTCGTGAATATCTGCTGGGTGATTGCAAAAAGGTTTTTCCTGACGTCAGGAAAATCGTGATTGACTATAGCGTATATAATATTGACATTCCAAATACGTTATTTCCGAATGTGAAAGAGGTGAAGAGTGATAATTACTACGGAAGATACACAAAGAACGGAAGCGTGCTTCTAAAAGATGATTATCATGGCCAGATTTTGACAAATACTTTTGCAAAAAAAGCAGACGAGACTGTAGACCTGAAATATGCAACCAAGATTGATGATGACGCTTTTTCTGGATGTATGGCTACAAAAATCATTAATTCAGGAAGTGTTGTGTCATGTGCAGAATATGCGTTCAGAAATTCAGCAATTGGAAATTTAAAACCTGAACCGGATGGAGCAGTCATTGCCGGGTCTATTCTTGTTAATATTGATGAGACTTCTGAAAATATTATTCTTCCTGACAAAAGAGTTTCACTGACGGCGATGCGAGACGGAATTAATTTTGATAATGTTAAAAGCATTACAGCGAACCGAGCTCAAACTGTGATTAATCTGCGGTATAAGCTGCCAGTTGGCATAAAGATTATTTTAAAAGATAAATCTTATATTACAGACGAGCAGCTGTCAGGATGGAGTCCTTTTCCAATTTTGGAATTAACTGAAGAAAATCCGTATTATTCTACGAAAGATGGATGTCTTCTATCAAAAGATGGGTTGGTTTTAGTTAAATATCCATCGGCTATTTCTGGAACAGTACATATTCCTGATGGAATTGAAACTATTACATCGTATGCATTCATCCTCAGCGAGGCTGATGAGGTATATTTTCCTGATTCACTGAGGGTCTTGATGCCGAAGTGTTTCTGTCTGTGTAATAAATTACAAAAAGTAGATTTTGGACATGGCATTGAGGAAATAGGCATTGGACATGATTGCAGGTTGTTTATGCAATGCAGCATGCTTCATGAGATTGAAATTCCGTCGCAGGTTAGGATAATTGGAGAAAGTGCATTTCTGGAAACAGGAATTAGCAAAGTGACTTTTAATGAAGGACTGACGCAAATTATGGATTATGCGTTCAAGCAAAGTTGTATTAAGGAGGTTACACTGCCAGCATCATTAAAATATATCGGAAGACAGAGCTTTCCTGGCGTGGATAGCGTAACACTGTCATCGGATGACATGCCTTATGGTATCGCAGAAGCAATAACGTCAAATGCAACACCAGATAACAGACCTATGTATATTAAAATCAAAAAGCCAGCTGCAACGGTTTTTATGCCAAGATATATTGTTACAACAGATGCTGTCACATTAAATTCACGGCTTGCAATCCCGTCATTCAGAGAAAAATGCGAAGAATCACTGTATGATTACGGAATACAGCCGGAAATCAAGTGGAAGACTGCGATAAAAACAATGGAAGAATGCCCGAATGATGCAGTTAAAACATATCTCAGAAGAGTCAGCAAGAACATTATCGCAATGTACATGGAATTAAATGATGATAATGGACTGATTGATTTTATCAAACTTGGGGTCATGACGCCAAAGGCATTGGATGATACGTACAAAAAAGCAAGAGAAAAGGGACTCACGACTGTGATGGCATATATCTGCGAAGCACAGAGCGGTCCAGATAAGAAGACGTCTTCTTTTTCGCTTTGATTTTATAATTTTTTCTGACCGGGTTCGCCCGGTCATTTTTTTGCCGGCAGAATTTCGGCATATTGGATATATAAAAAAAATAAGAAAGGAGACAAAAATATGTCTTGTACAATTTGTGGTTATGGTTTTCCAATTGCTGATGGAGATGCGGTAACGCTGGATTTTGAAAAAGCAAAAGAATTTTTAAAAAAACATATCGGGTCATTTGGTCAGACGGATGAGGAAATGCAGATTCTGGATGCCTTAGAGCATGCTGAAAGTGAGGATGCGGAAGAGGATGAACTGGAGGATGTCATGTATGACATTGAAGATTCATTTGAAGATGAAGAAACTGGTGATACTGGATTCGGCGCTATTGTGTCGACTGTAATGAGAAGAGAAACAGGAATCAATTTCAAATTCTACTCTGCCGAAAACGACCTCGGGACGCCGCCGGCGATTCTGTGGGTTCCGATGTATCCGTGGATGCTGAACGAAAAGGAAAGAGGGATTACAGAAAGTGATTTGTATGATTTCTGCAGGAAGTATATGGACGAGCTGGAAATCTACTGTGACCCGGAAGAGATGGAGCTAGAATATTACAACTGAAAGACAAAACATTGCGCCCGAGAAATTCTCGGGCGTTTTTTCTTTGTCGGCAGAAATTTGGCATATTGGATGTAAAGCCAAAAAGAAAGGAGTAAAAAAATGAGCCGCAACAGAGATGAAAAGTATATATACAAAAACAAATTGGAAGCTGAGTCAGAGAGAAAAAAGAAATTCGGAAAAGAATTTGCTGAGATTCCAAAAGGTAAGCACTACGTAGAGGAACTGGAGCCGCTGATTGGTGCAGTGATTATTCTGGAATGTGATGACTGGGTGTTTATCCCTGGTGAACTGGAAGGTATACCATGTGAGAAACTACTGCTAAAATCATCAAAAGTCATCAAATGTCCGAAAGGAAGAGAAGTTAAATGTCCGGTAGAGATTTCTAAAAAACTCTGGACAGCTGTTGATGCTGATTTCAGAGAACGGCTTGGCCTGGAATGGGAAAAAGAAAAATGCAAACCGGGTGTCCACGGAACAACGCCGATTCGTTTGCGTGGCATGGTGTACGAACACAAGGTCTTTATTTATGGAAAATTCATAAAGAAGAATATTGGGTTTCAATGCTTTTCCATGGGGGAAAGTTGGAGACAGATAAGAGCAGACGCCGGAGTCTGCTACTTTTTGTAAAAAAATGGCTTAAAAAACTTCCAAAATGTAATTCATTCATAAAGAGATTCGGCATATTAAATATGCGAGCGAAAAGGCGCTTAAATAATCAAAAAAGGAGACAAAAAAATATGAAAAGAAATTGGAAGCTGATTAACTCCATCGTTAATACTATCGCGGAAAGTGATAAAGATATTTTTGAAGTTAAGGATTTTAAGTCTGCTGAGGTCAGCGAAGAAGAAGTCAAATACACCCTGAAGCTGATGCTGGACAGAGGACTTGTCTTTGACAAAACAACCCGGTATGGCTTTGTGCAGGTTGGACAACTGACCTGGGAAGGACAGAATTATTATGAAGATAAGTACCATCAGAAGATGTGCGAAAGGCTTTAAAAAATTTCACGCCTGCAGCTTTTGCTGCGGGCTTTTTCTTTGGACGTGCCACTTTTCTCCGTGTTTTGCATATTAACCTCAAGCGAAAAAATCCGCAAGAAATAAGGGTTTTTAAAATTCGCAGCATATTACATGCAGAAAAACAAAAAAAGGAGGCAAAAATATGCCAAGCGTTGAAGAGAAAGTAGAAGAATATTTCAAGAAAATTCTTGATGCAAATAAAGTAAGACATTATGGAAAGACAGAAAAGATGAACCCGGCGATTGCAAGTGCGCTTAAAAATGCTGACAGCAAGTCTGGCGGCAGCGGGTGTAATTTTCCTGACATCCAAATGATGCTGGAAAATAGTAATGCGAGAAGAATTCCTGTTATGGTGGAAGCAAAAGGAACAAAAAATAAGCTGGAAAAAAGGGATAAATCCGGGGCAATCGTTGGTGTCACTTATTATGACAAAGACGGAAGGCCCGGAAAAGACGGCAAGCCGGTTCATCTGAAAGGCGAGCCAAATTACAGTGCTGTAAAAGACTATGCGGTCAATGGTGCGGTGCATTACGGCAATGCGGTTCTTGATGAAGGGACATATAACGAAGCAATCGTTGTTGGGGTTAACGGGACAGCATTGGATGATGCTGGTAACGTGGCTGATGCAGAATGCAAGGCTTATTACATTTCAGAAAAGAACAACCGGATTCCGAAGTTGATTGAGAAAATTACGGCCGATGACTGGTCTTTGTTTAACCCTGATAATGTTGATGGGTTGTTCAGGATTCTTGACAAGCTGAATCTGACCGATGCAGAGATTGAGGAACTGACACGAAGAACCGAAGTAACGTTGGAAGAGAAAATCAAGTCCATGCATCAGAGTATTTACGATGATATGCAGCTGAAGACGGCACTTTCCACAAATGAAAAACTGTATCTGTTCTGCGGGCTGATTATGGCCGGATTGAGGACAAACGGAGTGAAGACTCTGGAAGCAAAAGACTTTTGCGGGAATGATAACGACAGAAATAATGATGGTACATATATACTGAGCAATATTGAGGCTTTTCTGCATGCGAAACACTGCGACGCGGAAAGAGTCAATATGGTGATTGGCCTTCTGGAAGGTGTGTTTAAAAAATCAGTGCTCTGGAAGCCGAAAAACGGCATCAGCCTTTTAAGGACACTGTTTGAACAGGTAAAAAGAGATATTATCCCCTGCTTGGAAAGTAATTTACATCTTGATTTCACTGGCAAAATCTTAAATTCTTTGAATGACTGGGTAAATATTGAAAATGATTCTGAAAATGATGTCGTTCTAACACCGCGATATATCACACAGTTAATGACTAAAATGTGCAGAACTGATATGAATAGTTTTGTATGGGACGCTACAATGGGAAGCGCTGGATTTCTTGTAAGTGCTATGGACCAAATGATAAAAGACGTAAGAGCAAAAATTATTGATAAAAATGCATTGAATGAAAAAATCCGACATATTAAAGAAAGCCAAATTCTCGGTATTGAGATTCTTGGAAATATTTATATTTTGGCGGTGTTAAATATGATTTTAATGGATGGAATTGGAGCAAATGTGATTAATGGTGACAGTCACGGATTTAAACTTCCAGATAATTTTCCGGCGAATGTATTTCTTTTAAATCCTCCATATTCTGCACCAGGTAAAGGATTTTGCTTTGTAGAAGAGGCATTAAAACAGATGACAAAAGGATATGCTGCAATTTTAATTCAGGACAGTGCAGGAAACGGGCAGGGTCTTCCTTATACGAAAAGGATTCTGGAACATAGTACTCTGGAAGCAAGTATTAAAATGCCATCTGGACTTTTTGGAAATAAGGCTTCGGTCAATGTATATATCTTTTTATTTAAGGTAAACAGACCACATGAAGAAGATGATATTGTAACGTTTATTGACTTCTCAGAAGATGGGTATTTAAGACAGAACCGTAAAAAGTCAACGCAGGAAGTAAACCTGAAAAATACAGACCACGCCGAAGAACGATATGCAGAAGTATTAGCATTGACAACCGGAAAGATGCCTAAGACACATTATTACACAGAAGAAAATGGTAAAGTAATTAAAGATGTGATTTCGTTAAATGGGGATGATTGGACATTTATGCAACATCAAAAAATTGACATTATACCTACAAAAGATGATTTTAAACACACGGTTGCTGAGTTTTTATCCTGGAGAGTCTCGAATCTTATGAAGGGTACGATATAAATTATGAATAAATATTTTGTTATTGGCATGGTTTTTGAAAAAATTGAAACTAAAAAAATAAAGGGGAAAGCGAACGATTTTCCTACATCGCCAAATGGTGAGTATAATATACCTTTGTTAACTGCTGGAGTTGAAAATCAAGGACTTGCAAGGTATGCAATGAAGAGTCAATGCTCTACCATTTTATCAAATGTTATTAGCGTTTCTGCCAATGGAGCGAATTCTGGTGTTGTGTTTTATCATCCAGAAGAATTTGCTGTGTTACAAGATGCATATGCAATTAAGGTACGAAATTATGAGATACCAAATATAGAAGTCGGTTTATATTTAACAAGTGCTTTATACAAGGCTATAGCGTCTACTCACAATTGGAACTATAAGGCAGGATGGAACAGAATTAAAGATGATAACTTTTCACTCCCGGTAAAGGTTGATACAGATGGTAACCCTATTATTGATAATACATGTTTTTATCACAAAGATGGTTATATCCCTGACTGGGAGTATATGAAAAATTACATTAGGGAACTGAAACAAGAGTGTATAATAGAACAAGAGAGAAACAACGCGACGGAGTTGGAGAATTATTTAATTGCAGCCGGTTTAAATGATTACAAATTGACAGAAGAAGATAAGTCAGTTCTGGCCGCAAAATTAGTAGACGGGGGGGTATTATCACGAAACTCGATATCTACAGATGGCTGCTTGAAAGAGGGAAGAAAGTTCAGAATCGGAAATCTGTTTAAAAAAATGAGTGCTCCGTATCTTGGAAAAGGAAGAAAACAAGATAATGTGAGCAAAGTAAGAACATCAGAGTTCAACTTACCTCTTATTAATTGTAAATATGGAAATAATGGAATTATGTATTATGGACGAGAAAAAGATTTTCGCTCATATGAATCAGCTTTAACGATTATTTATAATGGGCCTCCAACAGAAGGACAAGTATATTATCAGGAGAAAATTGGAGTCTATACAGATGCCTATATTGTAAAGTTAAAGAGCAAAGAGATGAGTAAGGAGCTTGGACTGTATCTTACATCAGCGATGAATCAATCCATTCATAATCATCAGAAAAAAAAATATTCACGTGGATATAAAGCAATATGGACAGGCAGAGTTGAAAATGATGACATATTACTTCCAATCCAAACAAGTCATGACGGAAAACCAATCATTGACCCGGATAGAATGTGTCACCCAGATGGTTATGTTCCAGATTGGGAGTATATGGAAAAATACATAAAAGCAACTGAAAAAGAAATCATCAAAGAAGTTGTCCTGTACAAAGATGAGGTCATTGCGAAGGCGAAGGAGATTACGGGAGAAAAAGAGGCGGTTTGATGAGTGAAATAAGAAAAATATTGGAAAAAGAACTAAGCAAAAGTGGCGGCCGGGCGGAGCTGGTAAAGGTTCCGCCGGAGAGAAGCCCGAGCAAGGAATCGCTTGACAGACTGAACCGGGATGTTGAAGGACTGGTGAGGATGACGGGGAATCAGGTGGGGAAATAAAGTGGAAATCTTTCTTCAGGAAATTTTCTATCGAAATCTGTTTCGCGAATGTGATACAGCCACTTAATCCTGGCATTTTCCTCGTCAATTGGACTATACTGAGCAGCTGGTGTTTCATTAATTTTTGTATATTTTACAATAAATCCAAGTTCTTGAGATAAAACCATACATTATAACCTCCTTTTTTTGGTGTATATCTACAATATGCAGAAAATCTTTTTTCTACAAAAATCCCGCATACTGTATATATATAAGAAAAAAAGGAGGCAAAAAATGCCTGAAAAAATACTAGTCTTGGATAACTTAACATTTTTCGTAATCTGCCACGCAGCAGCAGAAGATGAGAAAGATATACGAAATGTACAGAACCTGCATTGGTTTCTGTTAGACGACAAAAATGCAGCAAACCAGGAGATTCTTTCCGACCACACGTGTGAGACTATTGTTCTGGATGCAGACTGGATTGCTAAGCATGCTGAAAACAAATATCTTGGGCTTCAATACCGTCAGAACGGTAACATACACACCGAAACAGTATGTTTTCTGTCCAGCGATATCACAGCTTTGCTGAAAAGAAATTCTTTTGCTAAACTGAATATATGCGATATGTACGGCAACACGAAGGATACATACACCCTAAAAAGGAGATGATTCAAAATGCTTAAAAAGAAACTCAAAACAAAACCAAAAACCAAACCAAAAAGAAGTCCAAAAACAAAATCCTCCACCAGCAAGCGGCCTTCACGCAAGCAGCGCCGTAACAAAAAAATGCTGGAAGATGACAGTATTCTAAACATCTGGAATGGAAACGGTTTCGTGATGTGCGGGCTTGGGGAAAAATCCCGAATGCTAGCAAAAATCAAACATTTCTTTAGATGCATCAAATGGTCAAAACAAAGAGCAAAAAGAGGTTTTGCTGACTCTGATGTGTGGAGTATGTACACATATCTGGAAGAACTGATGCCGGCAATGCTGCAGCATCTGAAAGATAACCGGATGGGAAGCCCGGCGATGCTCGGTGAAAATTATACTGACGAGCATGGCATAATGCAGAACGATGCTTGCCATAAAGAATGGGACAAAATCCTTGACCGAATGATTTTCCTCTGGCGTGAACTTGACGAAGAGACATGCAGCGAGAAAAATAAATACGAAAAAGAATATTCAAAAGCCTCTGATGAATTCTTTGATAAATACGGTTTCTTCGGGGAAGGTCTGGAAACAGAAGAAGAAAAAGAAAAAGCAAAAAAGACAGGCTCCATGAGAGTGCATTTTATGAGTGAACTGCCGGAGTACGAAGAAATCAGCAGACTGCATATGGAAGAGGAAAAGAGGCTGGTGGAGTATAGAGAAAAGTGTAAGGATGAGGTGTTTGACTTAATGAAGAAATATTTCTTCGCGTTGTGGGATTGAGGTTTAACGGGCGCTGCCTTCGGTGGCGCTTGTTTTTTTTGTAAAAATAGAAATCCTTCATATTATTACAAATATATGATATTATTTATATAAAAAAAGAAAGGAGAAAAAAAGAAATGGTAAAATACATTCTAATGCCGGAAGAGGCTATTCAGAAAATAAGAAAAGGAGACAAATTTTTTGTGGATGGCGAATTCAATCCGAATGCTGCCAGAGTCATAACTGCGGCACATGATGCATATTTTTGGGTAGATGACAACAATATGCCACATTGGAGTGTGGACGCAGAAGAGGGCGGATGCTATGGATATGGAGAAATCTGCCAGCAGGTTTAAGTTTTTTGATACAGCCAGAAATTTTGGCTGTATTTTTTTTGCTTATATGTAATTAGGCATATTACATCTAAACAAAAGAAAGAAAGTAAGATGCAATATAACATATTTGCACCATGTGACAACAGAAGAAAATGCGAAAAGTATACTTAAAAATGGACTGATTCCGAAAATCGGAAAGAGAAGCCAGCTTATCGGCGAAACAGAAAAAATACGTATACCTTTGCGGAAGAAAAGATATGTTATTGTTCGGAAACTTTGACAGAAACCTCAATCCCTGCTGAACGGATACAAAAAAGCCGGGTATCAAGAACGCAAAAATACTGCGTGACCATCTGCACGAGAGAGGAGATGGATGGTGCACCCTGTGTGACAGGTATGAACCAAACTGGGAGGAAGGAGAAAAATGTGTCAGATTGTATGACCTTCTGAACAGCCATCCTCTGGCGACAAACAATACAAAATGGCTGTACAAATGGCTGAAAAAGACGTTCCCGAGACGCCTTCGTGTTGACACGTGCAGCTGGACGGGCTGAAATTATGCACTGCTGGAAAAGCGGTGCTTTTTTGTTTGCAAATATTATTCCTACCTCAATTAATTCTTTAAAAAATGCAAAAACAAGTTAAAGAAAATAACCAAAAAAAATATCTCCAGTGTTTTTCGCAAAAAACGAACTGAAATCAAAAAATTCTGCATATTAACCATAAGATGGATATTTTCATCAGGATAACAACAGGAAAAAAGGAGAAAAAAATAATGAAAAATAAAAAGAAAATAGCGCTGGTTATGATTGGCGTAGTTAGTATAGCAGCAATAGCTGGATGTGGAATAAAAAAAGATAACGGAGAAGATACAAAAGAGGAAGTTATTACGGCAACGCCGACTTTATCACCAATGCCGTTTACGGCAACTGCAACATCTGCACCGACCGCAACACCAATGGCGTTAAAAGATATTAAATTCGAAGCAAATGATAATATTAATGTAAGAGAAGAGCCAAGCAAAGAGTCAGAAATCATAGACAGCCTTGAAAAAGGTGACAGTATTTCGGTTTCTGATGAGAAGACTGATTCAAGTGGTACCGCATGGTATCATATCACATACAACACTGAAGATGGATATGAAGTTTCCGGATATGTTGCAAAAGAATTTGTTAAACAGATTGGACAGACGGCTCAGCCATCATCTAACACTGCATCTACTGTATATAATACAGGTTCAGATACAAATTCGGTAATGACTAACTCAAATACTAATCTAGACAAGACAGAAACAGCAGAACCAGCATCAGAATCATACTAAACCGAAAGGATATAATCAAAAATGAAAAAAGAAAAGCCAGAAAAAGATAATTTAAAAAAGAAACTTAGAAAAAACCGAATTGTTTCTACTATCATGGCAATATTTATTGTTATTTGTATTATCATCGGATGCTCGCCAACAACGAGAAATGCAATTAAAAATAGCACGCCAAAGGAAATAAAGTATGAGAAATTCCTAAAAATGACTGAAGACAATAAAGTAAAACGAATTATCTGGTCTGACAATAAGGATACTTTTACTTTCTATGATACCAAAAATAAAATCTATTCATCCGAAAATCCAAAATACGATGATTTTAAAAAAGACATGCTGGAAAAAGGAATTGATGTCAAAGAAACAGGCAGTATTGGAAAATACGAAACACCAATCATGATTATTATCCAACTGCTTATGTATGGTGTATTTTTTGGAATCATGGTTAAGACGATGGGGCTTGGCTCAGGAATTTTTGGTAAAAAAGAAAAAGAAACAGAAAGTAAGATTAGATTTAGTGATGTTGCTGGTCTTGATGAGGTAAAGGAAGACCTTATGACAGTTGTGGATTTCTTAAAGAACCCTGAGCAGTATAAAGAAGCGGGAGCGGAGATTCCAAAAGGCGTGTTACTGTATGGACCTCCAGGAACAGGTAAGACGCTTCTCGCAAAGGCAGTTGCTGGTGAGGCAGGAGTTAAATTCAAAGCTGTATCCGGCTCTGACTTTGATGAGAAATATGTTGGTGTCGGAGCAAGCAAGATGAGAAAGCTATTTGATGAAGCAAAAGAGAACGCGCCATGTATTATCTTTATTGATGAGATTGACTCTATGGGAGGAAGACGCCATTCAAAACAAAGTAATTATGACAGGCAGACATTAAATACTCTACTTTCTGAAATGGATGGTTTTGATGGAAGCGGAGGCGTAGTGGTAATAGCAGCAACAAACAGAATTGAGGACCTTGACCCTGCATTAACACGTCCTGGAAGATTTGATAATCATTTTGCAGTAAACCTTCCAGCAACAGCAAAAGAACGAAAAATTATCGTTGACCTTTACGCAAAAAACAAAAAATTCTCAGATGACGTCAATATGGAAAATTTCGTAAAAGAAACGATGGGAAGCAGCCCGGCAACTATCAAAACCGTATTAAACGAAGCGGCAATTATTGCAGCAAGAAAAAATGAAGGTATTATCACCCGAGAAATTCTGGATGAAGCATGGATGAAGCAACTGATGGAAGGGCATCTGAAGAAAAACGGAGAAAAAGACAATGTTGAGCTTGTGGCCTGGCATGAAGCAGGACATGCGTTAGCTGGACTGATGATGGGGCAGGACCTGACAAAAGTATCTATTATTCCATCAACGTCAGGAGCCGGAGGAGCGACATTTATCACGCCAAAAAAGCTTGGATTATTTACGGTTGATGAGCTGCGAGAGCAGGTTATCATGTTATACTCCGGAAGAAATGCAGAACAAATACTTTCAGAGCAGAATGGCATCAAAAATGGAGTTACAACAGGTGCTTCCAATGATATTGAAAAGGCAACAGACATTATCAAAAAAATGATTACAGAATATGGCATGAATGAAGAGTTTGGACTCTTAAATCTTGAAGGGCTTGACGTAAAACCAGAAATTATTACAAAAGAAGCAGTCAAGCTGGCCCAGGAATTAAAAGAAGTATCATATAGTCTATTGGCTTCCAATATTGAAAAGCTGAAAATGATAGCAGAAAAATTAATAGAAAAAGAGACACTCACGGGAGAGGAGGTGAAAAATATTGCAGGAGAATAATTTTATTACAAAAATAACTGGACGTGGCGAAATTCCAATCAATAAGATGCCCGGATTTCATCCCCCGAACAATGAAGAACATGAGTATATATTACAAAGAGTTGAAAAAAATCTAAAAAAAGAAATCACAACATCTGTTTTGTGGCTGATAATAAGCTTGATGATATCTGTTTTTTATTTATATATGTACATAACATCAAACGCAGATAATAAAAAATATATGCTCATTGCTTCAGCAGTATTTTTTATCATGGCAGGAATCAGTATTTACCGATTAGCTGTAGTTGATAAGATGGTTGATGATATCATAAAAAACAGGAAATATGAATTAAGAACAGCTAAGATACGGCATCTAATGCCTGGATTTGGAACAAATCTGGCAAAGACTGAAGCAAAGGTTCAGGATGAACATGGAAATGTGTATAGTTATGAATTTGTTTTAAACAGAAAACTTGTAAAGAAATTCAAAAAGGAACCAGAAACAGAGTTTCTTATTGTAAAACTGAGCGAGAAAAAAGAAATGTACAGCATAACATTACCACCTGAAAATATTAAAAATGATAACAAAGAGGTAGATAAGATATGAGTAAGACGGGATACAGCAGGAAAGGATTGTTTGGAACAATCAGCCATTACGATAAAAATGGCAAAAAGGTAGGCGAGAGCCGGCCGGGTCTGTTTGGCGGATACAATAATTACGATGCAAACGGCCATAAGACTGGAGAATCAAGGCCTGGAATGTTCGATACATACAAAACATATGACGAGCACGGCAGAAAGACTGGTGAATCCCGTCCTGGATTTTTTGGTGGAAGAAATTACTATCTCTATTGGTTACAAAGATTTGTATAGAAACGCAAAGGCCTGCGCTGGC
>OLQA01001309.1_pt1 | contig 22338 bp, 17 predicted proteins | sample 1673151 | NCBI WGS metagenome assembly OLQA01 (sample SAMEA3136760, study PRJEB25190) | human gut metagenome | biome: human gut; feature: human-associated habitat; material: faeces | place: Austria | collected 2013 | reverse complement strand
TGAAGATGACTCATTTAATCTCTGGATAAAGAGTATTTTAAGAAAGGAGGATTGATCTATGGAAGAGGAAAAGAATGAAAAAAATCCAGTTGAAATAGAACCGATTCTTCAAGTCGAAAAATTGGTTAAATCCTATGGTAAACGTGTTGTTGTAAATGAATTGTCATTCATGGTTAATCCAGGTGAATGCTATTGTCTTTTTGGTAAGAATGGTATTGGTAAATCAACTACCTTGGATTGTATTGTCGGTTTGAAAACAAAGAATGACGGAATCGTTAAATTGGATGGATTGGATTTGGATAAAGATCCAATTAATTTTAAATTGAATTTAGGATATGTTCCATCTGAACCTATCCTCTATGAGATGATGACAGGTGAGGAATATTTGAAATTCATCGGTTCATCTTATCAGATGATCGATGAGGTATTCCATAGAAATTATCAGGCATTGCTGATCAAATTTGATATGCCTGAATCTGATATGAAGAGACGTATCAGTGAGTATTCTCATGGTATGAAACAAAAAGTGGCATTGATGGCTTCTATCATCCATAACCCAGATCTTTGGGTGTTGGATGAGCCTACAGTCGGATTGGATATTATGGTCTATAAGACTTTGGTCGATGTCATAAACGACTTTAAGAGAGCTAAGAAAGGAATTTTAATAGTTTCACATAGTATAGATTTCATTTTTGATGTGGCTACAAAAGCGTGTCTTTTGAATAACGGTGTTATTCAAACTACCTTTGATTTAACATCTCGTAATCCTTATTTGAAGACGGATATGAGGAATTTGTTCTTCTCCATATATAAAGGAGATAAAAAATGATTATTGAGTTAGTCAATAAGGAATTTAAATTGGCCAAGGCTAAAAGTGGCAATAAATCCACTTTGATAGCTATATTGTTAAAAGCTATAGCAGCTTGTCTTTTGATTGCTCTAATTTCTTATTTGACTTACTCATTAGATACAAAGATCAGCGCTTATTCCTCTGACTCTAGTTTTGATTTTTTAGTCTTTTCTATTTTTATTACGTTTATTCTAGGAATAATAGAAGGATTAGTCAGAGCTAGAAAAGTAATGTTCGACAAGAAAGATTCTATGATTCTTGCTCCTTTATGCATAAGTACTGATAGTAAAATCATAGCTAAGATGATTTATGTCTATTTATATCAAGTGATAGAGTCTTTTATAATGTCTTTTCCTATCCTTGTCACTTATGGAGCTCTTAGGCAATTTATCCCTTATTACGTTTTTTGTATTTTATATCCATTCATTATTTCTTTATTTTCAATTGGTGTGATATTCACTTTAGTCGTACTGGTACAAGTTATATATAAGTTTCTTCAAAATAAAGAATGTCTCCAGTTTATTTGTGCTAGTTTGATAGTCGTAGGTCTTTGTTATTTATATCAAGTATGTTTAAACCTCTTTCTCAAAGTGTTAGATAACTATTCTTTTAAGGATATATTCTCCTCTACATTCATTAAAGCCATAGATGGTATGTGTCCTTTCCTTCTTCCTGTTTATTCTATTCTTTCTCCCGTTATAAAATTTAAAAATATTCTTTCTTGTGTATTGATCTCTTTAGGTCTTCTTCTCTTGTTTTTGGTAATCGGATATTTCTTGTCTGTTACTTTTTATACGATTATAAATCAAAGAGATGATCACAATAAGAATAAAACCGGTGGAAAATACAAGTCTATAGGCGATATGAAGAAAGGTCTTATTAAGAAAGAATTGATGCTTATCTTTAGAAATAGTGGAAACACATTTTCTTATACTGCTTTGTTGATAATGCTGCCTTTCTTATCCTTTGCTGTCTTATCTTCTATAAACACAATTCTCCAAAAGAATCTTAGAGTCTTATTGATGTTCGTTCCAGACATGATGACTTTGATACAAATGTTATTGCTCTTAGAGTTTGTTTTAGTCATTCATTCAAGTGGATCTTCTTCTTTTTCTGTGGAAGGTCAGAATTTGATGAATGTGAAGTTGTTGCCAATCAATGATAAATTGATCACACTGACTAAAGTATTAATTCCTTTATCTTTGACTTCTATTTCATATTTTGTAACTGTTCTGGCTTGTTATTTGACCGATAACATAACCTTATCGTCATTCTTTTTCTTCTTGTTTATAGGATTGTTGCTATTAGTTATAATGAATTTTGGCGGTGTCGTTATGGATATGCATGATTTAGGTGCGGTGAAGAAGAAATTCTCTACTTTGTTTTCATATAGTGTAATAGTTTATCCGATGTTGTTGTTGTTGGTTGATATCGGATTTGATTTCACGATTATGAAAGGAGTTGGAATATTGTATTTTGATTTAGGTTTGACTTTTATTTTATCTATTCTTGTCGTGGTTTTCTTCTTAAAGAAAAGTTCTACCTATTTTAAAAAGATGGAGGTTAGAAACATATGAAAAGAAAAACTTTAGTCATCCTTCTTATCATTCCATTCCTCTTGGGTATTCTCTCTTTTGTGACAGTGACAATTTTGACTCGTGCTGTTGCAGTAGATATCTCAGATATATCTTGGAATTATAGACAAAATGAGGGGTTTAAGACTAATAACACATATAAGTTAGAAGCTACTCCCGTCAGCAATCCTAATAATATTTTAGCTGATGGTAATGATTTAATTTGGTCTTTATCTAATTCATCTTCGGATGATGTGGCAGAGATTGTGCATAATGATGATAATTTCAATCTTAAAGTCAATAAAGAGGGCGAGATAGACGTGACTTGTTCTAACGAGAAGAAGACTGTTTCTAAAACTTTCCATGCATATTGTTATGATAAAGGTGTGATCATCGTCAATTATAAAGGAAATGTAAGTGGACAAAGTTCTAAATCATACTTGGATTTTGGTCAATACGATCCCTCTTATTCTTCATTGGAATATGATGGATTACATACAGTCGCTTCAAAGATTAAGCTCGATATTCAATGCGTCATAGATACTGACGAACATAGTTCCTATAGGGTTTTATCGAAATCGGACAATATATCTTTCGATGATGGCTCCAAGGAGATTTCCTTTAATGGGCATGGAGATGCGTTCATAACATTTGTCAGTTCTTTAGATGATAATGTTTCAAATACTTATAGATTCAATATAGTCAAAGACGGTGTCAATGTTTATAACTATAACGATTTGTTGATGTGCACCAACAAATCTTCGACTGGTCATCCAGTTGTTATGCAGACATCGCTAGGATCTTTAGCGGATGTATATGTTGCTAGTGGAGTGGACCCTAGCAATGAAAAAAAGATTTTATATAAAAACGAACTTAAATCAGATGCTAAGACTGACAAACTATTTGGAAATTATAGCTTTGACACTGATTCATTTTCTTTCTCGAATGAATACTATGAATTTGAATCCACATATCACACAAAATATATCGATGAATTTAATGAGACTAATAAAGATGCTTTGAGTGAACCTATTTCAAAGAAATTAATTGCTGGAATAAGAGTGCAAAAAGATTTTTATGGGAATGGATTTACCATCAATTTGAATAATCTCGCTTTCCCTAGAAATGGAACTCCTGATAAGAATAGAAATGGAATTATTGTTCCTGATGCTAATAAGGATTATTTCCATGGACCTCTTCCTTATATAGGAATAGGTGATATATCGACAAATCCTTTTGTTGAAGCTTATGCTCAAGACAATGTCGGATTATTGTTGGATGGAAAAAATATCACTTTAGATAATATAAGAATCCAAAATTCAGATGCACAAAATGATATGTACAATTACTTTTATACTGGTACAGTACTAGAGGTAAATGGAAAAAATAACACTGTTCAAAATAGTGTTTTGTCCAATGGTAAGAATATAATACGTGCATTTTCCACTGATGGATTGACAATAGATAATTCTATTTTGAAAGACTCGGGTGAATTCTTGCTACTGGTGGGAAGTAATTTAGAAAATAAAGTAGATAAAAACAAAGAAGCTTCTATTGTGATGCCAGATGGAAGTACAAAGACTAGTCAATTCACTAGTTATTACGACAGCCAAGGTGATGCCAATGATGGATTCAATATGGATAATATGGTTCAATCGATTTTGATGGAGTCTTCTCAATCATCAGGAAAGACATTTGAAAGTATCCAAAATGGATTAGATAATGATGAGAAAATAATCGATTCTAACGGTTCTAAGAAATACGATGCTGTAATAAATGTCAAGGATACATCATTTGCAAATTCAGGTGTATTCTCAATAGGTGTTGAGACATCCTTCAATGGACCTATGATGTATAACGGCTCTCCTACTTCTATCATTGGACTATTAGGAAGCATGGGAATGACTTGTAAATATGATCAAATCGGTGGAACTAGCTATCCCATCAAATTAAATATTACTGGAAATAGCTCGTTCTATGATTGGAAGGACATAGATGATATTATGACTTCAGCATTGATTTATGAGCAACTATCGTTGTTGTTGGCAAGTCTTGGAAAGGACTATGAAGGAATGTCCATAGATGATTTCTTCAAAGTTAAGGATGTATTAAAAAAATTAGCTGAATCCAACGGATATTTGTATAAAATAAATGATAAGAACTATTTGAATACTGCTGTCGTCTTCTATGGTGGAGGATTGAATAGTTCGGATGTTGAGATTGAATCCTCTGATTCGAATATGATCTTTTCTAAGAAGGAGACACTAGATATGCTAAAGTCTTATTTCAGTGGCGGATATACTAATTCTATAGCCGCAGCGTTAGCTAGAGCTGTTCTTTGTGTCACAGGCTCACATCCGTTCTACTTCTATTCGAATGGTAAGTTGAATTTGAATGAAGGAGAAAAGCCATATCTATTTGATCAAAGTCCATCGGACGTCCTCAGGAGGTAAAGGTATATGAAAATGAAAAGATTAATCGCCGTGTTATGTGCTTCTATGTCTATTGGATTGATGCCGTTAGCTTCGTGTTCTTTTTTCAATACTGATCAAGCTTTGCAGATCAAGTCTGTCACTCATGATAGTGATGAGAACGGGAATGTCATCGTTACAATCACTTATACTGATGAAGAAGCTACTCCGACCAAGTTTACTATCCCAGCTGGAATCTCGGGAAAGGAAGGTGTTGGAATCGCCTCAGTCGATGCAGTTGAAAATGAGGATAAATCCACCACATTGACAATTCATTATACTGATTCAAGCATTGATGATACTATAGTGACAATTCCCGGTCCAAAAGACGGAAAAGGAATATCCGATGTAGTCATAAATCAAGTTGAAGGCAGCAATGATTTAAATGTAACTATTACTTATACTGATGATAGTTCAGACAAATTTACAATTCCTGGTGGAAAAGACGGAATTGATGGTGTTGGAATCGCCGATATTGAAACTAATATCGATGATTCTGGCGACACTGTAGTGACAATTAAATTGACAAATGATACCAGTAAAGTTGTTACTATTAAAAAAGGTGAACAAGGTGATTCAATTTCTAGTATCGATATGGTAACAGTCGATAATGCTGATAATGAAGAATTGGAAATGATCAACAATTCTCATAAGAATGATTGGATTTTTAAAGTCAATTATGAGAGTGGTGCTTGGAGTTATTTCTTTATTCAAAAGACTAAAGATGGAAAAGATGGCTCTACTTGGAGATACGGAAGCGATATACCTGCAGGAAGCTTTGGTAATGATGGTGATTTCTATTTGAACATCAGCACTGGTGGGGTTTATACGAAAGAGAATGGAGCGTGGTCTGAAATATTCTCAATCAAAGGCTCCTCTTCTAATGAAAGCCAAAAGTATTTTGTTTATTTCAACGCTTTGACTGATGGTAGTGAAACTCTTTATGCCAAGAATTCTGATGGTACTGAAACAGCCCTAGGGACAAATATTTATCCTATTAGAGTCAATGGGGGAAGTTACGTCGATTTGGATGAATTTCCTGTAATTAAGAAAAACGGACATACTTTCAAAGGATGGTATACATCTAGAGATGACGTCAATTCAGGACAATTCACTGACTTAACAATAGTCAATCATACGATTTCTTTGTTTGCTAGATGGTCTGATTAGTTATATTACGATTGGATAAATCATAATGACAACAGCCAAAAAACACAATGTTTTCAAAAACATTGTTCAGTATTTATTTTTACTTTTATACATTGTTTGCGCTGTTTTGATATTTGTAGAAAGTGCGATGCCTGGGAGTAAAAGTGCTAAACAAAGTAATGATTTCACCGGATTGTTTGAGGATGAAATTAATGATAATTATGATAGTCAAAGAATAAAAGAGATAAAAGATTTCGGTGTTTCTTTTTATAAGGATAAAGATGAGTCTATTATTTTAGATTTGTCTAATTCAACTTTCTATGTCGGAGATACTATTTATTATAATTTTACTTATATTCCTCAAGATACTTCTTTTAAAGGAATCAATATTGACTGTGATAGTTCCTTTGCTACAATTGGTGCTGATAATTCAATTACATTCATTAAGGAAAGCCCATCTTTAGAATTGACTTTCACAGCTAGTAAAAATTCAAATCTAATAAAGAAATTCTCTATTGCTGTTGATCCGGTTTTAGCAACATCGATTGAGATTACTAATAAACCATCTAGCGATGAAACTTTCTATGTAGGACAATCATATACATTAAAAACTCATATTGAGCCTAGTAATGTCACTTACACGACAGTTGCCTTTAGCTCTAGCGATGATACTATCTGTAGTGTTGACTCTGATGGAAGAGTCGAATTTAAGAAATCTGGAACAGCTAAAATTTATGCTAAAATAAACAAATTTGAAGATTCAACAACTTTTATTGTTAAAGATAAAATTTTTCAAACGGTTGAAGTTGAATCTATTTCGGTAAATACAAAATATGAATTATATAGTATGGGTGATTCTATATCGGTCAGCATTAAATATTCACCTGCGAACGCTACTTTTGATTCGACCAATATTCAATTTCCATCAGTGGTTGGAATTTCTTTTAAGCCGATTAAAAGTAATCAAATCATAATCACATCTAAAGATGAGAATAAATCTAATTCGTTTAAGGATTTGAAACTGTCTTATTTGAAGAAAGATGGATCAAAGATTGAAACTAATTCTTTTGTCGATGTTATAGAAAAATTAAAATTGACTTCTGATCAAATAGACATATCGAAATTGAAGACCTCTTATACCCCATCGATTCACACCAATTCTCATTATTCCAACATAGTTACCATAGACTCTTTTTCTATTTCTATCCCATATAAAAACATAAATCCCAAAGCATATTTACTGAATAATTACAAAATTGAATATGATTCGACAAGATTAACTTGTCTAAGTCAATCTTATAAGTCTTTTACCTTTAAAGCTAAGACTGATTCTGATGTCAGTGGTCAGATCAAGTTTTATGTCGATAAAGATAAATTTGATACTTCCAATGCTATAGTTTTCACTTATCAGTATCAAAATACCTTTCAAACTGGTTCTGTCAGTGGAATTTCTTTGGGCAGTTATTTCTCTTCCAACGAATCAGATAAAAATGAATTGCTAGTAAATCAAACTTATGACGATGTCTTTTCTAATATTTCAATTGAACCTGTTAGTTTTAAATACTCTGGATGGACTGTTTCAATCATCGAAGGGGAAAATTTAGTCAAATTGGTCGAATCAAACAATCAATACTCCATTACTACCAATAATCAAACTGGAAATGTTAAGTTTAGATTTGTTTCTAAACTCGATAATTCTATTTCTAAGGATTTGATTTTTAGTATAGTCGACAAGCCTAATACTATGAGAGTTTATGATGAAGGTCACAATCTTCTATCTAACCATTCGACTATCAGTGTAGATTATCACGATTATAAAGCTTTGAATGTCGAATTTGCTTTTAATCGGCAATTCAAAGACGGAACTAAAAATGATGAGGTTTTATTTGATGACGGAACCTATTCTATTTCATTAAATAACGACAATGTTGTATGCAACGATGACAAATTAATATTTTTTGCAAATAAGAAAGGAAGTACTTCATTTAAAATAACCTCTCTTCAAAACGATTTATTAAGCTTTGATTTTACAATCGATGTAAATTTCATCGATATTTATAGTTTTGATGTCGTATATAATGCTGGTTATTATCAGGGCGATAACAAGGGGTTGGATGATTTTTCAAAGATTGCTTTGGGAAGTGAATTTGATATCGATGTCAGTATGAATAATAACTCATCAATCAAAGATGTGAGCTTTACTTCATCTGATTCCTCAGTTATTTCTATCAGTCAAAATGGAGTTGGAAAAGCAAAGAAAGTCGGTAAATCTACAATTACAGTAACGCCTATATCGAATCCTTCTTTGAAAAAGACTAAACAAATTCAAGTAGTCGATACTGTCTCACCTTTTACTATAAATAGTAAAGTATTTAAGGCTGAAACATTCAATTCTATCGATGACGGAAAGAGATATGAAGCTAAATTGTTCTATGGAAAGAACTATAAGATAGGAATAACTACCAAAGAAAAAGTGTCATGTAAAAACTTGAGCTTTGAATGTATGGATTCAAGTGGAAATAAGACAAATAATATTGTCAGTGTTGATAAATTTGGAAACATTTCTTTGTTGGATATTGGAAAAACAACACTCAAAGTCACTTTGGGAAGTGACGATACTTTGGTGAAATATTCAGTTTATATCGATTTGACTATCGATAGAGATATAAGTGTGATGTTCTCTTCCTTGGCTAAGAAGCTAAGAAAACTGGTCGGTCATTATTTGTTGTTTGCAGTTTTTGCCTTCCTCTCAGTCGTATTTATATTCCTTGCCACTAATAAGATTAAGACGATGCTCATTGGCTTGGGAATATCTTCTGTTCTTGGATTCTGTGTTGCGGGTTTTAGTGAATTGGCTCAATTTTATACGCCAAATAGATCAGCTCAATGGAGAGATGTTGGAATTGATTTTGGCGGATATATGACCACTATTGCAATATTTTTGATCTGCGTAGGAATATGGGAATTGATCAAGTATTTGGCTAGAAGAAGAAAAAACAAAGTCAAAAAAAAAATAAAGTAGAATCCCTTGTTTTGAATAGTTGAAACTATAAAGAGATTTATATTTCTCTTTGTATAGAAACCTCTTGTTTTTCTTTATTATTTTGGTCTATAAGAAAGTATAATAATAAGGTATGGAATATCCCGAAACTATGACTTGTTTTTGTCGTAGATTTCATTTAATTTACAAAGGGGGATACTAGTTTGGATAAATTAATGACCGAAAATAACAATGCACGTCTTTTCGACCGTCTTCCGGATGGATTTTTTGCACCTTTATCCCGAAAGTATAAAGCAGTTTATGCTTATGCTTTAGTCACCTTGTATCATTGCTTAAAGATTTATCGTTCTTCCATCACTCGTAGTTCTTATATGGATGCGTTGAGAGAAAATGGACAAGATATCATGTCTTTGTTTTCTATCGATACTGATAAGGACGATGATAGAGAAATCGAAGAAGAAGTCGATGTTAAAGACACTTTATCTGCCGATAAATTCTCTTACGTAGTTAGAAAATTATCTCGTTGTGGTTGGTTTCAAATAGACAAGGATTATAAGACTGGTGTCGATTATATCTATCTTCCGTCCTACTCTATCAAGATGCTCGAATTGTTGGATGAATTGACTAGCGATGTTTCATCTTATATGCCTTTGGTTCATCAAACGTATTCTGAATTGAAACTTGAAGATGAAAAAGAAGATGACTATATGTTCAGATCTTTGGCTAATGCAGTAAAGAATACTGATGAATTGGAATTATCAGTTACACTTTTGCATCACTCAATCATCGTTTTTAATCATAAGTTGACTAATGTATTCAATCCTAACGAAGTATTGAAACAGCATTTTGATGATTATAAACTTGAAGTAGGAGATTCTATTTATCATCCTATGAAGACTTATGATTCTTTAGGTCTTTATTCTAGACCTACTGTCGAAATATTGAATAAGTGGCTTAGGGATGGAAGAATCGTTGCAAAACTAGCTTCTCAAGCTAGAATGGATTCTACTTATTCTTCTCTTTCAGTTTCTGAAGCTACAGATTTAATCATTTCTTATTTGAATAAAGTAATCGATGTATTCAATAGATTGAATAAATCTTTTGATGAAATCGACAAGGCCAATGCCGATTACACTGAGGCTGTTCAAAAGAAGGTTAATTACCTATCGGGTAGCGATAAGTCTATCAAAGGAAAGTTAGAAAAGATAATTTCTTCTATGGCTAGCGAATTGCAGAAGAATCCTAACATCAATGAGGAAAATTCCCCATTGTTATCTAAGATGGTCGATACTGTAGATTATCATAGAGCTTCCATATTCGATGATAGATCTTTGTTCATGCCTTTCAAGAGAACACAAAGAGAAGAGCCGGATCCTATGGAACTTTCTCCTGATATTTCTGATGAAAGCGACGATTTGATGAATGATTTCTTGAACAATGAAGTAAGTCAATTTTCTGAAGCAGCTGTAGAGTCGTTTATGAGAAGGGCATTCGGTTCGAGAAAAGAAATAAAAACTAGTGAGATTTCATTAGTTGAAGATAATGATTTAATTCTATTGATTCTCGCTTTGGTAAGAGCTGAATTCAATACGACATTCTTCACTATGGAGAAAATAGATGATAAGACGATGAACGGACATTATCAAATTCCGGAATATGTTTTAAGGATAAAATAGGAAGGAGCCATTTATTTATGTCATTTCAAGAGGATTACGATAAGCTTTCAACTGGTGAAAAAAGCCAATTTTCTGAAACGATGAACAATCTTTTATATCATTGTTTCATAGTTAGAAAACGTTATGATGTCACTACAGGTCTTGAAAAAATTCAGTACGATTACACTTTTATAGAAAAACATTATTCATTATTCGAAGAATACTTGGATTTCATCGATATGGTCATTTCAAAAGATGATGACTGCGGCGTCATTTTCTTAAGAAATGCATTGGATAAGAATAGAGAAAGAGTTGATACTGCCACTACATTTGTCATATATACTCTAAGAGATTTCTATGAAGATTCATTAGAAAAACAACCAAATGTATTGCAGGTGGCTATGGATTCTACTCAGCTGAGACAAAAGCTTTCTGACTTGGGATTATCTACTGCCTCTAAGCGTTTGTCCTTACAAACTATATCCGGAGCTATGAAGACTTTGGCTTCTTTCAATATTATCGCTAGAGGAAGAGGATCCTTCAATGATAACAATTATTCATTCTTCATTCTTCCTTCCATAAAATATATTATTTCTACTTCTAAGATGAACGCATTGTATAAATTCTTAACCGGTAGTGAAGAACAAAATGAAGATAGTTCTTCTTCAAATGGCGAGACATATGAAAGCACTCAAGACAAAGACGAGTCTAAAGAAGGTGTCGTTACTGCAGACAAAAATGAACCTGTCGGTTTCTAGGAGGATTGAAATATGATAAAGCTCACTAAACTTAGACTTATCAATTGGCATTATTTTACAAATACTACAGTCGATATTGAAAATATAACTTTCTTGACAGGAGCTAACGGAACTGGAAAATCAACTATTATTGATGCTCTTCAAACTGTTCTTTTAGGTGATACGACAGGAAGAAACTTCAATAAAGCTGCTAATGAAAAAACTGGAAGAACATTAAACGGTTATCTCCGTGGAGAAATCAGTGAGACTAAAGATGGTAATGTCGTTTCTCTTCGTCCTGGTCGTTTCACTACTTATATCGCCTTGGAGTTTGCGGATACTAAGAAAAAGACTCAATTCACCTTAGGAATTGTCTTCGACTGTTTTTCAGATGGTCATGACGATAGACATTTCTTCTATTTGAATACAGGATTCCCGTCAAATAATTTCACTAACAAAGATTTGTTAGATGCTAATTCTTCCCCTCGTCCTTTGACTTATAAGGAATTCAGTAGATTTGTCAGTGAGAATTACAAATTTGATGAAGCCAGGTTCTTTGATTCTAATGAGCAGTATCGCCAATTCTTAAAGACTATTTTTGGCAATTTGCCAGATAAGTATTTCTCTTTGTTTAAGAAATCCGTTTCTTTTGTACCTATCTCTGATATTTCTAAATTTATTACAGAATTTGTCTGCGATGTTCAGTATAAAGTCGATATTGTTCCTATGCAGAAGAATATCGAACAATATAGATTGTTGGAAACTGAGTCCCTTAGAATCCAAGATAAAATTTCCCTGCTGAAAGATATCCATGAAGCTTATGAGAATTATCACAATATCTCAACTGATATGGCTAGTTTCAACTACATTCATGCTCGAGCTAACTTGGAATATGCTAAGAGACAGTTGGGAGATTATGAATCCAAAGTTGAAGAGCATCGCCAGAGATTGGATTATCTAGCTCGTCAAGTTGCTTTGATAGATGATCAAATCAGAGAACTGAATGCTGAAAAGCAAGACTATTTTGCCAAGAAGACTTCATCATCGGGTTTTAGTCTTTCTAATGAGTTATCTCAAAAGAAGGCTAACTTTGAACGTCAAATCGCAGCATTGAAAGTCTCTCAACAAAATATTTTGAGAGAGTTGAAAAATTATGCCGATTCTCTTTCTAGACAGGCAGTCGATTTTTTATCAGCGTTTAAGAACATCAACCTCGATAGACTTGGAATTGATGATAGAGATAAGGATGAGCTGTCAGAATTCAGTGAATTTTCAAATGAAATCTATGACGAATTCAATTCTTTGAGCAAAGCTTGCGATGAACAAAGCGTCGATGTCTTGTCTTTGGAACATCTTCAGCAAGAGATGGATTCATATAAATCAAAAGGTTATTCTATTTACACGAAGCTAGAACAGTATCTCTATAATTTATCCAACAAAAAAACTGAATTGGCTGTTCAATTGAAATCAGTTCATAGTGGAGCTAAGCCTTTCGGACCTAGATATAAACAAGTTGTTGATGATTTGCAAAGCAGATTGTGTGCTCGTCATCCTGATGCCTATGTAAAGAAGTTCTGTGATTTGGTCGATGTCAACGATCCTAATTGGGCTACAGCAATTGAATCATGTATTGGTGGAAATAGATTCTATGTTTTTGTAAATCCTTCCTATTACAATGAAGCTCAAAGAATCTTGAAAGATTTGATCAACGTTTATGACTTCAACGGAGTTAACATCGTCGATTCTACCAAAGTTATCGAATTTATGAATGAACATCCTGCTAGAGAAGATAGCTGCGCATTCTTGGTTGATTCGAAGGATGAAGGTGCTCAAGCTTATTCAGATTATTTGTTGGGAAAGACAAAGAAATGTGCAAACTTTGAAGAAGCCAGAGAAAGTGGAAATGGTCTTTGTGCCGATTGTACTGGATATAGAGGCTTTGCTACCTGGTATCCTAAACGCGTCACTTCATTGTTCCTTGGAACTAGAGTTTCCCAAGGCTCGGTAGAAGGAATACACGATGAGTATGTATCTATCGATGAAAAGATTTCTTTGCTCATTTCTTTGGTCGAAAAGATAACACCTTTGACTATGATGGCAATCATGTCTTCTAACGAAGCTAGAACTTACCGCGATGATTTGAATGAAGTTGAAAACATTCCAGCATTAGAAGAGAATGTTCGTCGTTTGGCAGAACAAATGAAGGAAGGAGCATTATCTTCAGTCAAAGAAATCGATGATAAGATTCATGCTATCGATGAGGATATAGCTAGTTTGAATCAACAAAAAGAGCAATTCACTGCCGAAAAAGGAGAACATACTTCTGAGATTCGTCGTATTCAAAACGAGGTTATTCCTGAAAAGCAAATGGCAGTCAAGGCTGGAGAACAAACTATATCTGCTTTTGATCCTAAAGCTGTTGAGGAAATATACTTGCCCAAGTATGATCAATTAGCTTCCACCATGGATGTTTCTCAGATTGCAGAAGAAGCAAATAGATTATTTGCCAGAGCTCAATCGAGACAAAAGAGTCTTCGTGATAATTTGATGAAGACTAGAAGTGCTTATGTCACTAAATACAATCTCTCTTATGATACAACAGATGAATCCTCTAACGAGACATTCGATAAAGAATTGGATAGCTTGAGCAATGTCTTGTTGCCTCAATATACTGAGAAGATAGCGCAAGCTCACGCAAATGCTATTAAGGAATTCAAAGATGACTTCATTTATAAGTTGAGAAGTTTAATTACTACAGTTCAATCTCAAATCAAAGAATTGAACGATGCTTTGTCTGATGTGAGATTTGGACGTGATAGATATCGTTTCACTGTCGAACCCAACAAAGACTACATCGATTATTACAACATGATGATGGATCCTTTGCTCTTATCAGCTGGAGATGCTGAAGATGTCTTTATGGAAAAGTACAAGGATTTGATGAATCAATTGTTCTCTTTGATTTCAGACGCTCAGGATTCAACTTCTACCAATAAGGAAGCAATCTTGGCCAACATTGAGAAATTCACAGATTATCGTACATATTTGAACTTCGATCTTTTGGTCAAACGTGGAACTGATGATAATGCTGTCGAATCTTCTTTGGCTAGAACATTTAAGAGACAATCTGGAGGTGAAACTCAAACACCTTTCTATATTTCAATATTAGCTTCCTTCGCTCAGCTTTATAGAGTAACTCAAGATAGCGATACTTTGAGATTGGTTATATTCGATGAAGCTTTCTCAAAGATGGATGGTGTTCGTATCAAAGAAGCTGTATCCTTGCTCAGATCCTTTGGACTTCAAGGACTTATCTCCACACCTGCTGAAAAGCTCAGAGACTTGGCTAAACTAGTCGATGAGGCTTTGGTTGCAATCCATGATGAGAAACATCGTATGTCTTATCTCGATTTATATGAAGATAAAAGAAAGAAAATCGGTGAAATCAAAGCAGACATGACTCAGGAAGAAACTAAAGTGGTAGCAACTGACGATAATACATCTAATTCAAATTCTTAGGCGACTTAACTAAATCCACCTTTGGTGGATTTTTTTGATTTTCTTTTGACTATCTATCCACATATATTAGTGATGGAAACCAAATTTATATGTGATAGATGCTCCAACAGCGATGAAAAATATCTTGGAATTGGAGTTGATGGGAAAGTTTATTGCAGAAGATGTCTGCCTTTTTCAGGCACTAAAGTGGATCCGTCTGTCTTTACTATTTCGCCGATGTCTTCACCAAAACTTAGATTAGCTTATCCATTGACTGAAAAACAAGAAGAGATAGCGGTAAAAGTCAGAGAATCATATAAGAAGAATATTCCGGTTTTGATAAATGCCGTTACAGGTGCTGGAAAGACGGAATTAGTCTATATGGCGATGGAAGAAGCATTGAAAGAAGGAAAAAGAGTGGGATTTGCTACCCCAAGAAAAGATGTCGTCTTAGAATTAGGTCCAAGAATCGAAGAGGCTTTTCCTTCAGCAAAAGTCGTGTGTGTTTGTGAAGGTCATACAGAGGATTTATATGGACATATAATAGTTTTGACTTCTCACCAATTATATAGATACCCTCATTATTTCGACTTACTGGTGTTTGATGAAATAGATGCTTTTCCATATAGAGGTGATGAATTGCTTCATAAGTTTTTCAAAGACAGCATTAGAGGAACGTATGTATTATTATCTGCAACCCCATCAAAAGATGATTTGAATTTCATTGAAAAAGAAAAAGGAATCGTACTGAAATTGGATGAGAGATATCATGGAAGACCTCTTCCGGTCCCAGTTTTCAAACGATGTTTATTTTTTCAGTTTCTGTATGTTTTATTAGATTTGAAGCGTATGTTGAATCAAGGAAAGCAAGTGTTTGTTTTCGCTCCGACAATCAGAGAAGTAGAAACTCTTTATGAAAAGCTGTCATTGTTTTTATCTAATGGTGAATCAGTATCGTCTCAGGATGGAGATAGAGAGAAGAAAATAAGGGAATTCAAGGAAGGGAAACTCCGTTATTTAGTTACAACTTCTATCTTAGAAAGAGGAGTGACAGTTAAGAATTTACAAGTTCTAGTTTATAAAGCTGATACAAATTATATTTATAATGCAGATACTTTAATTCAGATTGCTGGAAGAGCTGGAAGGAAGAAAAAATATGAGGATGGTGAGGTTGTTTTTTACGGAGCAATTAAGAACAAATATATAATCGAATCGATAGAAAGGATTAAAAAGTTAAATGGCGAACAAGTATTGTAAGGTGTGTTTTAATCCAATTGAGCCAAGTTCGCCTTTGACTGTTTTTCTTTCACCTGTAATTTGCGATTCTTGTTTAGCTAAAAGGAAATTTCATTTTAATAAAGAAAAAATAGGTGAATTGAACATATTTTCTATTTATTATCATGATGATGTTTTGATGCAATGGCTATATCAATATAAGACTATCTGTGATTATGAACTGAGAAGTGTCTTTTTAACGCCTTTCGAATTATTATTTAAATTCTTAACCTTAAATAAAGTTGTTATTCCGCTTCCTTCAACTGACGAATCGATTCAAAAGAGAGGATTTAATCATTTGATAGGAATATTAGAATCAGCTAATATTCGTTATTTGGATATTTTGGGAAAGACTGCTGGCCCAGTTCAAAAAGATTTAACCTTGGAAGATAGAAAAAAAGTAAAAGATAGGATTATTATCAAAAAAAGAATTGATTTATCAAAAAAAGACATCATTCTTTTTGATGATGTCTTAACCACAGGATCGACAATGGTCGGTTGTTTTGAAAAACTCCAGGAATTAAAGCCGAGATCTATTAGAGGGTTTGCTTTGATGCGTCAGCATTATAGCTAAGTTTATATTTCGATTTAAACACGAGTTGTCTGGATTCTTTCTTATAGGCTGTTACAAATCCTTCCGTATCTGAAATTATTTTTTTATAAACTAGAATTTCATCATCTTTGGTACATTCTTTTTCATAGTTTATTTCCAATGAAGTGATTCTTTGATTTGAAGTAGGCGAAACAGCATTCGTAATTATATCTAAATAATGGCAGTTATTCATATGCCTGTTGTGATCCAAATCAGTGAATCTAATAGTTTGATCGAACATGAAATCTTTATCTTCAAATTGAATATTGTCCAATGATTTCATCTTATCCTTGTAGATTCTATTAGTATCATCTTGCTCAAAAGGAACGACATCGATGTTGGGACGAACTAATCTTCTGGTTGATAAAGAAACTAGGCACCAATTGGAATTACCGGTGATAAGTGCCTCACCAGTTTCTTTGTCTTTGATGATTAATTCTCTGGCAAATATAAGACCAGCTGGTTTATAGGCAATTGTTTCGACAATTACATTTTTAGCTATGATTGGATTTTTTATTACATCAATTTTGGTTTTTGCTAAGACCCAGATCATATCTTTAGATTTCACTGCTTCGTAACCACATCCTAAAAACTCAGAGTGATTTCCAGCGATATCTTGAAATATCTCGGCTATATGAGACATTAAAACATCATCGTTTATATCGTAGTCGGAATAAACAAACTTTCTTTCTTCTTTGTATATACCTGTTCTTTCCATATTAAATCATTTTCTCCAATACTGGAATGAGTTTGAGATAGTCATCGATTTCAGTATATTCAATCTTATCGCTCATTTCAGGATGATATAGATAATAATCTATCTTGCTCCGGTGCTTTTGATTTAACCAAATCGATTTCATAAAACCAGATAACCAAGATCCATATACATCGGCATAGAAGTTATCACCTATATAAATCGTTTCTTCGTTCTTTGAACCAGCTAGTTTAGCTCCGATTTCAAAGAATCTAGGATTCGGCTTTTTGACACCATATGTCGATGAGGCCATAACAAAATCAAATGGCATATCAGGCCAGCATTGTTTTATGAAATCGACAGTGTGCTCTTCGGAGTGAATGGTATTGGAACATACACCGACCTTTATGTTGTTTTGCTTTAGAAAATTTAATAATGGTCTAAGGTTTTCTACTGGTGTTGGAACTATATGTTGATTATATAGTTTCTCGATTTCTTCATATGAAATCCTCGGCTTGAGATTATGCGATATACAAATATATCTAAATAATGCAATGAATCTTAAATCGAAGTCATTGCAATTCTTATAGTATTCATGCATCAAGGCGTGATAATCTGATTCCAATTGATCTGATTTGATGTTATCGGGATTATCACAAACATCTAAAAGAAGAGTTATTCCTTTGTTTTTATCACTTTCATTATAATGAATAACTGTATCCCAACAATCAAAAAGAACGGTTTTAAGTTTAGCCATAGTATTCTCCTTAACAATTCGAATTATTATAACGGCATAAGAGAAGTCTTGCTATAATTATTAAGATTTAAATGAACTATGGAAAACAAAAAACCTTGTACAAAGATAAGTTATCTAGATACATCAAACGATAAAGTCGAATTAAAAGTAGAAACGACGGATGGTAAAACATACTGCTTTGATTCATCTACTACATATATTATTTTTAACGAGAAAAGATTTTTGGTAAAAGGAATTCATCCTTCTTTAAAGATGTTGATCAAAGGTTTTAAAGGAATAAAATTCAATAGGATAACATTGAATGGATTTACTCTTCACGATAATGAGTATATGAAGTTTAGATTATCGAATTTTGAAAGAGTAGATCGTTTATTGACTTCTTATGAAAGAAGTGATGCTAGGTCTTTGATGAATGAACAAGTAGATAGGGTTAAAGCTGATCCATCTATACCTGAAGAAGACAAAAATATAAAGATTAAAGAAATCAAAGCTGAGTGGTCTAACGAAATAGCTTATATAGAAGAAGCAAATAAAAAGTATTTAGGTTTGTTTGATGACTTGGAGAAAGAAAAATATAGATCATTTCAAACTAAGAATTTAAAGAGAATTTATTACGCTAAGAAAAGGCAACTTAAAAAGAAGAAGTTTTGGATGGATTTCTCTTTTGAGATGCTAAATGGTTGGGACAGATTTTTCCTAGCTCATAAAAGAAAATTTAAAAAAGCTAGGAAAAGAGAAGAACAGCTACAAAAGGTCAAGAAACCTTTGACCATTAATTGTAAGAATGAAAGAGATATTCTTTTAGGCTTAGAAAACTATGTGATCGGTGTTGTCGGACAAGAAAAATTCTTATTAGTCGATGAAAGAAAACATTCCATAGGCGAAAACCTTATATCAATCTTGATGGCAGTCCAAGGAATGAGAAGGCAAGAGGCTTATGATTATTCGATTGAGTTGATGGAAGCTTTAGGAATATTTAAAGCAAAAGAGGTTGTTAAATATAAATCTTATCAATTTATCAACGAAGATTTTCAATTGAAAATACAACTCTCCTATTTATTAGCCTTTAATCCTAAGATTGTTGTGATGGATTGCTCTAGTCTTACAAATAGCCGTCAATTGCTAAAAGAAATAACTACTAGATTGATAGAACTAAAGAAAAAAATGAACTTTATTTTTGTCATATATGACGATGTTATGATGGATAAAACATTCGAACCTAAAGATGTTTTTGTCGTGTCAAAAGACTTAAGCATCGTTAAAAAGGAAGAATAATAACCAATGTCACTAACTTAAGGCGACATTGATATTATCTGGCTGAATGGCTACTGAAATGGTAGCCATTTTTTTAGTTTGCCCTCATTCAACAATGTAGTGTGAATAAATAGCACATAAATATTCAACATTGGTCTATAATTACATATAATGTAGTGTGAAAAGGAGGCAAACAAAATGTTTGTGAGAGTTTGGAAAAAAGGAAATCAAAATTATGCATCTGTAGTGAGAAGCAGGAGGGTCGGGGACAAGGTCATACAAGAGACGGTTCAATACATCGGAGCCGTTGATAGCAAGGCCATACCATACCTAAAGGCAGCCTTTTCAAAAGATAAGCCGAAGCTTGTTTACAAGGATGGGACAACCTATGAGCCGTGATGTTTTCAGAAGATGGAGAAAGACAATCCAAAGATATCATCTCAACAAGATTGACACCATACGTGGCAATAACCGTACGGCGTTTACCCGCCATAGAAAGGTATCGCCGGAAAATCTGCTGTTGCAGATGCTGTCTCAAAGGGGCATGGCTCAACGACACACAATGGCCTGCACATTCAAATCCCCCGGCACGGTGCAGGCCCTCCCGAAAACCGCCGATCCCTACAAACATATCTAAAAATCGAATTGCTTTTTCACATCACACTCCATTTTGAAAATCAAGATCAGCTTATCCTGCAAGCAACAGGCATCCCCCTTTTTGCAAACAAAAAAGCCCCGCGGCGTCATGGTTTTTGCCATGTGCCGCGGGGCCTTCCTCCCGTTATGCTTCGTATCCCTGCGGATCGCCTTCTCCGCAAAATTCTTCAGCATCGTATGTACTTTCTTCGCTGTACGCCTCTGTTTCGCACTCTGTGGTATCCGTGTCCGCTCCGGTTGTTTCTTCGGCCTGTGCGCCGCTCTCCGGGGCGCACAGTGCCGCTTCCCCGCCTGCTTCATCCGCCGCATCGCCGTCGCCGCACCCATCCGCTGTTTCCGCCTGCCGTTCGGCCTCCATAGCCCCGCTCATTTTTTCCAGCTCATCCTCGATCAGGCCCAGCACGAATTCCTTTTGTGTCAGCCGCCGGTGATATGTGCGCTCATACCATGCAAGGTACTCCTTCACCCTCTGGAAAAGTTCCTCCGATACCGTAAATGCCAGCGTCCGTCCGTTTGCCATTGTTTTTCCGCCTTTCTCTTTGTCGAAATGTTCTTTTGCCGCCATCTCAAAAAATTGGGACATCGTGATGTTCTTCGCTTCCAGCTCGTCCTTGATCTGCTGGTGCAGGTCTGCGGGCAGCTTCACGGAAGCATTGCGCAGTTCCATGGCTTTTCTCTCCTTTTTCCGGTGTCGCCGTTCCTTTCGGCGCAACACAAGGATATCCCAAAGCCATGGCCAAAGCTATCACCATACCCAATGACATTTCGATGTTATTCTTCGCTTTTTACGTCATTTCCAACAATGGCAGGCCCGGCCTTTTACAGACCGGCCAGAAAATCCAGCATCTGGCCGGGCACTGTTTCCTCCCCGGCGGACGGATGTATGCTGACGGTCCGCAGCTCCTCCCGCAGAACACGGCGCAATGTCTGCTCCAGTGCTTCCTCTTCCCTGCTCCGCAGGATCGCTCCCGCCACAAACGCCGTTTTCTTTCCTTTCGGCACAGCCTGCAGGATCTCCCACGCCTTCCGCTGTTCCGCGTCCTCGAGACGTGGCCGGAAAGAAAAGCAGGGCCTCTTTTTCACGCTTGCCCCCGAACGTTCATCTGTTCCGCAAGGCGCTCAAAACCGGCTGCGTTGATCCGGCTGTCGTGCAGCGGGATCATCCGGCACAAGCGGTCGCCTTCCCGGACATATCGCGTCACCACGCTGGCTCCGCCGCCCAGCATCACCACTGGCATCGCCTTGAGGTCAAACCCGGCCTCCATTGCCGCAGACAGCAAATGTTCCGTGTACGTGCGGCCCTGCTGCCGGATCACCTCTCGTACTTTCTCATCCAGTGCACAGGGCAGTCCACTCAATACGCGCTCGATCTGCGCGTCCGTGACCGACAGCCCCATGGTGCGGCGCACCTGTTCTCTCGCACCATCCAGACACCGGATCATGCCCCATTCCAGACTGCGGCAGGTATCTGCGTTGGGCACAGCGTTATCAAGCCGCATCAGATCCACCGTCCAGCCGCCGATGTCCATGAGCAGGACGGAGGGTTCGTTCTGGAGGAGTTCCGGATGGATCACCAGGGCGGAATACCCCTGTGGGAACAGCTTCACATCCTCGATGGCCACTTTGTAGGGGATGCCCTCGAACTGGAAGCTTACCGGCTGGGAAGAAGGACGAAGGTACTCCCGGAAGGACTTCTTCTCCCTGCCAAACCCGGCCAGAGGAAGGCCGGCTGCGATGGTGACGGAGCACTCCGTCTGGGCGCCCCGCTGCTGGATTTCTTTGGCGATGGCCGCAAGGGTCAGCAGGTAGTAGTTCTCGTTCTCCATCTTGTTTCGCAGGATCGGCTGTCTGCCGGTCCCGCACACGAAGAACTTTCCACCGTACTCCAGTGTGTTCTGCAGGGTGTAGGGTTCGTGGGAATAGGCGGTGATACCGGCTTGGAAAGAAAAATGCCGGGTCTTGATGGCGTAGTAGCCATGGTCGATGCCGATGTTCATGGTTTTGCTCATCCTTTCTTGGCTGCTGCCTAAAACTTGGTTTCCTGCTGGTTAAGAGCGAAGCGTATCTTGTTCTTTCCCAGCTGGTAAAGTATTTAGGGGGAGAGTGTGAGAGGGGGGAGCGCAAAAAACTCCCCGGCCTGCCAGCCGGAGCGGTTCTAAAAAAGGGCGCACTAC
>OLQA01001302.1_pt1 | contig 22399 bp, 27 predicted proteins | sample 1673151 | NCBI WGS metagenome assembly OLQA01 (sample SAMEA3136760, study PRJEB25190) | human gut metagenome | biome: human gut; feature: human-associated habitat; material: faeces | place: Austria | collected 2013 | reverse complement strand
GTTTCCGCGAAAACATCGACAAGGCCGGCGGAGAAGGCACAGCGGCGTTCGTATCCAGGGCGATTGCTGTATATTGCGAAAAGTAACAAACGGACCGCAGCTGTTCGCATGAGCAGGTGCGGTCCTCTAAAAAGTCGCTCGTATTGAACGGAATTTAATTCAGCCTGAAATAGCAGGTATTTTTCCCTTTTCCTTCTTTTTTCAGTTCTCCGGCTGCAACCAACTTCCGCAAGGCGCCCTCTATGGAACTGTCACTGAGCGTCGGGCAAAGCTCCCGGATGTCCTGCTTATTGAACCTCCCGATTCTATTCTTTTTTGCTCTACGTACCATTTCCAGTGCGGGCAGCTTGGTTTCTACAAGCGCCACGCGATCCTCAAAGTCCTTATACGCCGCAAGGATTGTTCCGAGCAGGTACTTGATGAAGGGCACTACATCTTCGGTGCCTTCATGCCAGCCGGTTTGCGCCTGCGCAAGTGCGGCGTAATACAGGTCCTTGTTTTTGGCGATTTTTGCTTCAAGGGAGATGTACTTGCCAACGTAAAAGCCGCTGCGATACAGAAGCAGCGTCGTGAGCAATCTACTCATTCTTCCGTTGCCGTCATTGAAGGGGTGGATGCACAAAAAGTCATGGATGAAAACCGGGATTGCAATCAACGGCTCCAGTTCCATATTGCCAATTACACGGTTGTATTCTGCGCAGATCCTGTCCAATGCTTCCGGCGTCTCATAAGGGGCAAGCGGCGTGAACAGCGTTTCCACATGACCGTCCGGATAGGTAGCGGTGATATAATTCTGTGTGATCTTTGTGCGCCCCGCAAGCGGGTTATTCATGTGGCTGTAGAGGATTTTGTGAAACTGCAGGATGTAGTTCTGCGTGATTGGTATCGCGTCAAAGCTCTCATGAATGATACTCAGCACATCGCGGTAACCGGCGATCTCCTGCTCATCCCGGTTCCTCGGCGTGGTTTTCTCCTTGACAAGCTGCCGGATTCGGGTACTCGTGGTGACAATGCCCTCAATGGCGTTCGATGCCTCGGTGCTCTGTATCTTGGCAATCTCCACGAGCTTTTCGAGTTCCTCCGGGCGCTGCTTCAAATACAGTTCCTGCTTCCCGGCTTCCTTGTATATGGCCGCAATCAGACCAAGAACGTCCGAGTCCCACTTTTGTTCCCTGATTGCAGAGTAATTGAAGGTTTTCATTCCCTTACCTCCATTCTGTTTCCCTTAAATATTAGAATAAAATAAGGGAATAGTCAATGAGTTGTGCGATAAATCCCTTACTATTATGCCTGAATTAAGGGATTTATAATCTTAGTCGTAAACCGCCTATTCTTTGTTTATAGCGACGCAACCTTTGAACTGCTGCTTTTGAAGAAGCTACTTGCAGAGAAATTTGTTTCACGCTAGGAACGTTCTTTCTTGAAGTCTCTCTACAAATACGACTTGATTTTATATCACTTTGGTGATACTATTGCAGATGGAGATATGCAGGAGGGACACACGGATGAATCAGAAAATCACACTGTATCACGGCTCCGAGCAGCTTGTGGAAACGCCGACTTTCGGGTCGGGCAAGAAAAACAATGACTTCGGTCTTGGCTTTTACTGCACGGAAAGCGAAGAACTTGCGAAAGAATGGGCCGTGTCCTCTCTGCGCAATGGCTTTGCCAATCGTTACAGTCTTGATACGGAATACCTGAAAATCCTGAATCTGAACAGTCCGGACTATACGATTCTGAACTGGATCGCCGTTTTAGTGGAGCACCGCCTGTTCTCCATCAAAACCCCGGCGGCGCAGCGGGCAAAACGGTACTTGATTGACAATTTCAGCGTCAACGTCAATGCCTATGACCTGATTATTGGCTATCGCGCTGATGACTCCTATTTTGATTATGCCGAGTCTTTCTTAAATAATGGAATTTCCGTACAGCAGCTTGCAAAAGCTATGCGGCTGGGAAAGCTGGGAGAGCAGATCGTCGTCAAGTCCAAATATGCGTTCTCGCTGCTGCATTACGAGGGATTTTCCATCGCAGAAAAGGAAAAATATTATGTTCTTCGCAAGGCCCGGAACGATGAAGCCGATCAACATTATGTGAGCATACTTGAAGAAGAAACTGATGGTCTGTATATGCTGGATATCCTGAGAGGAGGCATTCAAAACGATGACCCACGCATACCAAGAAATGTATCTAAGTAACGCACAGGCGCTGCTGGGCGACGCTTTTGACTATGCCATCAACGCCTGCGACATTTCGGGAAATGACTTTGTGAAGCTATTTTCCGTAAGCTCTGTCAGCAAGCGAATCGAGAATGGTGAGCCTGCTTATCTGGCAGGAAAAAGCGGAATTGAAGTCGTGGCAGATGTTCTTGTCGAGACGACCGGCAAAGCACCAACTGCCAAACCGCAGGTAACGTTCAGCCGTTCCAGAGAGTATTGGATCGGCTGGGCTATCGCGTACTATCAATGGTTCTCCGGCAGGAAATTCGGCGATATTTTCAAGGTCCTTTCGTTCGAGGATTTGCAGCAGATGTACGCTCCGCTTCACGAAGCAGACATCAGCAAATTTGCCGATATTGCCGATGCCAAAGTGCGTGCGTATTTTACAGATACCAATCTCAAGCGCATCCGTACGACCTACGGCTGCACACAAGCAGAGCTTGCCAAGCGAAGCGGCGTCAGCCTCCGGTCAATTCAAATGTACGAGCAGCACAACAAGGATATCAATAAAGCCAGCGCAGAAACGGTTCTCAGCCTTGCCAAAGTCCTTGGCTGCACGATGGAGGATCTTCTTGAAAAGTGAGATCAATGCAACCATAGCTAAATATGAAAAAGAAAATGCAATGTGGCGCTGCACGATCAACAGAAAAACATCGCCTTTAAATTCCCCATATACTGAGATTACAGATGAGTGGCTGCGAGAAACACCTACAAAAACGAATTTGAAAAACGCCTTGGTCGCTGACATTGACGCTGATGGTATAATTTATAAAAGCATAATGGAATATGTTCAGCTTCTGAACGAAAAAAGCGCAGATATCACATTGCCTCTTGCTAGCGTATGCTCCTGTAAAGTAACTGCGCGGGTAAAAGCGCAAAACTCGATTGAGTTTAAAATTCAAAACTACAAGACAGAGCGACATGAATTTGGTAAAATTCCAATCAACAAATGTATCAACGATTTATTCGGCATCAGGATCTTTTTGCGAGAGCCATTGACTTTTGATGAGGTTTATTCATTCATAGAAGATACTTATCCAAACAGGTACCGATGTATTGACTCATCAAAGTTTGACTATAAAGCTGTTCACCTTTATTTCAAAGAGAATAATCAGTCATTTCCGTGGGAGCTGCAGATTTGGAATATGTGTGACATGGATAGCAATTTCTCATCTCACAAAAAATACAAGCAGGAATACACCGCATGGGAGAAAGAAAGCAAGGAAGGAGGAATCATCAATGATTAAGCACTACATTATTATGAGTAGTTCGTACACCGATGGCAGTCGTGTAGCATTGGATATTACGGAGGATTGCTTTCTTAACAGCAAAGCAATTGCAGAAATGATTGAGGAAATCAGGAAAAACTGCGGCAAAGATGTTCCTCTATCAACGCATTTCATCGAAACAGAATCCGCTTCATGGGATTCTGTTGTAGCGTATGATCCATTCTTTGAGGATGTCGAATGTACTAAATCGACAACAGCGTTTTCTGAGAAAATCAAAAAAGGTAGAGTTTTGTCAGGACTGGACGTTGCAAATTACATTCTTTCAAAAATTCGGTGTACGCATCTTTCACTGGAAAAACTCGTTTATTATGCATATGCGGATTACCTCTGTGAGCATTCTGAGCGGCTATTTGAAGATCACATTTATGCATTCCGTCATGGTCCTGTCATTAACAGTGTCTATGAGACTTTTAAGCGAAGTGGCTCCCAATATGTGAAGCCGTTCGAGTTTGGTGACGACAGTGATATTCGGACTGGCGTAAAAGAGTTACCCGCAAGAAGCCGCATTCTGTTTGCTAAAGAAGGCACAGAAAAACTCTCGTCTATTGATAGGACGATTGCAAAATACGGAAAGTACTCTGCGGGAGCGCTTGTTGATCTCACACACCGCGCTGGCACTCCATGGTCTTACGTGGACAGTTCCGTGGCATATCAGGAAATTTCGGATAATTTGATTATGGCATATCACCATGTTGAGAGCGTATAAACTAGATGATTGTATTCTTTGTCTATAGCACCGCAATCTTTGAACTGCCGTCCTCGCAGAAACCACTTGCATAACCCTCTGCCCGGAGTTACAATGCAGACACTTTGAACATAGAAAACGCTTCCCGTCTTTTTTGGCGGGAAGCGTTTTTTGACCACATGGATTACTACAGACGCGCGCGGAACAGGCGGAAATGGGGGTTCAAAAGAGGGTACGAGAGTAACGGAATACGAGCGGAAATGATAGAAAAGCGTTAGAAACGTCCAAAAAAAGTTTTCTGTTCCTGTTTGGGACCACGAGGCCGCTAGTCCAAGACCAGTCACTCGAACCAGAAAACCTACTGAAATTGTGGGATTTCAGCGGGTTTTCTATGTAAATTATTTGATTTTTTTAAAAACCTATTCTTTGTTTCTTGCAGTGCAGGATTTGCGCCGCGGATTCGATGAGCCAGAATTTGTCAGGCAAATAAAATAAGTGCAACGCCTGCGATTAGCAGAGCAATACCAACAACAAACTCTACCAGTCCGACTCTCTTTGCATATGCTTCATTCTTCCACCATCTTGAAAGTCTGCCTCAAAACCGTTGATGAGATTATATTTCTTTTTGAAATAAATGAAGTATCCAAACAGAAGAAACGCCAGTCCCAGCACTACGGCCAATGCCTTTAGGAATATCATATAAACACCTCCGTAAATCCTGATTTGTTTCATTATAGCAAACGATCTGCCAAAGCGCAATCGCAGCCATCCGGAGCATTCCGGACGGCTGCGTTCCGTTCATCCGTTCAATGCCTGTCGGCCTTCTGCCGTTTCAACTCCGCCAGCTCCGCTTTCATCTCTGCTATCAGCATCTTCAGCTTCTCCTCACACTCCTCGCGCGTGTGCGCATACACATTCCGCGCGTGCTTTTTGCCGTCGATCCACGTCGGGGAGTATCGTACATGGTCTCTCCAAAGGTCAAATACATCTCTTCGCCTTCAAGATCCGCTGCTCGCTCCTTGATCCTCAGCAGTCATCTTTGAAATGGCCTGCTTTAAGGTCGTCCCGGCAGTGAATCAGATTGAAACGAATCTCTACTGCCAGCGCAGCCTAGAGCGTAGCTGGATGGACAAAAAGAGCGTGGCGCACATGGCGTATGCACCGCTTGGTCAGGGCAACCGGAATGAAATGTTCGGCGGCCTCGCCGTGCGTGCCCTCGCTGAGAAGTACGGCAAAACTCCGGCGCAAATCCTGCTCCGCTTCCTGACGCAAAAAGGTATCGCCGTCATTCCCAGAAGCACCAAACCGGAGCATATCCGGGAGAATTTTGCCCTGTTCGATTTTACACTGACGCCTGACGAAATGGCGCAGCTTTCTGCGTTGGACAGAAAAGAACCGCTGATCGGCAAGCCGGAAACGCCGGAGTTGGTGGAGTTTTCACTGACGTGGTAACAAATCCGCGTCCAAAACATAATGCAGCCGCCCAAAGCGTGGGCGGCTGCGGTTATCTCAGTCCTCGATTTTTTCTTTGTCCAGCATTTTGATAACCCGCGCGGGGTTCCCGACCGCTACGGCATAGTCCGGCACATCCTTCGTGACCACGGAGGCCGCGCCTATGACGGCGTGCCGCCCCACGCGCACACCGGGCAGCACCGTCGCGCCTGCGCCGATCCACGCATAGTCCCCGATCTCCACCGGCTTGCAGGTCAGAACGTCCAGATCATAGGGATCGTGGTTGTTGGAAAGCAGCTGGACGTTGGCGGCAATGCGGGCATGATCGCCAATGGTGATGCCGCCCCGCGCCATCGCCAGCAGATTGGAGTTGACAAAAACGCCCCTGCCGATCTTCAGCATATCCAGCGCCGCGCCGCTGAGCGGCGGTGCAATGGTGCTGCCCTCGCCGAGATTCTTGCCCAGCAGCTCGCGGAGCAGGTCTTGTAGCCCTCGGAATAGGGCTGCTCCTGTTCGATTTTATAAAGTTCGCCGCCGGTCAGTTCGGCCAGCATGTTGGCTGCTTTTTCTGTATTGCCGACGGCAATGCGGCGGTACGCACCGCCAAAGTAATTTTCTCCCGCACGGGAATAGTATGCGATCAATGCTGCCATGTCAAAACTCCTTTTCACTTCATGTTATGGGCTTATTGTAGCCGGTTCGGCTTCTGTAATCAATTTTGCTTTTGCGCCTTTCGGATAAGGAAAACTGATAGAAGAAGCGGCAGAACTGTTTTTATGACAGTTCTGCCACTCTATGCGTTACAGAATAGACATGAACCACTCCACGGTTTTCGGATCATAGTGGGAGAAGAACAGGCTCTCGCCGCCATCGAGGGCTTCGATCGCCGTCATATCCTCTGCCGTCAGTGTGAAGTCAAAGAGGTCAAAGTTCTGCTGCATCCGGTCCTTGTGCGTGGACTTGGGGATCACGACAACATCACTCTGGAGCAGGAAGCGCAGGGCGGTCTGTGCGGCGGTTTTGCCGTACTTCTCGCCGATCTGGGTCAGAACGGGGTTGGTGAACATATCCTTGCGGCCTTCTGCAAACGGGCCCCAGGATTCGATCTGGCAGCCGTATTTCTTGAGATATTCTTTGGCCGTCTTCTGCTGCTGAAACACATGTGTTTCGATCTGGTTGACGGCCGGCTTGACCTCCGCGAAGTGCTGGATGTCCAGATACCGGTCAGGGCCAAAGTTGGAAACGCCGATCGCGCGCAGCCTGCCAGCCTTGTACAATTCTTCCATTGCGCGATAGGTACCGTAATAATCACCGAACGGCTGGTGGATGAGCAGCAGATCGAGATAATCGGTGCGCAGCTTGCGCATGGATTCCTCAATGGAAGCCTTCGCTTTTTCATAGCCTGCGTTTGTGATCCAGACCTTGGTGGTCAGGAAAAATTCCTCGCGGGGCAGACCGGACTCTGCCAGCGCTTCGCCAACACCCTCCTCGTTGTAATACGCCTGCGCCGTATCAATGCTGCGATAGCCCACGTCGATGGCGTCCAGCACGCAGCGCCTGGTATCCTCCGCCGGGGTCTGATACACGCCATAGCCCAGTTTGGGCATCTTGATTCCATTATTCAAAGTTACATATTCCATGATCATACCTCCATTTTTCTGAAAAGCTGATTTCCTTCTGATTAGATACTTTACACCGAAATTCAGATGTTGTACACTATCGATATTGCAAAGAACGTTTCAGAATATGAAATGCAAGAGGTAACACGATGATTGACCTGTATGAACTGCGGCAGCTTACAGCCTTTGCTGATCTCGGTACATTGAGCAAGGTCGCCGAAGAATTTCACATTTCTACACCGTCTGTAACGCGCTCCATGCAGCATCTGGAGGATGCTTTTGGCGTGCCGCTGTTTATCAGAGGGAAAAATAGAATTGAACTGAATGACACGGGAAACACGGCGGTGGAGTATGCCCGAAAACTCCTCGCTGAAGCGGAGTAGGCCGTTGCGCAGGTACGCGCCTTCGATCAGCGGCAGCGGACGATCCTTGTGAAATCCTGCGCGCCTGCGCCGCTTTGGGAACTTTTGAAAGCACTCAACGCCGCACAGCCGGAAAAAATGGTTGCTTCCGCCATCTGCCAGAATGACGAGGTCCTGCGCGCATGGCAGGACGGCTCGTGCGACATTGCCGTTCTGCCGTTTCCGATTGACGGTGGAAGCCCTTTTATGCAGGAAAACCTGTTCGTCTGCGTCCCGAAAGATCATGAACTTGCGACGCACAAATCCCTGACATTTGCAGACATCAACGGCTTCAATTTTCTGCTGCGCACGGAGCTTGGCTTCTGGGATGCCCTCTGCCGCGAAAAAATGCCAGCATCCAAGTTTTTGGTGCAGACAGATAATGCTGTGTTTGACGAACTGGTTCGGGCTTCCTCGCTGCCGTGCTTTAGCACGGATTATGGAAATCTTCAGGACGGCTATCCGGAGCGGGTCAATATCCCGCTGGCGGATGAAGAAGCCCATGTGATATTCTATCTCGCAAAGAAATAACAACCGGCGGAGAAGGACTTCCTTCTCCGCCGGTTTGCGTCGTCATAGATATCCGCCGGTGATACTGTTTTTGTTTTCCCGGATCTCCTGCGGCGTGCCGCTGGCGACGATCTGCCCGCCCGCGTCGCCGCCGCCCGGCCCCATGTCGATTACATAGTCGGCGTTTCGGATTACATCCAGATCATGTTCAATGACAATGACCGTCGCGCCATTGTCCAGAAGCGCCTGAAAGACGCCGAGCAGCACCCGCACGTCCAGCGGGTGCAGCCCGATGGAGGGTTCGTCGAAGACGAAAACAGAATCGGTCTGCGTTTTGCCGATCTCGCTTGCCAGCTTGAGCCGCTGCGCTTCGCCGCCGGACAGGCTCGGCGTTTCCTCGCCGAGCGTGAGATAGCCAAGGCCAAGCTGCCTGAGAATGTTCAGCCTTTGGCTGACGGTTTTCATGTCCTTACAGAAATCGATGGCAGAATTCACATCCATATCCATCAACTCCGGCAGAGACGCGGATACGCCTGCCTTGTTTGTGAGCCTTATATCATAGGCGGCCCTTGTATAGCGCGAGCCACGGCAGTCCGGGCAGGGAATGTCAACGTCCGGCAGGAACTGCACGTCGAGGCTTACTACGCCCGTTCCGTCGCAGCCGGGGCAGCGGAGTGAGCCGGTATTGTAGGAAAAATCGCTTGCCTTATAACGCTTTTCTTTTGCGTCAGTGGATTTTGCATAGAGTTTGCGCAGTTCATCATGCACACCCGCGTAGGTGGCGACCGTTGAGCGGACGTTGATACCAATGGGTGTTGCGTCAATGAGTTTGACGTGCGCGATACCATCAGCTTTGATTGCACGGATATGTGCGGGCAGGGAACTGCCGTTGATATTAGCGTCCAGTGCGGGAACGAGGCTTTCCAATATCATCGTGGTCTTGCCAGAACCCGATACGCCTGTTACAACCGTCAGCCGTCCTTTCGGAATATTGACCTCAAGCGGTTTGACCGTGTGAATTTGGGAGGTGGACAGATGAATCGTGCCGCCTGCAAACAGCGCGTCCTTTGCGGCACAGGTGCGCAGCCTCGTTTCGGCTTTGCCGGAAAGAAACGGCCCGATCTGCGAGGCCGGGGTTTCTTCTATGGTGGGAATTGTCCCCTCGGCAATCACATGCCCGCCCTTTGCGCCCGCCTCCGGCCCCATTTCGATAATCCAGTCGGCTTCCTTCAAAATCTGCGTGTCGTGGTCAACCAGAATCACGGAATTGCCGTCTGCAACTAAATCGTGCATTACCCCGGTCAGGCCTACAATATTGGACGGGTGCAGACCGATGGATGGCTCGTCCAGCACATACAGAACGCCGGTTGTCCGATTGCGGACAGCGCGGGCCAGCTGCATCCGCTGGCGCTCGCCGGTGGAGAGCGTGGACGCGGAGCGGTCAAGCGTCAGGTAGCCCAGTCCCAGATCCATCAGCCGTTTGGCGGGGCTCTGGAATGCCTCGCAGATGCTTTCGGCCATCGGGCGCATTTCCTCCGGCAGACTGCCGGGAACACCCCGTACCCACTCTACCAGCTGTGACAGTGTCATCGTGCAGGCTTCATCCAGCGAAATCCCTCGCAGCTTCGGCGCACGGGCAGCGCTGGACAGCCGCGTACCGTGGCAATCCGGGCAGATATCCTCTTTCAGAAATTTTTCCACGCGCTTCATGCCCTTCTCATCCTTGACTTTGGAAAGCGCGTTTTCGACGGTGTAAACGGCGTTAAAATAGGTAAAATCCAGATCTCCGGCCTGACCGGTATTTTGATTGTGATAGAAAATGTGCTTTTTCTCCGCCGGACCGTGGAATACGATGTCCTTTTCCTGCTCGGTCAAATCCCGGAATGGGATATTTGTCCGCACGCCCATTTCACGGCAGATGTCCGTCATGAGCGACCACATCAGGCTGTTCCACGGGGCGACGGCTCCCTCGTCGATGGTCAGCGTATCATCCGGCACCAGCGACGCCATATCTACGGTGTGTACCATTCCCGTTCCGCCACATTTTGCGCACGCGCCCTGCGAATTGAACGCCAACTCCTCAGCCGACGGTGCATAAAAATGTGCGCCGCACGCCGGGCAGACCAACTCTTTTCCGGCTGCGACCAGAAGGGAAGGGGAGAGATAATGCCCGTTCGGGCAGCGGTGGCTGGATAGACGCGAGAACATCAGCCGCAGACTGTTGAGTAACTCTGTGCCCGTGCCGAACGTGCTGCGGATACCCGGCACGCCGGGACGCTGATGCAGCGCCAGTGCGGCGGGGACATACAGCACCTCGTCCACGCTGGCTTTGGACGCCTGCGTCATTCTGCGGCGGGTATAGGTGGAGAGCGCTTCGAGATACCGGCGCGACCCTTCCGCATACAGCACGCCCAGCGCCAGCGAGGATTTGCCGGAGCCGGACACACCCGCAATTCCCACAATTTTACCCAGCGGAATATCTACATCAATGTTTTTAAGGTTGTGGACTTTTGCACCACGAATCAGCATTTTATCAATCATACATGTCCTCATAGATTATTTCTGGTTTCGTCCGAATCGCTTCGGGCGGCTGTATTACGATTAAATCCGTTTTACGGAAGCCGATAGACCGCTAATCCGCCGCAGCCAATCACGATGATTTTCTTCATTTTACATACCTGTAAATCTAGATTTGCCCCGTGTTGGCAAGCATCACTTCATGCAGCGAAAATACACCATCGACCCGTCAGTGTGAACGTCGGTTTCCCGGTACAGGCTCTGCAAAATTGCCCGCAGTTCGTCCTCCGTCTGGAGCGGCGGGGAGAACCAGCCTTTTTTGCGAGAATGTTTTTACCAGCCAGTCCGTCCGTCTGGACTTTCCCCAGATATAGAAGCAGGCGATGAACGTGCCGCCGGGCTTCAGAACGCGCCATGTTTCGCCAAACGCTTTCTGCTTGTCGGGGAACGCGTGGAAGCCGTTCATGCTGACGACGAGATCAAAGGCTTCGCCGGCCATTTGCAGCTTCCCCACATCGCCCTGTACGCACTGAATATGCGAATAGCCGCGCAGCCGCTTTTCGGCCTGCGCCAGCATATCTATGCTGTAATCCAGACAGGTAATGCGCGCGTTTTTCAGCCGCGCCCATTTGCGTTCCGTGAACACAGCTGTTCCGACCGGAACATCGAGAAGCGTGCCCGAAAAATCGCCTGGAATATAGGACAGGACCCTTCGCGCAATCTTCCGGTCGTCCGTGCCGCTCCAGAACAGCCGGATGTATAATCTGCTGAATAAATTCCCCTGCGTGAGAACATCGTCATAGATGTTTTTGGACGCTTCGTAAGCGGTTTGTATTTTATCTGTCATGTGATTGACTTCGTTTCCTGATGAAAGCGGTTTGAAATTTGAATTGCAGATTTCATAAAACAGAACTCATAGTTTCTTCATACCAGAAGTCGCCGCACAACCCGACAGCGGCCTTTTTGCCGAGAAAGTCAAACGTGTGAAATCCGCTGCCCTCCCGGTATTCCTTCCCCGCAGACGGCTCCTTCCAGCCCGGAGATACTCTGCGGTATAAATCGAGTATCCGGCCGGTTTGATCGATGGTCAGCTGGGAACTGAAAAACGCGCCGCAGTCCTGCTCGAGGAATCCGAAGGATATCGCAATGGCGTGCTCTTTTGCCAGCTGGCACAGTTCGTGTATCACACGGCCCTCACGGGAAACAGCAACCGCCATGTCATGTCCGGCTGTAAAATTGAGACTGTCAAAGCCCTGAAGAAAGGCTTCTCCAAAGATCACGGCATCTGCCTTGCCTGCACATTTTCCAAGTGTATCGGCAAGAACCGCCTTGTTATATTCGATGTCTCCATTGATAAAACCGGCAGCTGCAAGCGCGCATTTCATTCCCATCATCCTCACAAACTCTGATTTGTTTCATGATAACAAAACAGGCGCCAAAACACAATCGCAGCCGCGCAGAGTTTCTTCCGGAAAAAACAGAATTTGAATTGCATAGTTGCTGAAAAATTGTCAGGCTCAAAGCGCTATGATTTCATTTGCAATTTCACAGACGGTCTTATTGCTTGTGTCGATCTTTACGGTGTCAAGCAGAGAATACAGGTTGATTCTTGCGACGCTTCTGTCGATAATATCGGCAGTGCGGATTCCGCGGGTGATATCGGAGGCTAACCGATTTCTCAAATTTATCTCGTCAGCTGTCAGAGAAATTTTCGTGACTTTGCAATTATCTGTGTCCAGACGATTGGTGATTGCATCAAGAATGGATTGCTCGTGCATGACCCAACAGAAGATGAACTTGAGATAATACGCCCCGGCTTTTTTGAAGATCTGTTCGGCTTCATCCGGGTAAACCTCCCGGCAATACCGCTCACACGGCTTTGCGTATTGGGAGTTTGCATAAACTCTTTTCATGTCAAAAACCTCTCTTTTCCCATGTTGTTATCCCAAGGCCACGTCTAAAACCATCATAATGCTGAACCCGGCGGCAAAGAATACCGTGCCGAGATTGGAATGCTGCCCCTGTGACATTTCGGGAATCAATTCTTCTACGACCACATAAAGCATGGCGCCGGCAGCAAAACTCAGCAGATATGGCAGCGCGGGAACAATGAACTGGGTAGCAATGATTGTCAGTACGGCACCAATCGGCTCTACAACGCCGGAAAGCACGCCGCCGAGAAAGGCGTTACCCTTCCTTTGTCCCTCGGCGCGAAGCGGCATGGAGATGATCGCGCCCTCCGGGAAGTTCTGAATCGCAATTCCAATCGATAAGGCAAGTGCGCTTGCTGCTGTGATTTGCGTGCTTCCCGCAAGAAAACCCGCGTACATTACGCCGACCGCCATGCCTTCCGGGATGTTGTGCAGCGTGACGGCCAGCACCATCATGGTCGTGCGTGCAAGCCTGCTTTTGGGGCCCTCTGCCTGCTCACTGCCGACATGCAGATGCGGAATCAGATGGTCAAGCGCAAGCAGAAACAGCACGCCAAGCCAGAAGCCGAGGAGTGCCGGGAAGAAAGCAAACGTTCCCATTGCTGCGGATTGCTCGATCGCCGGAATCAACAGGCTCCAGATTGAGGCGGCCACCATTACGCCTGCGGCAAAGCCCGCAAGGGAGCGTTGAACCAGATCACCGAGCGATTTTTTCATGAAGAACACACAGGCCGCACCGGCCGTCGTTCCGAGAAACGGGATTAAAATTCCGAGAAATGTCTGCATATAGCTGCCTCCGGGCCTATTTGTTCCTTCTGTATCCTGCCTCGTCGCGGTATTCGGGATGATTGTTCAGATACGGGTCTTTGTCGCCGCAGATCGTATAGTCGCATTTGCAGCCGTTCGCACAGGTGGTGGTGCGCACCAGTTTTGCGTGGATCAACTCCATGGACGCAAAATCCACATTGCACAGGGCGGGCATGATGTCGGTAAGACCGTGCTTGATGGCAAACTCCGCCGCCGGGCAGGCTGTGAATTCGTAGTAGATCGGCTTGTCCGGGTCGAGAGGTGCGACGTCCATCTCATAGTCGTGCCATTTGTCACAGGCCGACTTTGCCCGCAGAAATGCTTTATATATCAGCTTCCTGAAAAACGGCTTGTTGCAGTCTACGAATTTCAGCTTGCGGAAAGAGGGGAGAATCAGGTTTTCTTCCATCTCCTCAATCTCGCGGAACGATGTGACGGCTTTGCAGGCCACATAATAACTCATAATCGCAATGCAGTCATAGGTTCCGCCTGCGCCGTTGTGAAAATTTTGCTTGCCGCCGAGGTCGGTGCGCCAGTCAGAGAGAAATTCCACATACTGCCGCTGCACCTTTTCCCACGCTGCCTCCCGCTCTGCTTCCGGATAATGCAGCGCGATCTTTGCAAGAATCTCCTTCTTGCACGGCTTGGAATACAGCACATGGCAGGTGCGGTCAAATTGTAATTCACTGTCTTTCATTCTGTTTGCTCCTTTATTGCTTCAGAATCTCCGCGATTTTTGCAAAATCCTCCTTCGCCTCCCGGAAAATCGGCAGCAAGCAGTAGCAGTGTACCATCTTTGGCCGGGCAAATGCCGTATAGGGGACCTTCGCGCGCCTGCACGCCGCTTCAAAATCAGGCAGCGCGCCGTAAAGCACTTCGTCCGCAGAATAGAAGAAGTGGATATCGCCCGCACCGGTAAAATCGCCGCGCGAGCCGGAGATCATGTAATCCGGCACGTTTTCTACACCGTGCCGCATGAATTTTTCAACCGTCACCATAAAGGCATAATCAATGGAAACGTCCTTGTCGTTCAGCGCTTGCATCCGCGCCTTTTCTTCGTCGTTCCACGGCACCTCGCCGGGGGAGACAGCCACAATATGACGCGGCTGCGGCAGGGCGTAATTGTTGCCCGACCAGAACACATTGTGGATCGTCCGGTCGGAGTAGGTTTTGAGATACACTTCCATGGTGTCATACTCCTTCACGGGGTCATGTCCGGGAAGGGTAAAACGTTCCGGAGGGAATGCCCAAACGGGTTCCGCTGTGCAGGGAAAAAACAGCAGCGTCTGTTCCTGCTCCTGGCCGTGCTCCAAAATCTGCATGGTTCACACCTCCGAAATGCTGTTAAACCGCTCTAACCTGCGGCTGCAAGCAGATAGTTAGATGAAACTAACTGCTTTCCAAACAATATACCCCGTCTGGGGCCATAATTGTGCATAGCGTCAGCTGACAGGGGCAAACGCGCTCCATATCATCTGACGCTATGGTAACAAAAAAGCGATTTCATGTCAATATGCGGATGACAAATGTACTTTTATAGGGACATTGATTGTCCCAAATTGCTCTGGATACTCTCGTTACCGCCCGCGCTTCTGCACATCCGCATCGATGCGGCGTTTCCAGCCAGCGCCGAGTGTTTTTTTGGCGCGAACGGTGCAGATCGCTTCGCTGATAACATCGTAGTTGAGCGCTGTGCCCATCTCGTCGCATTTATAGTTTGCTGCACGCTCAGCGGCGATGCCGAAGCGGGCCGCTTCCTTTGCTGCGTCAATGTTTGCACCGAGAAACAGGAACTCCCAGCCGTATTTTGTTTTCTGCCGCTCAATCATTCTGTGTACCGTCTCATAGCTGTAGCGGTGGCTGGCGTTTTCGCAGCCGTCAGTGGTGATGATGAACAGCGTCTTTTCCGGCACATCTTCCCGACGGGCGTACTTGTGGATATTGCCGATATGATGGATGGCCCCGCCCACCGCGTCGAGCAGCGCTGTGCAGCTGCGGGTGAAGTACTCCTTCTCCGTCATGGGCGGCACCTCGCTGAGCGGCAGCCGGTCGTGAATGACAACGCTGTCGTTGCTGAAGAGAATCGTGGAAACCAGCGCTTCGCCCGCTTCCTTCTTCTGCTTGGCGATCATGGAGTTAAAGCCGCCGATGGTGTCTGCCTCCAGCCCTGCCATAGACCCGCTGCGATCCAAAATAAAAACCAGTTCTGTCATAATAAAAACCCTCCTGTGTTTGATTACGCTGTCATTGTAGCGAATCAGGAGGAGGGTTTGGTCGCTTGGAAAGCGACAATTTTTACGCGCCCAGCAAATTCTGCTCAAAAGCAAACAACGCTTCGTTGATCTCAAAAATATCGTACTGCTTCTGCTTGATGAAATACTCAATGATAACATCAAACTTGCTGCTGGCACTGAGAGCGTAGCCCGCGCGGGCGATGAGGTCACGGGTTTCATCCAGATTCAGTTCCAGCGCGATGGCAAAGGCAATCGCCGTAGCCTTGGAGGGCTTATAGTCTGGATTGTTGCGGATTTTGGAAAACAGCTTGCGGTCTACATTGGCTTTCTTATAAATCTCGGAGTCCTTCTGACCACTGCGGTCGATGAGGTGCAGCAATGTCTCTGAGAAGCCTGCGTCCAGATGGATCAGCAGATCATCCAGACTGCGGATAGATGTGGAAGCCGCGTGGAACTCCGGCGCGGGAGCCGTGCAGGGGGCCATTGTCCGGCCTGCGGGAAAAGTCGGACACGGACGTGAGCGGATAAAGTCGGTGTGTGCGTCTACATAATGGTCGTCGATGTATTCGGCAATGGCTGCAAACAGCTTGCTGCCGATCTGGTAAGCCTTGCGGTCGAAAATAACAAGATAGACCGTCATATCGTTTTGCAGCAGAAACTCCCCGATGGTGTCTACCGCCACGCGCAGTGCCTGATCCTTTGGATAGCCATAGACACCGGAGGCGATCAGCGGGAACGCCACAGTTTTGCAGCCGGATTCCTTTGCCAGCGCAAGGCTCGTCCGGTAACAGGAAGCAAGCTGTTCCCGTTCGCCGCAGCTGCCGCCGATCCACACGGGGCCAACCGTGTGGATCACATAGCTGCAGGGCAAGCGGTACGCTCCGGTGATTTTAGCATCTCCGACCCTGCAGCCGCCGAGCCGCCGGCACGCGGCCAGCAGTTCCGGCCCTGCCGCACGGTGGATGCAGCCATCTACACCGCCGCCGCCCAGAAGCGTTTCGTTTGCTGCGTTGACGATGGCGTCCACATTCATTTTTGTAATGTCATTGCGGACAATTTCAAGAGGCATTCTAATTTCACATCCTTTTCCGGCAGCTTGCCTTTCCGCACCAGATCACTTCGTGCCGTACATCCCTGCGCATTACCAAGAGCGTTTTCGCATAACCAATGCGGCGCCCCGGGCGGGGGCGCCGCGGCGGTTTATGGATGGGCCTCAAAATAGGCGCGCAGACCGTTCAGAAGTGCAATCTGATCTCCCGGGTCGGGAAGACCTGAGACGGCGGCGACGCCGATCACGCTTCCGTCCCGGATGCGGATGGGGAACGCGCCGCTGCAGGCAGCATAGTCGCTGCGGGGCAGATGCCAGTCATGCTCCTGATCTGCGTGGCTTGCTTCCAGTTCGTAATAGGCGCGTTGGGAACTTTTTTCAAGCAGATTCACAAGATTCCGCTTGCGCCGCAGCCACTGCTCGTGATATGCGCCCGTGCCGTCCGGGTAATAGCGGAAGACAATCACATGATTGATCTCGATCTCCACGGCAAGCGGCGCGCCCATCTTTTCGCACGCGTCCACCAGCGCATGGCCAAGCTCCCACGCGTCGCGGTGGGAAAAGCTCGTGAACTGATAGGTCTGCTCATCTGCGATGCAGGCCTGCAGCGCCTTCTGCGCCTCAGCCCTGTCCATAATAGGCGTTCGCGCCGTGCTTGCGCAGGTAATGCTTGTCGAGCAGCACCTGCGGCATGGGGCCTGCGGCGGGGTTCAGCAGTTTGGCGTGGAAGTTCATAAACGCGACCTCTTCAAGCACAACGGCGTGGTAGACCGCCTCGTCCGCGTCCTTGCCCCAGGTGAACGGGCCGTGGTTGTGGACGAGCACGGCGGGAACCTGTGCCGGGTCGATGCCGCGGCGCTTGAATTCCTCGATGATGACAAGGCCGGTGTTCTTTTCATACGCGTCCTTGATCTCCTCCGGCGTCATGCTGCGGGTGCAGGGGATCTGGCCGTAGAAATAGTCGCCCTGCGTGGTGCCCATGGCGTCGATGCCGACACCGGCCTGCGCAAAGCTGGTCGCCCAGCGGCTGTGTGTGTGGACGATGCCGCCGATGGACGGGAACGCCCGATAGAGTTCTACATGCGTCGGTGTGTCGGATGAGGGCTTGAGACGGCCTTCGACACGCTCGCCGGTTTCCAGACTCACAAGGACGATATCGTCGGCGGTCATTTCGTCGTATTCCACACCCGACGGCTTGATGGCGATCAAGCCACTTTCACGGTCAATGGCGGAGACGTTGCCCCAGGTGAAGGTGACAAGATCGTGCTTCGGCAGGGCCAGATTGGCCTTCAATACCTGTTCTTTCAGTGCTTCCAGCATAGTGATGCTTCCTTTCTTTCGATGTTACAGGCTCATTTCCGAGCGCTTGATGATGTGGTTCTGATAGACCTCGTTGAGCTCGACGAAGTAGCCGCTCCAGCCCCAGACGCGCACGATCAGATTGCGGTAATTTTCCGGGTGCTTCTGTGCGTCGAGGAGCCTGTCGCGGTTGACGGCGTTGATCTGCATCTGATGGCCGCCCATGTCCATAAAACTTTTGACGAACATGGCGCATTTGCGGATAGCGTCCTCGTTGCGGAACATGGTGTCAGACAGTTCGACGGTCAGCGGGCCGCCGTTTGCCACGCGCGTCAGATGCGGCTTGGCAAAGGATTTGATGATGGAGATCGGACCGTCGCAGCGGGCGAAGAGGGAAGGAGAATAGTTGCAGGGCAGTGCCTCGTGTGCGCTGCGGCCATCGGGAGAGGCAGGCGCATCCTTCGAGTGCCAGATGTAATACATAGCCGAGGCGGTACCTGCACGGAAGCAGCCGCCGCGGTCGTTTTTTCTGCCCTCCAGCGCGTCGGCGTACCAGTCGAGCAGCTGCACAGCAATGGAATCGACGTAATCGTCGTCGTTGCCGAACTTCGGGCCTTCATAGCGGAGCATGTTTTGTTCACGCTCATAGCCCTTGAAATTGGCATGCAGCATGGCAAGCATTTTATCCGGCGTGAAGGTCTTTTCGTCGTAGACATATTTGCGGACAGCGGCCATGGAATCGGCGGCTGTTGCAAGGCCGTCGCCGTGGAAGCCGTAGCTATTATATTTGCCGGGCTTCGAGATATCGCGCATCTTTTCGAGGCAGTCCGGGCACATGAGGCTGACGAGGGGGGAAGGTTCCTTGTAGACGTTTTTCGTCTCCGCCATGAGCGCCTCGGCCTGCGCCTCAATATTCTGCTTTACAAACGCCGCGAAGTCTTCGTATGTTTTGCATTCCGGCAGATGCTCGCAGGCGTCCTGCACGGTTTTAAGGAAGTTCAGGCTGTCCCAGTTGACAAGATCCATATACCCCGTCACAAGAATCTCCCAGCAGGCGGCCAGCGTGTAGTTGTATGCGTCCTTTTTCTCATAGCCCCAATGCAGCAGAGCAGGAATGACAATCTCGTCGTTTGTATACTGCGGGAAGCCGAGCCCCTTCTGCGTGAGCGTCGTGGCAAGCTCGTAGACGGACAGCGGCGTGTTTTTGTGTACGCGCAGGTTGACCTTCGGGTCAATGAGGCACAGGTCGCGGCTGGCGATCAGGCACAATTCGGACAGCTCGTTATACGCATCGGTGCCGTCCTCGTTCGAGCCGCCCAATACGATCGTCTGCCCATTGTCGCCCTGCTGGATGCCGATGTAAAGATCGCTGTCACGGTTACAGGAGATGAAAAACTCTTCAAGCTGCTCGAGTGCTTCGTCTTTTGTCAGAAGCCCCGCATCCAGATCGTGCCGGTAATAGGGGTACAGGAACTGGTCGATGCGGCCGATGGTATTGTGATAGTTGCCGTTGCACCACATGGCGTAGTGCAGCAGGCGCAGGAACTGCAGCGCCTCAAGAAGCGTTTTGGGCGCGTTCGCGGGAATTTTGGAAAGCGTGTCCGCAACGGTCAGGTTGCCCACGCGCAGAGCCTCCTCACGGTAGCGCGCGGCGAAGTCCGTCACGATGGAAAGCACGTCCAGCATAGCCTGCAGAAATTCCTTCTGCTCCGCTGTTTTCGCCTGTTCCAGCTGCGCGCGGATTTTTTCGGCCCTTTCCGTAAAGCCGTCTGCCATCAGCATCCCGTAGTCGGGGCACATGTTGAATACGCGGCCATTTTCGTGGAATGCGTGCGTCTCGTGCAGGCGCTTGTCCTCTTCTTCCGTGTGAATCTCCGGGATGGTGCGCACGGTGCGCAGCAGCGTGATGCGCTCGTCCGGGAAAACGACGGGCGTCTCCTGCGCCAGTACATAGCGCAGCCGCGCAACAGAGCGCTGCATATCGTCAAGTCCCTGCGCTGCAAATTCTGCGGCCAGCGCGTGTACGTCTTCGGCGGGCTTGCGGTAGGCGTGGTGCGCCTTGTCGCGGACGAAAAAATCCAGCTGCTTCTGAATATGTTCGGTTTTCATGAAGCTTCCTCCTGAAAAAATAAGCCTGTGTGCAGGATTTACAGTTCGTAATCAATCGCGCCGCGCGATTCGCGGATGGATTTGCAGAGTGTAGACACGGCGACATGGCGCGGGTCATTTTTGTAGCGGGAAAGCGCGTCCAGATCGTCAAAATCAGCGATCAGGCAGGCATCGTAGGGATTGCCGGGCTTGCAGCTGCGGTGAATTTCCATATGGCGGATCTCCGGGATCACGCCGTCCAGCGCCTGCAGGCCGGACAGGAATTGTTCGCGGTTCTCCTCTTCTCCTTCGCGGAATTTCCACATGACGATATGACGAATCATGGCGTACTCTCCTTTATATGGTATTCAAAATTTTCAAAAATCAGCACCGTGCCCTCGGCAATACCGTCCGGCAGCAGCGCCAGCGCAACCTCTGTCGTGCCGCCTGTCTCGTTTTCCAGCACGGCGTAATCGCCCGCGATCTCGCGGACTGTCCGTTCCATACGCATAGCAGCGCCTCCTTTTGCGTCATCTGATATTTTATTGTATCATACTTTTTCTCGTTTTGGAACACAATACTTGCAGAAGGAGGAGATGCAATATGAACGAAGACACCCTGCATTTGCTGTCAGAGTGCGCGGCAGGGACGGATATGGCCATCCGTTCGTTGGAGGATGTGCTGAAAAACAGCGCGGAAGGCCCGCTGCAAAAGCGTCTGCTTGACAGCAAACGCCAGCACGAGCAGCTTGCCGCGCAGGCAGAGGATCGGCTGCGCCATCAGGGCAAGGAGCCGAAGCGTGCAGACCCGGCGGCGCGCGCTATGTCGTATCTGAAGACGCAGGCGATGCTTTCCATGAAGCCCGGCGACGCGACGACTGCCGACCTCATCTCGACCGGCTGCTCCATGGGCATCAAGTCGCTTGCCCGCTACTGCAACCAGTATCCCACAGCGGATGAAGATGCGCGCGGTCTTGCCCAGTCCCTCATCCGGCTGGAGGACCAGCTTGTCAAGGACATGCGGCCATATCTGTAAGGCAGCGACATCAATCTGGGCGAAGACCGAATGCGGTTAGTAGGCGCAGCTGCAAGGTTATCTGCGCGTCGGTAAGAGGTGAAGCAGAGTGCTTCGCCGCTACAAACCCTGCTCGATATTTGCCTGCGCAAATACTACCTCCCTTTTTCGCAGTTCAGGCTGTGGCAAAGGGAGGTTTTCGCATGATGCCGCGCCGCATCAAACACTTTCCCTGTACACCGGTGTCGATCTGTGCTATAATTATCAAATAAAACTGGACGATCAGGAGGCAGAACTATGATTCCGACCAGAGAGCAGGCATGGGACCTGCTGTGCGAATATAATGCAGGCGAGTTTCATCGCCTGCACGCGCGCATCGTGGGCGATGTAATGCGGTATTTTGCCGTCGAACTCGGCTATGACGATGAGGCGGACTTCTGGCAGACCGTCGGCATTCTGCACGATTTGGATTTCGAGCAGTATCCCGACCAGCACTGCACAAAGGAGGCGGAAATCCTGCGCGAAAAGGGCATGGACGAGCGCCTTGTGCATGCAGTCGTCAGCCACGGCTATCTGCTCACCGTTGACGTGCAGCCGGAGCACCAGATGGAAAAGGTGCTCTATGCCACGGATGAACTGACCGGCCTTATCGGCGCGGTCGTGCGCATGCTGCCGACGAAAAGCGTGCAGGATCTGCAGCTTAAGTCACTCAAAAAGAAGTTCAAGGACAAGAAATTTGCCGCCGGCTGCTCGCGCGAGGTTATCGAACGCGGTGCGGATATGCTCGGTTGGAGCCTTGACGAATTGATGGAACGAACGATCAACGCCATGCAGGCGTCCCCGGCTGCCAATGGAAACTGAAAAGGTATTGGTCGCCATGTCCGGCGGCGTGGATTCCTCCGTTGCAGCCAAGCTGCTGACGGATGCGGGCTTTTCGTGCATCGGCTGCACGATGAAGCTTTATGACAATGAGGACGCAGGCATTCCGAAAGCAAACACCTGCTGCTCACTTGACGATGTAGAGGACGCGCGCAGCGTGGCCTACCGCCTCGGCATGCCGTATTACGTCTTCAATCTCAAGGACAAGTTCGCCGAGTGTGTGATCGACCGGTTCGTAAACGCCTACGAGCACGGCATCACGCCGAATCCCTGTATTGACTGCAACCGCTATCTGAAATTCGACAAGCTGTTCAAGCGCGCCGATATCATGGACTGCCGTTATATTGCCACTGGGCACTATGCCCGCATCGAGCGGGCAGGGGGGAAGTATGTTCTCAAAAAGGCCC
>OLQA01001292.1_pt1 | contig 22450 bp, 15 predicted proteins | sample 1673151 | NCBI WGS metagenome assembly OLQA01 (sample SAMEA3136760, study PRJEB25190) | human gut metagenome | biome: human gut; feature: human-associated habitat; material: faeces | place: Austria | collected 2013 | reverse complement strand
CCCAGCCCGCCAAGAACGCCAAAGAGGCTTGCCAGTGGCTGCCAAGGGCGAGGAGATCAGTACACACGCCTCCGGCGGCGACGCAATGGTGCTCGTGCTCGAGGGCAGCGGCCGCTTTACCATCGACGGCAGAGAGCATTTCTGCTCCGCGGGCGAGAGCATCGTCATGCCCGCCGGGAAGCCCCACGCGGTCTATGCCGCCGAGGACTTCAAGATGCTGCTGACCGTTGTGTTCCCGCGGAACTAGGTGAGCACTCCGCCGAACGTGTAGTCGTAGAGGCCGCTCCACGGCAGCTCCCCGCGGATGCAGGGCAGATACTCCGTGATGAGCGTGACCGCCTGCGGCACGGCCTCGTCAAACAGGCGCTGCAGGACCAGATTGCTCTCGGCGCACTTCGGGTTCGGCTCGTAGTTCACGATCATGCCGTGCAGGCCGTGGTACGCGCCGGCAAGGCGCATGCCGGTATACAGCACCGTGCGCTTGCAGTGCCCCGGCGCAAGAAACAGTGCGTTGCCCCACAGGAACGTCCGGATTGCCCGCTCCGTCTGCCGGGGCGTCAGCTCGTCCGGCAGCAGCTCCGCCATCACGGCCGCGCTGCGCGCCGAGGCATGCAGGTGGCCCGTCAGGCTCGTGCGGATCGGGTCCAGTCCGGCCTGCACCAGCAGGCTGCGGTCAAATTCGACCTCGATCTCCGTGTGAGCCACGCCGCTGCGCGCGATCTGCTCGGCAATGTAGCCGTGGCAGGCGCGGTCCAGAGCAAAGTGGCACAAAAAACCATAGAGATACGCCGTTTCCGGCGCCGGAAACCCCAGCGTGGCCAGCTTCTCCCCTGCGGGACGGAAGAAGGCCGCGCCGCTTTGTTTGTGCATCCGGTGGCCGAGGCGGCTGACGTGCCCGAGCAGCGGATGATCAAAAAACAGAATATCGGGGCCGTGCAGCCCGAGGGAAAACAGCGCCTGCTCCGGCCGGAGCAGCTGCTGCATTTCCTGCGGCAGTGCCGCAAGCACCTGCCTGCCGAAGCAGCGGTGCGCATAAGTTGATGGCATGAAGCCCACCTCATGATCTGGAATCTGTGCATAGCATACCACATTCCGGCAGTTTTGAAAAGCGTTTTTCGTGCAGGACGGTCATTTGTTTTCAAATCCTTCACAGTTCCGACATTTGATTTTCACGCCGCTTTATGATATACTTATTGTTTAGAAAAACACATGTGAGGGTACCCGTTATGAAACACTGCTATCGGGCGGGCATCGACATCGGCTCAACCACCGCAAAGCTCGTTATTCTGGACGAACGCGGCGTCCTGTGCTATGGCGATTACCGCCGCCACTGTGCGCACACGCAGGAAACACTTGCCGAGCTGCTGGAGGACGCCTGTGCAAAGCTCGGTCCCTGCGACCTGCGCCTGAAGATCACCGGCTCCGGCGCCATCAACCTCGGCAAGGCCCTGAACATCGGCTTTGTGCAGGAGGTCGTCGCCGTGGCCTCCAGCCTGCAGGCCATTGCCCCGCAGACGGACGTCGCCATTGAGCTGGGCGGTGAGGATGCGAAGATCATCTACTTCCGCGGCGGGCTGGAGGAGCGCATGAACGGCGTCTGCGCCGGCGGCACCGGCTCGTTCATCGACCAGATGGCGGCGCTTTTGCAGACCGACGCCGCGGGCCTTGACCGCGAGGCGGAGAAGTATCAGCAGATCTATCCCATCGCCGCGCGCTGCGGCGTGTTTGCCAAGACGGATATCCAGCCTCTCATCAACGAGGGGGCGACCAAGGCGGACCTTGCCGCCTCCATCTTTCAGGCAGTCGTCAACCAGACCATCTCGGGCCTTGCCTGCGGCAAGCCGATCCGCGGCCACGTCGCGTTCCTCGGCGGACCGCTGCACTTTCTGCCGCAGCTCAAGGCGGCGTTCATTCGCACGCTGAAGCTCACGGACGAGACCGCCATCGACCCGCCGAACTCGCACCTTTTCGCCGCGATGGGTGCGGCGCTCGACGAAACGGCGTGTGAGGCGCTGCCCATCGCCTCGCTCATTGACCGGCTCACGAGCGGCGTGGAGATGGCCTTCGAGCTCCACCGCCTGCCGGCGCTGTTTGCCTCACAGAAGGACTACGACGCGTTCTGCGCGCGCCACGCGCGGGCGGTGGTAGAGAAGGGAGACCTGGCAAGCTATACGGGCGGCTGCTTCCTCGGTGTGGACGCCGGCTCGACCACGACAAAGCTTGCGCTCATCGGCGAACGCGGCGAGCTGCTGTGGTCGTACTACGCGAACAATCAGGGCAGTCCCATTGAGACGGCGAAGCGCGCCGTCTCCGCGCTCGCGCGCGAGCTGCCGGAGAGTGCGCACATCCTGCGCGAGTGCTCGACCGGCTACGGCGAGGCGCTGCTGAAGGCGGCCTTCTCGCTCGACGAGGGCGAGGTCGAGACCATCGCTCACTGCACCGCCGCCGCCTTCTTTGATCCGCAGGTGGACTGCGTGCTGGACATCGGCGGGCAGGACATGAAGTGCATCAAGCTGCACAACGGCAGCGTGGACAATGTGCTGCTCAACGAGGCGTGCTCGTCCGGCTGCGGCTCGTTCATCGAGAACTTTGCAGCCTCGCTCGGCTACAGCGCCGAGGACTTTGCCAAGGAAGCGCTGTTCGCGCCGCACCCGGTCGATCTCGGCACGCGCTGCACGGTGTTCATGAACTCCAACGTCAAGCAGGCGCAGAAGGAGGGCGCGGGCGTGCTGGATATTTCGGCGGGGCTTGCCTATTCCGTCATCAAAAACGCGCTCTATAAGGTCATCAAGCTCGCCGACCCGAGCGAGCTTGGTGCGCACGTTGTCGTGCAGGGCGGCACCTTCTACAACAAGGCTGTGCTGCGCGCGTTTGAGAGGATCTCCGGCGCGGAGGCAGTCTGTCCCGACATTTCGGGACTCATGGGGGCGTTCGGCGCGGCGCTGATCGCCCGCAGCCACTACCATGGGCAGGAGACCGCGATGCTCCCGCTCACGGAGATCGAAACGCTGGAGTACAAGACGCAGACGCTGCGCTGCGGCGGCTGCTCCAACCGCTGTATGCTGACGGTCACGCGCTTCCCCGGCGGGCGGCGCTACACCACCGGCAACCGCTGCGAGAAGGGCGCGGGGAATACGGACGCGCACGAAAAGGGAGCAGACCTTTTCGCCTACAAGCGCGAGCGGCTGTTCCGCTATCCGCCGCTTGCGGCCGAGGCTGCGCCGCGCGGTGAGCTCGGTATCCCGCGTGTGCTGAATATGTACGAGAACTACCCCTTCTGGGCGACATTTTTCAAGGCTCTCGGCTTCCGCGTGATCCTCTCGCCGCTCTCCGACCGCAGGCTCTACGAGCGCGGCATGGAGTCCATTCCGTCCGAGTCCGAGTGCTATCCCGCGAAGATCGCCCACGGCCATGTGCAGTGGCTCATCGACGAGGGCGTGCATACCATCTTCCACCCCTGCGTGTTTTTCGAGCATCAGGAGACGCCGGACGCGCAGAATCATTTCAACTGCCCCATCGTGGTGTCCTACCCCGAGAATCTGAAGAACAACGTGGAGGCGGCCGCCGACGGCGAGGTGGAGTATCTCAAGCCCTTCCTTGCCTTCACGAGCGAGAAGACGGTCGCCGACCGCATGGCGCGCTTCTGCCGCGAGCAGTGGGGAATACCGGAGAAGGAAACGCGGCAGGCGGTTTCCCTTGCCTGGGCCGAGCAGCAAAGGGCCAAGGAGGATATTCGCGCCGAGGGCGCGCGGGTGCTCAAAAAAATGCGGCAGGAGGGACGCTGCGGCGTCGTTCTCGCGGGGCGGCCCTACCATCTTGATCCTGAGATCAACCACGGCATCCCCGAGCTGATCGCCTCCTACGGCCTTGACGTGCTGACCGAGGACAGCCTGCCCATCGACTTCACCCCCGAGCGCCCGCTGCGCGCGAACGACCAGTGGGTATACCACTCCCGCCTCTACACGGCGGCGGAATTCGTGCGCCGGTGCGACGGTCTCGAGCTCATTCAGCTCAACTCGTTCGGCTGCGGCCTTGACGCGGTGACCACCGACCAGGTCTCCGAAATTCTCGAGGGCAGCAACAAGCTCTACACTGTTCTCAAAATCGACGAGGTCAACAACCTCGGCGCGGTGCGTATCCGCATCCGCAGCCTGCTCGCCGCCATGAGGATCCGACACGAGAAGGGCATCTACGCGCACCCGCAGAGCGCGGCCTACCACCGCGCGGCCTTCACGAAAAAAATGCGCGACGAGAAGTGGACGCTGCTCGCGCCCCAGATGAGCCCCATTCACTTTGATGTTCTCGAGCCGGTGTTCGCCAAGCACGGCTACAACGTGGTACTGCTCAAGAACGACGACCGAAGGGCCATCGATATGGGGCTCAAGTACGTCAACAACGACGCCTGCTTCCCGTCCATCACGGTGGTCGGCCAGCTTATGGAGGCGGTGACCTCGGGCCGCTATGACACCGATCACCTTGCCCTCATGATGTCGCAGACGGGCGGCTGCTGCCGCGCGAGCAACTACGTCGGCTTCATCCGCCGCGCGCTGGAAAAGGCGGGCTACGGTCACATTCCGGTCGTCTCCGTCAACCTCAACGGCATGGAGAAGAACGAGGGCTTCACGCTCTCCAAGGGCCTCATCATGGACGCGGTCCACGCGCTGGTCTACGGCGACCTCTTCATGCGCTGCCTCTATCATGTGCGCCCCTATGAGCTGGAAAAGGGCAGCGCCGAGGCGATCCATCAGAAGTGGAAGGAGATCTGCGTCGATTCGCTCGTGAACCCCAAAACGAAGTGGCACTATGCCGACGTCTGCCGCGGCATTGTGGCGGACTTTGACGCGCTGCCCATCGACGAGACGCTGCGCAAGCCGCGTGTCGGCATTGTGGGCGAAATTCTGGTGAAGTATATGCCGCTCGCGAACAACCATTTGGTCGAGCTGCTGGAGGCCGAGGGAGCCGAGGCCGTCGTGCCCGACCTGCTGGACTTCTTTAACTACAGCATCTACGGGCGTGACTTCCGCCATAAGAACCTCGGCACCTCGTGGAAGGATTCCGTGGTCGCCAAGGCTGGCGTGGAGATGCTCCGCCGTCTCCGTGCGCCCGCGCTCGAGGCGCTGGAGAAAAGCCGCCGCTTTGAGGCGCCCATGCCCATCGAGGATGTTGCCAAGCTCGCCGAGCCGTTCCTTGCCATCGGCAATCAGTACGGCGAGGGTTGGTTCCTCACCGGCGAAATGGCGGAGCTGCTCACCTCCGGCACGCCGAACATCGTCTGTATCCAGCCGTTCGCGTGCCTGCCGAACCATGTGGTCGGCAAGGGCGTCATCAAGGCGCTGCGCAAGTCGTACCCGTGGGCGAACATCGTCGCCGTGGACTACGACCCCGGCGCGAGCGAGGTCAATCAGCTCAATCGCATCAAGCTGATGCTTTCCTCCGCGCGCCGCGCGATGCAGGGCGGCGCAGCGCAGGACGCGGAAGCGCTGCCGATAGCCCGCTGAGCACCGGATGCAGCAGAAAAAAATGACCGCTCTCCGACGGGAGAACGGTCATTTTTCACGCGGTGTACGAACCATGCGCCGTATTTCTTGCAATTCCCGTGTATGCGTGGTAGAATCAATGCACTAATCGAAACGGAGACTATTATGGGCATTCTTTTTGAAAACTGCGATCTTCTGCTGCGTGGGGAGGACGGCGGGTACTCGACGCTGCACGGCTTCCTCGGGGTGCGCGGCGATACCATCGACTACATCGGCGCGGAAAAACCGACGGGGGAGTATGAGGAGCACAAAAGCATGGAGCATAAGCTGCTCATGCCCGGCCTCATTAACTGCCACAATCACTCGCCCATGGTGCTGCTGCGCGGCGTAGGCAGCGGCCTGCCTTTGCGTGAGTGGCTGTTCGACAAGGTCTTTCCCATCGAGGACCGGCTGGTGCCCGAGGACATCGCGGCGGGCAGCCGTCTTGCCATCCTCGAGATGCTGGCGAGCGGCACGACGAGCTTTTCCGATATGTATTTTTTCCCCGCCGAGACGGTCGCTGCCGTCGCGGAAGCGGGCATGAAGGCAAACATCAGCCGCTGCGTGCAGTGCTTTGATGAAAACCAGACCGTGGAGCAGAACACGCAGATCCCACAGTCGGTGGAGCTGTTTGAGAAGTACCACAACGCCGAAAACGGGCGCATCCGCATCGACTTTTCCATTCATGCGGAGTATACCTGCAAGCCGCACATCGTCCGCGCCTACAGCGAGCTCTGTAAAGCACATGGTGGGCGGATGCACATTCATCTTTCCGAAACGCAGCGTGAGGTGGATGAGTGCATCGCGCGCTATGGCAAGTCCCCTGTCGCGTGGTTCGAGGAGCTGGGGACGCTGGACAGCCCCACCGCCGCGGCGCATTGCGTCGCCGTGAGCGACGAGGATATTGCCATTCTGAAGCGCCACGGCGTGAATGTTATCCATAATCCCACGAGCAACCTCAAGCTCGGCAGCGGCTTCGCGCCGGTGCGGAAGCTGATGGATGCGGGCATCAACCTCGCCCTCGGCACGGACGGCGCGGCGAGCAACAACAATCTGGACATGTTTGAGGAAATGCACCTGGCCGATATCATGCCCTGCGGCTACCGCCACGACCCGACGGAGGTCAGCTCCGCCGAGGTGCTGGACATGGCAACGGTCAACGGTGCAAGACTACAGGGGCGCAGCGATACCGGCGTGTTGGCGGTGGGGAAGAAGGCGGATATTATTGCGCTCGATCTGGACAAGCCCCATCTCTATCCGAACTTCGATACCCCCGCGCTGCTGACCTGCGCGGCCCACTCGTCCGACGTGGTGCTGACGATGGTGGATGGGAAAATTCTGTACGAAAACGGCGAATACAAGACGCTCGACCGCGAGAAGGTATTTTACGAGGCCCGCGCGGCGGTCAAGCGGCTTTATGCGTAAGGAGGAGAACGATGCAGAGAGCGGATCACGATCTGGCATTTATGCTGCAATATGAAAACATCGCGTGGTACGAGGACGGTAAAGTAAATATACTTGACCGCCGCATCTATCCCGCGAGGATCGAATTTGTCACCTGCCATACCCATCAGGAGGTCGCGCAGGCCATCACCGACATGGTGACGCAGAGCGCGGGACCGTACACCGCCGTGCCGATGGGCATGGCGCTCGCGGCGCATGAGTGCCGCGGTAGGACCGCCGCGGAGCAGATGGAATATCTGCGAAAGGCGGCGCACACCATCTCCCACGCGCGGCCCACGACGGTCAAGCGCATGGCGCTTTTGTGCGACCTCTGTCTTGCCGAGGCGGAACGCGCCCTCGCCGCAGGCGAGGACACGGCGCAGGCCATCGTGAACAAAACGGTCGAGCTGAACAACACCCGCTACGAGCGCGTGGCGAAGATCGGTAAGTACCTTGTCGATCTGTTCCCCGAGAACGGCACGGTGATGACGCACTGCTTTGCCGAGACCATCGTCGGCATGATGCTGCGCGAATGCAGCGAGAGAGGGAAGCATATCCGCCTCTTCTGCCCCGAGACGCGCCCCTATTTTCAGGGTGCGCGCCTGACCGCGACGGTCTGCCGCGACATGGGCTTCGATGTCACCGTCATCTCCGACAATATGCCGGCCTTTGTCATGCAGCGCGAGGGCGTGGACGTGTTCACCACCGCCGCTGACGCTATCTGCTGCGACGGCCATGTGGTCAACAAGGTCGGCACGTTCCAGAACGCCATCGTCGCCAAGTACATGGGCATCCCGTACTTCGTCACCGGCGCGCCCGACCAGGGGCATCCGACCGTGGACACGGTACACATCGAGATGCGCGACCCGAGCTTCACCCTGCAGGCGATGGGCGTGCGCACGGCGGCGGAGGGCGTGAAGGGCTACTATCCCGCCTTCGATATCACGCCGCCGCATCTGGTCTCCGGCGTGGTGACCGACCTCGGCATCTATTCGCCCTACGATCTGCACCGCTACTTCACCGACGGGCACATCGACGAGCACAACCTTGTGGTGTGAGGAGGAGACGATGAAAACGATCACAGAGCTGCGGCAGGAGATCGTGGACCGTTCCCTGCAGGCTTTTCATGAGGGACTGTTTTCCGGCACGAGCGGGAATATGAGCTGCTATCTGCGCGAGGAAGACCTCGTGCTCATCACGCCGACCTCGGTGCGCTACGACGTGATGCGCGCGGAGGATATCGTGGTCCTGCGGCTCGACGGTACGGTGGTCGAGGGACATTTGAAGCCCTCGAGCGAGTGGCGGATGCACGCGGCGGTGTATGAGGGCTGTCCCGATGTGAACGCCGTGTTCCATACCCATTCGCCCTACGCCACGGCCTTTGCCGTGAACCACCAGGCCATCCCCGCCGTGCTGATCGAGGCGCTGGTGTTCCTCGGCGGCGACATCCGCTGCGCGGACTATGCGACGCCCGGCACAAAGGAGGTCGGGCTGAACGCAGTTCCGGCGCTTGAGGGACGCAGGGGCTGCACGCTCGCAAACCACGGCGTGCTCGCCGTGGGCGGCGACCTCGCGCAGGCGTATCTCAACGCCGAGTATATCGAGGATGTGGCGAAGATCTACGCCATCGCCCGCTCCGTCGGCACACCGGTGGAGCTGAAAGGTCTATAAAAAGCAGGAGAGCCGTTCCGTTTGGAACGGCTCTCCCGACAGTCTGTCGGCGGGGAGAGGGATTCCCGCCTTTTTTAGAGCTCAGGGCCCTGATTCTTCTTTGCCGCGGCGGCCGCTTCCTGCGGCGCAAAATAGCGGGATAACGGGCGGTAGAGCAGCGCGGTGATGACGAGGCAGAGCACCAAGTCGATCACCATGTAGCTGCCGTTGTAGGCGGCGGAGTAGATATAGGGGTTGGCAAAGGTCGTGTTGAACAGCTCCGTCGGCTCATAGATGCGGTAGATCGTGATGCCGCTGATGAAGTGGACGAGGAAACGGCACAGGCAGCCGACGACCGTGCCGATGTACACGCCGCCCTTCTGCTTGCGGAACAGGCAGGCCACGCCCAGCACGCCGTAGGCGAGCACATAGTCGAGCAGCATCGAGGTCGGGCCCCAAGCGTAAGCGCCGTCGAAAATGAGCTGCAGAAGACCGTAAGCGAAGGAGGCGAGAAAGCTCTCCTTGCAGCCCCAGCGGGCACAGTAGAGGAAGATCGGCAGCATACCGATGCACACGCTGCCGCCCTGCGGCAGAGGCTCGGTGCCGAAATAGGCGCAGATCGCCTCGTAATAGATACGTGCGGCGCGGGCGCATCCGGCCTCTCCCGTCCAGTTTTCCACATCGCTGTAATTGGTCAGAAAACACTGCTCCACCAGCACGGCGGGGCAGTAGGGCCTTTCCACGATGCCGAAGCTCTTTTGCTCGCGTATCTTGGTGTCGGTGCTGTCCACGATGCGTTTGCTCTTTCCGTTGTAATAGGCGAAACGAATGCCGTTTTCTCCGCGCAGGCGGTGCCCGGCGCCGCCCATTTTCTGCGCGATGCATTGGGCAAAGCGCATGGATTCTTCCGAGTAGGTGCGCCCGGGCGGCGTGGGGAAGCATTCAAAGCCGTGGGACTGTCCCGTGCTTTCGTCGCTGTTGGCATGAACGCTCAGAAGCAGGGAAGCGCCGGCGTCGGTCGCGGCCTGTGCACGCTCCTTGATGGAGCGGTCCTCGCCGTTGGGGCGCGTGCGCACAGGCGCATAGTTGGAGTCCTGCTCCAGAAGCGTATAGAGGGCGTTTACCGTCTGTTCGCATACTTCCAGTTCTTTGATGATCGCCTCCGCACCGGTGTCGAAGCCGCCGTGTCCGGCATCCAGCGCCACGGTGTAGGGCGGCTGGGTCTGCAGCAGATACGGCCGGTCCGGGTCGCCCGTGAGTTGGGGCGGTGAAGGCGATGCAGGCGCCGGGCTGCGGGGCGTGCCCGAAAAACCGGCAGGCTCGCTGAGCACCGTGTGCATGCATGCGGCCATCAGCAGGCCGGCAAGGCATACCGCTCCAAGGCAAAGCGCGCGCCTGCCGCGGGTGTGCAGGCTGTATACGCCGCCCTGCCTCGCAGAGCGCGGGCCGCGGTCTGCGGAAGCGCGTGCGGGCCCGCTCATGCGGCAGGCGCGGCAGGCGGCGCGCCAAGTTCTGAAAGTGTGCCGAAGGTATACCCCATCTCTTCCCACCGTGTCAGCAATTCATCCAGAATTGCCGCATTGGTGGCGCTGGTGGAATGCAGGAGCACGATCGCGCCGTCGTGGGTACGGGGCATCAGTTTGTCAAAAGCGGCCTCCCGCGAAGGCTGTGCATCCTGTTTCCAGTCCACATAGGCGAGGCTCCAGAAAATGGTTTTGTAGCCCAGTTCCTGCGCCCAGGTAAGGTTTTCATCGCTGAATTTGCCTTCGGGCGGTCGATAGAAAAGCGGCAGGGGCGTTCCTGTCGTTTCCTGGAACAGCGCGGCAAGATCATTCAGCTCTTTTTTGAAAGAGGCTTCATCTTTTTGGGACATGTTCGGGTGGTGATAGGTGTGGTTGCCCACCGTATGGCCTTCGGCGACCATCCGCTTGATCAGGTCCGGGTTTTCCTTGATATAGCTGCCTACTACAAAGAAGGTGCCGGGGGCGTTGTGCTTTTTCAGCGCGTCAAGAATGGGTGCGGTATTGCCGTTCTCATACCCTGCATCGAACGTCAGATACAGCCGCTTCTGCTCCGCGTCTCCGCAGTAAAAAGCATCGAAGGGGCGCAGCTTTTCGGCTGAGAGGTTGGGAATGGGCGGTTCGTTTTCCGTCTGAAACGAAAGGCCCCATTCATAAGAAGCAGCAGCCACAGCCGCGGGTTCTGCCTCCGCCCGCGGCCAGCCGAGCCCCAGCAGAACGCCGCCCGCCGCCGCAGCGCACAGCACGGCAGCCAGTACGCGGTGGGCCGCTTTTTTCGGGATGCATAGATACATCTTTGTTCACCTGCCTTGTGGTGCAATCATATGCGGGCGCAAAAAGAAAAATGTAACGGCGGGCAGATTTTGTTCGCCGTGCACACCCTGTGACGGAAAAGAATGAGCCGCCGAATATTTTGCAGAGCGCTGCGCCCCGTGGAGAGGCATACACGAGAAAATACAGCGCTTCGGTTGACAAGTGAAAACGCCGGTGCTACGATAAATCCATATCTATTATGCGAGGTGGAAGAGGTGCGGCATTCGGTACGGCACATGGCGCTTTTGTTCCACAGAAAGGAAAGAAACATGGAAATCAAATACACGCAGACAGAAAAAGCACCCGCGGCCATCGGCCCGTACTCGCAGGCGGTGTCTGTCGGGAATCTGCTGTTCACTTCCGGCCAGATCCCCATTGATCCGGCCACGGGCGAGATCGCGGGTGCGACCATCGAGGAACAGGCGCGCCAGAGCGTCGCCAATGTCGGGGCGATTCTGGAAGCCAACGGCACTTCGTTTGACAAAGTGGTGAAAACGACCTGTTTCCTGGCGGACATGAGCGACTTTGCGGCTTTCAACGCTGTGTATGCTGAGGCGTTCGTGTCACGTCCCGCACGGTCCTGTGTGGCGGTGAAGACACTGCCTAAGAATGTCCTGTGTGAGATCGAAGCGATCGCGGCACTGTAAAGCATATAAGCTTTATGTCAATAGGGGCAAAATAAGGGAAACACCCGGCAGACCGTTTCGGCTGCCGGGTGTTCTGCATTTTATAATATATGCGGCCGCTCCGTTTCCGTCTGGAGCAGGGCGCGCAGTGTTTTGCGCACATGCTCCAGGTCGGGGTCGCACAGCAGCGGCAGAAGCTCCGTCACCTGCTGCGCGGGAAGGTCCCACCAGCGAAACTGCAGCAAAAGCCCGGTCAGCTCTGCGTCAAAGCGGTGCTTGAGCAGCCTTGCGGGATTGCCGCCCACGACGGTGTAAGGGTCTACGTTCCGCGTCACAACGGAATAAGCCGCAACAATGGCGCCGTCACCGATTTTTACGCCCGGCATGACGGTGCATTCCCGCCCCAGCCATACATCGCTGCCCACAACGGTATCGCCCTTGAATGGGAGCTGGGACAGGTGCGGCGGCGTACTTTCAGCCCATGCGCCGCCGAATACATTGAATGGGTAAGTGGTGACGCTGCACATCCGGTGGTTCGCGCTGCCCATAATGAAGCGCGCGCCGCTCGCAATGCAGCAGAACTTCCCGATGATGAGTCTGTCGCCGAATTCGGGCCAGTTGAACAGCACGTTGTTCTTTTCAAAATCCGCAGGTGTAGCGGAGTCGTCGTAATAAGTATAATCGCCGACAAAGATGTTGGGGGCGGTGATCACGTTTTTTAAAAAGCATGAAGTGCCGTATTCGTTGGGAAAGACTGTGTCAGGGTTGGGGATGCGATTCATATATCATTCTCCTGTCTATTCAATATCACCTCCGGACGTATTTTTTAATGCGGCAGAAACCGCCCTCTTTTTTCGTATCTCTTTCATAATGCACCACTGATATCAGGTGAAAGCTGCTTGCCTTGCAGCCGCGAACAACATTTATTATAACTGCGACAGAGGTTGAAGGCAAGCGTGGACGTCCCGCCTTTTGTATTCGGGAAAAATATTTGGTACAGCAAAAAAGCTTTTGCTGTGACAGCGCCTATATGCTACAATATTTTAGACATAAAGATATTATTCCCCAAAGGAATTTGCTTGTGGTATGGATATTTATTTAACGCTGTACAGGAAAAAACGGCGAGCCGCCGCAATCATCAAAAGGAGTGTAGAGAATGCAGGAAATGATCAGCCAGAAGGTGCGGACGCTTTCGCCGGAGATCGACCCGCTGCGCATGGGTATGGGGCAGACGGAGGCCGACTTGGAAAAAACGCAGGTAATGGTGGAGAGCACATTTGGCGACAGCCATCCCGGCAGCGCGCACCTGCTGTGTTTGGTGGAAGCCGCCGCTGCGGGAGTACGCAGCGCGGGCGGGAACCCTGCGCGCTACTTTGCTACAGATATATGCGACGGCATGGCGCAGGGACACGACGGCATCAATTACTCGCTCGCTTCGAGGGAGATCATTGCGGATGCCATCGAAATCCACGGTATGGCCACGCCTTTTGACGCAACGGTATACATTGCAAGCTGTGATAAGGGCCTGCCTGCGAATCTGATGGCCTCCGGCCGGCTGAACACGCCGGGCATATTTGTGCCCGGCGGTGTGATGGATGCGGGGCCGGATCTGCTGACGCTGGAGCAGATCGGTACATACAGCGCCCAATATGAGCGCGGCGAGATCACCGCGGAGCAGTTCCGGTTTTATAAGACCCATGCCTGCCCGTCCTGCGGAGCATGCAGCTTTATGGGCACGGCGTGCACGATGCAGATGATGACCGAGGCCTTGGGGCTTTCGCTTCCGGGCAGCGCGCTTGTTCCGGCCGCAAGCCCGCTGCTGGCAGACTATGCGCGGCGCGCGGGCGAACAAGCGGTAGCGCTGGCGCGCGCGGGCATCCGCACGGGAGATATCGTGACAAAAGAGGCATTTGAAAACGCCGTCCTCATCCATGCCGCCATTTCCGGCTCCACCAATGCGATGCTGCATCTGCCGGCCATCGCACACGAGTACGGCATAGAGCTGGACTGCGATATGTTTGACCGCATGCACCGCGGGGCGCGGTGGCTGCTGGACGTTCGCCCGGCGGGCAGGTGGCCCGCCGCCTACGTGTGGTATGCAGGCGGCGTGCCGCGCGTTATGGAGCGCCTGCGCGATCTGCTGCATCTGGATGTACTGACGGTCACGGGCAGAACACTGGGCGAAAACCTGGACGAACTGCAAAAGAATGGCTTTTACGAAAGCTGTGCATCGTATCTGCAGGGTACGGGCGTTGCACCGGAGGACGTCATTCGCCCGCTGGAAAAACCGTTGGGCACAGATGGCGCCATCGCTGTTCTGCGGGGCAACCTTGCGCCGGGAGGCTCCGTGGTCAAACACACAGCCGTGCCGGAGGAGATGTTCGGCGTAACGCTGCGCGCACGGCCGTTTGACTGTGAGGAGGACGCCATCCATGCTATCCTCACACACGCCGTCCATCCCGGTGAGGCGGTGTTCATCCGCTACGAGGGCCCCAAAGGCAGCGGTATGCCGGAGATGTTCTATACCACCGAGGCGATCTCGTCGGACCCGGCGCTCGCCCGAAGCATCGCGCTCATCACAGACGGCCGTTTCTCCGGTGCCTCAAAGGGGCCGGTCATCGGCCACGTCAGCCCGGAGGCTGCGGACGGCGGGCCGATCGCACTTGTGGAGGAGGGAGACCTCATCCGTATCGACATCCGCGGGCGCAGCCTGTCCATCATCGGAGCAAACGGCGCCGAGAAAACGCCGGAACAGATGGAGGCGATCCTCGCTGCACGCCGTGCTGCGTGGAGTCCCCGTCCGCCCCGATATACAAAAGGTGTGCTCCGGTTTTATACCCGACACGCCGTATCGCCCATGCGCGGCGGCTATATGGAATAGTACATTGCCCCAGTATAGGGCGTACCTCTCCGTTTCGTATGAGGGAAAGAGAAAGCTGTGATAATGGATGAAAGAGACATATCAGCTATTTGTAGGAACATACAGCAGGCCAATCCGGTTTGGTACAGGGGAAATCCTGGAGGGCAGGGGAAAAGGAATTCATAGGTATACCTTTGATGCCAAAACGGGTACGTTGTATGAAAGTACCGCTCCGGCGCCGGCCGAAAACCCGTCTTATCTGGCGTTATCTTTTGACAAACAGTATTTGTATGCAGTAAATGAATTGAAAGAATACAAAAATAAAGCGGGCGGGGCCGTGAGCGTTTATCGGATAGAGTCGGACGGTGGATTGCGTTTTCTGAACCAGAGGCCCACCGGTGGTGCCGACCCATGTTATGTTGGGCTTGACAGGGAAAGGCGTTGTCTTACAGTAGCCAATTTTACGGGAGGAAGCGTATGCAGCTACCCTCTGTGTGCGGATGGCTCACTGGGAAAAAAGGGCGTGATTATCCGGCATTACGGGCATGGAGCAGACCCTGTGAGGCAAAGCGCCCCGCACCCTCATGCGGCGGTTTGGGCTCCGGATGGAAAATATGTTATTGTAGCAGACCTTGGGACGGACGATCTGACGGTTTATCGGGTGGACCGGGAAAAACGCGTCCTTTGTGCGGATGCGGTTCATAGCTTTTTTGTGGGCAGCAGGATGGGTCCGCGTGCCTGTGTGTTCGACCAAAGGGGCGAACGGTGCTATGTGCTCTGTGAGATATCCTCTGCAGTTATGACCTTTTCTTACATGGACGGAAGACTGGAATTTTTACAAGCCGTTCCTTCCGTGGCAGAGCCCGGCGGCGTGCCCAACAGCGGAGCTGACCTTCATCTGGCACCGGACGGCCGCTTCTTGTATGTGTCCAATCGCGGACAGGACAGCATTACCGTCTTTTCGGTACAGGCAGACGGGACACTGCAATTGGTGCAGGCCGTGGGTTGCGGCGGCAGGACGCCGCGGAATTTTGCACTGGACCCCACAGGAGGGTGGGTGCTTGTGGGAAACCAGGACAGCGACAGTATTGCCGTGTTCAAACGGGACGTCCAAAGCGGAAGGCTGGCGCTGGAAAACAAAGCTTTTGCGCCGACGCCTGTCTCCCTTTTGTTCCGGGCATAGGCCGGGACGTTCTCTATACAGCAAAAACAAGGCTGAAAGCAATGCACGCAGCATTGCTTTCAGCCTTGTTTTTATATGCGATAACAGCGGAAAATATTTTGCGTTGGGTAAAATTATATCCATAACAAGAACTATATGATAGCCATAATAGCAATTAGCCGTTATATAGTATGAACCGGCTCCATGCATTACCTAAATTCCAGCGTCCATGAGGAAATGCCTTTTCTTCGCACAAAAGCATTTAAATCATTGCTAAACAAATATATTCTTCCGGACATTTGTTGCCGGACTTTTGCTTGTGTGCATTTTCTTTTCGCGGCAGTTCCCCGTGCTCAATATAAATAATTCACATCAAAATCATATCACGTTTTAAGCATGGAAAAAGACGCAGCTTTCTCTTGATGGAAGCTGCGTCTTTTTGGTGCGGGTAACAGGGGTCGAACCTGCACGTCGTAGACACCAGATCCTAAGTCTGGCGCGTCTGCCAATTCCGCCATACCCGCGCAATGTATTTATTTTACCAATCCGGCGGGGCGTTTGTCAATGCCCTGCCGTCAGCATTCGGTGATCAGGCGCGCGGTGGCTTCGATAAAAGCGTCTGTGTCCAGCGCCGGGTTTTTCAGTTGGCTTTGCACCAGCATGCCGTCCATCACAGTCAGCGTCAGCCAGGCCAGGTATTCACCGTCCGCACCGGGTTTACGCGCCGCGATCTTCTGCGCCAGTACGTTCTTAAAGTGAGCATACTTTTCCAGCAGCTTGTCCCGCACATCGCCTTTGCCCGAAACCGCCTCCGCAATCAGAAAAAGACGCATGCTGCCGCTTTTGTCGTATACTCCGCGGGAAAATGTATAGCGCAGCAGGCGGGGCAGGGAGGTATCCTTTTCTTCATTGTCTACCCAGGCAAGAAGGTCGTCCGAGAGCTTTTGCAGATACCGGTCCGTCAAATCGAACAAAATAGCGTCCCGGCTGTTGTAGTAATAGTACAACGTTCCCTTGCTGATGCGCGCGGCCCGGGCGATGTCTGCCAGTGAGATGTCGAAGAACGAGCGTTCCTCCATCAACGCGGCCGCGCTTTCCAGAATGCGTTCCCGTATTTGTGTGCCAAGCGGTGCAGCCATGGCGATCGCCCCCATCTTTTTCGTCTAATACAATAGTATAAAAGATGCTGGGCACAATGTCAAAGAAAGTTTACATTTCCCGTACAAACCGTACATTGACATTCCCTGCGGCGGGTGCTATCCTGAAAACGGAAGAAGTCGGTCGGTTGACCGACTGATAAAATCGGCAGGAAAGCGAAGGGGAGACGAATGCGGATACCGCTCAAAAAAATAAACCGTGCGCTGAAAAAGCGGTTCGGCGGGCGGGTGCAGGCTGTGGTGGAGCGCGGCGTGCTGGTGCTGCGCGGCAGTGCGGAGGATTGGGACGGCGTGGTTGCGGCGGGACGTCTTGCAGCCAGCCCCAAAAGCCGCTGGTATACGGTGAACGAGGTAACATGGCCGGGTGCGGCGCAAAGACAGCCAAAGCCTGTGCCGCAGACGGATGAAAGCCTGGCCGGACGCGCGCCGGACGTGCTGCTCATCGGCGCGGGCGTTACAGGTGCCGCCATCGCGCGGGAGCTGATGCGGCGGAATGTCGACCTGCTCTGGGTGGAAAAAGAGCACGATGTGGCGCTGCATGCATCAAGCCGCAATGACGGCATGGTGCATCCGGGTGTAGATCTGCATAAAGGTACGGCCAAATATCATTACAATCGTTTGGGCAACCGGATGTATGGCGGCGTGTGTGCCGCGTTGGGCGTGCCTTTCCGGCGCACGGGACAGTACCTGTGCTTCAAGGGCAGAGCAATGCGCCCGCTTCTGTACTTTACGCTGCCTTATTGGAAATGGCTGGGCCTCTCTGGTGTGCGCGTGCTGGGGGACAAAGCGCTGCATGCAGCCGAGCCGGGTGTGGATGAGGCGCTGCACTGCGGGTTGTTTTTTCCACAGGCGGGCATTGTCTGTCCTTACGGGCTGACCATTGCCATGGCGGAGAATGCCGTGCAGAACGGTGCGCACCTTTCGCTGGATACATGCGTGACGGGTATGGACGTGGAGAACGGACGAATCCTTGCCGTGCATACAAACCGGGGTACAGTGCGCCCGCGCATCGTCATCAATGCGGCGGGTGTGTTTTGTGAGGACATAGCGCAGATGGCGCAGGATCATTTTTTCTCCATCCATCCGCGCAAGGGAACAAATGCCATCCTGGACAAAAAGGCGAAGCGCATGGTACGCACCATTTATTCCGGCATGGGAACTACCGCCACCAAGACGGTCCATTCCAAGGGCGGAGGCATCGTTTCTACGGTGGACGGCAACGTGTTGGTGGGGCCCGACGCGGTGGAAACGCCGGAAAAAGAAGATTTTTCCACCAGCGTGCAAAGCGTGCGCGCCACGTTTGAAAAGCAGCGCCATGCCGCACCTGCGCTGCGTGAAAGCGATATCATCACCTATTTTACAGGCGTGCGAGCGGCGACGTATGAGGAGGATTTCATCATACGGCCCGGGATGTTCACGGAAAATATCATCCATGCGGCGGGCATCCAGTCTCCGGGGCTGACGGCCGCGCCCGCCATCGCGCAGGAGGTGGCGCGGCTGGCCTATGGACAGCTTTCCGCGACAACCCCGCCCGCGCGCAATGCCGCCTACGACCCGACACGCAGGCCCATACCGCATGTGGCGGGGCTGCCGGACGAGGCGAGGGCCGCGCTCATCCGCCAAAACCCGGATTACGGCGAGATCGTCTGCCGGTGCGAGGAAGTGAGCAGGGGAGAAATATTGGACGCGCTGCGCAGGCCGGTGCCCTGCGATACGGTGGACGGTGTCAAACGGCGTGTGCGCCCCGGCATGGGGCGCTGCCAGGGCGGCTTCTGCGGCCCGCTGGTGACAGCCATCATCGCGGAGGAAAAAGGCATATCGCTTGAACAGGTGCGCAAGTCCGGTGCGGGCAGCGCCCAACTGCTGCACCCCACGAAACAGAGAGAACAAAAAACGGGAACGGAAGGAGGCACAGAGGATGGAGCGCTATGACGTCGTGATCGTGGGCGGCGGCCCGGCGGGGCTTGCAGCGGCGCTGGGCGCCCGGCGAGCGGGGGCAAAAACGCTGCTGGTGGAGCGCGAGGCACGGCTGGGCGGGATCTTGAAGCAGTGCATCCACGACGGATTTGGCCTGCTGCGCTTCGGGGAACGGCTCTCCGGCTGCGAATATGCCCACCGGTACATTGAAATGCTACGCGGCTGCGGCGCGCAGACCGCGCTGCTGACTTTCGTTTCCCGCATCGAAAAAAGCGGGGAAGGCTTTGTGCTCACGCTGGTGGGCAGGGAAGGGATGCGGAAGGTGGAGGCCCGGGCGTTGGTGCTCTCCACAGGCTGCCGCGAGCGCACAGCCCGGCAGGTGTCCATACACGGTACCCGTCCGGCGGGTGTGCTCACCGCAGGTACGGCTCAGCATTACATTAACCGGATGGGGGAGATGCCCGCCCGGCGCTGCGTGATCCTTGGTTCCGGTGACATCGGGCTCATCATGGCCCGCCGGCTGACGCTGGAGGGCGCTCAGGTGTTGGGCGTATATGAGGCAAAGCCCACGCCCAGTGGGCTTTCGCGCAATATCAGTCAGTGCCTGGAGGATTTTGGTATTCCATTGTACACCAGCCATACCGTCACCCGCGTTTCGGGCAAAGAGCGGTTGGAACGCGTGACGGTGGCCGAGGTGGACGCGCGGATGCGTCCCATACCGGGCACGGAACAGGAGCTCGAATGCGACAGCCTGATCTTATCCGTGGGGTTGATCCCGGAAAATGAGCTGGCCGAGGCACTTGGCGTGCCTTTGGATGCACGAACAAAAGGGCCTCTGTGTGACCAGAGCTATATGACGCTGGTGCCGGGCGTTTTTGTGTGCGGTAACGCGCTGCATGTGAATGACCTTGTGGATTATGTTTCCGAAAGCGGCGAAGCGGCGGGCGCGGCGGCCGCGCGCTATGTTCCCGCGGCGTGCGGGTTGGCGGAGGTGTCGGCAGACGGCGGGTTTGGATATGTGGTGCCGCAGCGCATTGACACGACAAAGCCTGCCGGGAAAACAACTTTCTTCTTCCGTTCCCTTGCTGAACGCGGAAAAACGCGTGTTCGTATGCTGGCGGACGGCAGAGAACTTTGCAAAAAGACATATATGCAGCTTAAGCCGCCGGAGATGGAGCGGATGGTGGTGGACCTTTCGGGGGCCGGGCTGCATGCAGGCTCCCGGCTTACATTCGTGATGGAGGAGGCGGACACATGAAGCGGGAATTTACTTGCATCGTCTGCCCCAACGGCTGCCGCTTGCACACCGAAGTGGAAAACGGCGCGGTGACGTCTGTGACGGGGAACCGCTGCCCAAAAGGGCGCGATTTTGCCGAAAAGGAATGCACCGCCCCCACGCGAAGCTTGTGCACCACGGTAAAAACGCTGGGGGGCGGCGCACCGGTATTGCCGGTGCGCACAGCGGGAGAATTGCCCAAGGAACGCCTGTTTGAAGCCATGGCTGTACTAAACGCGTATACGCAGACCGTGCCTGTATACTGTGGAGACGTCCTCATACCGGACCTTTTAGGCACGGGCTGCGCCGTTATTGCCACGGACGATTGGGCGCCTGAGGCGGCGGAGCTGAAATAAACCTGTGAATGCGTGTTGCGCTCGAAAAAGGTACAAAGGGGAACTCTTTGCCGTTCCATCCGACATAAAGGGAACCAGCAGACCTGCCGCAAGACGAACTTCCCATTTTTAAAAAGGAGGAGACGACCATGTCCAAGCCATATCGTGATTTTGAACCCAAATGGTACCACGGCGAGGTACCACCCACATCCTACCGCTCCATTTTCAAATGGGGCGCGCCGGATCAGATCAAACCGCCCAAGGAATCGCTTTATAAACTCGTGAAGGAAAAATTTGGCCTGACGGACGCGGACTTTGACCACTATACGGAAAATTTAGGCCTGGACGCAGTGCGGTTCGATCTGCCCTGCACCATGGAACAACGCCGCCTGGATGCGTTTCGGGACATCGTGGGTGCGGAATATGTGCGCACGGACGATTACGCGCGCCTTTCCGTTGCATACGGCAAGACCATGTACGACATCCTGCGCCTGCGCAATCAAGTGGTGGAAAACGTACCGGACGCCGTGCTTTATCCGGATACAAAGGAACAGATCGAGCGAATTGTGGCTTACTGCGCGCAGGAAAAGATACCGGTTTATGTCTATGGCGGCGGCTCGTCCGTCACACGGGGCGTGGAGTGCATGAAAGGCGGTATTTCGCTGGATATGCGCCTGCGCTTCAACAAAGTGGTCGCCTTCAATGAAGTGGACCAGACCATCACCGTAGAAGCGGGTATGAGCGGCCCGAAGCTGGAGGACACGCTCAACAACGCTCCCCGGACGCTGGGCGCAAAGCGGGCGTACACCTGCGGCCATTTTCCGCAGAGCTTTGAGCATTCCTCCGTGGGCGGCTGGGTCGTCACGCGGGGCGCGGGGCAGAACAGCACCTACTACGGCTGCATCAGCGATATTGTGATGGGACAGGAGTATGCCACGCCCATCGGACACGTCAAAACGGATACTTACCCGCGCAAGGCCACCGGGCCGGACCTGGGGCAGATCATGATGGGCGGCGAGGGCGCGTTCGGCGTGCTGACGCATGTGACGCTTAAGGTGTTCCGCCATATGCCGGAGACGGTCAAGCGCTTTTCCTATATGTTCCGGGATTGGGAGACGGCCCAGGCGGCCGCGCGGGAGATCATGCAGAGCGAGGCGGGTTTTCCTTCGGTGTTCCGTCTGTCGGACCCGGAGGAGACGGAGATTATGATGCGCATGTACGGTGTGGACGAAAGCCCGCTGCGGCACCTGTTTGATATGAGGGGCTTCAAAACGGGTGAGATGTGCCTGTATCTGGGCTTCACCAACGGAGAGAAGGGGTTTTCCAAAAACTGCGCGCGGAACGTAGCGCGAGTGTGCCGCAAATTCGGCGGTATGAGCCTGACGGGCTTTGTGACGAAAAGCTGGGAGCACGGCCGTTTCAGCGACCCATACCTGCGGGACACGCTGCAGGATTTCGGCCTTGTCATCGAGACCATGGAATGCAGCGTCAACTGGAGCAATATGAGCAGCGTACATGCGGATGTGCGCGCCTATTGCCATTCTCGCCCCAACACGATCTGCATGACGCATATGTCCCATGTTTACCCCCAGGGAGCGAACCTGTATTTTATTTTTCTGGCAAAGATGAGCAGCCTGGAGGAATTTAAGGCCTACCATGCGGGAATTCTGGACGCCATTCAGAAGAGCGGCGCGGCCATGAGCCACCACCACGGCATCGGCAAAATGTTCGGTCCGTGGCTGGAAGGGGCAGTGGGGCGGAATGAATATGGAGTCATCCGCGCGCTCAAACAGTACTTTGACCCTGACAATATCATGAATCCGGGCGGCACACTGGGACTGGATGTGCCGCAGGAGGAAAAGCGTTTTCTGAAGGCGCTGTGAAAGTGGTCCGGCAACTGTTTTAAACGGTCAAAAAAGACAAGAAAGAGCCTCTCGAAATTACTTTTGAGAGGCTCTTTTCCCGGAAACAGTTGAATATTGTGAAGATGCGTTGTATACTATTTTTTATATGAAAGAGGAGAAAAGCCCGGGCACCGGGATGGAAGAGGAGACGCATCAATGGGCCAGCAGGAAGAAACAAGAAGCATCGCGGCACATGATTCCCTGACCAAGATTTATGGCAGCACCGCACAATTGCTGAGGCAAGCGCTGTCGAATCACCCATCAGGCAGGA
>OLQA01001283.1_pt1 | contig 22540 bp, 15 predicted proteins | sample 1673151 | NCBI WGS metagenome assembly OLQA01 (sample SAMEA3136760, study PRJEB25190) | human gut metagenome | biome: human gut; feature: human-associated habitat; material: faeces | place: Austria | collected 2013 | reverse complement strand
TCAGCGGACAAGAAGAACATATTTATTTTGGCGTGCGTGACGGCGAGGTGCTGCTATTTGATTAGAATGTGACAGATAGCCTTTGATAGGAATTATATTTCTGTCCGATCAGGGCAGGAATGGTTTCGGGATAGCAATATCGTTATGTAGGCGCTTGGAGGAAGAACATGGATTTATTTGAATATATGCGTGAAAACAATAAGAATACAGAATCTCCATTGGCTATGAGATTAAGACCGGAAACACTCGATGAAATGGTAGGACAGTCTCATATAATCGGAAAGGATAAACTGCTTTACAGGGCAATTAAGGCAGATAAGCTGAGCTCTTTGATTTTTTACGGACCTCCGGGAACAGGAAAGACAACGCTGGCAAAGGTGATCGCACATACAACCAGTGCAGAGTTCAAACAGATCAATGCGACAGTTGCCGGAAAGAAAGATATGGAAGAAGTAGTGAAAGAAGCAAAAGATCTGCAGGGAATGTATGGAAAAAAGACGATTCTTTTTATTGATGAGATTCATCGCTTTAATAAAGGGCAGCAGGATTATCTGCTTCCATTTGTGGAAGATGGAACGTTGATCCTGATTGGCGCAACAACGGAAAATCCTTATTTTGAGGTAAATGGAGCTTTGATTTCGAGATCAAGTATTTTTGAATTGCGTCCATTGGAGAAGACAGATATCAAGGAACTGCTTCTCCGTGCAGTGAATGATACTGAGAAAGGTCTTGGAAGCTTTCATGCAGTGATAGAAGATGATGCACTTGAATTTTTGGCAGATGTGTCAGGTGGAGATGCAAGAAACGCACTGAATGCGATTGAACTGGGTGTATTGACAACGGACAGAAGCGAAGATGGACAAATTCATATTACTCTGGATGTTGCGTCAGAATGCATCCAGAAACGAGTGGTGAATTATGACAAAAAAGGAGATAACCATTACGATATTATCTCTGCATTTATTAAGAGCATGCGCGGCTCAGATCCGGATGCAGCGGTCTTTTATCTTGCAAAGATGTTGTATGCAGGAGAAGATGTGAAGTTTATAGCGAGAAGAATTATGATCTGTGCATCTGAAGATGTTGGAAATGCGGATCCGATGGCACTTACTGTTGCGGTTGCGGCTGCACAGGCAGTTGAGCGGATCGGAATGCCGGAATCTCAGATCATTCTTTCACAGGCGGTGACTTATGTGGCATCTGCGCCAAAGAGTAATTCTGCCGTTAATGCAATATTTGCAGCGAATGATGCAGTACGGAACAATAAAACAACGGTTCCGACACACCTTCAGGATGCACATTATAAAGGTGCACAGAAATTAGGACACGGAATAGGATATAAGTACGCACATGATTATCCAGATCATTATGTGGATCAGCAGTATCTTCCGGATGAAATAAAAGACGCCAGGTTCTATGAACCCGGCGACCTTGGTTATGAGAAACAGATCAAGGAGCGTTTACAGAAGCTGCGAGAGCAGTAAAGCGTAAATCTCCTGATTCTTTCGATTCCAGTTATTTACAATGGCTTCTGCCTCAGTCTGAGTTGGCACAGTGAGTGTCATATCGATGAGGTGGGAGCCATTTTCTAAAATCTGGCATTTTACTTCATATTCATGGTTTGTATTTAGATAGTAATCTGATTTAACAGAAACCTCTTCTTTCAGATCATATTTTTTCTCATTGATAAAATTATCAATTTCCTGACGAATCTCAGGAGAAATTTTATTTCTGAAATAGTTGATCGTAGCAGCCCCTTCTTCTGTAAGATTATAAAGCGTACGATTATGTGTCAGCTCAATTTTCAGAAGCCCGGAATCCGTTAATTCTGCAAGTGCAGACTGAAGACGGAAATAAGTTGTATATCCTTTATCCAGAATGAATTCTGATATCTGGGAAGTTGTAAGCGGAAAATCGACTCTATCCAACATGTACAACACGATCAGTTTATATAATGTAAATGTTTCAGCCATAATACTCCTTTCCCTGGTACAAGTCATGATCTTTCATATATTTGTGAATCTGATTTAAAACAGTTCGTTTTGCGCCTGTCCACAGAGGTGCGATCAAGAGATCCTTCGGTCCGTCACCGGTCAGTCGGTGAATGACAATTCCCGGACGCAAATGCTGGATACATTCAGTGAGCAGACGGATATATTCGTCCGCATCCGGGATATGGAAAGCAGGACCGGTATAAGCAGGATCTGAAAGAAATTTCTGATATTCAACTGCAAGATCAGTTCCTTTCAAAATGTGGAGAAGCTGTAACTTGATTCCGTCAATATCTGAATGATTCAAATATTCGATTGTCTCAAGCATCATTTCGTGAGTCTCTCCGGGCAGAAATAAAATGACGTGTACGATAACAGTCAGATTCCGGCGTTTCAGTTCATGCACAGCAGTATCAAATACCTCTAAAGGATAGCCTCTGCGAATGTATCTGGCGGATTCGGGGTGAATGGTTTGAAGACCAAGTTCAACCCAGACAGGCTTGATCTGATTCAATTCATCTAAAAGTTCCAGAACATCAGAATCTAAACAGTCAGGGCGGGTTGCGATTGCAAGTACTTTCACATCGGGGTCCTCAATTGCTTCTGTAAAAACTTTCCGCAAATATTCTATGGGGGCATAGGTACTCGTAAAGGCCTGGAAATATGCGATATAAGCATGCACCGGACGCTTTCTGGCAAGAATGGCTTTCCCTTCTGCAAGCTGTTCTGTAATCGTTTTGCAGGCAGAACCGGCAAAATCTCCAGAACCCATACCACTGCAGAAAATACAGCCACCATATCCGATCTTACCATCACGGTTCGGACAAGTCATACCGCCGTTCAATGCAATGCGATATACTTTCTCTCCAAACTGGGATTTCAATGCATAGTCAAGAGAGTGGTAGCGCTTCTCTCCCCACATATTAGATTAAATCCTTAATTGCTTTGCTTACTGTGTCTGCTACACGAGGATCAAAGGCTTCCGGAAGAATGTTGTTTTCATTCAATTCTTCTTCCGGAACAAGACCTGCGATTGCATTGGCAGCGGCAAGTTTCATTTCTTCTGTAATCTGTGTGGCACGTCCTTCTAATGCACCTTTGAAAATACCAGGGAATGCAACAACATTGTTTACCTGGTTCGGGAAGTCAGAACGTCCTGTTCCGACAACTTTGGCACCTGCTTCTTTTGCAAGGTCAGGCATGATCTCCGGTACAGGGTTCGCCATGGCGAACAGAATCGCATCCTTATTCATGGAAGCAACCATCTCTTTAGAAACAATATTCGGAGCAGAAACACCAACGAAAATATCAGCACCTTTTAATGCATCGGCAAGTGTTCCTGTGCGTTCTTCCAGATTTGTAACTTCAGTCATCTGCTGCTGCATCCAGTTCAGGTTCGGTGAGTTCTTGGAAATGATTCCGTTGATGTCACACATTGTAATATGAGGGAAACCATAAGTGAGAAGCAGCTTTGTGATAGCAACTCCGGCAGATCCGGCTCCATTCACTACAACACGGCAATCTTCCTTTTTCTTTCCAGTTACTTTCAGGGCATTGATGATTCCGGCGAGGACAACGATAGCTGTTCCGTGCTGGTCATCATGGAAAACCGGAATGTTCAGAAGTTCTTTCAGGCGTGTTTCGATTTCGAAACAGCGTGGAGCTGAAATATCTTCCAGGTTGATTCCACCGAAAGCCGGTGCGATGTTGACTACAGATTTAATGATCTCTTCTGTGTCCTGTGTATCCAGACAGATCGGAACTGCATTGACACCACCGAATTCCTTGAACAGGACCGCTTTTCCCTCCATAACAGGTATAGCAGCAAGTGCACCGATGTTTCCAAGACCAAGAACAGCGCTTCCGTCAGATACAACAGCAACTGTATTGGCTTTCATAGTGTATTTATATGCGGCTTCAGGATCCTGTGCGATCACCTTACAAGGTTCAGCAACACCCGGAGTATAAGCGATGGCAAGATCTTCTCTTGAGTTGACATGCGCTTTGGCAGTTGTCTCTATCTTACCATTCCATTCTTCATGCATTTTTAAAGCTTTTTCATTGTTTGTCATGATTTTATACCTCTCTGATTTGATTGAATTAATGATACCACTGAAAAAGGAAACACGCAAGTACAGGAAAACAGAGAAAAGTTCAAAAAGTTCTTTCTTTTTAGAAAAATATACTGTATAATAACACCATATTTAAAGCAAATTTCCATTAAAGTCGAATCAGACTTGTATTCCCGAAGTATGAATGAATAATCCAGTATGTGAAAAGGGCACATGTGAAGTGGATTGACAGAACAAATTTACCTGAAAAGAAAGGAAAAGAATATGACACGAGAAAAATATGAATCATTGCCGCTGGCAACATTGAAAGAACTTGCAAAAGCAAGAAAGATGAGAGGTGTTTCTACATTAAAGAAAGGCGATCTGATCGATGCAATGCTTGAGCTGGATGAGCAGGAAGAGCAGAAAGAGGCAGCAGAAGAAGCGAGAGAAGAAGTAAAAGAAGAGAAAAAAGAAGAGACAGATATTGAACAGCTGGACAGTGGTTTTACAGCAAACGGAATCCTTGAGGTACTTCAGGATGGATATGGATTCATTCGTTCTGACAATTATCTTCCGGGAGATGGAGATGTCTATGTTGCTCCTTCCCAGATTCGCAGATTCGGACTTAAAACAGGCGATATCCTGACAGGAAATACAAGAGTTAAGACGCAGGGAGAAAAGTTCAGTGCACTTCTTTATGTGTCTACGATCAATGGACTGCGCCCGGCAGAGGCAATGAAGAGAAAGAACTTTGAAGACCTGACTCCGATTTTCCCGAATCAGAGAATCCGTCTGGAGAATCCGGGCTGTACAACAGCAATGCGTATTGTTGATCTTGTTTCCCCTATTGGAAAGGGACAGAGAGGTATGATTGTATCTCCACCGAAAGCAGGAAAAACTACATTATTAAAAGAAGTTGCATTATCTGTACAGAAGACAGAACCGAATATGCATCTTCTGATTCTGTTGATCGATGAACGTCCGGAAGAGGTAACTGATATTCGTGAGGCAATTGAAGGTCCGAATGTAGAGGTGATTCATTCTACATTTGATGAACTTCCGGAGCATCACAAACGAGTATCAGAAATGGTTATCTCAAGAGCAAAACGTCTGGTAGAGCATGGAAAAGACGTTATGATTCTTCTTGATAGCATCACAAGACTTTCAAGAGCATATAACCTGATCGTTCCACCATCAGGAAGAACACTTTCCGGTGGTCTTGATCCGGCAGCACTTTACAGTCCAAAGCGTTTCTTCGGAGCAGCAAGAAATATGAGAGAAGGTGGAAGCCTTACGATTCTTGCAACAGCACTGGTTGATACAGGAAGCAAGATGGATGATGTTGTTTATGAAGAATTTAAGGGGACAGGTAACATGGAACTGATGCTTGACAGAAAGCTTCAGGAGAAAAGAGTGTTCCCGGCAATTGATATTCCAAAATCAGGAACAAGAAGAGAAGATCTTCTTCTTACAAAGGAAGAACAGGATGCAGTTTATATTATGAGAAAAGCAATGAACGGCATGAAATCAGAAGAGGCAGTGGACAATCTTTTGAATATGTTTTCCCGTACAAAAACAAACGAAGAGCTTGTTCAGCAGATTATCCGTCAGAAATTTATCTAAAAAGGTGTTGCATTATTAAAAAATGTGTGATACAATTAGAAAGCTGTTTAGAGAAAAATAATAAGTAATTTAAAAATAGAGAGGTGAAAATCATGCGCGAAGGTATCCATCCTAATTATTATCAGGCAACTGTAACATGCAACTGTGGAAACACATTTGTTACAGGATCTACAAAGGAGAACATCCACGTAGAAATCTGCTCCAAGTGTCATCCATTCTACACAGGTCAGCAGAAAGCAACACAGGCTCGTGGCCGTGTTGATAAGTTCAATAAGAAATACGGTATTAAATAAGAAATACGAAGTGATGAGGGCTGAGGTGGAAATCTCAGTCCTCTTTGTGTTTAGGAGAAATATATGAAATCATCGAATATAGGCGGCCAGGCAGTGCTGGAAGGCATTATGATGAAGAATCGGGAAACATATTCCGTTGCCGTCCGGAAACCAGATGGAGAGATTGAAGTTGATATTCAGGAATACAAAGGAGTTCTCCCATGGAAGGCACCGCAAAAGATTCCTTTCATTCGGGGGATTTTTAATTTTGTGGATTCTCTTGTGCTGGGAATGAAGACATTGACTTATTCTGCAAGTTTTTTTGAAGACGAGGAAGAAGAAATTCTTACAGAAGATGAGGCGAGAAAGCAGGAGAAGAAGGAAAAACTGATCATGAATCTGACAGTTGTGGTTTCTGTCTTAATTGCGGTTGGTATTTTTATGGTTCTTCCGTATTATCTGAGTAGTATTATAGAAAAGCATACCTCTTCACATCTTGTAATGACTGTTTTAGAAGGTGTGATCCGCGTTGCTATTTTCCTGATCTATATTGTTCTGATTTCCAGAACAAAGGATATTAAGAGAACATTTATGTATCACGGGGCAGAGCATAAATGTATTAATTGCATCGAACATGGATTGGAATTAAATGTAGAAAATGTACGGAAGAGTTCCAAACAACATAAGAGATGTGGAACGAGCTTTCTTTTCTTTGTCATGATCGTAAGCATTATTGTCTGCTTTTTTATTACGGCAAAGTCCCAGATTGTGAGAGTACTTCTTCGGATCGCCCTGCTTCCGTTGATTGCAGGAATCTCTTATGAATTGATCCGTCTGGCAGGAAACAGTGATCATCCGGTAATCAATGTACTTAGTAAACCGGGACTCTGGGTTCAGAATCTGACAACAAAGGAACCGGATGACAGTATGATCGAGGTTGGGATCAAAGCAGTGGAAGCAGTGTTTGACTGGAAGACATGGCAGGAGGAGAACCTGAAGCAATGAGAACAGAATCAGACAAGAGGACAGGGTATAAAACAGATTGCAGCGATTCAATAAGTTTGAAAAATGCATATAAAGAAGGAAAAGAAATTCTTGCGAAAGCAGGAATTACAGAGGCAGATCTGGATGCGTGGTATCTGTTGGAATTTGTGACAGGGATTACGAAAGCTCGCTATTATATGGATCCGGATCAGAGCATGGATCCGGAAGCATGGAAAAAGTATAAAGAATATCTTGAAAAAAGAAGAAATCATATTCCATTGCAGCATATTACAGGAAGTCAGGAATTTATGGGACTTGAATTTCTGGTGAATGAACATGTGCTGATTCCAAGACAAGATACAGAAGTGCTTGTGGAAGAGGCACTGGAGATGATGAAACAAGAGAGATTCAGAACAAAAGGTTGTTTGCAACTGTTGGATATGTGTACCGGGTCAGGATGTATTCTTCTGAGCGTAATGCATTATGCAGAACAAAAGGGTATATTTATAGAAGGAACAGGTGTTGACTTTTCGGAGCAGGCTCTTATGGTAGCACAGAAAAATGAAAAACATTTGAGAAGCACGAAAAAGGATGAGAATGGAAAAGTGAACTGGATTTTGAGTGATCTTTTTGAAAATGTCAGTGAAACCTATGATATGATCTTATCAAACCCACCTTATATCAGAACAGCAGAAATTGAGAAGCTTCAAGACGAAGTGAAACTTCACGATCCATTCAGTGCATTGGATGGGAAAGAAGACGGATTGTATTTCTACCGGAAGATTGTTACTGATGCAAAACAATTCCTGAAAACAGGAGGAATACTTGCTTTCGAGATTGGATATGACCAGGGCAAAGAAGTTTCTGATCTTATGAAAAAAGCAGGATATGACAAGGTGTTCGTAAAAAAGGACCTGGCAGGACTTGACCGCATCGTCTGTGGCGTGTACTATTAAAAAGATAAAGAAGATAAAAAATAGAAGAGGATATAGAACTATGTTTGACAGATTAGAGGATTTGGTAATTCGTTACCAGGAAGTAATGGGTGAACTTCAGGAGCCGGATGTGGCGAATGATCCGGAACGTTTCCGTAAGCTGATGAAAGAGCAGAGTGATCTTGCACCAATCGTTGAAGCTTATCAGGAATATAAGAACTGTAAGCAGAATGTAGAAGAGAGTCTGATGATCCTGGAAGAAGAATCAGATGAAGAGATGCGTGAGCTTGCAAAAGAAGAGTTGAATGAATCTAAAGCCAGAATTGAAGAATTGGAGCAGGAACTTAAGATTCTTCTTCTTCCGAAGGATCCGAATGATGATAAGAACGTTATCGTTGAGATCCGTGCCGGTGCAGGTGGAGATGAGGCTGCACTTTTTGCGGCAGAAATTTATCGTATGTATGTGCATTATGCAGACAGCCGTAGATGGAAGACAGAGATGATCTCTCTGAATGAGAATGGAATCGGCGGATTTAAAGAGTGTGTATTCATGATCACAGGACAGGGAGCATATTCCCGTATGAAGTACGAAAGTGGAGTACATCGTGTACAGCGTGTGCCGGAGACAGAAAGTGGCGGAAGAATTCATACTTCAACAATTACTGTAGCCGTAATGCCTGAGGCAGAAGAAGTTGATGTTGTAATCGATGAGAAGGATATCCGTATCGATGTAATGCGTGCATCAGGAAACGGTGGACAGTGTGTCAATACAACGGACTCTGCTGTACGACTGACTCATTACCCGACCGGAATCGTGATCTACAGCCAGACAGAGAAATCACAGCTGCAGAATAAAGAGAAGGCGTTCCGACTGCTTCGTTCCAAACTGTATGACCTGGAGCTTGAGAAGAAACAGGCTTCTGAGGCAGCAGAGAGAAGAAGCCAGATCGGTACAGGAGACCGTTCTGAAAAGATCAGAACATATAATTTCCCACAGGGAAGAGTAACAGATCATAGAATCAAGCTGACACTTCATAAACTGGATAGCATTCTGAATGGTGACCTGGATGAAGTGATCGACAGCCTGATTGCAGCGGATCAGACAGCGAAGCTTGCAAAGATGGAGGAGTAGTACAAGGATGATACCGGAATTCAAACGACCGGAACTGGAAGACAAAGAACTGATTGACTATTATTTTGCACAGGCTCCAAGCAGAAGCTGTGAGAGAACATTTGCAAATGTATATCTCTGGTCCAGGCAGTATAAAGTGAAATATGCACTCCTTCATGATGCACTTGTATTTCGTGATGAAGGAGATGGACATACTTATGCTTACCCGGTAGGAAAGCCGGAAGCCGTCAAAGCTGCATTGGAAGAATTGATGAAGATCTGCGAGGATGAAGGTTGTGAATTCGGCCTTTACTGTGTGACACCGGAAAATTTTGCACAGATGGAAGAATGGTATCCGGGACAGTTCCGGATTGAATATGACAGAGATCAGGCAGATTACATTTATGAGACGGAGAAACTTGCAACACTTGCAGGAAAGAAGCTTCACGGAAAGCGAAACCATATTAACAAGTTTAAGCAGCTTTATCCGGATTGGTCTTACGAATCACTCAGTGATGAGAATGTAGAAGCATGCTTTCAGATGGCTCTGAAGTGGAGAAATTCGAATGGATGTGATGAAGATCCAGAGAAGAATGCAGAGATGTGCGTTTCGTTGAATTCCCTCCGTTTATACAAAGAACTCGGCTTTAAAGGCGGAGTGTTGAGAAATGGCGAAAAAATTGTTGCTTTTACAGTAGGGGAAGAACTGTGCAAGGATACATTTGTTGTTCATATTGAGAAAGCATTTGCAGATGTACAGGGAGCATACCCTATGATTAATCAGCAGTTTGTTGAACATGAATGTATGGATTACACTTATGTGAACAGAGAAGATGATGCCGGGGAAGAAGGACTCCGTAAGGCAAAATTATCTTATCGTCCGGCTTTTTTGGAAGAGAAAGGGTTTGTGACAAGAATAGGAGGACAGCAATGATTTCAAAAAAAATGGAAAACATGGTAGCGAACAGTTCTGCAATCCGTGCGATGTTTGAAGAGGGCAACCGTCTTGCAGCAAAATACGGAGCAGAGAATGTATTTGACTTCAGTTTGGGAAATCCGAATGTTCCGGCACCGGAAGCGGTAAAGAAAGCAATGATTGAGATCCTTTCCGAAGAGGATCCAATCGTGCTTCACGGTTATACGAACAGCAATGCAGGTTATGAGGATGTGAGACAGGCAGTTGCTGATTCCTTAAATGAACGCTTTGGAACAAACTTTGCTTCCCGCAATATTACGATGACAGTCGGAGCAGCAGGAGGTCTTAATGTGATTTTGAAATCACTGCTGAATCCAGGTGATGAAGTTGTTGTGTTTGCTCCTTATTTTGGAGAATACAGAAGCTATACGGATAATTATGACGGTGTGATCGTGGAGATATCTCCGGATACAGAGACATTCCAGCCAAAGCTTGATGAGTTTGAGAAAAAGCTGTCGCCAAAGACAAAGGCAGTCATCGTTAATACGCCGAATAATCCGACAGGTGTTGTTTATTCCGAAGAGACGATCCAGAAGCTGGCAGCGATTCTTGAGAAGAAACAGAAAGAATTTGGAACAGAGATTTATCTGATCTCAGATGAACCATACAGAGAACTTGCTTATGACGGAGTGGAAGTTCCATATCTCACAAAGTATTATGCAAATACAGTTGTAGGATATTCTTTCAGTAAATCACTTTCTCTTCCGGGAGAACGTATCGGTTATCTTGTAATTCCGGATGAAGTGGCAGACAGTGAGAAACTGAACGCCGCAGCTAACGTTGCAACGAGAATTCTTGGATTTGTCAATGCACCGACACTGCAGCAGAAAGTGGTGAAGGCATGTCTGAATGAGAAGACAGATATTTCATATTATGACAGAAACAGAGAGACTCTTTATAATGGATTGAAAGAACTTGGATTTGAGTGCATCAAACCGGAAGGAGCATTTTATCTCTTTGTAAAATCACCGGTTGCAGATGAAAAAGAATTTTGTAATACCGCGAAGAAATACAATATTCTGATCGTTCCGGGAAGCTCTTTTGGATGTCCCGGATATGTCAGAATGGCGTATTGTGTAGCATATGAAACAATTGTAAATGCACTTCCCAAATTTGCGGAGCTTGCGAGAGAGTATAGATAGAGGTAGTACCATGGCTGTAAGAGAAGAACTTTTGAGAAATATACGTAGCGTAGAACCATATGTACCGGGCGAGCAGCCACAGCATAAGGTTGTGAAACTGAATACAAACGAGAATCCATATCCTCCGGCACCGGGGGTGGAACGTGTTCTGAAAGAGATGGACACAGACCGTTTTCGCCTGTATCCGGATCCAACTGCGGACGAACTCGTTGGAAGTCTCGCAGATTATTATGGTGTAGGAAAAGATCAGGTTTTTGTAGGAGTTGGATCTGATGATGTGATTTCTATGTGTTTCCTTACATTTTTTAATTCAGATCTCCCAATTCTCTTCCCGGATATTACATATTCGTTTTATAAAGTCTGGGCAGAATTGTATCGGATTCCTTATCACTGTCCAGAACTTGATGAAAACTTTAAGATTGTGAAAGAGGATTATTATGCTGAAAACGGCGGAATTATTTTTCCGAATCCAAATGCGCCGACAGCAATTTATGAAGATCTTGAATTTGTAGAAGATATCTTAAAGCAGAACAGGAATTCTATCGTGATCGTAGATGAGGCATATATTGATTTTGCGGGAAGATCTGCGATGGAACTGATTGATAAATATGATAATCTTATTGTGACACAGACTTTCTCAAAGGCAAGAAGTATGGCTGGTATGCGAATCGGATATGCAATCTCGAATCCAGATCTGATCCGCTGCCTGAATGATGTGAAATATTCTTTTAACTCTTACACGATGAATCAGACAGCTCTTGCCTGTGGTGTGGAAGCGGTTGAAGACAAGGCATATTTTGAAGAAGGAGTTCGTAAAATAGTTGAAACAAGAGAATGGGCAAAAGAAGAGCTCAGGAAACTTGGTTTTGTTTTCCCGGATGCAAAGGCGAATTTTATTTTCGCAAGACATCCAGAGGTTGATGCGAATGAACTTTTCCAGGCTTTGAAAGAGAATAATATCTTTGTCAGACATTGGAATGCACCACGAATCGATCAGTATCTGAGAATTACAATCGGTACAAGAGAAGAGATGGAGACGCTTTTGGATTTTTTGAGAACATATATAAAGGAGAAATAACTGAATGAGTGAAGCTTTGATCAACTGGTTTATGGTGACACTGGGCGGAAAGGTCGGTAAGGAATTTATTCTCTTCCTGATCTCAATGGTTCCGATTCTGGAATTGCGTGGAGGACTGCTTGCAGCAGGACCGGCATTTTTGAATGTGGAACTTGCAAAAGCAGTACCTATCTGTGTGATTGGAAATCTTGTTCCAATTCCATTCATCCTTTTACTGATTACAAAGATCTTTGACTGGATGAAAGGAACGAAGCGTTTAAAGCCGATGGTGGAGAAGCTGGAGAAGAAGGCAATGAGTAAAAGTGACAAGATAGAGAAATATGAATTCTGGGGTCTTGTACTTTTTGTTGGAATTCCTCTTCCTGGAACAGGAGCGTGGACAGGATCACTGATCGCAGCTCTGCTTGGAATCCGCTTTAGAAAAGCTTTTCCGGCAGTTGTTGTTGGTGTCTGCCTCGCAGCATTTATTATGTCAGTCATTTCCTATGGAATTATTGGCGGTATTTTTGGATAAGATAAATATGCAAAGGAAGTGATTCTTATGTTACTGAAAGATAATGAAGAAAAGAGAAATATAGCCTGGAGAACAGTTATGACGGTTACTTCAGTTCTGATCATTCTGATCGTTGTTTTTTTCGCTGTGAAGCTTTTTACGTCCAATCCTCTGACAGGAAACTGGGAGAACACAGATGATGGAATGAAGCTAGCGATCAAGAATAACGGAACAATGAATATTGTGCAGACTTTGGACGAGAGTACAGTCAGCGTTCCTGTTGATTATACAATTGACATGGAATATAAGCGTTTTGCAATTCATGTGAACGAAGAAAAGATAGCAAAACAGGCTGAAAAAACAAAAGACTGTTCCGAACAGGAGCTTCAGGATATTGCGGATGTGATGGAAGGAACTTACGAATACAGCGTGGAACAGAACGTACTGACACTGACTGATTCAGAATATGGAAGTCAGAAGACATTTGAAAAAAGTGGAAAGTAAACGGTGATTCTGCCTCAGCAGATGACACAGAAAGAACTTGCAGAGCAGTGGAAACAGGGGGTACAGATCATGTACAGAAATCAGACGAAAGAAGTAAGAATTGGGGATGTTGTGATTGGGGGAGACCATCCGATAGCAATCCAGTCTATGACAAATACAAGGACAGAAGATGTAGAAGCCACAGTGGAGCAGATCCTGCGTCTGGAAAAAGCAGGATGTGAGATCATCCGCTGTACAGTTCCGACAATGGAGGCTGCAAAAGCAATCAAAGAGATTAAAAAACAGATTCATATTCCGCTTGTTGCAGACATTCATTTTGATTATAAGATGGCAATCGCAGCAATTGAGAATGGAGCTGATAAGATTCGTATCAATCCGGGGAATATCGGTGCAAAAGAACGGGTACAGGCAGTAGTAGACAAAGCGAAAGAGTACAATGTTCCAATCCGTGTCGGCGTAAACAGTGGTTCTCTTGAGAAACATCTGCTTGAGAAATATGGTGGTGTTACTGCAGAAGGGATCGTGGAGAGTGCGCTGGATAAAGTTCATCTGATCGAGTCTATGGGCTATGACAACCTTGTTGTCAGCATTAAATCTTCTGATGTTCTGATGTGTGTGAAGGCGCATGAGCTGATCGCTAAGGAATGCCCATATCCGCTTCATGTTGGAATTACAGAGTCTGGAACTGTATATTCAGGAAATGTGAAATCTTCTGTAGGACTTGGAATCATTCTCCATGAAGGAATCGGTAATACAATCCGTGTTTCCCTGACGGGAGATCCGGTAGAAGAGATCCGTACAGCAAAACTGATTCTTAAGACACTTGGACTTCGCAAGGGAGGTATTGAAGTTGTATCCTGTCCGACTTGTGGAAGAACAAGAATTGATCTGATCAAGCTTGCAAACCAGGTAGAAGAGATGGTAGCAGACATTCCGCTTGATATTAAAGTTGCAGTTATGGGATGTGTTGTAAACGGACCTGGAGAGGCAAAAGAAGCCGATATCGGAATCGCAGGTGGTATCGGGGAAGGACTTTTGATCAAGAAGGGTGAGATCATCAAGAAGGTAAAGGAAGAAGAACTTCTTGATACTTTAAGACAGGAGTTATTGAATTGGAACAAATAAAGAATGAAAAAACATTTTTTCATGTATTTCCCACATTGAAAGTAGAAGAGGAATTTAAAGTCCTCTTTGCTGATGTGGAAGTTAAGAAAATCACGACTAATTCCGGTCGTGATTTTCTGCATGTACATTTAAAGAGCCATCATCTGATCCCAAAGAAGAAAATATGGCAGATGGAGCAGCGGATCAAAGAGCAGCTCTTTGGAACATCTTCTGTAAAACTTCAGATTCTTGAAGAGTATGAGCTGTCTGAGCTTTATACACCGGAAGCGGTGATGGAAGAGTACAAGGAGAGTTTGATTCTTGAACTGAAAGAAATCAGTGTCCTTGCTGCAAACATGTTTTCACAGGCAGAAGTGAACTATGAAGAGGGAAATGTCGTCCGTCTGGAGCTTCTTGATACGATTGTTTCCGAAGGAAGAAAAGAAGAAATTATGAATCTGCTGGACGATGTATTCAGAAATCGTTTTCATATGAATGTTGATATCCGGGTTACATATAAAGAAAACGAGGGTCAGGGAAGCAGAGAATATGACGAGCAGAGGATTCAGCAGGAAATTAATGCAATCTTTGAACGGCGCGCGAAACAGAGAGGCGAATATGAGGAGCGAAAGTCTGCTGTGGAGGCAAAGAAGAAGTCATCCGAATCAGGAAGCTCGTCTTCCGGAGAAAAGAAAGCAGAGACTTCAGGAAAATCTTCTTCAGGAAATGCATCCGTTTCGGGCGGAAAGAAAGAGTTCAAAAAGAAGGAATTCCGCAAGAAGGATTATGTGCGTCCGGTGAAGATCGGAGACGATCCGAACCTGATCTACGGAAAGAATTTTGAAGATGAGCCAATCAAATTGGAACAGGTTGTTTCTGAGATGGGTGAGATCACAATTCATGGTAAGATCATCAATTTTGATACACGGGAGATCAGAAATGAGAAGACGATCATTATCTTTGCTGTGACTGATTTTACGGATACAATCACGATCAAGATGTTTGCCAGAAATGATCAGTTACCGGAGATTCTCGGAGATTTGAAGAAAGGTGCTTTCGTTAAAATCAAAGGCGTGACGACAATTGATAAATTCGATGGTGAACTGACAATCGGTTCAATTACCGGAATCAAGAAGATTGGAGACTTTACGGTCTCAAGGCAAGATCTCAATCCAACGAAACGTGTAGAACTTCATTGCCATACAAAGATGAGCGATATGGATGGAGTTTCTGAAGTGACAGATATCGTCCGCAGAGCACATGACTGGGGACACCCGGCGATTGCAATTACAGATCATGGTGTAGCCCAGGCGTTCCCGGTTGCAAATCACTATATTGAGACATTGGATAAAGATGATCCGTTTAAAGTTCTATATGGTGTGGAAGGCTATGTGGTCGATGACTTAACTGAGATTGCAGTTAATGCAAAAGATCAGACATTGGATGATACCTATATTGTTTTTGATATCGAGACAACAGGATTCAGTTCTATCCGTGACAGAATTATTGAGATTGGAGCTGTGAAGGTTGAGAATGGGCAGATTGTAGACAAGTTCAGTACCTTTGTAAATCCGGAACGCCCGATTCCTTTCGAAATCACAAACCTGACAAGTATTACAGATGAGATGGTGCTGGATGCTCCGACAATCGAGGTTGTGCTGCCACAGTTTCTCGAATTTATTGGTGAGGGCGCATTGGTTGCGCATAATGCAGGATTTGATGTTGGGTTTATCGAACAGAATTGTCGTGTGCTTGGTCTGGAACAGGAATTCACAGCTGTTGATACAGTGGCTCTTGCACGTGTGCTGCTTCCGACCCTTTCGAAATATAAATTGAATCTAGTTGCAAAAGCACTTGGAATTTCATTAGAAAATCATCACCGTGCGGTTGATGATGCAGGGGCAACAGCAGAAATTTTTGTAAAATTTGTTGAAATGCTCAAAGATCAGCACATCATGAATTTAAAAGAAATGAACAAGTTTGGGGATCGTAATGTTAATGCAATCCGTAAGATGCCGACACATCACATTATTTTGATCGCACAGAATGATATTGGAAGATATAACCTGTATCAGCTGATCACGGCATCTCATATGACATATTATGCAAGAAGACCGAGAATTCCGAAAAGTCTGATCAATGAACACAGAGAAGGAATCATCATCGGAAGTGCCTGTGAGGCAGGAGAATTATACCGTGCGGTTCTTGAAAAACAGTCTGCACAGCAGATTGCGAGACTGGCAGATTTCTATGATTATTATGAAATCCAGCCAATTGGAAATGATATGTTTATGCTCGAAGATGAGAAAACGCCGAATATCAATACAGAGGAAGATCTGCGTAACGTAAACCGGGAGATTGTTGAACTTGGAGAGAAATTCGGTAAGCCGGTTGTAGCAACCTGTGACGTTCATTTCCTTGATCCGGAGGATGAAGTTTATCGCCGGATCATCATGGCAGGAAAAGGATTCAAAGACGCAGATAATCAGGCACCGCTGTTCCTTCGCACAACAGATGAAATGTTGGAAGAGTTCGCATATCTTGGTTCTGCGAAGGCAAGAGAAGTTGTTATAGAAAATCCACAGAAGATCGCACGTATGGTAGAGAAAATCTCACCGGTAAACCCAAATAAGTGTCCTCCGGTAATCGCGGATTCCGATCAGGAGCTTCGAGATATCTGTTATCGTAAAGCACATGAAATGTATGGAGAAGATCTTCCGGTACAGGTGTCTTCCAGACTTGAGAAAGAGCTGAACTCTATTATTTCCAACGGCTATGCCGTTATGTATATCATTGCGCAGAAACTGGTATGGAAGTCCAATGCGGATGGGTATCTTGTTGGTTCCCGTGGATCAGTAGGTTCGTCTTTTGTTGCGACAATGTCCGGAATCACGGAGGTTAATCCGCTAAGCCCTCACTATTACTGCAAAAAATGTCATTACAGTGATTTTGAGTCTGAAGAGGTTCGGGCATTTGCCGGAGGCTGTGGTTACGACATGCCGGATAGAAATTGTCCTGTGTGCGGAGAAAAACTGGTCAAGGCCGGGTTTGATATTCCGTTTGAAACATTCCTTGGTTTCAAGGGAGATAAAGAGCCGGATATCGACCTGAACTTCTCCGGAGACTACCAGGCGAAGGCTCATAAATATACAGAGGTTCTCTTTGGTGAGGGTCATACATTCAAAGCCGGAACGATCGGTACGCTGGCAGATAAGACAGCATATGGATTTGTGAAAAACTATTATGAAGAACGTGGTCAGAGAAAGCGTGGCTGTGAGATTGAGCGAATTACAGAAGGATGTACCGGAATCCGGCGAAGTACCGGACAGCATCCGGGAGGAATCGTAGTACTTCCGCACGGACACAGCATCAATGAGTTTACACCGGTGCAGCATCCGGCCAACGATATGGAATGTGGCATTACAACGACACATTTTGATTACCATTCCATTGACCATAACCTTTTGAAACTTGATATTCTCGGACATGATGATCCTACGATGATTCGTACATTGGAAGACTATATCACCTCCGATGCAATGGAAAATGAATATAATGAGGAGCATCCTTTCGTTGCAACGGAGATTCCGCTGGATGACAAGAAAGTAATCGAACTATTCCATGGCACAGAAATTCTCGGAATCAAACCGGAAGACATCGACGGCTGTAAGCTTGGATGTCTTGGAATCCCGGAGTTCGGTACGGATTTCGTTATTCAGATGGTGCAGGATACAAAACCTCAGACGTTATCAGATTTGATCCGAATTTCCGGTCTGTCACATGGAACGAACGTGTGGCTCGGAAATGCACAGGAACTTGTAAAATCCGGAAAAGCAACCATTTCTACGGCAATCTGTACCCGTGACGATATCATGATCTATCTGATCAACAAAGGAGTGGAAAGTGCACTGGCCTTTACAATCATGGAGAGTGTGCGTAAAGGAAAAGGATTGAAACCGGAGTGGGAAGAAGCGATGAAAGCCCAGGATGTACCGGACTGGTATATATGGTCCTGTAAGAAGATCAGCTACATGTTCCCAAAGGCTCATGCGGCAGCCTATGTTATGATGGCTTATCGTATCGCTTACTGTAAGATCAATTATCCGCTTGCTTATTATGGAGCATATTTTGGAATCCGTGCGGATGCATTTTCTTATGCGATCATGTGTCAGGGCAAGGATAAACTGAATTATTACATGAAAGATTATAAAAAACGAAGTGATACTCTGACGAAAAAAGAACAGGATGTCATGAAGGATATGAAGATTGTCCAGGAAATGTACGCGCGAGGACTGGAGTTTATGCCGATTGATATTTACCGGGCGAAGGCGAAGATGTTTCAGATCATTGACGGAAAACTGATGCCGTCTCTTGCCAGCATCGAAGGAATGGGAGATAAGGCGGCGGAAGCTGTGGAAGAAGCTTCAAAAGACGGTCCATATCTCTCACTGGATGATTTCCGTCAGAGGACAAAAGTAAGTAAGACCGTGATTGATCTGATGGCAGAACTGGGATTATTTGGGAATCTTCCACAGAGTAATCAGCTTTCCTTGTTTGATTTTTCGTAGGAAATGCGCTAGACGGATGTAAAGTGCTGTGCTATAATGACTACAACGCTTTGACGTGGTAAAGCTTTAATGGAGGAAGAGATAATGTACGATTTCGATGAGATTATGAACACAGACCCAGAGATAGCAGATGCAATAAAAGCAGAGATGGAGAGACAGAACTCCCATATCGAGCTGATCGCCTCTGAGAACTGGGTGAGCAAAGCAGTCATGGCAGCTATGGGAAGCCCTCTGACTAATAAGTATGCAGAAGGATATCCGGGAAAGAGATATTATGGCGGATGTCAGTGTGTAGATGTAGTAGAAGACCTTGCAAGAGAAAGAGCAAAGAAACTGTTTGGATGTGAGTATGTTAATGTGCAGCCACATTCAGGAGCACAGGCGAACATGGCAGTTATGTTTGCCATGCTTGAGCCGGGAGATAAGATCATGGGGATGAACCTTGATCATGGCGGACATCTGACACACGGTTCACCGGTTAATATGTCCGGTAAATATTTTGATGTAGCACATTACGGAGTGAATGCAGACGGCGTGATCGATTATGATGAAGTGCTTCGTATTGCGAAGGAACATAAACCGAAACTGATCGTTGCAGGAGCAAGTGCTTATGCAAGAACAATTGATTTCAAGCGTTTCCGTGAGATCGCAGATGAGGTGGGAGCATATCTGATGGTAGATATCGCACACATCGCAGGACTTGTTGCTACAGGACTTCATCCAAGTCCGATTCCGTATGCGCATGTGACAACAACAACAACACATAAGACACTCCGTGGACCAAGAGGTGGAATGATCATGTGCAGTGAAGAGATGAATAAAAAATTCAATTTCAACAAAGCTGTATTCCCGGGAATTCAGGGAGGTCCGCTGATGCATGTGATCGCCGGTAAGGCAGTTTGCTTCAAGGAAGCACTTGAGCCTGAGTACAAAACATATATGGAGCAGGTTGTTAAAAATGCGAAAGCACTCTGTAACGGTTTAAAAGCACGCGGAGTTAAGATTGTTTCGGGAGATACAGATAACCATCTGATGCTTGTAGACCTGTCGGGAACAGAGACAAGCGGAAAAGAGTTGGAGAAGCGTCTTGATGATGCTCATGTAACAGCGAACAAGAATACAATTCCGAATGATCCTCGTTCACCGTTTGTAACAAGTGGTGTAAGACTTGGAACACCGGCGGTTACAACACGTGGAATGAAGGAAGATGATATGGATAAGATTGCAGAGATTATTGCAATGGTAATCGAAAGTGAAGAGAATGTAGAGAAAGCAAAAGCAATGGTTGCTGAGCTGACTGCAAAATATCCACTTTGTTAATAAAATAATTATATCCGGCAAAACTGCATTTCGCGTGTAAGCGTAATGTAGATTGCCGGGGTGTGCAACAAAAAAAGAGCTTAAAAAAGCTCTTTTTTGTTAATCGAATTTCTGTATTACTTTTAAAAATTAAATACGGTCTATTTATTAATTAAAAGGTACATAAAGTCTTGATTAAAGTTTCACTACGTTAACAGCCTGAGGTCCTTTAGCGCCTTCTGTTACTTCGAACTCAACAGCCTGGCCCTCTTCGAGAGATTTGAATCCATCCATTACAAGTCCTGAATAATGAACAAAAATGTCATTGCCTTCAGCGTCAGAGATAAATCCGTAACCCTTCTGGTTATTAAACCATTTTACTGTACCTGTCATTGTGTTGCCCTCCATTAAAAGAATATAAGTTGTTAAATCATCACAGTTTACAATGCGCTGAAAACTGTAATATTGTGTCAGTATAAATTCATATTGACACTTTGTTTATTGTAGCATGTTTAACAAAGAAAGTCAAATGTAAACTTTTCTATTTTGTAAAAAACGACAAAAATACATAGAATGATATGAAAACGATTTTAGTAATTTGTAATATCTATTTAGCAGATCTGTTTTGTGAAAACAGGAGATGATTTAGAAATTGTAAGGCGGAACATGTCACAAGATTAGAAAAAGAAAAATAAAGAAAGGATGCTGATTGAAAAAAGAATTGAAGTATTATATAATTTAACCAATGTCTATGAAATATTTTATTTCAAGGAGGATTTGTGTATATGATAACGATTGAAGGAAAAAGCGTATTTGGTGGAGTATCCATTGGAAAGCTGATGTTCTATAAGAGAAACGAAAAGGTGATCAGAAGAACACATGTAGATGATGTGGATGCAGAATGGAAGAGATTCGAAGAGGCTAAGAATACAGCAATCGACCAGCTGAAAGACCTCTACGACAAAGCCATTGAAGATGTAGGTGAGGCCAACGCCATGATCTTTGAGATTCACCAGATGATGCTTGATGATCTGGATTATCTGGAATCTATTGAAGGAATTATCCGTACACAAAGTGTAAATGCAGAGTATGCTGTTTCAACAACAGCTGATAACTTTGCACAGATGTTTGCATCTATGGATGATGCATATATGCAGGGACGTGCAGCAGATGTGAAGGACGTTTCCGAGCGTGTACTTGATATTCTCTGCGGAGTGAGCAACGGAACACGTGAGATGACAGAACCTTGTATTGTTGCTGCAGATGATCTCGCACCAAGTGAGACAGTTCAGCTTGACAAAGAGAAGGTACTTGGATTTGCTACAATGTATGGTTCTTCTAACTCTCATACAGCGATCCTTGCAAGAACAATGAATATTCCGGCTGTAATCGGAATGGGAGAAGCTCTTAATCCGAAATATGACGGAGAGATGGCTATCATTGATGGATTTACAGGAACACTCTATGTGGATCCGGATGAAGAGACACTTGCAAAGATGCAGGAGAAGCATCCGGATGTTACAATCAATATTGAGGAAATGGATCAGACTTCATATCAGACAAAGATCAATGCACTTGGATCATCAGATGACATGCCAGATGTATTCATGCTGAAAGGCTCCTGGACAAAGAATTTTGTGAATAACGGATGGGTACAGGATATTACAGATGATCTGGACGCAGATCCAGAATGGAGAGATGCCTATATTGAAGGTGCATATGACAATGCCACACAGGATGGAAGGATTTATGGTGTACCGAGAGAATCTCTATCTACAGGTCTGATTTTCTATAATTCAGATATGTGGTCAGAAATCGGATACGATGAATTCCCCAAAACATGGGATGAACTTTTAGATGCTGTTGACAAGTTCAAAGAAGAAGCTTTTGTTATGGGAAATAAACCGAACTGGCCTGCAGAATCCTGCTGGTTAAGTACTCTGGGAGACAGATTTACAGGAACTGACTGGACAAGATCTATTTTAAATGGTGATGGGGCACAGTTTACAGATGAACAGTTTGTAAAAGCACTTACCTGTTTCCAGGAACTTGCTGACAGAGGTGCATTTAATGTAGATATCAACTCAATTGATGATCAGGAACAGCAGACAGTATATTTTAATAAGAAGGCAGCGGCTATTGCAAACGGAACATGGTTTATACCGACAGTAAATACAGCTGCACCGGATGATGTGAAAGCTGCAACAAAACTTGCTGTTTTACCTGCAGTAGATGGTGGAAGTGATAATCAGAATACTGTATCTGGAGGATGTGTATGGTTTACTTCTTTATCTAACAAGGTGGAAGAAGGAACGAAGAGAGACCTTTGTGTTGACTTGTTAAAAACTTTAACAGGAAAACGCGTTGCGGATATCACAGCGTCCTATGGTGGAGTTACTCCGTGGG
>OLQA01001281.1_pt1 | contig 22561 bp, 27 predicted proteins | sample 1673151 | NCBI WGS metagenome assembly OLQA01 (sample SAMEA3136760, study PRJEB25190) | human gut metagenome | biome: human gut; feature: human-associated habitat; material: faeces | place: Austria | collected 2013 | reverse complement strand
AACAACCCACTTTTCCAAAGCAAAACCTTCCGGTGGAATACCTGCACCGATTTTCACTCTGGCAAAATCTATGCTTCCGAGCGATTCGATGATACTGTTTAAACCTTTGTGTCCTCCTGACCTGCCGCTCAGCCGTATTCTTAAACTTCCGATTGAAAGAGAAATGTCATCGGCAATAACAATTAAATCGGAAAGATGGAGTCCGAGTGCTTTTATTATTTGCGCAACAGCCTCCCCGCTTTTATTCATGTATATTTGAGGTTTAACAAGCATACATGAAGCATCACCTATTTTGCCGTACCCTATCAGAGAATCAAATTTAGATTCATTTATTGCTATGGAATGTTTTGAAGCCAACCGATCCACACAAATAAAGCCTATATTATGTCGATTATTTAAATGCCTTTCTTCCGGATTTCCTAATCCGACAATAATCCATTCAACATTTTTCATATCGCGCCTCCGGTTATAAAACGTCTAAATTACTCGGCACAAGTCCATGTCATAATATTTTATATAAAAACTCTCCTGTTTTTTAGCAAATTCGAACTGTAACTTCTCACTTTTATCAATCATAACAGCGGTTTTTAAGTTGTTCAACAAAAGCACATACGCTTCGCCGCAATCCGATTTTTGAATCGAATTTTTTGTTGCCGCTATTGATAAGAATAAATCTTTCATATATTGATATTAAAACTATTATATACCATTTCCTCATTTTTTTCAATACCCCGGAGCAAGAAAAACGGTTCTCTTCCGAAACAGAGGAGAACCGTTCAATGAAAGAAAGATAAAAAACAAACAGGCGGTTTTATGACTGATCCGCCGTCGCCGCAAGAAATATCCGACAGACCTCTTCTACCGTTCCCGAACAAGAAACGAAAAGAGCAGAACCGAACGCGCACGCGACCGTAACGCACAAGACGATATTTCCGTAAACCATAAAATTACACGCGGATAAACGAAAAAAAGCGCAGGCGCTGCGATAAAATCACGCAAAAGTTTCAAGATAAGCGTCCGCTATCGCGTTCCATAGAACGGGGCCGACAAGTCCGTCGGGGACAAATCCGTATTCGCTTTGAAAAGCGGAAACGGCGTGCTTTGTCTTTATGCCGAAATAACCCGTTACTTCCGTGGCGGGAACGCCTTTATCAAACTGCGCGATCCTGACAAGGTATTCCTGCAACAACCGAACATAAGGTCCCTCAAAGCCCTCACGCAAAAAAGTACCCGGAAAAAGTGCGGCTTCCCCGCTCTGGAACGTAGGCGGCGCGGCGGCGATTATATCGTTATATGCGTCGCGCAAAGCGTTTCTTGTTGCCCTGCCGACTATGCCGTCCTCGGTCAAGCCCGAATAACGCTGAAACGCAAGCACCGCATTTTCCGTTGCGGAGCCGAAATAACCGTCGATACTTATATTCGGGATATAATCGTTATAAAGTCCTATCGTCGAAAGATAGTATTGCAGAACTTTTACTTCAAGTCCGCTGTCACCCTCTCGCAAAGTGTCGGAAAACGGCGTGAGGACGTCATTCAGCGTCACGCCCTCGGAATCTATATCCGCAAGGCGTTTGACCGCCGCCGCAGTATAGGCTATTCTGTACCATGTGGATTTTCCGACATACCCGACAGGCTCTATCGAGAATATCCGCTGAAACGCAAGCACCGCCTGCTCCGTTTCAGGTCCGAATATGCCGTCGGGGTTGGGGATTCGAGGAATTGCGGGATAGTTTCCCGCTATTCGGTTCAACCGTGTCTGAACGGCGTAAACGTCGTTGCCGAGATCTCCGAGACGTAACGGCGAACCCGGATAGGACGGGATATTTACCTTTACGGGAGAATTCCGAACTATCTCGATATCGTCTCCGTAATAATATTGAAGCATTTCATACGGTGTGTAACCCCTGTTTGCAAGCGTTACCGTGCCCCATTGAGAAAGTCCTCTGCAAGTGACGGTCGTTCCGTTGCAATACTGTGCAAAAAGAGGGTCAATATTTCCCTGTCGGCGAACGTAGTCATTAAATATATCGTCAACTATGTCGCTGATGTTGCCGAATATCTCCCTGTCTTTGAAAAAAGCCTGATCGTACTGCGTGTTGCTTGTGATGTCGAAATTATACTCCTGACTTCTGTACCATTCCGTATATATTCTGTTCAACGTGAATGTAACGATAGCGTAGATATTTGCTCGGAGAGCCGCCTCGGGCCAAGTGGGATAGAGTTCGCTTGAAGCAACGTTTTTTATGTAGTCGATAAAGTCAACCGTCACGTTCTGCGCATTTGACGACGGAGAGCCGAGATGAACGACGACCGTCTGCGGAACATAAGGTGTCAAAGATGCCATATCCGTCGCCTCCTTTAAAGCGGGAATCCCGGGGTATCGGTCGTGGTTTTTCCGCCGCCCGCAGCGGGAGCCAGCGAAACAGGCTGTATGGAAAGAATGCCCTCAAACACGGGAACTTCGGTTATGTTCACCTCGTCGTAACAGGGAAATTCGACATCAATGTTGTATCTGTAATACGGTCTGACATTGCCGCCGGGGGTCTGCGAAAGGTCGCGGCTCGGCGCGGGGACGGACACAACAGGCGTATTGCCCGAAATATCCGTTTCGTATTCGGCATAAAAGTCTATTCCGTTTTCTCCGCTTGAAATCGTGACTTTGCAGCCCGGCAGAGGAACTGCCTGCTGTGCGGTCGAGACGGCGACCTTGATAAAACCCGTACCCGTTCCCTGTGCCTGCGGAGGTCTGTCGTCGCGTTCCGTTTGAGTTGAAGCCGAACCTCTCGAACGCATATTGTCCCCGCTTCCGTTTTCCGACGGCGGAATGTCTTCGATATTCGGCAACGGGCTCATGGGAAGCGTCGGTTCATCGGCAAGAGGAGAATTTTCGGGAGGAATATTCTCTTCTTCAAGATGAACTATCTCTTCGCGTTGTTCGCCTGCCGCGGCTTCGTTTTCCGACAACTCGGAAACGTTTGTTTCATTTCCGATACGGTGTTCGGAAACTCTGTCTCTTTCAAACTCCGACGGTTCAATGCTTCTTGTATTGCCCGAATACGAAAGCACGGTCGGTGCGTGTGCACGGTAATAATTCATCAGTTCATTTTCGTATTTTTCCGACAGTCGCTTAAAATCATCTTTTTCCTGCGCCATAAATCTACCTCCGAAAAACATTTTCTCTGAAACATACTATGCAAAAGGGCAAAAAAATAGCACACCGAAAAATGATATGCACCCCAAAAGTCAGACACTTATGGAGGTGCATATCAAAACGGTGTGCGTTTCTTTACACAATATTATTTTCGTCTCGGGCGGGTGCGCTTATTATCTTTGAAATCGCTCAATTTATCGCCCGATTCTTTCATAAACTTCGATATCATATCATCAAAAGACTGCGGTTCAGAGGGCCTTTTTTCCCTTACAAACGCAGGTGCGGGAGCGGAACTTCTCGGACACGGCTGTTCTTTCTTTGCCGTGTCATCCGCTTTTTTTATGGAAAGATTTATTCTCTTTTTGTCATCAATACTGATAACTTTGACACGAACTTCCTGCCCTACCGCAAGAACCTCGTTAATGTCTTTGACAAACCCGGACGAAACCTCGGAAATGTGAACAAGCCCGCTTTCTCCGTTTTCAAGTCTGACGAACGCGCCAAAAGGCATTATCTTCGTCACTTTTCCGACAGCAATATCTCCGACCGCAACTGCCATATAGGGTTTTTCCTCCGAATTCCGACGGTTTTTTCCGTCACTTCCTTATTATTTCCCCGAATCGGGAGAGACGTAAACTTTCTCGTCGCCCTTGCCGTAACCGAGGTCTTTTTCCGCAATATCCTGCTTAAAATCCGCCTCGTTCGTGGGGTCGAGAATTTCTTTCATCTCATCATTTTTCATATTTTGCTCTTTGATCGCGTTTTCAACATCCGCATTTGATTTTTCGCTTGCGGAATTAGTCGCCATCATCGTAACAACGCCGATAACGAGCGCAACAACGACGACAATAAGAACCGCTCTGACAACAAATACCGATTTCAACATCTTTTTTACCTCTTATCGGAAAAAAACTATGTTTTCTTTTTTTTCTTTTTAATAAATCGTTTTACAAGGCTTCCCAACGTCAGATACTCGCAAAGCCAGCCGATAAAGACCGTCAGCAACACGAATAATCTGATCTCACCGTCACAAAAAACAAACGTAAACACAAAAAAGGCAACGGCGGAAAGCAAAAAATATACGGAATCCGAAAAAAACAAAAGAAGCGAAGACGGAGGCTTGAACAACCGCAAAGCGGAAAGCCCCGTATAAACTGCTCCGAGAACGATTCCGAAAATCAGGGAATAAAGAAACAGCAGCAACTGAAAAGAATTGTCAAACCCCATCAGCCAAAGACCTTTTCGCGAAAAGATTTTTTTCCTCTCGCCCTGCCCGTATACGCAACGCTCGAAAAAGAACCCGTTGCGCTGACCTCCCCTGTCTCGGAAGAAAGATCCGTTACAGTCATGCCTTTGCCCCTGACGCAAAGATGACCGAGGCAGGTATCAAGTTCTATCCTCTCTTCGTTGAACGACGTTATTTCGGTAACACCGCTAACCGTCAGTTTTTCTCTGTTTTCAAGAACAACAGAACTTGCAATACTTTCTTCCGTCATACGCATTCACCTCGTTAAAAGGTATGACGCAGACGAAAGTTTTATGCGTTTTTCTCATCAACAACACGGTACATCGACGCGGCGTCCGATTTCAATGCGTGTTCCGCAACCGAAACGACTTCGACGCTGACGGTCTTGTTGCCGAAAGTTATTTCAATCACGTCTCCCTCTTTAACATCGCAAGCGGGTTTTGCGGTTTTTCCGTTGACCTTGACTCTTGCACCGTCCGAAGCCTCTTTTGCGACGGTGCGCCGTTTGATGAGGCGGGAGACTTTGAGAAACTTATCCAATCTCATAAGCAATACCGATAAAAAGACAGTTTCCTATGCACCCAATGCGGTGGGTGCATAGGAATTATCATACGTTAATAATTGATTACTTTACGCTGTCTTTAAGAACTTTTCCTGCTTTGAATACGGGAACTTTGCAAGCGGGAATTTTGATGGTCGTTTCGGGGTTCTGGGGATTTCTTCCCTCTCTCTCGGCTCTTTCACGAACTTCGAAGCATCCGAAGCCTACTATCTGGACCTTTTCACCCTTTTTAAGAGAATCGGTGATGATGTCGAGAGTTGCTTCAACTACCTCAGCCGCTTCTTTTTTTGCGATACCGCACTTTTCAGCAACGGCAGCAATCAAACCATTCTTGTTCATAACAAAAATCTCCTTTGATATATTAAAAATTTTTTGTTTCAAAAAATCCCTTTATGGTTAATATTTTACACTAAATCTCCGCATTTTTCAAGGCTTTTTCTATTTTTTCTTCACAACTTGCTTGATTTCGTTCATTGTGACCAATTTTAAGATGAATAATAGTGCAATATACACAATTGCCCCTGCCGCAATTGCGGGAAAAAGCGCGATTTTTTGGGATATTCCCCACATATCAAACAGTTTAAGAGTACCCCATGCCGCGCCGAAGCAGGCAATGCCCGCAAAAAACGGTTTGAGCAAAATATCTATAAAGTTCGGAACAAAACCGAGGTATTTCTTTATATAGACAAGATTGATGATGAACATAACGGGATACGCGATGTTCGTGGCAACCGGCGCGCCGTATATTCCGAGGGGCTCAAGTAAAAGAAATGTCAGAATACTTTTGAGGATAACGCCGACAACCGTTGAAACGACTGTCTGATATGCCTTGCCTATCGCTTGAAGCATATAAGTTGTTACGTTTGTAAAGCCGACGGCGACAAGCGAAAGCGAAAGAATCGAAAGCAGTTCGCCCGCAAGAGGTGTTGACCCAGAGAAAATAAGTTGAATCGTCGGCTGCGAAACGGCGCTCAGTCCGAGTGCACACGCAAACGCGATTATAGACGAATATTTCAGCGCAAGGTTTCCCGTCCTCTTAACAAGCACGGAATCTTTTTTTGCAAACGCCGCCGAAATGGACGGAACAAGGCTGACGCCTATCGTTATAATGAAGAACGACGGCAGATTGAATATTGCGGTAGCCTTTGTCGAATATGCGCCGTAAGCCGCCTGTGCCTCGACCTCGGGCATAAGCGTTTTGAGGCGGTTGATTATCACGGTCGTATCGATAAGCCCCATCAACTGCACGGTTATGGAAGAAAGTGCAACGGGCAGCGCTATCATCATAAACTCTTTCATCAGAGTTTTCGGCGGAGTTCCCTCGTCCGCCATGAATTGAGCGACCGTTATTCTGTAATCTTTGTTTCTGAATATATAGCGCAGGAACATATAAAGGCATGAACCGAAAGCGCCGAGAGAAACGCCCGCTATCGCGCCCGCAACGATTATGTGTGCGGGATAGCCGTTTTTCTGCAAATATGCCGCGATACCGACGCCCGCAACAAGTTTTATCATCGCATCGACAAAGTTCGACACGGAAGTCGGTTTCATATTATTATAACCTTGGAAAAATCCTCGGTAAACCGAAACGACGCTGATGAAAAATACCGACGGCATTATCAGAAGCATACAATAATACGAATCGTCATTGTTGATAAACTGCGCTATCGGTCTTGCAAATATCATTCCGAGCGCCGTAACCGCGGCTCCGAACGCAACAAAGATGACCGTAACGTATTTTATCAGTTGTTTTACGTCTTTATATTTTCCGAGCGCAAGAGCTTTGGAGACCATTGCCGAAATGGCTATGGGAATGCCCGACGTCGCAAGCGAAAGCAGGAACGTATAAACGGAATACGCGGCGCTGAAATGGCTCATCGCGGCGTCGTTTTGGTCAACAAGTCCCGTTACTCCGACACGGAAGACAAGTCCCGATATCTTAACAAGCAAGCCCGAGAACGAGAGCATAAGAGCGCCTAAAAGGAAGCCCTCTCTTTTTCCCGATTTCCCCATATCACACGCCTCTCTTTTCAAGAAACCGTTTTATCAGTTTAACAGAATTTGCAACGGCAAATTCAAGAAAATCGCCGAAGCTGCCGAAGGCGGAGTCGTCCCCGTTGTCCGAAACGGCTCGAACGACGCCGAAAGGAATGCCGTTGAGCAGACACGTCTGACCTATCGCGGCACTTTCCATTTCAACGACGGAAGCACCGAATTCTTTGCGGATACGCCGCGCCGTCGCGGTTGAGCTGACGAACTGATCGCCGGTTGCCACGATACCCTGCGTAACGGTTATCCCGTCGATTTCTTTTGCGCAGTCAAAAAGTTTTTCGCGAATCCCGTCGTCGCATTTCATCAGCGGAGTTTCGAAGTTGCACACCTGCCCTTTTGCGTAGCCGCGTTTTTCACAATTGAAGTCATGCTGAACGACGGATGTCGCAACAACGACGTCGCCCGGCTTCAGAGACGGGTCTATTCCACCGCCGACGCCGAGGTTGATAACCGCGTCCGGTTTATAAAGAAGAATGACCGATTGCGCGCACACCGCGGCGTTGACCTTGCCCTCGTAGCTGACAGCGCAGATAATTTCATTTTCCTTATATTTGCCCGAATATATATCCGAGCCGCCGACCTTTTTCTTTTCGGTTTTATCAAGAATATCTATAACAGCTTCGATTTCAGAACTCATTGCGCTTATAATTGCGATTCTCATTTTTGTTTCCCCCATAAATGCTTTTGCTATTATACCATAAATATATATAAATTGCAAGCCCGAAAATATGATATATAATTAAGATGATGATTTTCTGCCGCTTTTTTGGTGTTTTTGATGTTTCGATATTGCTTTATCCACGTTTCCGATACGGACTGCCCGCAGCGGTCGGCTTTTTTGCAAATTTTTTCCGTATATATTGAAATACGCTCTTTGATGTGTTAAAATTATCTGTAAAGGAACAGTCGTTCCGAAAAGAAAAAAAACGGAGGCATCGAAGAATGACAACATTTTCTCCCGCAGACATACTTTTACCCGCAGACGGACTTGAATACATGAAATGGGCGGTTGTCGCCTGCGACCAGTATACGTCCGACGAAAACTATTGGAAGAAGACGAAAAGACTTGTCGGAGACGCGCCCTCTACCCTTTCGATGACTCTGCCCGAAATATATCTTTCAAAAAAGGGAAAAGAAAAAAGAATAGCGGAAGTTAACGCAAAAATGAAAGAAAATCTCGAAACGGGCAAATTCAAAACAATAGTCAACTGTTTTATTTATCTTGAACGGACACTTTCCGACGGAACCGTGAGAAAAGGACTTATAGGAAAGCTCGACCTCGAAGATTATTCCTTTGAAAAGGGAGCAAAAACACTTGTCCGCGCGACGGAAGGAACGGTTCTCGAACGCATTCCGCCGAGAGTTGAGATAAGAAAAAACGCGCCGATAGAGTTTCCGCACGTCATGATACTTATCGACGACCCCGAAAGAACGGTTATAGAACCGCTTTCGCAAAAACGGTCGGATTTCGCACCTCTTTATGACTTTGACCTTATGAACAGAAGCGGTCACGTCAAGGGTTGGATAGTTCGCACCGACGCCGCGCAAAACGCGATGAAAGCGCTTGACAAACTCGGAAGCAAGACGGTTTTCAACAAAAAATACGGTTTCAAAAGCCGCAAGCCGCTCGTATTCGCGGTAGGCGACGGAAACCATTCTCTGGCAACGGCAAAAACGTGCTGGAACGAGATAAAGAAAACGCTTACGTCCGAAGAAGCGGCGGTACATCCCGCAAGATATGCGCTTGTCGAAGTGGTGAACCTGCACGACGATTCGCTGAAATTCGAGCCCATTCACAGAGTTGTTTTCGGCGCGGACGCTGCAAAAATGACGGTTGCTTTGGCAGGATTTTTTAAAGATATTTCCATAGCGCCGAAGCCGCCGAAAGACATAGCGGGCAGACAAGTTTTCGTAATGCTTTCAAACGGCAACAAACAGTATGTTTCCGTCACCGACGAAAAATCAAATCTCACGGTCGGCTCGCTGCAAGCATTCCTTGACGAGTATCTGAAAAAAGAAACGGGAACCGTCGATTACATTCACGGTGACGAAGAGGTCGAAAGACTCTGCAAAAATCCCGAAAACATAGGATTTCTGCTTCCGACTCCCGCAAAAGACGAACTGTTCAAAACAGTCGTGCTTGACGGTGCTCTTCCGAGAAAGACTTTTTCCATGGGACACGCGCAGGACAAAAGATTCTATCTCGAAGGAAGAAAAATCAGATAAAACAATCAAAAGCATAAACTACCCCGCGTTCCGAAATCGGAACGCGGGGATAAAAATATCCCCGAAAACCTCGGTTTTCGGGGAATTTCTTTTGTTTTTCGACTCAACCGTTGTTTTCGGTCTCGTTCGATACGGATTCTTTCTTTTCTTCGGTATGTTCTTTATCCTATTCCTGTGCCCACTTTTCAGCGGCTTCTATGCCCTTTGAAGCGGAGCGGATAAGGGTTTTGCCGAGGTTTTTGAAAGCATGGCCAAGATCTTTGCCTGTTTCTTTCCAATCGTCTTTAAGTGCCATAATTCAAACTCCTTCCGTAATTTCTTACACATACGCAAATATATGAAAGTAATTTTCCAGAAAGAATATTTCGGATAAAAACGCCGTAAAACTTATCTCTTGGAGAACTGGGGCGCTTTTCTTGCGGCTTTGAGACCGTACTTCTTTCTTTCCTTCATTCTCGGGTCTCTCGTAAGAAGTCCCGCCTTCTTCAAGGTCGGACGCATATCTGCATCAAGTTTGATAAGCGCTCTGGAAAGACCGTGTCTGATAGCGCCTGCCTGACCGGAAACGCCGCCGCCGACAACTGTGGCAACGATGTCATACTTGCCGAGAGTGTCGGTAAGCATCATCGGCTGACGAACGATGAGTTTGAGAGTTTCAAGACCGAAGTAATCGTCAATATCTCTGCCGTTGATGGTGATCTTGCCGGTTCCCTCGTAAACTCTTACGCGAGCAACGGACTTCTTTCTTCTGCCTGTTCCGTAAAAATAGGGCTTTTTAGATTCGTACATTCTTCCGTTCCTCCTTAGTCAATGTTCCAAACTTCGGGTTGCTGAGCGGCGTGCGGATGAGCCTCGCCCTTGTAGATGCGAAGTCTTCTGAGCGCGTTTCTTCCGAGAACGTTGTTCGGAAGCATGCCCTTAACGGCAAGTTCGTAAGCAAACTCGGGGTTCTTGTTCATAAGAATGGAGTATTTAACCTCTTTGAGGTGACCTACCCAACCGGTGTGATGTCTGTAATATTTCTTTTCGAGTTTGTTACCGGTGAGAATCGCTTTATCGGCGTTGATAACGATAACAAAATCTCCGCAATCGGCGTGCGGGGTGTATGTCGCCTTGTGCTTACCTCTGAGAAGAGTTGCCGCAACGGTTGCGGTTCTGCCCATCGGCTTGTTAGCGGCGTCGATAACATACCATTTGCGCTCGATGTTGGACGCGTTAGCCATAAATGTAGCCATTTGAGTTTCCTCCGTATAAGATAAATTATAAAAAACAACATTTTTTCCGCGGTCTCTCAACCGCGCTCAAATATTCTACCACAAAACCGAGGACTTGTCAATACCCGATCTTGATTTATTTTAATTCTCCGAAACAATGCTTCGATTTTCGCCGTTTTTCTTCGATTTGCTTCGATTTACTCGTTTTCGATTTTATTTTTTTACAATTTGTTTGGATTTCGGAAGTGCAAAAATGCGTTAAAAACAGCATTTGCAAACGGTTTTTCAATGAAGTGTTTTAACTTTACTTCCGTTTTAATCAAAACATAATCCGCTTGTAACGGATTATTCATATTATTTATTATACATAATACTTGAAAAAACAGGAAATCCGTGGTATAATAGGAAAGAACGGAAATATTCAACCACGTTGACAACGGAGGAATGTAAATGTCCGAAAAAGACAGGCTTGACAGAAGCAAACCGAAAAGAAAAAGACGTGTAACGTCCAAGGACATCGCACGGATGGAACAAAAATACGGAATGCCGATGTACAAAAAGAACCCGGACAAATATGCGAAGAAGAAACCTCTTCCCGTCCGCATACTTTTGGGCTTTTTGAGCGTTGTTGCCCATGTAGGGCTGATCTGCGCGGTCGTCGGTATCATAATTTTCGGTATTGCGGTCACATTTATATACGCATACACGGAACCCGAACTGCTTGAAAAATTCGAAGACAGGGATATAAACCAGTCTTCCGTCATATATGCGCTTGACGAAAACGGCGAATACGTCGAATATCAAAAACTGTATTCATCCGAGCACAGAACATGGGTTGGTTCGGACGAAATATGCGAAAACATAAAAAATGCGATAGTTGCGATAGAAGACAAGCGTTTTTACGTTCACATGGGCGTTGACCCCATAAGAACGACAAAGGCGGTCATAGGATATTCCGCTGCGAAGTTGACGCACACAAGCACATCGGGGCTTGACGGCGGTTCGACGATAACGCAGCAGTTGATAAAGAACGTTACGGGAGACAACGAAAACTCCCCGACGAGAAAAGTCAAGGAAATGCTCCGAGCGCTTTATCTCGAACGCAATTATTCAAAAGAGCAGATACTTGAATTTTATCTTAACACGGTCTACTTCGGAAATAACCAATACGGCGTTCAGACAGCGTCTCAGTATTATTTCGGCAAAAATGCGTCCGATCTTTCGGTCGTTGAAGCGGCTTCCCTGATAAGCATTACAAATGCGCCGAGTTATTATGACCCGTACACCGAGCCTGAAAACAACCTTGAAAGAAGAAATCTGACGCTTCGCTATATGTACGAACAGGACATGATAACGGAGCGCGAATATAACGAATACAAAACAGCGGAACTTGTTCTTCGCGACAGGTCGATAAAGACCGACGACAAGGACAGAGAAAGTTGGTCTTACGCAACGGACACCATATTTGAAGAAGTCGTTGCGGATCTGATGGAAAAGAACAACTATTCAAGAAGCGAAGCCGTCAGCAAAATGTACACGGGCGGATTGAAGATATATTCGACAATTCAGACCGATGTTCAGGGAATAATGGAAGATTATCTTTCAAATCCCGATAATCTCGGAAACGAGAGATATTACAACAAAGAAAAAGACGAATACGAATATCCCGAAGTCGCCATGGTGGTCATGAATCCGTCGAACGGAGACATAATCGGCATAATCGGCGGCAGAGGAGAAAAAACGGGCAAACTCAGTTACAACAGAGCGACGCAGGCGGTGCGTCAGCCGGGTTCTTCATTGAAACCCCTGACCGTTTACGGCAAAGCGTTTGAAGAAAACCTCGTGACGCTCGGAACTATCATAGAGGACTCCCCCGTCATGAAATACGACGGAAGCGATTGGCCCGCAAACGCGGACGGAAAATATCACGGAGACATGAGCATTTACAAAGCGCTCACAAACTCCTACAACCCGCCCGCAGTAAGAGTGTTAAGACTGCAACAGGACGATGACGGAACGTTTTCGACCGTGTTGAACTTTGCCAGAGACACGCTGAAACTGTCAAGTCTTCAAGACGACGACAAAAACGGACTTGCGCCCCTTTCACTCGGTGCTTTGAGCAAAGGTGTCACCGTTCTTGAAATGACAAGAGCGTTCTCCGTATATGCAAACAAAGGCACATTTACCGACTCACGCTCTTATACAAGAGTTGAATCGTACAGCGGAAAAACCGTCCTGCAAAAAGACGTTTCCAAGCAATCCGTATATTCCGAGCAAACAGCATACCTGATGACATACACCCTTGAAAACGTTGTTGCGGAAACTTATTTCGGAAGAGCCGCAAAAGTTTACGGAGTTGAAACGGCAGGTAAAACGGGAACGACTTCATTCTACAACGACCGTTGGTTCATCGGATACACGCCGTATTACCTTGCGGGTATCTGGTGGGGTTACGACTACAACCATTCGGTATCTTCGAGCCGCGCGATGCAGACGGAGATCTGGGGTGCGGTCATGACAAAAATACACCAGGCAAAAGGCATAACTTCAGGCAAGTTCGAACAGCCCGCAGGTCTTGTTTGGGAGTCGTACTGCACGATCACAGGTATGCTCCCCGGCGCACAATGCGCAGGTCACACGGCGTTCACGTTCTACAAAGAGGGAACTCAACCCACAAAGATATGCGACGGTCATGGCGGAAGCGTAGACCCGTCTCCCGATCCGAATCCGGACGCAACGACAACGGAGCCGAATTCGAACCCGAATCAGTCCGAAACCACGACTGATCCGTCACAGCAACCTAACCCTCCCGAACCCGATCCCGAGGGATAAAAAGGCCGTTTCGAAGCGGCGGGAGGCATTTTGATGAAAACAAAAAATACGGGACACGGACTGTTCCTGTCCCTGCTGATAAATCTTATTCTGAACTTGACATGGCTTTTGCCTGCGGCAATACTGCTTGTTCTCCACTTCTGGATAAAGCTGTCGTATTGGTGGGCGGTGGGCGCTGTCGGAATATGGCTGTTCGGAATACTTTTCTGGACGCTTTTCCTATCCTTTTCCGCAAGAGCGGGTTCGGAACGGGACAAGCCGAAAGTAAATAAAAATCCGTATTCGGCAAAAGCGATATTCGGCAAAGCGATAGACCCGTTTTATCCGAAAAACGCACAAACTGTGCACGGTCACAACGGAGCAAACAAAACAAGCGATAAATAAAAAAACTTTATTTAATATAAGGAGTGCATTTTCCATGACACTGATGCAAAAAGAGATCTTTGAGCAGCCGCGCGCGCTCAAAGAATGCTACGATTATAATAAGGAGACGCTCGAAAAACTCGTTGCGCAGTTGAAAGCATCGAACGTCAACAATGTTATCATCGCCGCAAGAGGAACTTCCGACCACGCAGGTATCTATTTCAAGTATCTGCTTGAATCCAAAGCGGGCATTCCCGTTGGACTTTCGGCTTGCTCTACCGCTACCCTTTACGGCGGAAAAATCAATTACAAAGGTATGCTCGTTATCGGTATTTCCCAATCCGGTGCGGCGGCTGACGTAAACGAAGTTATCAAACAGGCAAAAGAAAGCGGCGCTGTTACGGTAACCGTAACGAACACGCTCGGTTCTCTGCTTGCGGATGCGGCTGACTATCACCTCTACTGCGATGCGGGCGAAGAGAAGAGCGTTGCCGCAACAAAAACTTTCGGGACACAGCTTTACATACTTGCAAATCTCGCTTGCATGTGGGCGGGCGACGAAGACGGTCTTAAAGCGCTTCAAACCGTTCCCGCATACGTTGAACAGGTCCTTGCAAAAAACGACGAGATAGCGGAACTCACCAAGAGATACAGATTTATGAACGAGTGCTTCATTCTTTCGAGAGGTATCAACTATCCCCTTGCACTTGAAGGCACTTTGAAGATTCAGGAAACGAACTATGTTCGTGCAAAGGGTTATCCCATTTCCGACTTCCACCACGGTCCGTTCGCAATGGTTGACGACGGCATGCCCGTATTTATGTACATGCCCGGAGGTCCCGTTAAAGAAGACGCTAAAAAGATGATTGAAAAACTTCACGGCGCCGGAGCAGACCTGCTTATGGTATCTGACGATGACGAACTTCTCGCAGAGGGAACCGTAAGCTTCAAGATTCCCGATTCAAAGGGCAACGACATGATAGCGGCATTCGGTTTTGCGGCCTTTGCACAACTTTTTGCATCAAATCTGACGAACGTTAAGGGAAGAAACCCCGACGCTCCGAGAGGACTTAAAAAGGTAACCGTTACGAAGTAATTTCAGAAAAGAGAGTATATTTTAATGGTAAAGGCAGTTTTAGACAAGCAATTTCAGCCCATGGCTCTTGTTGTTCGCGATTTTCTTGCGGCGGCGGAAAAAGCGGGCGCACAGGATATTGCGATAAGCATTGAGAGAGACAACGGTCATATTTCGACCTTTAAGACAAAGATTTTCAAAGACGGAACGGGTCACGACGACGAGAACTTCAAGTTCATCGAAAGACTGACCAAATCCCTGCTTTGGGTCAGAGGCGGTTGGAAGATCGTTATCGGCGGCTCGAATACGGTCGGAGAAAAAATAAAAGCGGCATATACAAAAGACGGTCTCCGCGCATTTGACGTGGACTTTATGAGCACTGTTTACGAGCGTCCGTTCTGCGTTGAAGTGGTTGACTTTGACAAAGTTCCCGAAACGCACGAAAATTCCGAACCCGTTGGAAGACATCTCGACGGCTGCCGTATCGGTTTCGATGCGGGCGGCTCCGACAGAAAAGTCAGCGCGGTAATAGACGGCGAACCCGTTTATTCGGAAGAGGTGGTTTGGTTTCCGAAGACAAATTCCGACCCGAACTATCACTATCAGGGCATTCTTGACGCAATGAAGACCGCAGCATCCCATATGCCGCGAGTTGACGCAATCGGCGTAAGTTCTGCGGGAGTATACGTTGACAACCGCATAATGGTGGCTTCCCTCTTTCTCAAAGTTCCGAAAGAGGACTTTGATAAGAAAGTCAAGAATATGTACATCGACGTTGCAAAAGAAATTGGCGATGTTCCCGTAGTTGTTGCAAACGACGGTGACGTTACCGCTCTTGCGGGGGCGATGAACCTTGACGACAACGGCGTTCTCGGCATAGCGATGGGCACAAGCGAAGCGGGCGGATATGTTGACCTTAACGGCAATATCACAGGCTGGCTCAACGAACTTGCGTTCGTTCCCGCAGACTATTGTGAAGACGCTATGGTTGACGAATGGTCGGGCGATTACGGCTGCGGCGTTAAATACTTCTCTCAGGACGCTGTTATCAAACTCGCTCCCGCGGCAGGTATCGAACTTGACCCGACGCTGTCCCCTGCGGAAAAACTCAAAGTCGTTCAGAAACTCCATGCGGAGGGCGACAAGAGAGCGGCGCAGATTTACGAGACCATCGGCGTATATTTCGGTTATGCGATAGCATACTATTCGTTGTTCTACGATATAAAACACGTTCTAATTCTCGGAAGAGTTACTTCCGGTGAGGGCGGAAACATTATTCTTGACAAGGCGAACGAGGTACTTGACACGGACTTCCCCGAACTTGCGAAAACGTTGAAGCTCCACATTCCCGACGAATCGTCCAGACGTGTAGGACAATCCGTTGCGGCGGCAAGTCTTCCGAAACTTCACTAAACGACAATCACGGACGGCGGCAGCGAAATTCCATTTCGGCGCAGTCTCCCGCGAGAGGAGGAAAACAGAATGATAGATAAGTCTATGCTTATAGGCGAAGTTCTTGACGCTCATCCCGAAACGGCACAGACCTTTATGGCGTTCGGTATGCACTGTCTCGGCTGTCCCTCTGCAAGAGGTGAGAGCATTGAGTGCGCAAGCGAAGTTCACGGCATCGACGCCGACGAACTCGTTGAAGCGCTCAACAAAGTTGTAGGCTAAAAGAAAAAACGGCGGGCAGAAAGCGTCTGTCCGCCGTCATTTTAATATTATGTATTTAGGCTGAGCGTTTTCAGCCATGAGAGTTACTTTGTTATGGAATTAAAGCCCATTGCACATATAAAAACGGATTTTCCCGAAAAATTCGGCATTCCCAGACAAAGCGGAAGAGTTCCCGAATTAAAGGGAAAAATCATATTTGAAAAAGATTTCCGCGACCCTGATTTCACACGCGGGATAGAGGAATTTTCTCATCTGTGGCTTATCTGGGAATTTTCCGACAGCGAAAAAGATAAGGTCAGTCCGACCGTCAGACCGCCGAGGCTCGGCGGCAATGTCCGCGTCGGTGTTTTTGCGACGCGTTCACCGTTCAGACCGAATCCTATCGGGCTTTCCTGCGTAAAACTCGAAAAAATCGAAGAAGATGAAAAACTCGGCAGGATTTTGACCGTCGGCGGCATTGACATGAAAGACGGAACGCCGATTTACGATATAAAGCCGTACATACCTCATGCTGACACAGTACCCGACGCAAACGGCGGTTTTTCGGACAGGGCGAGAGATTACAGGCTTGACGTGGAAATCTCTGACGAAATAAAAAGGGACATTGACGAAGAAACTCTTTCGGAAATCAAAGGAATTATTGCGGAAGACCCGCGTCCGTCATATCAAAACGACGAAACAAGAGTTTACAGGTTTACGTTCGCGGGACATCAGATAAGTTTTCGGGTCAAGGACAGAACCGCGACGGTAACCGAAATTTTGGATTAAAAATACTCTTCATTATCTCCTGTTTCGTAGGAGACAAGCATTTGCATATATTCAAAAAAAATAAAAGAAAGAGCCGCCTTTTGCGGCAACACATTTATGAAACCGATATTGACACCGAGACTGCAATGTATTGCGGATATGATAGAAAACCGTGAAACGGTTGCCGACATAGGCACGGATCACGCATATCTGCCCATATTTCTTATATCGGAAAACAAATGCAAAAAATGTATCGCCTCCGACGTGGCAACAGGCCCGTTGAGCCGAGCGGAGAAATACATAGAAAAGCATCTCGGAAAAACGGACAGGATAGAGACTGTTTTGAGCGACGGCCTGAAAAACATAAACGAGAACTGCGACGTAATAACGGTTGCAGGTATGGGCGGCGAAACAATAGCACAGATTTTGGAGGCAAATCCCCTGCCCGTCGGACAAACCGTGATACTGCAACCGATGTCAAAAGCGGAGGAATTGAGAAAGTTCCTTTACAACAACAATTTTTTTATCGAAGATGAAGTTGCGGTAAGCGAAGACAGACGCATTTACAGCGTTATCAGAGCGGTAAAGTCGGAGCAAATACAGCCGACGGAAGCCGTTGAAATATACATTTCCGCTCCCCTGCTTGCAAAAAAGGATTCGGATGCGGTAAAATACAAAGAAAAGGTTCTGCGTGCGGTCAAAAAGAAGTTGAACGGACTTGAAAAAGCAGAGAACAAAGACGAAGAGTCCATAGCGGAACAAAGAAAAATATGCGAGAGGTTGGAAAAAGAGATATGAAAGCAAGAGAAATATACAAGGCGATAGATGAGATCGCGCCGTTTGAAGTTCACGCATCATACGATAATCCCGGATTTCTTGTCGGCGACGAAAATGCCGATATAAACTTTGCTCTTGTCAGCCTTGACATCACGCCCGAAGTCATAAACGAAGCAAAAGCGATAGGCGCGCAGATGATAATTTCCCATCACCCCGTTATTTTCAGACCGCTGAAAAACATTCACCCGGAAAATCCCGTTTACGGACTGATGAAAAACGGGCTTTGTGCGATTTGCGCTCACACAAACCTTGACTGCGCAAACGGCGGTGTAAACGATCTGCTTATACGGCTTGTCGGCGTCGAAGGCGATATTGAAATATTGTATGACGGAGAGGGACTTCCGATAGGCAGAATTGGAACACTTTCCCGTGCAACGGACATACACAATTACGCGATAAAAGTAAAGCACGCGCTGACGGCGAATTGCGTCAGATATGCGGACGCCGAAAAAGCGGTCAAAAAAGTGGCGGTCATAGGCGGCGCGGGAGCGGACGACATTGAAAACGCACTCAAAGCGGGCGCGGACACATTCGTGACGGGCGACGTGAAATATCATCAGTTCCTCGATGCGAAAAATATCGGAATAAACCTTATCGATGCAGGACACTTCGCAACGGAAAATCCCGTTGTACAGGCTCTTCGGGACAAACTCTCGGAAAGACTTCCCGAGGTTAGATTTGAAGTTTCATCGGTTCACACGGACAGCATTTTAACGGTGTAATATGGCATTTGACGGAATTATGCTCCGCAGCATTTGTGCGGAATTGAACGGAAAACTCGCGGGCGGCAAGGTTGACAAGATTACCCAGCCCGAACGCGACGAAATAAACATAAGATTCAGAGCGTTTGACAAGGCAAACAAATGCAATGTCAACAGAACGCTGTTGCTCTCTTCCAACCCATCACAGGCGCGAATACACCTGACGCAGACGAAAAAAGAGAATCCGCCTGTCGCGCCGAATTTCTGTATGCTTCTGCGCAAAAGGCTGACAGGTGCAAAATTTATCGGAGCGTCGCAGCCCGGGCTTGAAAGAGTGCTTCATCTTGATTTTGAGTGCAGCACGGAACTTTACGAAACCGTAACCAACCGTCTCACGATAGAAATCATGGGACGTTGCAGCAATATTGTCTTCACGGACGAAAACGGCAAAATCTACGATGCGGTTCATCAGGTGGATTTTTCGTCTTCGGAAAAAAGGCAGATACTTCCGGGATTGACATACACGCTTCCGCCGTCACAGGACAAAGGAGACCTGCTGTCGGCAGACATCAAAAGCACGCTTGAACGGGAACGTGCGGGGCGCATAGACAAGCGTATATGCGAAAAATTTCTCGGTGTTGCTCCCCTGCTCGGACGCGAAGCGGCTTTCAGTTGCAAGGGAGCTACGGATGCGGACATTGCGTCACTTTCGGACGGAGAATTCGAAAAACTCGCAGACTTTTTGCTCGAATTGCGAAGCAATATTGAAAACGAGCGGTTTTCACCCGTTTTTCTTTACTCCGACAAGCCGCTTGAATACTATTGCTTTGACATAGAACAATATGGTTCTGCGGCAAAAAAGATATCCGAAATAAGCGCGTCCGAAGCCGTGGAAAGATACTTTTCCGTAAAAGCGGCGGCGGAACATATCAAACGGTCGTCCTCGGACATGACAAAACTCATAGCGACGGTCATTTCCCGTTTGAGCCGCAAGGTCGAAGCGCAGAGAGGCGAATTGAAAGAATGCGAAAAAGCAGACATATTCAAGCGTTACGGTGATATTATAACGTCGAATATGTATCTGCTGAAAGGCGGAGAAAAAACGGCTCGTCTTGTGGATTATTATGCGGAAGAGCCGACGGAATGTACCGTGGAACTCGATCCGAGACTTTCCCCCACCGCAAACGCGCAGAAATACTATAAACTTTACAAAAAAGCGCAAACAGCGAAAAAAATGCTGGCGGAGCAGATTCCCGAAGCGCTTTCGGAGATCGAATACCTCGAATCCGTTCGCAGTTCGGTGGAAAATGCCGATTCCGTTGCGGAACTCGGACAGATACGCAGAGAATTGTCCGAACAGGGCTATGTAAAACAGCGCGGAAAACAAAAAACTCAAAGACAGAAAAAGCCCGAGACCTGCAAGCCGTCCGAATACAAGTCCACCGACGGCTTCACAATTCTTGTAGGCAAAAACAATCTCCAAAACGACGCTTTGACGCTGAAAATTGCAGACAAGCACGATATTTGGTTCCATATCAAAAACTATGCGGGAAGCCATGTAGTTGTGGTGACGGACGGAAAGACGCCGCCCGATTCAACGCTTGAAGAAGCAGCCGTGCTTGCTGCGACATTCAGTTCCGCAGATGCGGGCGCAAAGGTCGAAGTCGATTATACGGAAGTCAAAAACGTTAAAAAGCCGAACGGCGCGCGCCCCGGAAAAGTTATATACGTCAACTACACAACTGCGGTCGTAACCGCAAAGGAAAAGCCGAGAGAATAAAAATGAAGACAACTGTAAAACATTTCAACGAACTTACCCCCGAAGAACTTTACGGTATACTGCAACTCCGAGAACGTGTTTTCACGTTTGAACAGAGATGTTCCGAACCCGACCTTGACGGATTTGATAAGGTTGCATATCACATTTTTCTGACCGACGAAAACGGCACGGAAGCGTGTCTGCGAATGTTGCCGAAAGGCGTTTTGCACGATGAAGTTTCTTTCGGACGCATAGTTGCGGCAAAACGCAGACAAGGACTCGGGGCGGCGGTGGTAAAAGCCGCGCTGCAAGCCGCAAAAGACGTCTTTGACGCCGATACGGTCGAAATCAGCGCACAGGCGCGCGCCCGTAAATTTTATGAAATCATGGGATTTGTCACAGAAGGCAATGTCTACGAAGAAGCGGGAATTGAACATATAAAAATGTTCAGGACACTGAAAAATGATTGAATTAAAAAAAATCACACAAGATTTGATAAGAGAGTATTTCAAAGACTTTGAGAGCGATTCCGATATTTATATGGATATGTCAAAGTTTTCCGAATACCGTTATGATGAAGAAAAAGTGAATGCATACTTTGAAAGGATATCTGCGGATACCACACGCAAAGCATTCATCATCACAGAAGCAGGACGCCCTATCGGAGAAATATGCATTAAGCATATAAATACAGCAGAAAAGCGCGGAGAATTGTCTGTTCACCTGCAAAACGACCGCTGTAAAAACAAAGGTTACGGAACTCTTGCGGAAAGACTTATGTTACAATATGCGTTCGGAGACCTCGGACTTGAAACAGTCTTCGCAGATGCTGTTTTGAAAAACAAACGAAGCCAACACGTTCTTGAAAAAGTCGGATTTGAATTCATAAAAGAAGAGGGCATTTTCCGATATTACAAAATATCAAAAGAAAGATTTGAGATGCTCGAAAGTCTTCGCAACATTGATATTCGGGTAAAAACGAATCGCCTTACGATAAGAAAAACCGCCGCAGACGATTGGCGCGACATTCGCGAAATATGGATTGACTTTTCAAAATCTCCGTACGCGCAATACGATGTACCGCACTCAACGAACGAAGAAGATGTCAAACAAAGAATAGCGCGGTGGGCGCAGGCAAACAACAACGTCGAACATCAGTTTTTTTCAATACTTCTCGGTGAAAAAGTTATCGGTTATGCGGCGTTCAACGCTCGTGAAAACGGATATGAAATAGGATACGCTTTCAGCTCCGCGTATCACGGCAATGGGTACGCAAAAGAAAGCCTTTCTGCCTTAATCAAGCAGTTCAAAGAACACGGTGTACGAACGTTTTTTTGCGGGAACGGCAATAAACAACACGCCGTCCGTTCACCTGTTGTCCGCTCTCGGCTTCAAAAAAGTCGGCACGGAAAAAGTGTCGTTTTATAAGGACGAAAACGGAGAGCCGATATTTTTCGACGGCGAAATTTTTGAACTGAAATTCTGAACAGAGATTTTTTACAAATAAGCGCAAAACCCCGCCGCTCGTTTTGAGCGACGGGGGATTTTCTTATATATAAGCTGAAAAATACGCAGCCTACCCTTTTTAATTACTTATTCGGGAAAATTACGACTTTGATACCCTCTGCACGGTCGGCAACCCCGAACGCTTCTTTCCAATCGTCCATATTGAAACGATGGGTTATAAGAGCGTCACAGTTGAGTTTGCCCTGCTGCATAAGTTTGAGCGCGGTATCCCAACTCTGCCATTTATGACCGAATGTGCCGACAAGTTTTATCTGACGTGCCGTAAGAAGAGAGTATTCAATCTCAACATCTTTTGCTGTCAGACCTATCTGAACAAGCGCACCCATTCTCTTCAAAAGCGACATACCGAGGCGGATGCTTGCCTTTGCTCCGGAGCATTCGTAAACGATATCCGCTCCCATACCACCTGTAAGTTTGTCAACAAGCGCAGCAACATCCTCTTTTTGAATATCAACGGCATAGTCGATACCGAGTTTCTTGGCAGTTTCAAGGCGAAGCGCGTCGTTTGTAAGGCCGGTTATGATAACGGTCGCGCCGAAGCCCTTTACAAGCTGACGTGGTCAACGCCACCGTGGAGCGCATCAACAAGAACGTT
>OLQA01001278.1_pt1 | contig 22599 bp, 17 predicted proteins | sample 1673151 | NCBI WGS metagenome assembly OLQA01 (sample SAMEA3136760, study PRJEB25190) | human gut metagenome | biome: human gut; feature: human-associated habitat; material: faeces | place: Austria | collected 2013 | reverse complement strand
TGCTTCTTTGTTCTTCGTTGTTTAATTTACAAGGTACACGCTCCAACCGCGGAACGAATTTTAGATTACCACATCTTTCCGACCTTGTCAACACTTTTTTTGTGTTTCTGCAATTTTTCTTCACTCACGACGGAGGAAGGAAAACCGTTGTCGGAAAGCCGTCCGCTTTTCGCGAACAGGTCGTATCTTAGCACGCCGCCGGAGCTTTTGCAAGTCTTAATTTTGTATTTTTCGTTTTTCGGTCAAACGGCACAATCAGAGCCGCTTATGTCCGTCATAACTGCTAAAAATAGCAGGAGAGAGGCGGGCAAAGCCCTCCTCCCTCCGAATATTTGACGGCTTTAGCCGTTGCAGCCGACGCCGAGCATCTGGCACAGCAGCGCAAGCAGAGCAGCACAATTCATAGCGCGTGAGCCTCCTTATCGGTAGTTTCGTCTTGATCAAGGACGCCGTCTATGATACCGCGCAGGCGGGCAGAATGCAAATGCAATGTCTTCCAGCGTTTTTTCTTGTCAGGAAAAGCGACGCGTGCTATACTATATATTTATTATGAGCCCCGCCATTTCATCGACTGCCAAAGGAGCGAAGAGATGAATCCCAAACACACCTTAAAGGAATATGCCGACGCGCTCACGCGCGCCGGGCTTCTGACCGCAACCACGCTGACGCTCGCTGCGGAGAATGCCGTCATCGACTGTCTGAGCTACGACACGCGCAGCCTGCACGGCACCTCGCTGTTTCTCTGCAAGGGCGCACACTTCAAAGCGGAGTACCTCTCTGCGGCGCTCGCACAGGGCGCGGCCGCCTATGTCGCCGAAAAGCCCTACCCCGTGGACGCGCCGCAGCTGCTTGTGAGCGACATCCGCTATGCGATGGTCGTACTCGGCCAACTCTTCTACGATCATGTGACCGACAAGCTCACGAGCGTCGGCATCACGGGCACCAAGGGCAAGAGCACGACCGCCTACTACGTCCGCTCCATCCTCAATGACTGGCTCACGAGCGAGGGCAAGCCCCCATGCGCCATTCTCTCCTCCATCGACAATTATGACGGCATCATTACCGAGGAGTCGCACATCACGACGCCCGAGGTGCTGGAGCTCTATCAGCATTTTCAGAACGCATACGATTCCGGCATTTCCCATCTGGTGATGGAGGTCTCCTCGCAGGCGCTCAAGGTCGGGCGCGTGCGCGGTATGACCTTTGACGTGGGCGCGTTCTTGAACATCGGCACCGACCACATCAGTCCCATCGAGCACCCGGATTTCGCGGATTACTATGCCTCGAAGCTGAAGCTCTTCGACAGCTGCTGCGTCGGCTGCGTCAACACCGACGCCGACCACGCCGCGGAGACCGTCGCCCACGCGAGGTCGGGCGGCTGTGAGCTCATCACCTTCGGCAGCCACGCAAGCGACACGGTCTTTTGCGAACGGGTCGAAAAGCGCGCCGACGGACTGTATTTCACCGTGCGCTCGCCGAAGTACAACGGTGAATTTTCCATCACGATGCCGGGTCTGTTCAATGTCTCCAACGCGCTCGCCGCGATGGCGATCTCCATGGCGCTCGGCGTGCCGGAGGAATTTGTCCGCTCGGGTCTGCGCAAGGCGCGGGCGAACGGACGGATGCAGGTCTACGAAAGCCGTGACAAAAGGGTGACCGTCATCGTGGACTACGCGCACAACCGCATGAGCTTCGACGCCCTATACCGCTCGACAAGGGTAGAATACCCCGGTAAAGAAATGATCTCCGTGTTCGGCTGCCCCGGCTCGCACGCGCTCCAGCGACGCCGCGACCTCGGCGAGCTGAGCGGCGAGAACTGCGCCTTCGTTTACATCACGGAGGAGGACTCCGGCGAGGAGCCGTTCGCGCAGATCGCCGCCGACATCGAAAAGCACGTCAAATGCCCGCACCTCGTCTGCGAGGACCGCGCCGAATGTATCCGCCGCGCCATTCTCGACCATCCCGAGCCGCACGTCATCCTGCTCACAGGCAAGGGCGAGGAGACAACCATGAAGCGCGGCAGAGAGTTCGTCCCCTTCCCGAGCGACGTGGAGCTGACTCTCAAATATCTGGCAGAATATGACGAAAAGGAAGCGAAGGCATGAAGAAAAAGGACTTTCTGCCCATCATTCTCGGCAGCGACGAGAACGCCTACGGCACGGCGCGTCTCTTCCGCGAGGCGTACCCCGAGGTCACGCCGCTGCTTGTGTGCACCGCGCAGCTCATTCCCACGCGGCACTCGCGTCTTTTTGACTGCCGCATCATCGCCAGCTTTGAACGCGAGGATGTCTTTCCCGACGCGCTGCTCGGCGTACTGCGCGAGTGCTCCAAGGACTACGAAAAGCTGCTCGTCATCCCCTGCTCGGACTATTATACCGGTCTGCTCTGCCGCCATTATGACCACTTCGAGGGGCTGATCGCGAACCGCTTCATCCCCGAGCAGCTGCTCGAGACCTTTGACACCAAGGATCGGTTCTACGCGCTCTGCGAGCAGTACGGTCTGGACTATCCCAAGACCGTCATTGCCGCGCCCGACGAGCGCATCGGGGTCGCCGACCGTCTGCCGTTTGACTTCCCCATCGTCGTCAAGCCGGAAAACTCCAACGCGCTCGACTACCTGCGCTGCCACTTTGAGGGGCAGAAGAAGGTCTTTTTCTTCGACACCAGGGAGGAATACCTCACGATGGTGCGCAGCATGAACGGCTCCGACTATCGCGGCAAGCTCATCCTTCAGGAGTTTATTCCCGGCGGGGACGACGCCATGCGCGTGCTCAACAGCTACTCCGACACGGACGGAACGGTGCGCGCGATGTGCCTCGGCCAGCCGGTGCTCGAATACTACGACCCCAAGAGCGTCGGCAACTACGCCGCCATCCTCTCGCGCGGCGACACGCTGCTCTACGATAAAATGCAGCGGTTTTTGCAGGCCATCGGCTACGTTGGCTTCTCCAACATCGACATGAAGTACGACAGCCGCACCGGGCGCTATGTGCTCTTTGAGATCAACCCGCGGCTGGGCCGTTCGAGCTTCTTCTGCCGCGCGGCGGGCATCAACATGATGAAGCTGCTCACCGAGGACGTGGTCTACGGCCGCCGTGGGAAGTGCATCTACAACGAAACGACCGCGCTGTGGTCCAACGTCCCGCGCGGCATCCTGACGAGGTACGTCACCTCCCCCGCCCTGCGCGAGGAGATGAAGCAATACAAAGCCCTGCACACGCTTTGGTGCGGCGGCGACCTCGCCCCCGCGCGCGTGTACCGGCTGGCAAGGTATTATGCCGCACAGTACAAGAACTTCGCGCACTATTATTTTGATAAGAGCAAAGAGAAATGACGCAGAAGCGCCGGCACGGAGCCGGCGCTTTTCCTATTTCACAATGTCGTAAAGCTCCCGCAGATCGCGGATCTCGTAGTCCACGCGCAGACTCTCCGGCTTCGGCGCTTTCTTCGGATTGAACCAGCAGCACGCAAGCCCGTAGTTGTTCGCACCCTGAATGTCGCTCGTGAGCGAATCGCCGATGACCAGACAATTTTCCCGCGTAATGCCGTCGATGTGGGCGAACACATAGTCAAAGTATTCCACGGACGGCTTCGCCGCACCCGCGGTCTCGGAGATGAACGCCTCCTCGATGAGCGGTGCGAGCGCCGAGCGTCCCAGCCGTCCGCGCTGGACGGACTCGACCGCGTTGGTGATGAGGTAGACGCGGTGCGTTTTCTTCAGCTCACGCACGACCTCCAGCGCGTGGGGCACGAGCGCGGTCGAACGGCCAAGCACCTCGAGACGGACGCGGTTGCAGCCCTCGATGTCCAGCTCAAGGCCCAGCTCCTCGGACATTTCGCGGAACTGGATGCGCAGCGTCTCGTCCTTCGTCAGCTCGCCGCGGTCGAAGCGCGCCCACGCGGCGCTGTTACGGCGGTCGAAGCAGGCAAACAGCTCCGGCGTAAAGGCAAGGCCCGCATAGGCACAGACCGCGCGGAACGAGCTGACGTTCGCCTCGTCGAAGTCAAAGAGCGTGTTGTCGGCGTCGAAGAGCAGATAGGGATAACGTGTCATAGACGGGTCTCCTTTGATTTTTTGCCATGATACCACACTCTTTTGCGTTTCGCAATCAAATTTCCCCTGCCGCGCGCATAGAGTAGGAGGAATGGAAAGGGGGACGCCTATGGAAAAAACGATCGCCGTGCTCGGCGGGGACCGGCGCATGGCGCTGCTCGCGCGTCTGCTCGCGGAGGACGGTCATCCGGTGCGGACGTGGGGACTCGCCGCCTTCGGCATGGAGGACACGGCGTTGGAGGAAGCGGCGCAAGCCGACCGCGTCGTGCTGCCCGTGCCGCTCTCGCGCGGGAAAAATCTCAACTGCACCGCCGCGGCGCTGCCGCTGTGCGGATTGTTCGCGCTGCTGCGTCCGGAGCAGCGCCTCTACGCCGGCGGCGTGAAGGCCGCCGACCGCGAGGCCGCGGCGGAATTTGGCCTGACGCTGACCGACTACCTCTCGCGCGAGGAGCTGGCGGTGCGCAACGGCGTGCCGACGGCGGAGGGCGCCATCGAGGCGGCGATGGCCGCGACGGACGTGACGCTCTGCGGCACGCCGTGTCTGGTCATCGGCTTCGGGCGCATCGGCAAGCTGCTCGCCCACCGTCTGCGGGGGCTGGGCGCGGAGGTCACGGTCAGCGCACGGCGGCTGGACGATCTCGCGTGGATCGACGCCTTCGGCTACCGCGGTCTCCGCACGAACCGTCTCGCCGGACGGCTCGGGAGCTTCCGCATCGTCTTCAACACCGTGCCGAACATGGTACTCACAGAGGAACTGCTGCGCGAACTGCCGCGCGAGTGCGTGCTGCTCGAGCTGGCCTCGCAGCCCGGCTTCGACCGTGCGGCGGCGGAGGCGCGCGGGCTGAAGTGCATCGCTGCGCCGGGACTTCCCGGCAGGGCCGCGCCGGAGACCGCGGCGCGCGCCATCAAGCTGACCTTGGAAAAAATATGGGAGGAAGAAGCATGAGAACCGAACGCATCGGATTTGCCCTCTGCAGCTCATTCTGCAATCACCCGAAAATTTTGATGCTCTTTGAGGAAATGGCCGAGAGCTTTGAGATGGTCCCCATTCTCTCCGAAAACACGGCGCGGTACGACACCCGCTTCGGGCTGGCCGACGATCTCATCGCGCGCGTGGAGCGCGCGGCGGGGCGTCCCGCCATCCGCACCATCGTGGAGGCCGAGCCGTTCGGCCCGCAAAACCTGGCCGATGTCCTCGTCATCGCGCCCTGTACGGGCAACACCCTTGCCAAGCTCGCCCACGGCATCACCGACGGGCCGGTGACGATGGCGGCAAAATCCCATCTGCGCAACGGCAAGCCCGTGGTCGTCGCGCTGGCGACGAACGACGGCCTGAGCGCGAGCGCGCCGAATCTCGCCGCGCTCCTCAACCGGAAGAACTATTACTTCGTTCCCTTCGGGCAGGACGACCCGCAGGGGAAGCCCACCTCGCTCATCGCTGACTTTTCACAGCTCGTGCCGACCGTCGATGCGGCACTGCGCGGCGTACAGCTCCAGCCGCTGCTGGTAAAATAGGCACAAAAAACGACCGCATGAGCGGTCGTTTTTTTCATTCCTGTAAAATGCTCAGATAGTCCGCGACGCTGCCGAGGACAAATGTCGGCTGCACCGCGCTGCCGGCGAGGTCCGCCTCCTTCGTCTCGCCCGAGAGGACGAGCACCGTGTCGATACCCGCGTTCACGCCGCAGGCAATGTCGGTGTAGAGCCGGTCGCCGAGCAGCACCGTCTCTTCTGCGGAAAAGCCGCCGTGCGCCATCGCAAGGCGCGCCATATCGGGCCGCGGCTTGCCGATGACATAGGGCCGCCGTCCGGTCGCGCGGAAAAGCATCTCGCACACGCTGCCGCAGTCCGGCACAAAGCCGTACCACGTCGGGCAGACCCAGTCGGGATTGGTGGCAAGGTAGTCCGCGCCGCGGTTCAGGAGAATGCAGGCATCCTCTAACTTCTGAAAGGTCAGCTCGGTGTCGAAGCCCATCACCAGGGCGTCCACCGCCGCGTCGCGGTCGTCCGTCAGGCGCAGTCCCGCCTGCGTGAGCTGCCGCTTCATCGACTGTGTGCCGCAGACGTAGAGGAGCTTTTCCGCCATGCCCTGCGCGCGCAGATGCGCGATGAGCGCGTCCACGCTCGTAAGGAAGTCGGAGATCTCCGTCTCCACGCCGAGGCGGCGCAGCTTCTCCACATAGCTCTCCGCCCCGCGGGAGGAGTTGTTCGTCAGAAAGCGGTACGTCCCGCCGCGCGAGCGGATCGCGCGCAGGAAGTCCGCCGCGCCGTCAAAGAGTCGTTCGTCCAGATAGAGCGTTCCGTCCAGATCGAGCAGGAAGAGCCGCTTGGCGCGGAGCCGTGCAAGGTCGGGCATGGCTCAGGCCTTCTTTTTGCCGTCGATGGCGATGAAGAAGAAGGAGCTGACAGCCAGCAGGAACGGATAGAACAGATTCGGAATGATCTCAAACGCGGAGACCTGATACCCCAGCTCGTGCGCCGCGGCGATGGCGACGAGCATCTGCGCGCCGTAGGGGATGATGCCCTGGAAGATGCAGGAGAAGGTATCGAGGATCGACGCCGCCTTGCGCGGTGTGATGTCGTATTCCTCGCTCATTTCCTTTGCGATGGGATTCGCCATCACGATGGCGACGGTGTTGTTCGCGGTGGCGATGTCCATCGCGCCGACGAGCAGGCCCATGCCGATCTGTCCGCCGCGCTTGCCGCGGAACGCTTTTCTGATCCAGCCCAGCAGCGCCTCAAAGCCGCCGTACTCGCGGATGAGGGCGCAGATGGCGGAGACGAGGATGGCGACCATCGACGTTTCAAACATGCCGGCGGCGCCGCTGCCCATGTTCTCCAGCAGCGCTTTGACCGCAAGCACGCCCGTCTGTCCGGTCGTGCCGGTGGCAAGCACGATAACGGACCCGGACACAATGCCGATGAGCAGCACCACGAACACGTTGATGCCGATGATGCCGCCGACGAGCACCAGCACATAGGGGATGATCTGGATCAGGTGATAGCCGGGGATCTCCGCCGGGACGACGTCGGCGTTCAGCGTCAGCACGAGGATGAGCACGAGCGTCGCAAGCGCCGCGGGCAGAGCGATGTGGAAGTTCTCGCGGAACTTATCCTTCATCGCGCAGCCTTGCCCGTTGCAGGCGGCGATGGTGGTGTCGGAAATGAAGCTCAGATTGTCGCCGAACATCGCTCCGCCCATGACCGAGCCGATGCACAGCGGCAGGGAATAGCCGCTTGCCGCGGCAATGGGGATGGCGATGGGCGTGATGAGCGTAATGGTGCCGACACTCGTGCCCATGGCGGTGGAGACGAAGCAGCTGACGACGAACAGCACCGCCACGGCAAACCTGAACGGGATGATCGAGAGCATGAAATACGCCACGCTCTCCGCGCTCGAGCGGCCCACCACGCCGACGAAGATACCGGCGGCAAGGAAGATGAGCAGCATCGTCACGATGTTCTTATCGCCGATGCCCTGTCCCATCAGCGTGAGCTTGTCGTCAAAGCTCAGCGCGCGGTTCTGGCAGCACGCCGCCAGCAGCGCGACAAGAAAGATGACTACAATAGGGATGGAATAAAAGCCCATCGGGATCTTGAGCACATACTCAAAGATAAGTCCCAGCCCCAGGTAAAGGAGCAGGAACTCAAGGATCGGCAGCAGCGCTGCGGGATTGGCTTTCTTCTGCATAGTGATTTTTCCTTCCTGATTTTCTCTCTCGTATTCTTAACACACCCGTGTGCGGAAACGGCGGCTCACTCCGCCCAGCGGAAGCTCTCGCGGCCCGCGCCGAGCTGAAAATGGTATTTGACGATGCCGAGGTCCACATGGCTGTAGCTGCCGCCCCGGCTCTCCGCCCGAACGGTGTCGTCCGGCAGGAGCGTGAAGCGGAAGCGCTGCTGGTTCATCGCCGTGGGCGCGAGCAGCGCCGCCTTGAGGCCGCGGCTGAACCACTCGGGCAGCGCACGGTCGGCGCGGTACACCTCGCGCATCGGACGGCTCTCGTGCGCCTCGCCCTGCTCAGCCCCATAGCCGAACGCGATCACACACACGAGCCGCTCATCCGGTGCGAGCACATAGCTCCTGCGCGCGACCGCTTTTGAAAAGGTCAGGCCCACCCAGCAGGTGTTGAGCCCCAGCGTCTGCGCGAGCAGCACAAGGCGTTCGCCGAACCAGCCGGCGCGCTCGTCAAGATCCTTTGCGCGTTTTCCGGCAAGCACGATGTAGTTGCACACGCCGCGGAATTTCCCGTAGTGCGCAAAAAAACCGCGGAACGCCATCGGCTCATTCATCACGAGCTGGATGTGCAGTCCGCCCTCGGCGTTGCACGCGCGGATCTCCGCGCGCAGCGCGTTCACGATCGCCGGCTCGACCGGCTTTGTCAAATAGGTACGCACGCTGTGGCGTGCGGAGATCGCCTCCTGCACGGTCATGGAATTTCCCTCCTGTTCCCATATTCCGATCAATTGAATATTTATTGTATCACAGGAATTTTAGAAAGAACAGCCATATTTTGAACTTTTTTCAATTTTTTGCCTCTCAGGGACGAAAAAAGGAGGCCGCCGCGTCCGCGGCAGCCTCCTGCGTCAGTCTTGGGTTTTCGCCGCCGCCTTGACGGGCAGCACGAGCTGCATGGAAAAGATGCCGCCCCGTGCACGGAACTCGCACAGTCCGCCGCGCCGCTCAGCGATCGTCTGGATGCTGCGGCAGCCGTAGCCATGCCCCGCGCGCTCGGAGACCGGCAGGCCGTCGCGCATGACAAGCCCCTCGGCACAGGGGTTTTGGATCTCCACGAGCAGCTTGCCCAGCCGCACGCCGCAGTAAAGCGTCACCCAGCGGTCCGCCTCCGGCTGATCGGACACGGCGCGCAGCGCGTTCTCCAGCGCATTGGAGAGCACGGCGCACAGCTCGGTGTCGGAGACCGACAGCTCGCGCGGGAGCTTCGCGTCCACCTCCAGCCGAACGCCCATGCGCTGCGCCTTTCCGGCGAAGGAGGAGCAGAGCAGGTTCACCAGCTCGTTGTCGCAGTAGCGCTTGGGCGTGATGCGCTCGATATCCGAGCGCACCTTGCGGATATATTCCTCCGCCTGCTGCGGCTTTCCCGCCGCCAGAAAGCCGTCGATGGCGTTGAGATGGTGGCGCATATCGTGCTGATAGACGGCGGTCTGCACCTCTGCCCGGCGCAGCGCGTCCACCTCGATCTGCGACTGCTTCAATCCGGCCTCGAGCATGGTGCTCTGCATCTCCGCCTGCGCGCGGCGGCTGCTTTGGGCGTGATAGGCTGTGAGAAACGTAACGTAAAAAATGATGAGCGCTGTGGGCAGGAACTCGTTGATCGCCCCGTAGCCGCGATAGAGCGCGTCGGAATAGACGACCGTGGCATAATCAAAGAAATAATACGCCACCGGCAGGCTGCCGAATAAAAGCAGCGACTGCGGTGAGGCCATCATGGCCGCGTAGGCCGGGCGGACGAAGAAGCGGTAGAGCAGATAAAACAGCGGCCCGATCACCAGCGTGTAGCAGATCTCGCCGATCAGCTCGGAGCGGGTAAGCGCCGTGACCACCAGGTCCACCCAGCGCGGGAGCTGGCAGCAGAGGTAGGCCGTGCAGATGCTCACCAGCGCCACGTCGACTTTCTTCTTCAGAATGCAGATCAGGATGAGCGCCAGCGGCAGGTGAGTGATGAGCGGGTAGAGCTGCCGCGCCATGTCCGCACCCAGCGCCAGCCAGCACACGCTCTGGATCATCAGAAACAGCGGGCAAGCGGCAAAAACAAGCGTTCTCTGCTTCGTATTCTCCCAGCCGCCGGAGATGAAGGTGCTGAGGAACAGGCCGTAGAGCAGCACCAGCCCGTAGTTAAAAACGCCGAGCGTGGTCAATACGGACATCGTCTCACTCCTCCCTCTGTGCGAACAGCAGCTTCATATAGTCCTTTTGAAGCTGGGGGTATAACAGGCGTGAGACCGGCAGCTCGCGGCCCGAAAAGGTGCGGAGCCCGGTGGGTGAAAGCTCCTCGATCTGCAGCATATTGACGATGTAGGAGCGGTGGATGCGCATAAACTCCGGCCGCGTGAGCAGGGCGTCCTCGTATTCCTTCATCGAGCCGACGACCTCGCGCACCTGCCCATCGGCAAGGTTGAAGTAAAGGTGCTTGCCGTTGACCTCCACATAGGTGAGCTGCGAAAACGGCACGCGCACGATGATGCCGCCGGTGCGAAGCGTAAGCGCCTCCTGCGGGCGGCGTTCGCGCAGCTCCAGCCGGTCAAGGATGGGATAGAGCGTCTTGGTTCGAATGGGCTTGAGCAGATATTCCAGCGCCTTGACGCTGTAGCTGTCATAGGCGAAGCCGGGGGACGAGGTGAGGAAGATGATGTCCGCCGCCTTGTCAAAGCCGCGGATCTCGCGCGCGGCATCCATGCCGTTCAGCCCTGGCATCATGATGTCGAGCAGGTACAGCGTGAAGCGCTCATGGCGCGCCGCGTCCAGCAGCGCCGCCGCGCTGCGGAAGCTCTTCACGCGCACGGGCGTGCCGCGATCCGTCTCCCACGCACCGAGCAGCTCCGTCAGGTCTTTGAGCTCCTCCGTCTGGTCGTCGCAGACTGCGATGTACATTCCGCCGCCCCCTTTCCTCGCTTCCTTTTGCCTTATTGTAGCATACCATTCTTTTTCTTTCCAGCATTATCTCACATTTCAAGCCGCAAATCCATACATTTCAAGTCGATATGGGTCCCTCCTGCCGGAGATTCCTGCTATACTGCAGAAAGCAAGCGATCCTCGTTTATCATTTCAATTACAGGAGGGAACCATGAAAAAGAAACTGCTCAGCGCGCTGCTCTGTCTCGCTCTGGCGCTCACCCTGCTGCCGACCGCGGCCCTCGCCGCGCCGACAAGGCTCAAGAGCGTCGACCTCGTCATCGACCTGCCGAAGGCGGGCGACCCCAACGAGATGGAGACCGAGGTCACCATCAAATCCATGAAAAGCGGCAACATCGACCTGCTCGCCAACGGCGCCGGCATCCTGTACACCGAGTGGCAGGGCGACGACGTGGAGACCGACGACGGCTTTTCCTTCCGCGCAGGCACGACCTATCTCGTCAACATCAAGCTGGCCTTTGACACCACCAAGGGCTACTGCGCTAACTACAAAACGGTTGGCGGCGAAAATATCGTCGGCCCCGACACCTTCTCCGCCACCGTCAACGGCGTGCCCGCCACCATCCGCACCAGCGCCCAGTATTATCCCACCCTGCAGGTCAGCCTGACCCTTGAGGGCGAGCGCTATACCGAGCAGGAGAAAGAGGAGCTCAATGCCGATCTGACGCGGAAAACAGACCTCCTCCGGCAGGCCAAGCGGGCGATGGCGACTCCCCGCACGCAGGCCGTGGCAGAGTCCAAGCAGCTTGAAAACTTTGTAAACGGTGTGACCGTCATGACTGACGCCAACCACGTTCTGGAGAACACCGACAGCATCCGTACCCTCATTCTGGACACCAATGGGAAAATAACGGACGGAACGTGCTTTTTCATCTGCTACGCGAAATATTTGAAGGAGCTCTGGCTCAGCGATAAGGTGGATGTCTATCAGTTTATTCAGGCGATGGATTCCTACCTCTGGCTGCCCATCGCCGGGTTATACCGGTGGGAGAGGCAGAGCGACCTGCCCTTCTACACCGCCGAGACCGTGGTGTATATCCCCGAATCCGCTGTGCCCGCGCTCAAGGCAGCCCAGGCCCAGCGCGGCTATAAGATCCCCTACACCATCAAGACCTACTCCGGCAATGACGTCTACGCCGCCCAAAAGGCGGGCGACGCCGCCGCGAAGGACAACTGGTGCACCGCCCACCAGTACACCCTGCAGATTCGGACGGCCGACCGTGTCTACACCTACGCGCAGGCCTGCCAATCTGCCCGGCGTTATTACTATTCCTGCGCCATCTGCGGCAAGTGCGAGTACAATGCAAAGCATGTCGCTCCCCATACCTCGGATACGGAGATCCTGCTCAAGACAGAAAAGCTCGCCCACTCGGATAACGGCGAGTATCCCACGGCGGAGGCCTACATCGGCGTGAATGCCGCCGGAGAGCACGTCTACTGGCTCAGCTGCGAATACTGCGGCCACTCCTACCGTTATCTCCAGCAGCATCTGACCTCACGGGATGTTTACGCCTCCGGCACGGGAATGACCCTCGCGCAGTATCAGGCGGAAGCCAACGCCTCCCTGCAGTGGGAGGAAACGCAGGCGCTGAACACCACCGAGCTGTATCCCGGCACCTTTACGCTCTCGAAGAAGTCCGCCGCCAAGACCAGCTCCTGGGCTGAAAGCGATGTGAACCTCGCGCTCAACGACGATCTGCTCGATACTGCCCTGCTCGGCAGCGACTACACCAAGCCCATCAGCCGTCTGCAGTTCTGCTCCGTTGCGGTGCGTCTGGCGGAAACGCTGACCGGCAAGAGCATCACGCCCGCCGCCGCGAACACCTTCACCGACACGAACAACGCCTACGTCCTCAAGGCCTATGCCGCGGGCATCACCACCGGCACCTCGGCGACCACCTTCTCCCCCAACGCCACCCTGAACCGTCAGCAGATGGCGACCTTCCTCCGCCGCACGCTGCAATATGTGGAGAAGAACTCCGGCTATTCCTACACCAGCTACACCTCCAAGCTCGCCTCCTACACGGATAACGCGCTGGTGCAGAGCTGGGCGAAGGAAGCGATGGCGTTTATGAACGCGCTTGATCTTGTCAAGGGCACCACCGCCACCACGCTCAATCCCAACGGCACCTGCACCATCGAGCAGGCGGTCATCGTAGCGGAGCGCAGCGTCTACGCCCACCAGATCGGCTGGTATCAGGCCGCGCCGGTGACCAACGTCTATAGCTATAATGGCAGCACAGGGGAGATCGAGCGCGAGGACGGGGAGTACACCTCCTTCGACAGCACCAACGCCAGCCTCCACCCGGGCGATCTCGTCTGGATCACGGGCAAGCTGACCGGTGTGAGCAATCTGCTGGCCACCGCCCCCGGCACCACTGTGGACCAATGCGTGTACTCCGCCTATCTCCCCGGCATCAACCCGTACACCGGACAGATCATGTATCTCCACTATCGCGACCTCATCCCCGTCCGCGGGTAAGCCGCCGAAAGCCAATACCGTCCGCAAGCGCGGAGACCGACGGTCTCCGCGCTTCCTTTTTTCCTCGGCTTCCGGTCATTTCGGCGCAAATGTCGGGGAGGGCTTGCGGGATGCGCTGCGGGATGGTATGATTGAGATGGGCGCATCGCGCCCGCCCCTCCGCCGTCACACCGCGGAGGGAGAACCGACAAAGCCGAGGAAACAACACATGGCATTGAAAAACAGCACCGACCGCAGTGCTCTGGAGCGCCTGCTGCTCTCGCGCCTGCCGCGCAAGGAAATCAGCGCGCTCGTGCAGAGCTACACGCAGCCCTACCGCGAGCTGATGAGCTACTACCGCTGCGCGATGATGGAGGTCGAGACCAAGTTCAACGTTCTCAACGAGGAGCTTTCGCTCCAGTATGACCGCAACCCCATCGAGAGCATCAAAACGCGCCTCAAGTCCCCCGAGAGCATTGCCGAAAAGCTCCAGCGCCGCGGCTTCCCGCTGACGGTGGAGAGCATCGAGGAAAATCTCAACGACATCGCCGGCGTGCGCGTCATCTGCTCTTTCCCGTCAGACATCTACCAGCTCGCCGATGCCTTTTTGAAGCAGGACGACATTACGCTCCTCCAGCGCAAGGACTACATCGCCGAGCCCAAGCCCAACGGCTACCGCAGCCTGCACCTCATCGTGGAGACGCCCATCTTCCTGCACGATCAAAAGCGCATGATGCGCGTCGAGGTGCAGTTCCGCACCATCTCCATGGACTGGTGGGCAAGCCTTGAGCACAAGATCCGCTACAAGAAGGATCTGCCGGAGCTCGATCACGTCAACCGCGAGCTGTTCGAGTGCGCGCAAATGAGCGCGCAGCTTGACGCGCGCATGGAAAAGCTCCAGCGTCTCGCCGAGACCGCCGCCGCGGAGCAGCACACCGACAGCCGGTGGGGCGAGCGCCGGTCCGGCCCGCTCACGCGCTGAACATCGGCATCCGGCACGGCGGCGCTTCCGTTCCATAAACCCACAAGGCTCCCCCGCCTCGGCAGGGGAGCCTTGCTGTTCGTTATAGCGTATATCGCGGGTCGACGCTTACACCGTCGCCTGTAGGAAGCGCATCAGCATGGCTGCGACCTGCCCGCGCCGGGCGAGGTCCTGCGGCGCCATACGGTTGCCGCCCACACCGTTGAGGATGCCGTTGTCCACGCACCACCTCACGGCGTCGTAGGCCCAGATGCTGATAACAGTCGTGTCATCGAAGCCCAACTCGCCGCTGACGGCGGGGGAGCCGGCATAGCGGTAGAGCATCGCCGCCAGCTGCTCGCGGGTGACCGGCTGCTCGGGAGCGGTTCCGTCGGAAATGCCGTTCTCGACCGCCCAGACCGTGCCCTTGGCGTACCACGTCTCCCCGCCGGCCGTATCCGCTCCGGCAAGGCGCGCGAGCACGGTGCTGACCATGCCGCGGGTCATGGAGAGGTCGGGGCCGAAGGCGTCATTGCCCACGCCGTTGAACAGCTCGCGGGACGAGGCGAATTCCACGGCGTCCTTTGCCCAATGGTCCGCCATGTCGTTAAAGCGCTTGGCGTTGTCGATGATCTTGAGCCGCACGTCGCCCTCCGCGCGGAGCGCGACGCCGGTCTCGGTCACGACGGAGCCCTTGACGATCTCCTCCGTGCCGTCGGGATGGACGATCACGGCGACCATGCTGCCGGTCGGCTTGCTCACGGGAATGTCCACACGGGTGCTGCCGACACTCTTGGGCACGCTGACGGAGGCGGTGATCTCACCGCTCACGGACTCGACGGTTTCAACGGTCGTGCCGTCGGCACGCTTCTCGACCGTCTCCACACGGCCATTGGGGGAAGTCTCGACGGTGAGTGTGCTGCCGTCGCGCCAGGTCGTCGTCTCGATGACCGTGCCGTCGGACTTCGTCTCGATCTTCGTGACCGAGCCGTCCGCGTTGACGATCGTTTCGATCTTGCCGGGCTTCTGCCAGCCTTCTGCGCCCGGCTCGCTCGTCCAGTCGGAGGTAAAGTACAGCTCAATGCGGTCGCCGTCCTCTAAGCCCTGCGCGGACATATACCGGCGAACAAGCTCGCCGTTGACGCGATACATCCAGCCGGAGTTCTTGCCCTCGTCAAATTCCTCCAGCGTTACGCCGCTGTCGCTGGTGATGGCGGCAATGTAGCTGCCGCGGCGCTTGCAGGTGTAGCCGTGCTTGGCCAGCATATCTGAGAACACATCAAAGGCGGTGCTGCCCTCGGCGTATTCGAGCTTTGGCTCGCTAAAGCCCATGCCGCGGCCGGTGAGGGTAAAATCCACCGTCAGCATCGCGCGGTTCGACAGTGCGTAGCTTGCCGCTTCTTTGCGCACGGTGCTGTCGCCGCCCTGTGCGTACTTCGTACCGGTCACGACCAGATCGACCGTCACAGGCTGCTGGTACAGCTTTTGGAACTCCGCGTTCTGCGGGTACTTTTCCGCGTACTTGCCCAGCGTTTCGCTGGAAAGATAGCTGGTGACGGTGACGGCCTTGCTCTCCTCCTGACGGGTGACGAGCAGATTCTCATGGGCTACCACATCGGCGTTGCTCGAACGGAACAGACGCCAGATCTGCTGGTCGTACCAGTTGTCCAGCGGAACGGGCACGATGCCGTGATTTTTGAGGTCCTCGCGGTCGTAGACCCAGGTCAGTTCGCCGTTGTCATTCAGATAGCACTCCTGGAAGGCGTGCAGATCGGTGGTGACGTTGTCCCTCTCGACGTTGGCATTGCGGATGCCGTTCCAGTAATTCACCTTGACCTTGACCCGTTCCATCAGCGCGATTTCCGCGTCGATCTCGTCCTGCGTGAGCGGCTGTACGGTCACCTTGATCTCCTTGGACGCAAGCACGCGCATGGCGGAAAGATCGTCTCCCGGCTGCGGGCCGTTCGGACGGTCGAGGATCTTCACCGTCAGCGTGACGGTCTTTGCCGCCTCGCCGGGCAGCGGACGGTAGACCCAAACACGCGCGCTGTTCGGCGTGGTCGGCGCTTCGATCACGCCGGGATCGCTGCTGGTGATGACCACCGGCGTATACTTGCCGTCGATCTTCAGATCGCGCGTCGTCGGGAACTGAATGTCGTTCACCACATTGGCCTTATCGAGCGCTTCGCCCGTTACGGCGTCGGTAAGATGTGCGGTCAGCGCCTCATCCAGCTTGTTCTGGTAGAGCGTGCTGCGGTTATCCGCGTTCGGGTCGCCCTTTACCGTTACATAGAACACCTTGTACAGCACGATCTGCTGATCCGCAAGCTGGAAGGTGAACTTCGCGGTCAGCTCCACCTGCTGATCGAGCGTCTGGCGGGTGACGACGCCCACATAGGGGTCAAAGAGCGTGTCCGCCGTTCCCTGCTTCTCCGTGCTGATGGTAACGGCCCGGTCGCTGCTCGTCCACTCGATGAGCGTCCACTTCTTGCCGTCCACCACCTTGGGCAGGTCGAAATTCTTCTCTGTCGTCTCCGGCAGTGTCACCTTGCTGACGATCTGCTCGGTCATGGCCTGCTTTACCTTGTCCGCGTCCCAGTAAACGATGACCGGAATCTCGACCGATTTCGTTTCCTTGCCGCAGGTGAGCGTGAAATGCGCTTTGTAGGTGTCGAACCACTGTGTGCGCTCATTGACCGTTTTGTTGGGGTCGTCATAGAAGTAGGTGATACCGCCGATGGACGAGATCGCAGACGCCGCCTGAACTGCTGGGGCGTTGGTCGGCTCTGCCGAGATAAATTTCACACCGACACCGGAAAAGCCTGCGTTCGCCAGCCGGGTCTCCACCATCGTCTGCACGTTGCTGTCCTTGCCGAACCGGGGGTGAAGGACGCTTAGGGCCTTCGCTGCTTTTTCCAGCGTTTCCTTGTCCGCGTCGACCGCCTGCGCGGTCTTGGACTTAACGACAAATGTGATCGGCAATTCAGCCTTTTTGCCGTTAAGCGTGAGCTTTGCCGTCAGGGTAACTTTCTGCTCGCCCTCGGCGGGCAGAGTCACCTTGCCCGTCATCGGGTCGATCACGGACGAATCGCTGCTCTCCCAAGTGATCCTTGAACCGTTTTCGCCTTCGCTTGGCAGATTCAGCTTCGTATCTTCCGTGATGGTGGTCGAGGACACGCCGAGCTTTTCCAGCGTCAGCGCGGCTTTATCGGCTTCGAGGAGGGCAGCAGCGCCATACGGGAGCGGCGCATGTCCCAACAGGGTCTCTCCTGCGGCATTTTGCGCGGGACGGCCATTGTCGTATACTTCAACATACAGATAGAGCGATCCGGTCGCACCGGGGAACTCCGTAGGAATCGTGCAGGTTCTTCCGGTCTCGCCCTCGATCTCATGCTTGTCTGTAACATCTTGATACCAATACCACTTATAGCCCAGTCGTGCATCGCCAGCCGGGTCATAGCTGCCGGTGTTCTGGAATACACTCACGACCGCCTGCACGGTCTGACCGGCTGCAACGGTAACAGACGGTGCGACAGGCTTGATATCCACCGTGGTAAAGCATGGCCGCACGACAATGCTCACCGTGTTGGATTCGATCCCGTTACCGTTCTGCGCCTTGACCGTTGCCTTGATCGTGGCCGTACCGGGCGCGACCGCCGCAGCGATCTTACGGAACGCGTCGCCCGTGTCGCGCAGCTTGACAATGCCCTCCGGCTCTACGCTCCATTCAACGGTCGCGCCGGCGGTATCCATCTTCTCGGGTTTTACCGTCAGCATAGAGGTCGGCTGGCTGCCGCTGTTGACCATTTGGAGAGAAGCCGAGCTTGCCGTCACCGAAACGGAGGGCTCTGTGGAGCCGAACTTGAGCACCGGATTGCTGTTCGTATCAAGCTTCCAGTTTGCAGAACCTAATTTATCAATAATTTTTTTTGCATCGGTATAGGGGGTGCAGTCGGTCTGCGCCGCCGCATTTGTACCGACTAAATAATAGCAGTTCAAAAATGCTGTCCGGCTGTCGCTTGTTGCTGCAAAGCCATAAATGCCACCGGACATTTTACCGCTAACAGAACCGGTGTTTACGCATGTATTCAAGGACGAATTCTGCGAACTACCCAAAATTCCGCCGCTATACATATTTCTACTGCCAGTTTTCAGCGAAATCGTTCCAGTGTTATAGCAATTTGTCAAATAAGCCTTTTTACTGTCGGCACTATTGGCACTATAGTAACCTGCTTGACCTGTAATGCCGCCAACATTCTTTTTACCGGTAACTTTCGCCGTATTGCCGCAGTATTCGATCGTGCCCTCGCATACGCCTGCAATACCGCCGACCTGGTTCGTGCCTTTTACGCTACCCGCTGTAATCACATTCTTCACCGTGCCGTCCTCGCCGACCTTGGAAAACAGGCCGGTATTAGGACTGGAAGCTGTAATCTCCAGCGTTATCGTATGCCCCGCGCCGTCAAAGGTGCCGAAAAAGTCACTGGCATAAGGCTCCTTCACCGTGATGTCCTGTTTCAAAATATACTTGCCGTTCGGCTTCATATTCTTGAAATCCGTCGCCGAATTGATGGCCGTCGGCTCATCCGCCGCGAACGCCGCGGTCGGCAGCAGGCCGAGCGCCAGCACAAGCGCCAGCAGCAGAGAGATCACCCGTTTTTTCATCTTTTCTTCCTCCTTTTGCATGAAAAAAACGTCTGTACCCGCCCGCCTACGCGAGCCGTACAGACGTAGAAAAGGGCGCAAAGACCCCTTGGTGTCTCTCGGCTCCCGGTGTGGGCAGGAGCGTCCAAGGCCGTCCGGGCATTCTGACTCATCTCCTCGTGGGAGCTTCACAGTGACCCGCTCGCGGGGCTTTTCACCCCATTCCCCCGTTCCGGTTTTTCTCCGGCAGACGGCCTTGATCGCTATTCTTTTTCGCAGCGGAGCATCTCCCCCGCCGACTGTCCTATCATAAAGAAATTTTACCCAAAAAGCAAGAGCAAATCGCGGGTCGGCGTCATGCGCGCCGCCTTCTCTGCATAATCACCGAAAAGCGCCGCCGGACTTTGCGCATTTTCCCGAAAAATTCGGGCGGGCAGCTTTCTCTTGCGGGAACGCTCTTTTTCTGTTAAAACGAAATCATGATCGCAAGTCCAATTTGAAAGGAGCGTGAACATTTGTCATTGCGAGGGAAACAGGCCAACGGCCTTGTGACGCAGCAGCGGGTGCTGCGCGCCGCCGTAGCGCAATTTCTGGAGAAGGGCTACACCGGCACGACCACCGCAAACATCACCGGCGCGGCGGACCCCATGTTCCTCTATGCGGTGGAAACGGCGCTTTCACTTTCTATTGCCACGGCGCAAAGGAAGGCAAGAAGCTTGACGTGATCCGCAAGAATGCCAGCGTTGCCTTTGAAATGGATTGTCAGAATGCCCTGCAGCACGGCGAAACCGCCTGCACGCACAGCTATTATTACGCCTCTGTTCTCGGCGAGGGCAAGGCGGAAATCCTCGAGGGCGAACGCAATGTGCTGTACGCCTTAAACTGCATAAAACCTCCTATTACTCTGGTAATGCGGCCGCCAAGCCTTTACCAGCGCAATAGGAGGTTTTTTCTCTTGCCGAAGCTTTTAAGCTTCAAAAAAACAGTCTGCTGTTTTTGTCAGAATACCCTGAACTCTCCCCGCGCAAGCGGGAGCTCTCCGCCGTATCGCTTGAAGTAGTCCAGCAGCAGGTCAGACATTTCCGTGCCGATCTCGCGCACGATCGGGCAGCCGACATAGCCGTCGTACCCGCCCGTGCCGCTGGCGCGGTAGCTGCTCAGGCAGGCGGTGAACACGTCCGTGTCCTTCACGGGCGTTCCGTTGAATGTCAGCTCGACCACTCGCTCGCCCACGGGCCTTGCAATGTCGTAGGCATAGGTCACGCCGGCGTAGTAATCGTAATTATAATGCTCCACCTTGGGCTCCAGGAAGCAGTCCGACACCCGCAGCGAGCCGTCGGCGTTTCGGGTGAAATATTCCGCGCTGCGCTCCATCGCCCTGCGCAGGACGGCGCCGGTGATCTCCAGCACCGTCAGCGTGTTGGTGTAGGGGTAGGCGTTGAGAATGTCCCTGCGGCGCACGGTCTGCGGCAGACCCGCCGCGTCGTTGGCAAGGCTCGTGACCGAGAGCTGCGCGCCGCTCGCGGCGAGCTGCACGGTGTTGAAGAGATCGGCGAGGGCGCTGCCCTCGGCCGCCATCTGCAGCGGCGTATCCGGCAGCATCGGCGTCTCCAGATGTCCCACCACCTGGTCGAGCCAAGCCTGTGCGCCGCGCTCCATATCGGCGAACTCCGCGAGCCAGTCCGCCCGGCATTCGCCGTGGGCGGGGACCGTTTCGCTGGAAAAGCGCTTCCCGCTGCCGGACACGGCGGCCTCTACCCGCAGGAACTCCTGTCCCTTGTCGGAGGGCTGCACCACGAAGGTGCCGCTCACCAGCTGCCCGGGCACGGACATATGCTGGTGTCCGGTCAGCAGGATGTCGAGATCCAGCTCCTGACAGATGCGGTAGGCGACGTTTTCGCGGGTCGCGGAGAGCACGCGACCCGTGGTGAGGTCGCGCTCGAAGCCGCCGTGGTAAATGCCAACCGTCAGGTCGACCTGATCGCGCAGCCTTTCCAGCGCGGCGGCCACGGCGGGGATCGGGTCGGTGATCGCAATGCCGGCGAGGTGCTCCGGCTTTTCCCAGATGTTCACATAGTCAGTCACGATGCCGATGATGCCGACCCGCAGCCCGTTTTCCAGCGTGTGGATGCGCGCGGGAAAGCGCACCCCCGCCTCGTCCCAGCGGACGTTTTCGCACACACAGCGCGCTTTCAGCACGTTGAGGTAGCTGTCAAGGTACGGCATCCCGTAGTTGAAGTCGTGGTTGCCCAGCGTCACATAGTCATAGCCGCAGCGGTTCATCATCTCGGCGAAGCGCGCGGCGCTACCGATGGTATCGTGGCAGAATGCCCCCAGCGGCGAGCCCTGCAGGATATCGCCGCCGTCGATGACGAGGGTGTTGCCGTCCTTGCGGAAGCGGCTGGCGCACTTGAACAGCCCCAGCTCCTTTTTTCCAAGGAGAAGATTTCCCTGACCATGAAAGCAGGGGAGACGAAGAGAGGGGAAGTGTACGTTGGAACAGAGGATAATCAGAAGATCCGCGGTTATGTTACTTCTTCCAGCCGCCGGGTGGTGCCGGGAATGGACCATATTTCCGGAACTACTGTGCGCCTCCCGCTTGGAATTGATACGGTAGGACTTGCCCCCGGAGAAAATCTGAAGGGATGGCTGTGTTTTACTACAAATATTGGAGAGACCCGTCTTCCTTTTGAAATTGAGATCGAGAAAGAGGAAATTCGCAGTTTTTCAGGTGTGGTAGGGAATCTGGATGAATTTGTAAAAGTTGCCCGGGATGATTTTAAAGAGGCATTCCGTATTTTTAAAGATGCCAGCTTCACCAGAATTCTGGAAAATGAGGATCAAAAGATCCAGACACTTTATTATGGTCTGTCCAGACAACCGGTGACGTATCAGCATCTGGAAGAATTTCTCATTGCCGCCGGCAAGAAGGAAAAAGTAACCATAAGTGCCAGAGAGGTGGGCAAAGAATACTATGAACTGAAAGACTCTTTGAAAGAATCTTTTTACATTCAGAGAAGCGGATGGGGACATCTGCGCCTTGATGTGGAAGCAGTTGGAGATTTTCTGGAAGTTCCCCGCAAGGTGGTAACAGACGAAGATTTTATTGGCAGCCATTATGAAGTGGAATATCTGGTGCACAAGGAGAAATTAAGACAAGGCAATCAGTTTGGCAAAATTGTAGTAAAAAGCCCTTATCAGGAGATTACTTATACCATTGTTGCATCCACAAGTGGTAAATTGGATGTAGATATCCGCCTGACTCAGGAGAAGAGTAAACTGGATCTTCAAAAAGACTGTCTGTCCTACCTGTGCTATGAGACTGCTGTGGCAAGCTGTCTTGCGGGAAAGGAGAATCCAGGTGTCAACAGCTGGATGGATTTTTCCACCTGGAGTGCAAGCAGCCACTATATTCTGAACCAGCTTCACCAGTCCGGATGTGATTATCCGGAATACCAGATGTATGAGGCCTTTCTTCTTTACATGGAGAACCATCATGAGGAAGCAAGAGCTCTTCTGGAAAGCTATCAGGATAAATCCTATACAAGAGATGATCTGGAGTTTGCTGGAATTTATCTGTATCTGTGCACGCTTACCGGTTTATATAAGGACAAGGTTCACGCCCTGTCCAGAATCCGCAATTTTTACATGCAGAAAAGTGACAGCTTTCCGCTTTTATGGATCCTGCTGAAACTGGATCCTGCATACAAGGAGACTCCGTCCAAGGCATTATTTGTGCTGGAAGAGCAGTTTGGCAAGGGCTGCAGGAGTCCGTTCCTCTATCTGGAAGCATGGAAGATCATCTGCAAGGACATGACTCTTCT
>OLQA01001273.1_pt1 | contig 22644 bp, 22 predicted proteins | sample 1673151 | NCBI WGS metagenome assembly OLQA01 (sample SAMEA3136760, study PRJEB25190) | human gut metagenome | biome: human gut; feature: human-associated habitat; material: faeces | place: Austria | collected 2013 | reverse complement strand
CCGGCTCCCTTGTCCCGGATACGGACGGCTGCCCTGCAAGGATTCCAGAAAGGGGCGTCATAAGCTCGCCGGTCCTTAGGCTGCGTATTTTGCAGCCTTAGTACCGTTGCGTGATTATCCGAGCGGAAGCGTCCCCTTTACGGAACCTTGCAGGGCAGCCGTCCGTATCCGGGACAAGGGAGCCGGGAGGACGGAACCGGGCAGTGAGGGAAGACGGCAGGGGCACGGACGGCGGCATTCACTTTTTCTGCCTGCTCCTGCTATGTACCATTCATTGACATAAGTTAAGAAAACCGTTATAATCATAATTGTTTTGAAAATCAAATCATTTGAATGCAGCATACACAGGAGAGGTCTTTTATGCAAAATTATTGTATTACCACCGATTCCAATTCCGATCTTCCGTCTTCTTATAAGGAAAAATTCGGAACCACTATTATTCCCCAGTATTATGCTTTCGGCGACGAGGTATACGGGGATGAGAAAAATATGCCTCCGGCAGAATTTTATGAGCGTATGAAACAGGGCGAGCTCCCCTCATCCATGGCTAATAATCCTGCAGTTATCAGAGAAAAATTCGAACAGATCCTGGAAAAAGGGATGGATATTTTACATATCGCTTTTTCTTCCGCGCTGAGCGGCAGCTATAATAATGTATATGTTACCGCACAGGAACTGTGTGAAGAATATCCTGACAGAAAAATCATTGTCCTGGATTCCCTGAACGTATCCCTTGCTGAAACGATCCTCGTAATTAAGGCAAACCTCTTTCTGGAGGAGGGAAAAACTCTGGAAGAAAATGCGGCTTTGCTGGAAGAATATAAAAAACATCTGCATGTGCAGTTTACGGTGGATGATTTGTTCCATTTAAAAAGAGGCGGACGGATATCCGGCGCCGTTGCCGCGGTGGGAACCGCATTGAACCTGAAGCCTTTCCTTTATGTGGGAACCAACGGAAATCTGGTGTCTGACGGCACTTCCAGGGGAAGGAAGAAATCCATCCGCACACTTGCTGAAAGAATGAAAAATACCCTGGGCGACGCTCCCGATAAAACCGTGCCGGTAGGTATTGTTCACGGGAACTGCCCGGAAGACGCCCGCATGGCGGCTGATTTTGTCACCGAGCTTACGGGGATTACAGATATCATCATCAACGATATCAGCCCCAGCATAGGAACCCATGCCGGCCCGGGCGCCCTGGGAATCCTTTATTATGGAGAAGAAAAGAAAAACTGAATGTGCTGTCCTACTTTTTAATACAGCGAGACCGCATGGCTGCCGAATCAACGCAGCCATGCGGTCTTATTTTAATTCTGTGAAATACGGATCAGCATCTGAGGAACATCGGTGTTACCTTCATGCCTTATTATTAATATAATTTACAAGGCCTTCCGCATCAATGATTTTCTGCATGAACTCAGGAAAAGCCTGCCCCTTAAAGCTGGTTCCTTTTGTGATATCCGTAATAATACCGGAATCAAAATCCACTTCAACCTCATCTCCCGCTTCAATGGCGCGGGATGCTTCCGGACATTCGATGATAGGAAGCCCTATATTGATGGAATTGCGATAAAAGATACGGGCAAAGGTTTCCGCAATCACACAGCTTACGCCGGCGGCTTTGATGGCTATGGGAGCATGCTCCCTGGAGGATCCGCAGCCAAAATTCTTTTCTGCCACGATAATATCGCCTTTTTTCACTGTCTTAATAAAGTCCTTATCAATATCCTCCATGCAGTGCGTGGCAAGCTCCGCGGGATCTGATGAATTCAGATAGCGGGCGGGAATAATTACATCTGTATCTACGTTATCACCGTATTTGAAAACGGTTCCTTTTGCATTAATCATAAAAAACCTCACCTTCTGCCCTTCTTCGGCATTTTCGTTCTGTAAACCGGACCTGCGCTCACAGCTGTTCCGGGCTGGAAATCTTTCCTGTTACGGCACTTGCTGCGGCTACGGCCGGGCTCGCCAGATAGACCTCGGAATCCACATGTCCCATACGTCCTACAAAGTTACGGTTCGTTGTGGACACACACCTCTCTCCGGCGGCGAGAACCCCCATATATCCTCCAAGGCAGGGGCCACAGGTAGGCGTGCTGACAATCGCTCCCGCTTCGATAAAAATCTTCAGAAGCCCTTCTTCCATCGCCTGCAGATAAATAGCCTGTGTGGCAGGAATAATGATGCAGCGGATGCCCTGTGCCACATGGCGGCCCTTCAGCACCTCGGCAGCACAGCGGAGATCTCCGATACGTCCGTTTGTACAGGAACCGATAACTACCTGATCTATTTTTACATCTTCTTTTATTTCATCAATTGTCTTCGCATTTTCAGGAAGATGAGGGAACGCGATTGTGGGACGCAGAGCCCCCAGATCGATCGTATATTCTTCATCATATGCCGCATCCTCATCCGCCTCGTAAATGACAGGGTTTTTCATAGAATGCTCCTTCATATAAAGAAGCGCCTGATCATCCACCGGGAAAATACCATTCTTGCCGCCGGCCTCAATCGCCATATTGGCAATGGTAAAACGGTCATCCATGGTCAGGCCCGATACTCCTTCGCCCACAAATTCCATGGATTTATAAAGAGCGCCGTCAACACCGATTTTTCCGATGATATGCAGAATCACATCCTTGCCGCTCACCCATGGGGAAAGCTTCCCTGTGAGGTTGAACCTGATGGCTCCGGGAACCTTAAACCATGCTTTGCCGGTTGCCATTCCTGCCGCCATATCCGTACTTCCCACACCGGTGGAAAAAGCACCCAGCGCGCCATATGTACAGGTATGGGAATCTGCTCCGATCACTACATCCCCGGCTACCACAAGGCCTTTTTCCGGAAGAAGCGCATGCTCGATTCCCATTTCGCCCACTTCAAAGTAATTGGTAATCTGATTGCGGTAAGCAAATTCCCTCACGCATTTGCAGTGCTCTGCGGATTTAATATCCTTGTTGGGGACAAAGTGATCCGGCACCAGGGCGATTTTATCTTTGTCAAAAACGCCGTCCACTTTCATCTTTTCCATTTCCTTAATCGCAACCGGACTGGTAATATCATTTCCAAGCACCAGATCCAGATCCGCCTCAATCAGCTGGCCCGCTTCTACTTTTTCCAGGCCTGCATGGGCTGCCAGAATCTTCTGTGTCATTGTCATACCCATTTTTCTTTCCTCCGTTTCCATTGGTTCAGGCCATCCCGGCCTTTCGATGTTAATAGTGTAACATAACACCTGTTATTGGGAAAATACTTTTCTTTCATGTTTACTATAATTTCAAGTTATAGTATAATTTTATAAAATGCAATATAGTTATAGAAGACAGGCTTCCACAGTGTGTATACAGCACCGGATGGAAACGCCGGACGGCAGGAGGATTTCGAATGGAACAGAATCTGAATTTGTATCATATTTTTTATACGGTTGCCAAGTGCAGGAATATTTCCGGTGCGGCGAGACAGCTTTTCATCAGCCAGCCCGCTATCAGCAAAGCCATATCCCGACTGGAACAGAATCTCGACACGACTCTGTTTCTGCGTTCTTCCAGAGGAGTACGGCTGACCGAAACCGGTGAGCTTCTGTTCCGTCAGGTGGAAAGTGCATTTCAGGCTATCAGCCAGGGTGAGGAACAGCTGCGTAAGGTGCAGGAACTGGGAATGGGGCATCTGTCCATCGGAGTAAGCACCACTCTGTGCAAATATGTTCTTCTTCCTCACCTGAGCCTTTTTACACGGGAAAACCCTCATATTCAGATATCCATTTCCTGCCAGTCCACATATCAGACAATGGAAGCCCTGGAAAAAGGGACGGTAGATATCGGCCTTATCGGAGAGAATGACAGGATGGATAAATTCCATTTTCATCCGGTACAGGAAATCCGGGATGTTTTCGTCTGTACACAGCGGTATCTGGACAATCTGTGCAAAAGAGTCTCCTTTTCCGGCAGCCCCTCCTCCAGGGATATCATCTCTCACTCCACCCTGATGTTGCTTGATAAGGAGAACATCACAAGGCAGTACATGGAAAAATATCTGGTAAAGGAAGAAATCACTGCCGCCCAGACTATAGAAATCACATCCATGGATCTGCTCATTGATTTCGCCAAAATCGATCTGGGGATTGCCTGTGTGATTGAAGACTTTGTACAGGAAGAACTGGATACCGGCAAACTCATCAGCCTTCCGCTGCCGGTATCCGTCCCTTCCCGGAAGGTGGGCTTCGCCTACCTGAAAAATCAGACCTGCTCCGCCACCGCAGAAAAGTTTTCAGATTTCTGTATGAAGCATGTATAAAACCTGCTTCTTTTAATCTTTAAACAGTCACGTGAAAAAGGAACGGATTGCCGTATTGGCAGCCCGTTCCTCTTGTTTTCCGTTCTTATTGTCCGATTAGTTATCGATCAGCTTGTTGGTATCATTCCAGCTGTAAAGCTTACGCAGCTCCGCACCGGTCTTCTCCAGCTGATGAGCGCCTTCTCTCTTTCTCATTGCATTGAAATGAGGGCATCCAACCTGGTTCTCCAGCAGCCATTCCTTCGCAAAGGAGCCATCCTGGATATCGGAAAGAACCTTCTTCATAGCCTTCTTGGTATCTTCAGTAACGATCTTGGGCCCGGTAATATAATCGCCGTATTCAGCCGTGTTGGAAATGGAATATCTCATTCCGGCGAATCCGCTTTCATAAATCAGGTCAACGATCAGCTTCATTTCATGGATACATTCAAAATATGCGCTTTCCGGCTCATATCCTGCTTCAACCAGAGTTTCGAAACCAGCCTTCATCAGAGCGCATACGCCGCCGCAGAGAACTGCCTGCTCACCGAACAGGTCTGTTTCGGTTTCTTCACGGAAGGTGGTACGCAGAACGCCTGCTCTTGCCCCGCCGATTCCCAGTGCATATGCCAGAGCGAGATCATTTGCTTTTCCCGTAGCATCCTGAGCAACCGCGATCAGACAGGGAACACCCTTGCCGGCCTGATATTCGCTTCTTACGGTATGTCCGGGTCCCTTAGGTGCGATCATGGCAACATCAACATCTGCGGGAGGCTTAATCTGTCCGAAATGGATGGAGAAGCCATGTGCGAACATAAGCATCATACCGGGTCTTAAGTTGGGTTCGATGGATTCTTTGTAAAGAGCGCCCTGCTTCTCATCATTAATAAGAATCATGATGATATCTGCTTTCTTTGCAGCTTCAGCAGCTGTATATACTGTAAGGCCCTGAGCTTCTGCCTTTGCCCAGGATTTGGAACCTTCATAAAGTCCTACAATGACGTTACAGCCAGACTCCTTCAGATTCAGGGCATGTGCATGTCCCTGGCTGCCGTAACCGATTACTGCGATTGTTTTATCCTGTAATAATGACAGGTCACAATCCTCCTGATAATAAATCTTTGCCATTTTTCTTTCCTCCATTTAGTTTGAATGACTATATAACTGAAAGGCCGCAGCGGATGGCTGAACCTCAGAGTCCACAACAATAAATCAATCCAGCGGATCCAGATATACAACATTTCCTGTTCCGCGTCCCAGGCCTGCAATGCCCGTTCTTGCCAGCTCAAGAATCTCATAATTGCTCAGAAGATTGATGCACGCATCCACCTTGCTCTGGTTGCCTGTAATTTCCACAATCAGGCTTTCCTGTCCCACATCAATAATATTGGCCCGGAAAATATTGGTGATTGCTATTACATCCTGCCTTTTTTCCGCGGAAACACTGACTTTAATCAGCGCCAGTTCGCGGTAAACGCTTTCTTCAGGCTTAAGCTCCCTGATATCCCGCACATCCACAAGCTTGGATACCTGCTTCTCAATTTGTTCCAGAATCTCATCATCCCCATTGGCTACAATGGTAATCCTGGTAATCCTGGGATCCGCAGTCACGCCCGCCGTAATGGTTTCAATATTATAGCCGCGCCTTGAAAACAGTCCGGATATACGGCTCAAAACCCCTGAGGTATTATCCACAAGAAGCTGAAAAACTTTTTTTCGCATATGTATCACGCCCCTCCTGCACAAGGGACGTTAAAGTCCCGCCGGTGCTGTCTTTCCAATTATTCTAGCAACATTTATACACCTTGTCAACGTATGATAGTCAGTCATACTTTTTATAACTCCAGGTTATAGTCAGTACTGAAGTCTGTAATGTACGTTATACAAGGCAGGCTTTTTTTCAGATATCGCTTTCCATGCATTTGGGGAGGGCCAGGGTCCCGGTTCTCGCCACCTCCACAATGCTGATAGACTGCAGCATCGTAAGGAAAAGCTGTACCCTTTCCGGAGTATCGCAAATCTGGATCAGCATCATGTGCTTTGACATATCCACTATGGAAGCATGCATAATCGCACAGTTTTCCATAATATCCTTGCGGTTATTCCTGTTATATTTAATTTTTACCAGCATCAGCTCCCGGCTTACGCTGGAGTTCTCGTCAAAGGTCTTCACCTTGATAACATCCAGCTTTTTATTAAGCTGCTTTTCGATCTGTTCAATGGTACGCTGATCGCCGCTGCTGACAATGGTCATACAGGATACGGCCGGATCATCTGTTTCACCCACGGCCAGGGAATTGATATTAAAGCATCTTCTGGAAAACAGGCCGGCTACCTTGCACAGAACGCCGGATCTGTTTTCAACAAGAACAGAATATATTTTTTTCATTGCCAAACCTCTTTTCTTTCCGTTCCCGGACGGTATTTGACCGGATCAAAATTTATTTCACCAAATCCATGGGATCTATCATACATTCCATCAGATAAGAACAGTCATCCTTCAGGAAGTCGTCCAAAGCCCCGTCAATTTCTTCATTCCGGGCCACACGGATATAAGGGATATCATAAGCCTGCGCCAGTTTATCCAGATGGGGAACGCCTGAAATATCAACTACCGAGTAGCTGTCTTTATAGGAATAGTGCTGGTATTCCCGGACCATTCCCAGATAATTGTTCCGGAATACCACGATCTTTACCGGAATATGATACTGCTGGATGGTAGCCAGCTCCATCATGGACATCTGGAAGGAACCATCTCCGCATACCGCAATTACCTGCTTGGACATATCGCCCAGCTTGGCACCCATCGCAGCCGGGATGGAATAACCCATAGTTCCCATGCCGCCGGAAGTAAGGAAACGCCCTTCCCTCACCACATGGAAAGCACAGGACCATATCTGATTCTGTCCCACATCCGCCACATAGACGCCATCCGGCTTCATTTTATAGGATATCTGACGAATCAGCTCTTCCGGATCCACATATTCCGGATTCGGACGGCGGACAAGCTTCATATTCCTGCGGTAGCCATCCAGAGCTTCCAGCCATTCTTCATGTTCACATTCAAACTCCTGTTTTTCGAAGTCTTCAAAAATATGTCTGGCATCTCCCACCAACGGAATGGTGGGACCGGCATTCTTACCGATTTCGGCAGGATCCACATCAATGTGCACCAGCACTTTATCATGGGTGATCAAATCCGGCTGGTTTACGGAACGGTCCGCCACGCGGGCTCCTACCATAATCAGAAGATCCGATTCATTCATAGCGCGGTTGGCATAGGGTTTTCCGTTATTTCCCACCATACCGAAATACATGGGATGCTCTGTAGGCATAACTCCGATCCCCATCATGGTGGAAACCACAGGAATGCGGAATTTCTCCGAAAATTTTCGCAGTTCTTCACAGGCCCCGCTCAGGGTAACGCCGCCGCCTGCATAAATCAAAGGCCTTTTTGCTTTTTCCAGCTCCCGCATTACTTTCTTTATCTGGACAATATGCCCTTTTACAGTGGGCTTATAGGTCCTCATATTCACTTCTTCCGGATAACGGAATTTGTTTATCACAGCGTTCTGTACATCAATGGGAATATCAATGAGAACAGGGCCCTTTCTTCCCGTATTTGCCACATAAAAAGCTTCTTTGAATACCCGGGGGATATCATTCACGTCTCTTATGAGGTAGCTGTATTTCACAAAGGACTCTGCCGCTCCGGTGATATCGGCTTCCTGAAACACATCGCTTCCGAGAAGCTCGCTGTTCACCTGGCCGGTTATGCAGACAAGGGGAATGCTGTCGGCAAAAGCTGTGGCAATACCGGTAATGAGGTTTGTGGCGCCCGGGCCTGACGTTACGGCACACACACCAACCTTTCCTGTCACCCTGGCAAGTCCGCTCGCGGCATGGGCCGCATTCTGCTCTGTCCTGATTAAAACAGTACTGATATCCGAATCAAGAATACTGTTGTAAAAAGGGCAGATAGCAACGCCGGGATAACCGAAAACTTCCGTTATTCCTTCCAATTCCAGACACTTTACAATCGCATCCGCACCATTCATCTTCCAATCCCTCCGTTTATCTGTTTATCCTTAATTTCCGCAGGCCTCAAAAGACTGCCTGCTTATCTGAATCTGCCGAAAAATTCTGCCATGGGGGCCACCACATCGTTTAAATCGGAAATTGCGTTATTCAGACTCTCAATATCCATCTGATCCACCTTATCCATTGTCTGCTCCACGGCCTTACTGCTGGAATCCACCAGAGAATTTACATTATCGAATACCTTCCCGAAATCATCAAGCGCTCCGTCCACCTTAACAAGTGATTCTGTTGCCTTATCCAGGGCTGTCGTCAGCCTGGGCAGCACTCCCGCCACGAAGATCAGGACAAGAAGCACCAGAACACAATTGGAAACAGCAAAAATCCGGGTAAACAGGAGCTGTTTCTTCATAAGGCCCTGCTGTTTTTCCTCGGAAGCCTTCAGCTGATCCATGAGCTGTCTCACCGCCAGCTCCGTTCCTTCCGCTTCCCATAAGGTTTCATGCTGACTGTCCGTGGGCAAATCATCCCACAGCTCTTCCGCCTGTTCCGTTCTGTCATTCATTTCCATGGCTGTCCCCCTGCGTTTCCTCATTAAGGCCAAGCAGCCGTTTCGCCAGCCTCACCGTATCTGCCGCATCTTTGGCATAACCATCCGCATGGATTTCATCCGCATAGTCCTGGGTGACCACCGCGCCGCCGATAATGATTTTGGAATCCAGTCCCTCTTCATGCGCCAGCTCCACCACATGGCGCATTTCCTGCATGGTAGTAGTCATCAGGGCAGAAAGCCCTATGATACCCGCTCCATGTTCCTTAGCCGCCTGTATTATTTTTTCCTTCGGCACATCTTTTCCCAGATCGATTACCTCAAACCCGTAATTGCGCAGCATGAGGGCCACCAGGTTTTTACCGATGTCATGGATGTCCCCTTCCACAGTGGCGATCACCACCACCGGCATCTTCTCCTGCTTTCCATCGGAGGAAAGAAAGGGCTCCAAAACCCCGATAGATAATTTCATGGCTTCCGCGCTGGAAATCAGCTGGGGAAGGAAGTACTTTCCTTTATCGAAAAGCTCGCCGACCTGATTGATGGCAGGCAGCAGACAGGTATCCAGAAGCTCTCTGGCCGAAGCGCCCTCTTCCAGCGCCCTTCGGGTAATCTGTTCGATCCCGCTTCGGTTTCCTTTCAGAACAGCTTCATAGACCGCCGAAAAGGGAAGCGTTTCACCGGGAGATTTCTCTCCGGAAGGCTGCCGTCCCGGATTCTTTTCCTTCTGACCTGAGGTTTCAGTCGTTTGGGCCGCTGCAGAAACAGGTTTGATACCGGTACAGGTTCCCGCATATTCGATGTACCGCAGAGCACTTTCCTCTTTACACAGCAGCATATCCGAAGCGAATGCACTAGCCACCAGCAGTTCCTGGGAAGGATTGGCAATTGCCATCGTCAGCCCTGCCTGAATTGCCATGGTAAGGAAAACACTGTTCACATAGCTGCGTTCCGGAAGCCCAAAGGAGATGTTGGACAGCCCGCAGACAGTGGCCAGCTGTTTTTCTTTACAGTAACGGATGGTTTCCAGCGTTTCCAGAGCCGCTTTGGGATTGGCTCCCACAGTAGTGACCAGACCGTCCACAATGATATCTTCTTTAGCCAGGCCGCATGCAAAGGCCCGTTCCAGTATAGTTTCTATTATCTCTTTCTTTTCCTGCAGGCTCTCGGGAAGTCCCGCATCGGAAAGAGGCAGAAGAATAAACATGGCCCCATATTTTTGGGCCATAGGTATCAGCTTCTCAAATTTTTCCTTTTCCAGGGAAATGGAATTGATGAGCGCTCTTCCGGGATAACGGCGAAGGGCTGCTTCCAGGACCTCCACATGGCTGGAATCCAGAGACAACGGCAGCTGGCTTACGCCTCCCACCTCTTCCAAGGCACGCAGCATCATTTCTTTCTCATCAATGCCGCTCATTCCCATGTTCACATCCAGAACAGACGCTCCGCCCGCCTCCTGTTCCTCCGCAAAACGGGTAACCATCTCAAAGCTGCCTTCCCGCAGCTGCGCCTGCAGCTTTTTCTTTCCCGTCGGATTAATCCTTTCTCCGATGATAAGAAACGGATCGTCCAGACCGAAAGCAATCGTTTTTCTTTCGGAGGTCAGATACCGGATTCCGGAAGGCCTTCTGTTCACCTGCGCGGGCATTTTCCCCGCGAAGCTTTCATGCAGGTCTGCAATATGCTCCGGCGTGGTTCCGCAGCAGCCTCCTATAATCGAAGCCCCGGCCTCATAAACCGCCTGCATCTCTTCCGCAAATTCCCGGGGCCGCATCTCATATACCGTTTTTCCCTCTTCGTTCAGGGACGGCAGCCCCGCATTAGGCTTCGCAATCACAGGGATCCGTGTTACCGACGCCATCTGCCGTATGATTCCAGCCATTTGCTCCGGCCCTGTGGAGCAGTTGGCTCCTATCGCCGCGGCACCCAGGCTTTCCAGAACCACGGCCGCCGTCGCCGCGTCCGTTCCGTACAGGCTCCGCCCGTCCCCTTCAAAGGTCATGGTAACCATCACCGGCAAATCAGGGCAGATTTCCTTTGCCGCCAGCAGAGCGGCTCTGGATTCCTGCAGGCTCATCATGGTTTCCACCACCAAAAGATCCGCTCCCGCCTCTTCAATACATGCAATCTGTTCTTTATATATATCAATCAATTCTTCAAAGTCCATACTGCCGATGGGCGCCAGCTGTTCCCCTGTCATAGTCAGATCACCTGCCACCAGGGCTTTTCCGCCTGCCGCCTCTTTGGACGCGGCCACCATCGCGGCATTTATCTGCCGAAGCTGTCCTTCCAGGCCGTATTCCTTTAATTTGCACCGGTTTGCCGTAAAAGTAGGTGCATATAAAATATTAGCGCCGGCGGCAACATATTCCTTCTGAAGACCGATCAGCACCTGTGTGTTTTCCATTATCCATTTTTCCGGGCAAACGCCTCCCGGCATCCCTCTGAGCATCAGATTGGAACCTGTGGCTCCATCCAGAAAGACCATTCTGTCCTTAATAAATTCTCTGAATTCCTGTTTCGTCATAGCTTGTTCTCCGTTTGTAAATATGTTACATTCTAACATGAAACAAAGCAAAAAGAAAGCACCCGCTACAGAAATCTTTCCTCACTTGATTTCATGCGGATAATATGGTAAGTTGAATAGAGACTTTTGCTCCCTGATTATGAAATTCACCGGCGCTTCTTTTGACCGGTGGCCAGAAAGGTATACCAAGGATGAAAAAAGAAAAAAAGACATATCTGCTTACCGCCGTTCTGCTCATTTCTGCTCTTTTGGCAGGCTGCGGCAAAAATGCAGAATTAGATAAATTTTACAGTGAGATGGATGATTTTACCGCCCAGGTTAACATTTCCTTCGACAATCTCAACAGTGTGGATCCCGAATCGGAAACCGGCGTTGAAGATATGCTTGCCGCCATAGATGATCTTGCGGCCCAATTCACGGTGCTTGCGGATATCGAAGTGCCCAGACAGTTTTCCGCAGTGGAAGACCTGGCCGATGAGGCCGGAGAAAACATGACAGAGGCAGCCCGTCTGTACAGAGAAGCCTATGCCGATGAAGAATATAATGAAAACGTGGCTTCCGCCGCTTTGGAGTATTATAACCGTGCGGTAAAAAGGCTTAATTACATTTCCCTGATTCTCCAGGGAGAAATGCCTACCGACGATTCCATTACTATCATTACGGAAAATGATGCCCCCGGTTTTAAGGAAGACTCAGAAGGAAATTCCGATAATTATGACAATGCCGGAGAACCGGAAAATACCGCTGAGCCTTCAGATACCGAGCCTGCAGAATAATTATCCTGCTATTTGCTGACTTTACAGTGCAGCTTTATTACGTCCAGCTTGAACACACAGGTTTCCTTCCATGAAATATCAGCGAATGCCTCATCCTCGCCGGGAAGATAATGAGCAAGAAGGTGCTTCATCGCCTTCTTCTTTTCTTCCTCATCTTCCAGGAAAACCGGTTTTCCATAGCCTTCCCCATGGTTATAGAACATGGTATATTCTCCGTTTCCCAGAGGCAGCATACAGTGATCGGAATCCATCTGAAAGTCAATTTCTTCTGCATTCCGGATCAATGCCAGCCTCTCCTCTTCCAAATCACCCTTGAAATAAAAAGTAAATTTCCCGTCCAGGAAGGTATAGCCAAAGGTCATGGGAACGATGGCTATCCGATTTCCTTCCGCAAGGCCCAGCCTGCATATATCACAGCTGTCCACAATCTTGAGCATCCCAGCCAAATCAATGACTTTTCTTTCGTTCTTTATCATAAAACTCCTCTTCTTTTCTTACGCTTACTCCCAGTAAGCTTTATTCATCACATTGTACACGGTATCCATCAGCTGCATGGTCTGCACTCTTTTATTCCCGCCGGAGGGAGGGGCTACAGGCGGCAGTATTTTCAGGGTAAGGCACGGCTTTCTCCGGAGCAGGCCCGCTATTCCTCCCGGATGCCTGTAAGAAATCACCATGGGGATAACCGGGACGCCCGCTTCACAGGCTGTCAGAAATGCCCCCCGCTTAAATCCCCGTATTCCCTGGTAATAAGGATGCAGGACAACCTCCGGATAATAATGGATCCAATTGCCTCCGGCCACCCAGTTTCCGGTTTCTTCCATAAAGCGCCTGAATACCTGTCTGTTTTCCGGGATGGGAATCCCTCCCAGCAGGCGTATGATATGCCGGATAAGCGGGATGCGGAAATTGGATTCCAAGGTAGGGAAGCAGACATTTTTATGCCGCAGCACATAGGACACCATCACACAGTCCAGCAGGTGCACATGGTTGCATACAGTGACCGCCCCGCCCTTTATTCCTTTCAGATTACTGCCGCCTTCTATTTTCAGCCCCCATATCGGCTTGATAAACAGAAATACCAGCAGATAAATCATAAGCCGGACAATGCCTCCTCCTAATATTAAGAAGGGGTTTGTGGGGAAAAAGCGATAGGAATCCTTCACATGAAAAGGAATAGGCGTCCACATTTTTACAATGTGTTTTTCCTCATAGACAACGCCTGCCGTCTCTGTTTTTCCCTCCGCAAATTTCCTTCTGTTCTCCATGCGGAGTTTTTCCCTCCGGGAATCCTGAAGCTCCTCCTCAAACATCTGTTCCATACGGCGTACACAGTCATCCAGGGCAAATTCTTTGCCATGTTCACTGTACAGCCTTTCCATCCGCCTGCGTTCCTCTGTCTCCTCAAGCCAATAATCGATTTTCGCAGCCAGATCATCGCTGTCCCCTGCCTTAAAAAGACTTCTCTCATCCAGGGCGAACTGCGGAGTAGCCGATTTGGGGCTGTCGGCGATCACCGGGACAATGCCGCTGGAAAAAGCTTCAATACAGGATATGGCCTCTATCTCCGCATCTGCCGCATGAACATACAAATCGGTCTCAGAAAGAAGCTGAAGAAGCTTTTCATGGGAGAAGAAACGCATGACCGGCTTGTTTGTAAGCTTTCTGGAACGATACCGGTAGCTCCCATATTTCAGTCCCTGGCCTGCGAGAACAAGCTGGATACGGGATTCATATCTGGATTTGGCTATCGCATCTATGAGAATATCCTGCCTCTTTTCATTGGAAAGCCTTCCGATCATAAGCACTACATATTTGTCCTTCAGCTTTTCCGGCTTCGGCCTTTTCTGATATATAAAATCCGGATCCACGCCATTGGATATGACATGAAGCTTTGAGGTATAATGATTCGCCTTCAGCTCCCCTGCGATAAAACTGCTGGGACAGTGAATATGACGGAAATATTTATAAAACCGGTCCCAGAAGAAACGGTAAAGCCAGGCGTTTACAGCCTGCTGTTTTCCCAGATGCAGGGTATAGGTGATATTTTCCGGCTGTACATGAAAAGCCGCCGTATGGGGGACATCCAGTTCCCGCGCAATTTCCAGCCCCTTCATACTCAGCCGGAATGGGAGCAGAAAATGAACCAGATCAGCCCAGCTGATGGCCTCCCTCAACACTTCTTCATCCGGCCTGGCAAATACCATCCCCTATTTTGTCACAATATGACGGACAATGGGCGGCAGAAAATATTCTTTTACAAGGTATTTTCCATTTCCCGAATTCCCCGTACTCACCACTCTCACCTCATGCCCATGAGCCGCCAGCGTATGCGCCAGTCTCTGGGCAGTCATGGTAGTCCCGTTATTCCCTCTGTCATACTGATCAATAATCAATAATATTTTCATTCGCTTCAGGCCTTTCCTGTTATGAACCTGGTAAATTCATCCTCCGGCATAGGTTTTGCATAATAATAGCCCTGACCGATATCACAGTGAATGGAACGGATAAAATCCGCCTGAGATGCACTTTCCACGCCCTCAGTCACCGTTTTTATATGAAGCTCCCCGGCCAGGTTAATGATATTTTTCATGATAATGTCCCTCTTTTCCTGCTCTCCTGTATCGGCAAGAAAAGCTTTATCCAGCTTGAGTTCATCGATATCCAGTTCCTTCAGAATATTGAGGGAGGAATACCCGCTTCCGAAATCATCCATGGACACGGCAAACCCCATTTTATGCAGTTCCCTGACAAGTCTTTTCATTTCCTCCAGATTTTCCATCGTAATCCCCTCCGTAACCTCCAATATAATAAGAGAGGGATCAATATGATGTTTTCTTATTATTTTCTCAATCTGCTTCAAATAATCCTGCTTGTAAAAAAGGATTCTCGACTGATTAACCGAAATACAGATTCCGGATATTCCCATTTTAAGAAGGCCGTTCAGATAAACACATGCTTCTTCCAGCATATACATATCAAGGTTCGTAATGAACCCGTTCTGCTCAAATACCGGGATAAATTCATCCGGGTAAATCATCCCGCCCCGGGGACGCACCCACCGTACAAGAGCCTCTGCACCGCAGACCCTCCCGCTTTCCAGATCGACCTTGGGCTGCAGATACATGCGGTATTCCCTGTTGCTCAGCGCCGTATGCATAATACGTTCTATCTCATTGCGTTTTACTTCCCTTTCATGCAGTTCTTCACCATAAAAAATGATAGCGTCATTCTGATTCCCCTTGGCATTTTTCAAGGCTAGATCCGCCCTGTCCCAAAAGACATCAAAATCAACCCTGCCGTTATAATTTTCAACTGTTTTCACGCCGCAGTTGCACAGGATGCGGTACTCCTGAACAGGATCCAGCTGGCAGCGCGAAATGCTTTCCATAACCTTGGTTAACCTGTCCGTCAAAGCCTGCTTTTCACCATATGACATAAGCAGGGCAAATTTATCGGAATTGTCTCTGCAGCATAGCTCGGCACTGTCTATAGCATTCATGCATACCTGCGCGACATGCCTCAGCAGGACGTCCCCTTTTTCATATCCGAAAAGCTCATTCACAAATTTAAAGTTGACAACATCCAGAAGTACCAGCGCATAGTCACTCTTCTGTTTCAAAAGGGACATGGCTTCTTCTACAAACCGGGCCTTATTATAGAGACCGGTAAGCGGGTCATAATAGGCGAGCCTGCGCATTTCATTCCGGTTATTGCGGATAAGCATACAAATATAGGCAAACAGAATGACAAGCAGTAAAATGATAATGGAAAAAACGGCGATTGCCACACGGGTCATTCTGTTAAAATTCGCATTCAGCGCCTTCTGCGGAATCATACACATCAGATACCAGCCGTTTCTCTCTATAGGAGCAAAAAACACCCAGAATTTGGTATTATTACGTGTGAAACCGGAAAAGAAGGTCTCTCCTGTTTTCAGCTGTGACAACAGATTCTCCTCAATCCCCGCTCCCAGAAGATCCATATCAAAAATATTCTGGCAATCTTCGTTTTCAATCAGCTTATGGCCGGAACGGATTACGAAATCTCCGTTGCTGTCAATGATATGCAGATATGCACTTCCATTGAATATGGGACGGCTGATGATCTTCCCAAAGCTTTCATATTCACTGGCAGCGGTAAGCACTCCCAGAAGTTCCCCTTTTCTGTAAACAGGTACCCCATAACAGTTGATATAACCATCGTCAAACCGATCCCGCATGGTATTGGAAACCACCGAATTGCCTTTCATGGCATCCTGTATAAACTCTTCCTCTCCCAGACGGACGTTTTCATAGCGCACACCGTCCATATCCACCAATTCACCGATGCCGTCAGTTCCCACAAACCCCATACGTATGAAATCATTCTGGTAATTTTCAATTTCAAGGATATCCAGAATCTCATCCTCTTCCATTTCCTTTTCTCCCAGAATAGTCGACAGGGCCTCCAGCACATGAAGATAGCCTTCCATCTGTGTCACAATGGTACTTTTATATTGTTCCGTCACTTCGTTCAAATAGATCTCAGCCTCATTTTTCTGCGCCCTGCTCAGGGTAATAAAGGCCATAATTGCAGTGACTGCCAAGGCTGCAAATATGCCGGCCGCCGTAACTGCCGCAATTGTGATCTGTTTTTTCAGTCTTTTTTCCGTTATCATTGCGTCCCTCAAGGCAGATGTATTATCGTCTTATAATGTATGTATTCCTATATGCGAGCATAAAACAACCTCTTTAATTATAACCTAGCCATTCCGGTTTGTACAGTGTACTCCGGACATTAAGTCAGGTGCTAAATAAGGAATACCCACAGGCAGAAGCAATCCTGACGGCATCACAAAAATGAAAAAAAGAAAAATCCTTACACCGGGAATTAACCTGCATAAGGATTTTTCTGGTTATCCAATAAATGACAATTCACATTTCCCGGTATCTAATGCTGCGCCGCAGCCAATCGGCAGTATTGCATGGTTATTGCCATGACCGAAATCATCGCAATAGACCACCGGCACATCATGCTTTACCCCAAAGCGTTTCAGACGTTCCATCAATTCAGGATGTATTGACTCAGAATAATGTCCGAACAGCAGTCCCGAGATATGATCAGCAAAATCACTCTGTTCTATATGTGAGATCAGCATGCTCACCGTTCCAATATCATTGAACTGCTCATAATCCTCTAAAAACAAGATATACTTTTCAGCATTGCCGTAATTGAAAAAAGGACTGTTCAGCAAAAGCGCATAGTTTAATAAATATCCTCCTACAAGCCTTCCTCTGCAAACACCCGGATTTAATATATGCCACTTGCTGTTGCGCGTGAATGAGGTAACATTTCCATCCAGGAAGTGAGCAGCGAACTGCATGTAATCATAATGGCGCAAATCCTTAAGCAGCCCCGGTGTCTGACCGTAATATGTCATCAGGCCGGTCTTGTTGTAAATGGAATTCAATATGGAGGTCCCGTCGCTGTAGCTTACATATATTTTGGGTTGCTTTCTGACGGCGGCATAATCAATCAGGGGAAGCAAATCAATGCTCCCTTCCCCTCCTCCAAAGAAAACCATTTTAACGGCAGGATCATTTACCATTTCATTAAAATCATCCGCACGTTCGTTTTCCGCCGCTATGTAGCCATAGGTATCTTTGTAGAGGTTTTTACCTGCTTTTGCATGAAACCCCATAGCTTCGATTCTGGACAAAATTTCTTCGTAATCTTCAACAGATGCAACATGGCTTGGTGATACAATGCCGATGACATCTCCTTTATGAAGTAATTCTGGTTTGATAATCATATAACCGCCTCCTTTGAGCTTACTGACAGCATATAGAAAAAGACCCTGTATTGATATTATACAAGGTCTTTCTTCTATGTGCCAGGGCTAAATGTTATTCTCTAAAGGGTAAAGTCCTGTATTCTCTCCGCTTCGCAGAGCGTGCCTCTCGTGCCATAGTGATTTCTTGCAAAATTTTCCTGAAATCCAGTAATCATGCGGGGTGAGGATAGTCCGGAGGACAATAAAAGGCTCCTATGATTATTATATTCATAGAAGCCCCTTCTACACATTATTTATGGAGTTACATTCACGTCTTCATTATTCAACTACAGTTCCGCCAAAAGCCCCAAGCAGATACATGTATCCATAGAAATCAGCGGGTTCCAGATTGCTGTAATCACTTCCTGCTGGAATGGTAAAACTGTATTTTACTCCCTCGTATGTAAAATCTGTTTTTAAGGAAACATCTCCTTTCTCCTTCAAAACATCAAGTATATACTGAGGATAACAAAGCCATGCTTTATTATCAAAGGTTACAGTTGAGCCTGCACTTGCTTTCTTAATGGAATCCTCAAGATTCCGACGGATTGCAACGTTCGCAGAAATCGGCTGTCTCGCATCTATATGTCCGCAGTATATGCATTTGTATACGCTTTCACCATCTGTTGTTTCTGTGGGTTCCGTTTCCACTTCCCATTCATAATTATGGTTATGGCTACCACTATCCGATGAATTGTTGTTTGTTACATTTATACGGGTCACCTCTTGAGGCTCATAAAGAACTGTCCAAGCTCCATCCCTTTTCCCTATATTCCAACATGTCATACTTCCATTTCCGTTTATCCGAAATATAGTTCCAGATGTACCATCCGATGCGCTATCTAGTGAAGTTTCTCCTCTCCAAATATCGTAGCTCAATTGTGGCCCATTGGTTATCGTAAGCAAACCGGATTCCATATAATACCCACATAAATCATTACCCCCAGAAGGATATTCATGAAATGATGTACCATTCTCATAAAAGGTAAAATTCCCCATTTTAGAGGTCCACTTTCCAAGAACCTCTTCCTTGCTATGCGCGGCATTTGCAGTTATTGGCATTATAACAAATGCACCTACGCATAATGCCGTTGTCATAATACATGAAACAATCTTTCTAAAAAACCCTTTCCTACTACTCATATTTTCCTCCTTTGTAATGTCTCTGTTTCCGTTTAAAAGAAAAAGAGCATCTTTATTAATGTTTCTATTTTGGATAATACTACATTTACCCCATTTAGTCAATATTAATACCCCATTTAGACAGTTCTTATTTCGTATTCCTTTAACATAAAATAAATTAGGAGGTGATTACATGGACTATAAGAGGTTAGGCAAAAGAATTCGGGAAGAACGTATAAAATTAAATCTTACACAGGCCCAGCTTGCAGAAGCTATTGATATATCAGACACTTATATGGGTGCTATTGAACGTGGAGAACGAAGTCTTACATTAGACACACTTGTGAAACTCGTTAACAGACTTGGAGTAACTGTAGATTACATGCTGTCTGATTTTGTATCTGATAATAATTCCAATATTCTGGAACAATTTAAGCAAATCATAGACGGTCAGCCTTTAGAGCGAAAACAAATGGCAATAAATGTATTACGTACACTCTTTTCCTATTTTGAAAAAGAGGTCGAATAAAACGGGCTACTCTAAATTGTTTTGCCGACACGAAGGCTTCTCACAAAGTCAATATCTTCAATGAAACGTTTTATAGCTATATTAATCAGTGTCTCAACAGATATTGAGTATTCTGCAGCAAGTATATACAGTTTGTCATACAGTAAAGGATCCATAAGTTGAACTGTGAATTTTTCCATTGAGTTGCTATTTTTTACATCAACGTATTTTTCTCCCATAATCAATTTAATCTCCTTTAAACTAATAGCTGAACTATTATTCTTTATTAATATAATAATAAACAAGATTTAAAAGCTTTAGGTCTGCTGTCAGTAGACATTTATCCCTAAAATAAATTTCTACTGCATTTTTTTCTTCTCTAATCTTAACAACATTCTCTTCATACTTTGAATTATAAATATTTTTTGACAGCAAAAACCCCGTGCCTAAAGTGGCACAGGGTTTTATTGTATTATAATAAAAATACCTCAAATAGAGTGGTTCAGGAATCGCTTCCTGCAGGTACATTATAGCGGTAATACCAAGGGCTGAAATATTCCTCTGGTATAGGATATGGCATAAAACTTGATTTATATTCATTTGGACGTGAAGTATAAGCCTGTACGGTGAAGCGATATGCACCGTCTAAATCCGCTAAATATTCCTGTTCAACCATAATTCCGCCAAAGCCCTTGGATATAATATCTTCCTTTGTCCAAATATTATTCATTACATAATTACCATCTTTATCGTATACGCTCACATTAAAACTGTCATCATCTGCATAGTCATCAAGGTTACTCCATGTGGCAAAATATATTCGTCCAAAATTTGCTTCCAGCATTTTCCACTGAAGACCCGTTGGTGTGGGAAGCGGCGGAGCAGATTCACCTGTATATTCGAAAGCATCTGAAATCACATAGGGGCTGTCAGAATAATGAATGCCATCCCCAGCCGCACTTACCGCAAAATAGTAGAATCCGTTTTCCTGCAGCCCGCTTACCATATTTACAATATAGGTAGAAGAAGCCTCATCTATCCCTCCATTTCCCCGCATACCGCTTTCCCAATCCCACATATCTTCATCAGGATCGGGAGGGGTAGGAGTATCCCTTCTATATACTCGGTAATTATATTTCACTTCTCCTCCAGCTCCTGATTCGGGCACATTGCCCCATATTGCAATACCTGTTTCACCATTCCAATGTGGATTGTCAGGAGCCGGCAGAATCACCAACTCATCACTCTCTGTCTGTAAATTTTTACGCAATGCTGACTGATGTACTATCATAATCCCTAAAAAGGCGAGCAAAATAACCGCCATAAAACTGTATAAAACGCCCCTTTTTCTGTAGGAAAAAGCTCTCTTCACCTGTTTTGCTGATTGAAACCGTTTATCCGGATCTAAATTAATACACTTTTGAATGATACGCCTGTAACAAGGCTTCTGGGCCTTATCTCTCAAAAGCTGTTTCATAGTAATCCCAAAAGCATAAATATCCGCCCGTGCATCTGTCTGCGCAAAACCATACTGTTCAGGCGGCGCATAACCCCGCGTTCCCAAAAGTCTTGTATCCTGTTCCAAATCATCTTTAGGCATACGTGATGCATCAAAATCAATTAAACGAATATGACCATCCTTTGCCAGAATAATGTTGGACGGCTTAACATCACGATGAATGATATCTTTCCCATGAAGAAACTCCAAAACAGAACACAGTTCTTTGACAGCACTAAGCAATTGTTTTTCTGATAATTCCGCATTGCCCAGGGACTGTCCTTCAATATATTCCTCAATAACTGTAGTCGAATCATCAGCTATGATTACTTCATATAATTTAGGCAGATATGGATGCCGGCAGCTTTGCAATGTCAAATAAATATGGTGCTGTCCTTTCAATACTTTCCGGATAAAAACCTGTTCTTCGCCCTTTTTATGTACCAGATGCACCGTGCTTTTTTCACTTTGTTTTAATAGCTTAATCTCCTCGTATTCCATAGTCTCAATATCCCATCTTGTCATCTTTTCGGTAAAATGATATAACTATATCAGTCCATTTAATACAAAATCATTATAACAGACGGCTTAAAGGAGATGCAACATGCTATCGAAATCAACCGATGAACTAAACCATGAGATTCGGAACGCAACAGATATGGAAGACTATCTGAAAAGAAATAAAGGAAATATGATTACGAGCAGTTTATCCGAGCATCTGAATCTGCTGCTGTCGCAAAAAGGGATTAAAAAAGCAGATGTTGTACGCGGCTCATTGTTGGATCGGGCATACGTATACCAAATATTTTCTGGCGAAAAAACTCCATCGAGGGATAAATTAATTGCTATAGCTTTCGGTCTGAAACTTTCTGATGACGAAACACAGAAAATGCTGAAGATTTCCGGCAACAGAGAATTGTACGCGAGGGATAAGCGAGATGCATTGATTTTGTTTGCCCTGCAACACAAAAAGACAATTTGGGATACCAATGAATTATTATACAGCCACAATCTTACAGTCCTTGGTCTTTCGTAGACAAAATAACTGTATTGCAGCTTTCCCTAAAATTATACTGTTATTTCAATTCCATTTTTATGATTTTCAGAAAGGCTGATTTTTTTCTGTATACTTCTAAAAATTTCCGCCCAGAAACGGACCTATTCTGTCAATTAATAAAAGTTCCTTTCTAATTTTCTATAAAGACAAATAATCCCTATACCGATTATGGCTATTCTGTTCTTGCTGAATCTGCTCTATTGTCAAAGAGGGCGATGTTAATTCCTTAGCCTACATCTCCAGGAAAAAAGCAATTTGGCAAATAACTGAGAAATCAAACTGCCTCCCCTGCAATACCCTCTGAATCTGATGCATACTCGATAAGGTACCCAAAAATGAATTTCGGGTGTTTTTGGGGAATTTGGGGTAACATTTTGGGGAAAACACAGAACGATGGATTTGCTCAAAACTCCCTATTTGCGAGGGTTTCAAGCTATTTCCCAACAGAGCGCATTTCTCCCAAAAAGCCCAAAAGGAA